>JACCDV010411199.1_pt1 | contig 57616 bp, 53 predicted proteins | sample 7446131 | NCBI WGS metagenome assembly JACCDV01 (sample SAMN15323448, study PRJNA562643) | freshwater metagenome | isolation source: river surface water | place: USA:Blue River Watershed | collected 2017-08-17
AATATCAGATTTTTGATATTGGTTCCAAACTCATTTACAGAAGTCAAGCAATTACTATCTATGGTAATATGCAAAATCAAATAGATTTCACTAAGTATGCTACTGGTCAGTATTATGTTCAGGTAGTTTTTAAGCCCCTAAAAGGCAAAGCTAGATCTGGAATTTATAAAATCGTTAAACTATAATTTATGAAGAGGTTTTCAAAATTAATCCTTGCAGGTTTCTTAGTTATTTTGGCTATTGCAAGTAATGCACAAGGCATCAACTTCCAAGGGGTAGCTCGTTCTGCTAATGGAACAATAATAGCCAGTTCAAACATTAGTTTAAGATTGTCTATCATTAGCAAAAATGTAGATGCGACACCGGAATATGTAGAAACTAAAACGGTGGTTACGAACGCTCAAGGTATATTCACTGTAGTGGTGGGTGATGCGACGAATGCAACTGTGGTTGGAAGTTTTAAAACAATTAATTGGGCGGAGTCACCTAAATTTTTGAAAGTAGAGATGGATCCATCTGCAGGAACCAATTATATAAATATGGGAGCCACTCAATTACAATATGTACCTTATGCTTATTATAGTTTAGGCGTGGCTGCAGATAATGTTACAGGTATTCTGCCAGTGACAAAAGGAGGAACAGGGGTTAGTTCTTTAGCAAACTTGAAAACAGCATTGAATATATCAAATATTGATACTACAAGTTTATCAAATAGGATCAATAGTATTACAGCTATTAGCTCAACATTTAGTAAAGATATAACAGTAGCGGGTGACATCAATTTAGGAGGTCAGATAAATTATCCGTCTAAATACAATAATACTTCATTTGGACGTGGTGCTTTAGCAAGTATTGATACTGCTGTTTATAGTAATACTGCATTTGGAACAAGTGCATTAAATAAAAATAAAACAGGATTTGATAATACTGCTTTTGGAATGGAAGCATTGTCTTTAAATGTAGGAGGTAACTATAATACTGCAGTTGGTAGAGGTGCATTATTAAGAAATACTGCTTCAGAAAATACAGCTATAGGTAAGGAATCTCTTGGTTTCAATACAACAGGCTCCCAAAATACAGCTGTTGGAACTCAAACAATGTACAGCAATACAACAGGTTCTAATAATATTGCTTTGGGTAAGGGGTCTTTAAATAAAAACACAACTGGAGGTAACAATATTTCAATAGGATATAATGCGATGAATTCAAATGTTGGTAATTCTGGGTCAATTGCTATTGGATATAATGCTATGTTTTATGCTGATGATAGAACGACAGGAAGGCCAACGAATAACACAGCAATTGGATATGAAGCATTAAAAGGAAGTGCAACTGCTGCAAATAATACTGGTACAGGAAATACTGCAATTGGCGTTTCTACATTATTAACAAATACAAGTGGTGCAAATAATACTGCAGTAGGTGGAGATGTTTTAAAAGCAAATACTACTGGATACCAAAATGCTGCATTAGGAAATGGTGCTTTAGCTTCTAATACAACAGGGTATAATAATGTTGCTATAGGTTTTGGTACTGCAGGGTTGACTAGGGAAGGACCAAACAATGTGGCCATTGGGTATTACGCATTACGCAACAATGTAAGCGGGAGTCGAAATGTGGCTGTTGGTGTAGGAACTTTGCAAGCAAATTTAGGGAGCGTAAATAATGCTGTTGGTTATTTAGCACTTTTAAATAATACAACAGCATCTGAAAATAATGCTTTTGGACATCAGGCATTGGAGCAAAATACAACTGGTTCAGGTAATGCTGGATTTGGACATAATGTAATGCAAGCAAACTTAGTTGGCGTATTAAATACGGCGATGGGTTATGCTGCATTAAAATCAAATTTATCTAGTTACAATTCAAGTTTTGGTTCTGGAAGTTTAATGGAAAATACAACAGGGACTCAGAATGCGGCTTTTGGAGAAGAAGCATTAACGGTTAACACAACTGGAAGTAATCTTGCAGCATTTGGTGCAGAGGCTGGAAAGGCTAATACTACAGGTTCTAATAATACCTATATAGGGGCAAATGCAAATACAAGTTCTGGAACAATCTCTAACTCAACTGCTATAGGATTTAACGCCCAAGTAACTGCGAGTAATCAAATTCAATTAGGTAATGCTGATGTGACTGTTGTAAAATCAGCAGGTGTATTAACTTCATCTAGAGGATTATTACCGCCTAAGTTTTCTGCCGTACAAAGAGATGCGATAGTTAATCCAGAACAAGGCTTGACAATTTATTGCTATAACTGTGGTACTTATGGTGAGCTTGAAGTGTTTAATGGAAACGCTTGGGTAAACGCAGCTGGTGGATCTACTGCTACAGCAATCACAGATGTTACAGCTGGCTTAGTAGCAAGTTTCCCATTGGATGGAACTCCTTCTGGAACAAACACAACAACTGCAATACAAGTTAGTACTGTGACAAAAGCTATGAATACAGGTTGGACATACACACTACCAGCAACTGACCCAAATAAAACTTATAAAATGGTAGTGTCTGGTACATGGGGAATTGCAAATGGGGTTGCTCATAGGGATCCTGCTTATGATGCAATCAATACAGGTACTCCAATTGCTAATAGAGGTTGTGATGCAAATTGGACTTTTGAAGGTGCATGTGCGCCCCCTGTCCCTACAAGTCCTGCTGGTTATTCAAGCAATCACATTTATGAATATTATTTAGGGAATGGAAAAAGTGGAGGATATGTAGCCGCATTTACAGATGGTGCCTATGGAGACAATGTTGGATCATTGACATTTACTTTATATGAAGTAGGCATTGCCGGATCAACTTCTGGCACAGTGACTTATACTACAAATAGAAGAGGCGTTGCAAATTCAGCAATGCAAGGAGGCTCGGGCTATATCACAGCACCTTCAAGTATATTCCAGTTTACAAGATCACAAGAGTTCACTGTATCAGTTTGGTTCACTGCCGATGCAGTCGCTTCATCGGGTCGTTTATTATCTACTGAAAATTCAGAAGGTAACTTCAGAATCTCAAAATATGATTTAAATAATGTTTCTGTACAATATGGGGATTATATCACTCAAGGTGTTACAAATAACGATTGGCATCATCTAGTATATACATATAATAATAGACTTGAAAAAGTATACATTGATGGCGTATTAATTCAAACCAATACAGACAATTCAACCGAAGCGCTAACTTATGGTGCTCCATTTACAATAGGTGCAAAAGCTGCCTCAGCATTTGATAAGTGGGCTGGGAAAATTGATGATGTAAAAGTCTATAATAGGGCATTGTTGCCAAATGAAGTAATGGTGTTGTTCAATCAATAAATATTGACTTAAAACATTTAAAGTGCCAACAATCGAAGTATGATTCAATTGTCGGCACTTTTTATTTACAAAGAGCTAATTGAACTATCATTAGCATATTTTGATTCTTGCCGCTTATATAATTGTAGTTTGTTTTTAGATACAAGTCAACTATTTATAATAATGAAGCGTTACTTTTGCGCTTCTATTATTGATTATGAATAAAATTTTATATTTTGTATTTTCAGGTTTATTAGTATTCTCTGTTGGAAATGTCGCTGGACAAAACAATAAGGCACAGATAAAGGTGGTGGATAGAAATGGAAAGCCTTTTAGTGCGGCAATAGTATTGTATATGCAGCAATCTAAACCTCAGGAGATTTTTAATCAACAAAAGGCAAAAAAGTTAGTTGTTGATTCTGTTGGGGTCGCATATTTAAATATTGATACATCAAAAAAGTATTTATTCAGAAGTAGTTGGGTAGGGTACGAAATAACTGATACAGTATTTGATTTTTATACACGTAATGAAAAGCGCATCATCTTACGAGAAAATAATAAGATGCTTAATGATGTGGTTGTTAGTTCAAGTAAGCCATTGATTAAACAAGAAGATGATAAATCTGTCGTAGACCCTGAGCCATTGGCAGCAACATCTACCAATGCGTATGAGACAATGGAAAAAATACCGGGTATTTTTATTGACCAAGATGGTAATATTTATTTAAACGGTTTGTCGCCAGCTGGAATTCAAATTAATGGAAGAGAGATGAGGATGAGTGCTTCAGATATGGCTACTCTTTTAAAAAGTTTACCACCAAGTTCCATACAAAAAATCGAATTAGTTAGAACGCCTTCTGCAAAATATGATGCCTCAGGTGGGGGTGGTGTAGTCAATATTATTCTTAAAAAAGGGGTAAAAATCGGATTGAATGGGTCGGTTAATACCGGCATGAATCAAGGGGTGTATGGCAATCAATTCATAGGACTGAATTTAAATAATACAACAGATAAATACAACAGTTACCTTAATACACAATACAATCAAAACGATGGGTACAATATTGTAAATACGGACAGGTTTTTATCTATGGATACGGTATTAAAACAAACTGCTAGAACATTGAATCCAAATAAATCTGCTTATTTAGGTTTTGGGATTGGAAGAAGTTGGTCTGATCGTTTTGAATTAAATTATGATGCAAGATTGAGTGGACAAGATTTTGTGAATACGACAAATAATGTATCGATCCTTGAAAAAGTTGTGTCTAAACAAAATTTAAGTACAATTGCCTCTTTAGTGAATAATGATGGATCTAGTTTTAATATCAATCAATCTCTGCGTTCAAAATTGAAATTAGATTCATTGGGTGGCGAATGGACCATTGATTTTTCGCATAATATTATTAAATCGTCCACTGATCAATTTTACGATAATAGACTTCAATCTGGAGCAACTGCGTCGAAGGGTGCTGGTGACTTTTCAAACAATAGGGACTTTTATACCTATCAAACTGATTATAAGAAAAAATACTTTGGACTAACGATTGAAGCTGGATTAAAGTCAAGCATATTGACTTTCAAAAATGATGCAAATTATCAAAAAGACTTGAATGGAATACCTGTAAAAGATGTCTTTAGAACCAGTGCTTATAATTTTAAAGAGCAAATCAATGCAGCCTATATTCAGGGGTCAAAAACCTGGGGTGCTGTTGTATTAAAAGTGGGTACTAGGGTAGAGCAGACAATCATGGATGGTAAACAAAGAATCCCTTCTGACACTTCTTTTTCATTGAATAGAACTGATGCTTTCCCTTATGTATTCTTAAGCAGAAAGTTATTTAAAATTTCAGGCTACGAGATGCGCGGTTATTTGGTCTATCGTAAGACGATAAGCAGACCTAGTTATGAATTCCTGAATCCTTTTCCTAGATACATTGATCCATTTTTATATGAGTCAGGTAATCCAAGTTTAAAGCCGCAGTTTACATCTAACTACGAGGCTAATATTAGCGTCGATGATAAACCTATTTTTGCTTTTGGGGTGAATGAGACAAAAGATATTTTCACTAATGTACTTTATCAATCACCAACCAATAAACAGGTTGCTTACCGTACCTATGATAATCTTGGTAAGAGTAAAGAAACCTATTTTAGAGGTATTGCAGTTATCCCGCCAGGTAAAGCATTTTTTGCTGTAGTGGGTGCGCAGTATAATCACAATATTTACAATGGAATCTATGAACAAAAACCAATTGTATTTGATAAAGCTACTTGGACTTTCTTCACTTTCCAATCTTTAAAATTGGGCAAGTTGTCAACCTTTACAATCAATGGATTTTGGAGAACCAATGGACAGCAACAATTTTATGAGTTGGATAATTTTGGACAATTAAATAGTTCTTTAAATAGACAGTTTTTAAATAAAAAACTGACAGTAACTATTTCAATGAATGACATCTTCTTTACGAATAAGAATACATTTACTTTAAGACAAGGTAGTATTTATGCAGTTGGATTTAGAGAAAATGATTCAAGACGATTTGGTCTTAATATCCGTTATAATTTTGGTGTAAAACCAAAAGAACAAAAGATGGACATGTTGGATGCAGATGTCAAAGTGAATTAATCTTATTTCATAAAAGTATCCACTAGGGCATAAACACTCATTGATCCCATTAATGCAACGACAAGCCATCCCGCAGCTTCTATCCACAATGGATACTTGTGTTGTTTTAATATCGGTATTCTCCTACTTGCGATTAACATGATAGCAAGTGCAAAGGGGAGAATAAAGCCATTTATTAATCCAGCAAAAAGCAACAATTCCTTTGGTTTGCCAATTATAATAAATACACAAGTTGAAATCAGGATAAATCCGCTAATTGAAAATCGCTCATGATTTAAAAATGGAATATCTAATTTCTTTATAAATGAATAGGAGGTATAGGATGCACCTATCACAGAGGAAATTGCTGCAGTCCATAATACAATGCCAAAAATAAATAAACCCCATCTCCCTCCAGCTGTTTCAAAAACAGTTGCGGCAGGATTATTTTTATCTAAATGCACGCCTTGTGATACCACACCTACTACTGCTAAGAATAAAATAAAACGCATGAACGAAGAAATCAAAATACCTCTAGTTGCGCTCTTGGTTACAAATGGGATATGAGAGGGACCAACCATTCCTGCATCCACTAATCTGTGTGCGCCGGAAAATGTGATATAGCCTCCAACTGTACCCCCTACAATGGTCACAATAGCTAGTAAAGAAATATGCTCAGGTACAAAACTATGTTGCACTGCAGATAGGATTGGTGGGTTCGCTAGATATACAATAATTAAAGTCAAGCTAATTTTAACAATCCCTAATACTTTTGTTAAGCGATCTAACATCTTACCAATTTCATCAATCCAAAAAATCAGGATCGCGACAATGCCACTTAATATCGCTCCTTTTGCAAAGCTGATTCCAGTTAATATATTTAAGGCTAGTCCACAACCAGCAATATTGCCAATATTGAAAGCAAAACCTCCTAGTACTACGGCGAGTGATAAAATATGTCCGAGTCCTGGCAACAGTTGATTGGCAATTTCTTGTGCACGCATGCCACTTAAAGTGATTGCTCTCCAAATATTTATTTGTGCGCCAAAATCTAATAGAATAGAAATTAAAATCACAAAACCAAAACTGGTAAGTAACTGTTCTGTATAAAAAGAAGTTTGTGTTAAAAAGCCTGGTCCGATAGAGGAGTTGGCCATTAAAAATGCAGCGCCTAAGCTAATTCCGGTTAAAGAAGGTATTGATTTCTTAGAATGAATATGCGCTGAATTAGGGATGTTTGATTTCAATCTGGTATGCTTGTAAGGTGTTATATAAATGTTTTACAATTTCAACTGCTTCAGGATGGTCTCCATGAATACAAATCGTATCCGCAGTTACTTCAATCATTTGACCATTATTTGCAAGTACTTCTTGATCAAAGACCATGGTTAAAACTTGATTAGTAGCTTTAATTGGATCGCTAATGATTGCATGGTCCAAATGTCTTGGTGTAAGTTGGCCATTAGGTTGATAAGTTCTATCTGCGAATGCTTCTTGAATTGTTTTTAAGCCTGTAATTCTTGCTTCCTTAATGGTATGGCTACCACTTAAACCATAAAGTAGGATAGAAGGATCTATTGCATGTATTGTTTGGGCAATAATTTTACTAGACATTGGATCTTTTGCGCAATCATTGTATAGTGCACCATGTAATTTTACATGATGAATTTTACAGCCCATTTGATCGGTTATTTTTTCAAATAAGTATAATTGGTCACTTATTAGCTCTGCGAGTTCTATTAAAGAGATAGCTTGAGATAGCCTGCCAAAATTTTCTTTATCGTTGTAACTTGGATGCGCTCCAATGGCAACATTGTGCTCTAATGCAAGTTCGATTGTTTTTTTAATGGTATTGTCATTTCCTGCATGGTATCCACAAGCAATGTTGGCGCTGCTTATATAAGTCATTAAAGCTGCATCATTATGCATCCCTTCGCCCATATCACAATTGATATCAATGCTTAAACCAGGACTGTTTTGATCGATAGAGTTGATGTGCTGTTTGAACATTCGTTATGCTTAACTTAAAATGACTTTGGTTATTTAATTGCGCAAGCCTAGGTAAATCTACCAAAATTATTTGACCCAAATTGGCATAACCTCCAATGGTTTGATGATCAGCCATTAAGACAATGATTTTACCATTGGGTAATAACTGTAAGGTACCTCTAGTGACCGCACTAGAAAGGTATTGCTTTGGTTCAGTTAAATGAATAGAAGGACCATTGATTAAAAAACCCATTCTATTTGATTTTGGATCAATTGTAAAGGATTGTTCTATTATATTTTGTATTGATAAGGGTTCTAAATCCTTCCATGCTGGCCCAGGGATAAATCGAATTGGATGTTCCTCAAATATTAAAGTTTGGACTTGTTTAATAGTTTCTTCAAGTCTAGTGTCTTTGTCTTTATTTGATAATGCACTGCTTATACTTGTTTCTATCGAAAACTCTTCCTCTTTTTGAAGGATGTTTTGAAAGCTACAATAACTATTTAACCATTGATGGCGAATGTTTAATTTTCCTTTAAAAGCTAAGTAAGCTGTTCTGCCTTCAATTGGTTTTAGAAATCTTAATTGATCCTTTGGATAGACTTTGATGGGTGTATTAAGGGGTACACTTTTTTCATTGATTACTGGTATGAAATTGGCACCACTAATACAAATGAACAGGGTATGTTGGAATTCAAATACGGAAGCTGGAAAATGCAATTCAAAAACTGGGTTATGTAACTCATTCCCTAAAATTGTGTTTGCCAATTGAGCAGATAAAAAATCCATTGGGCCACTAGGTTGTACGCCCAAGTCTTGGTACCCATACCTACCATGGTCCACTATTCGATCAGAAAGTCCTTTTTTAATGATTCTAATCGACATCTTCATGCTTATTTAATTGATGAAACATTTCCAAAGAAATGGCCTTAAATTGAACTTGATCTCCTGCTTTAAAAAGGGTAAGCCTGGCACTATTGGGGTCAAATATTTTCAGAGGCGTGCGACCAATAATTTGCCAGCCACCAGGGGAGTCCATTGGATAAATGCCTGTTTGTTTTCCAGCGATCCCAACGCTGCCGGCTAAGACCTTTGCTCTAGGGGAGGCGTGTCTTGGTAATTGAATTTTTGAGGGCACATCACCCATATATGCGAAGCCAGGCAAAAAGCCAAGGCAATAAACATGATAAGTTGTTGCTGTGTGCTGCTGTATCAATCCCTCAATACTATTTTTACTGAGCATTGCCGCATTTTGCAAATCAATGCCCAAGCTTAGATCATAACAAACTGGAATTTCAATTAATCTTTCTGCGTTATTGGTTGTAAAGGCATTGATAGATTCATTTGCAAATCCTTCTAATAAATCTGTTGCCAATATATAGGGGTCGGAATCAAAATAAAGGATATCATAAATTAACGTGATTGTATCGTATGCTAATATAAAATCCTTGACGCCTTGTATTTTTTTATCTTTTAAATAGTTTGAAAGGGCAAGTAAATCTTGGTCAATCCCATTATTCAAACTACTGTTTAGTTTGAATTGGAAGGCATGGTCGCCTATTAATTGAATATGAAATTTATTGGCCAAGCTATGCATACCTAAACTTACCAAATTTTAAGCCAATTTCATTGTATATTTATTCGTATTAAATGTAGAATATGAAAAAAGTCATTTTCATTTTAGCCATGGTGCTACTTTTTGTGTCAAATAGTAGAAGTCAGTTTAGTCAAATCGTAACGACTGCAGATGGACGTTTCATGCTAAAACAAAATCATTTTTCTATCCCGATGAAATTTATTTCATCCATGTCAATTGATACAGTGTATATCAACGAAGACATTCAGTTTCAAAAAATCCAAGGATTTGGCTATACATTAACTGGAGGTAGTGCAATGTTATTGCATCAAATAACCAGTGAAAAACGCAAGGTGGTTTTAAATGAGTTATTTGGTCAAGGACCTAATTCCATCCATATAAATTATTTAAGAATAAGTATTGGGGCCTCCGATTTAGACGCACAGGTATTTAGTTATGATGACCTGGCAGAGGGGGAAGTGGATCCTGATCTTCATAAAATGTCTCTTGCACCAGATCAGGTTCATTTAATTCCTATCTTAAAAGAGATTCAAGCTATTCAGCCAAATTTAAAATTAATTGCTTCGCCTTGGAGTCCACCAGTTTGGATGAAAGACAATGGACAATCTAAGGGAGGAAATTTGTTATCTAAGTACTATGAATCCTATGCGCAGTATTTTGTAAAGTACATTCAATTAATGCAGGCAGAAGGTTTAAAAATTAATGCAATCACAATACAAAATGAACCAGAACATGGAGGTAATAATCCAAGCATGTTAATGACCGCTGGTGAACAAGCTTTATTTGTAAAAAATCATTTAGGACCTGCATTCAAAAAGAAAGGAATAGACACAGAGATTGTTATATGGGACCATAATGCGGACAATCCAAATTATCCTATTCAAATTTTGAATGACGAAGAAGCGAAATCTTTTGTAAGTGCATCTGCGTTTCACTTATACCTTGGTCACGAATCTGCTTTATCAAAAGTGCATCAAGTACATCCAGATAAAAAAATATACTTTACTGAACAATGGACTGGCTCTAAAGGCAATTTTGCAGGAGATTTTATGTGGCATATGGAACACGTGGTAGTTGGTACAATGTCGAATTGGAGTAGTTTGGTATTAGAATGGAATTTAGCGAATGATCCGAATTATGGGCTTCACACCCCTGGTGGATGTACGGAATGTTTGGGTGCATTAACAATAACAGGATCTGACATTAAACGAAATGTGAGTTTTTATATCATTGGCCAGGTTGCACCATTCATCTTACCTGGTTCTTATCGAATTCAAACAAAGTCATCTAATACACAAATTAAATCGATTGGATTTAAAAGACCGGATGGTAAGAAAGTATTACTTGCACTAAATACTGGAAAGGAATGCATTTTTACAATTGATTTTGAGCAGAAAAAATTTAACTTTACACTGCCCGAAAAATCTGCTTCAACGATTGTCTGGTAAGTCATAAATGAAATATAAATTGGTCTCTATGAAAAAAGTTAGTTTAACCTTATTGGGTTTAGGCATCCTGTTAATTGGATTTGGTCAATCTACAAAAGAAGTTAAAATGCATCAATTTATAAATGCATTGATGTCCAAAATGACCCTGGAGGAAAAATTAGGTCAGCTGAATTTACCTGCTTCGAGTGATTTTGTAACTGGAGCGGTAAGTAGTTCTGATATTGCAGATAAAGTTAAGGCTGGAAAAGTGGGTGGTGTTTTTAATATTAGATCTGTAACTAAAATCAAAGAATTACAACAATTTGCAGTCAACAATTCAAGATTGCATATTCCTTTACTTTTTGGAATGGATGTGATTCATGGTTATAAAACGATTTTTCCAATTCCATTAGCGATGTCTGCAACTTGGGATATGGATTTGGTTAAAAGATCGGCTCAAATTGCAGCGAGCGAAGCGAGTGCTGATGGGATTCAATGGACATTTTCACCCATGGTGGATTTAACAAGAGATCCAAGATGGGGTAGGGTTTCTGAAGGAAATGGAGAAGATGCTTTTCTAAGTTCTGCGATTGCAAAAGCAATGGTGCATGGCTATCAGGGAGATGACTTAGCGGCGCCCAATACAATTTTATCTTGTGTGAAGCATTATGCTTTATATGGTGCGGCAGAAGGTGGTAGAGATTACAATACAACAGATATGAGTAGGGTAAGAATGTACAATGAGTACTTCCCTCCTTATAAAGCTGCTGTGGATGCAGGGGTTGCATCGGTGATGGTATCATTTAATGAAGTAGATGGTATTCCAGCTTCTGGTAATAAATGGTTGGTTGATGATGTATTGAGAAAGCAATGGAAGTTCAAAGGATTTGTGGTTTCGGATTATACAGGAATCCCAGAAATGTCTAACCATGGTATGGGAGATGCACAAACAGTGAATGCTTTATCAATGAATGCTGGAGTGGACATGGATATGGTGGGTGAAGGATTTTTGAATACCATGAAAAAATCTATCCAAGAGGGCAAGGTGACTTTGGCTCAAATAAATAAAGCATGTGAGCGTATTTTAATTTCAAAATACCAATTAGGTTTATTTGATGATCCATATCGTTATTGCAATGAACAAAGATCTGCTACTGAGGTTTTTACTTCAGCAAATAGAGCAGAGGCAAGAAGCATCGCTGCACAAAGTTTTGTTTTGTTAAAAAATAACAATGTACTGCCAATTAAAGCTGGTAAGAAAATTGCATTGGTTGGGCCACTTGCAGATGCAAAAGAGAATATGACAGGAACATGGAGTGTAGGTGCTGATAATTCAAAATCAATTAGTTTATTAAAAGGGCTTGCTGATGCGGTAGGTAATAATGGTAAAGTAGTTTATGCAAAAGGTGCTAATTTAGAAGACGATGCTGAACTTCAAAATCGCCAGACGATGTTCGGTAAGGATATTGCTAGAGACAATCGATCAGCAGAAGCTATGATTCAAGAAGCTATAGCAATAAGTGCAGATGCAGATGTAATTGTAGCAGCTTTAGGGGAAGGCGCAGAGAGTAGTGGTGAAAGTGCGTCAAAATCTAATATAGATATTCCAGAAGCGCAAAAGCGTTTATTGAAGGCTTTAGTAGCAACTGGCAAACCAGTTGCCTTGGTATTATTCAATGGCCGTCCTTTGACATTAAATTGGGAAAATGAAAATGTCCCAGCCATTTTGGATGTATGGTTTGCAGGTTCTGAAGCAGGGGATGCAATTGCAGATGCTTTATTGGGAAAAGTGAATCCTTCTGGTAAATTGACAATGAGTTTTCCGCAAAATGTGGGTCAAATTCCATTGTATTATAATCATAAAAATACAGGCCGTCCTTTAACAGGAAAATGGTTCTCTAAATTTCAATCTAACTATATAGATGTTAGCAATGAACCTTTGTATCCATTTGGGTATGGCTTAAGCTATACAAAATTTGAATACGGGGACATTCAATTGTCATCCACTAAATTAAAAGGCAATCAAAAATTAATGGTTACTGTATCAGTTAAAAACACAGGATCTGTATCAGGAAAGGAAGTGGTACAACTTTATATAAGAGATTTAGTGGGCAGTATTACTAGACCAGTGCAAGAATTAAAGGGCTTTAATAAAATTGAATTAGCTGCTGGAGAAACAAAAAATGTAAGCTTTGAAATAACACCTGAGACATTAAAGTTTTACAATAGCGATTTGAAATTTGACTGGGAATCAGGTGATTTTGAAATCATGATTGGAACTAATTCAAGAGATGTAAAAACAAAATCGATCAATTGGATCAAATAAGGTATTAAGTTTTCCGAACTTACCAACTTCCATACAAGCCCTCTTTGAGGGCTTTTTGGTATTTCTTATCGTTGAATGAATACAAGTAAGCAGCTTTATGAGCGCCACCTTTCTTTGTTTCCGTTAGTCTGTTAAGAATACCAAAACTTAAAAGTTTACGTTGAAAATTACGACGATCTAATTTTTGATTTAGAATAGTTTCGTATAATTTCTGCAATTCTGGCATCGTGAATTTCTTTGGCAATAAATTTTTGCCAATAGGCAGGTAGGCTAGTTGAGCTCTTAATGTTTCTAATGCTTTTTGAACAATGTCGCCATGGTCCATCATTAATCCATTTAAGTATTCAATATCGATCCATTGACAATCTGCTTCATGTTCAGTGGGTTGTAATTTAACTTCATTAAAATCTACCAAAGCATAAAAACCAACAGTGATGAATCTTTGTATCAGCCAGTTGTCTTTTGGTATTTTAACCCCATAGCTTTGGTATCTTTTTTGATGGATACTAGCATCGGCTCTGTCAGGCGCGCCAAACACATGAAATTGCTGTAAAAAAATATCTTTGACGCCTGTTCTTTCTTGTAACACTCTGTAGGCAGCTTCTTCGATTGGTTCAGTTTTTTTAATGAATCCACCGGGTAACGCCCATTTGTTTACCGTATCAATTTTAAGTAATAAAATTTTTAGTTGTTGTTCATGAAAACCAAAGATGACGCAGTCCACCGAAATGCCAGGATGAAATTGTGTTTCGCCTTTTTCAAGCAAATTTTTTAAGGAAGAGGGCAGTGCATTATTTTTAGGCATAAGAATAAATAGAAAAGAATTAATTGATTGTTTGTTCAGTTATCTTTCCAGTCGTTTTATTTTTCAAGATTAATTTCTTTGCGCCATAGTGCGTCATTTCTTCTTTTACTAAATAATGATCTGCATCGTATTCAACTAAATGACTTTCTTTAGTTAAGCCTGTTCTGCCTCTCCAGATATCCAATTGAACCGGTTCCCATAATTTTGTTTTAGCAGATTTGTATGCCGCATCCAAAATACAGTTAACGACATAGCCATCATAAAATGTTTCTTTCGGCGCTTCTCCTTTTTCAATAGAGTTGAACATATCCATGAACATATGGTTGTATCCAAGTTCATTCAATTCATCTCCTACAGGAAATAACCAACCTCTATCACTCTCCGCTTTTTCTGCAATGTAGTCGCCACCTTTTCCAGTGGTAAACATTTCAAAACCTGTTCTCAAGAAACTATTAATCCAAATAGTACCTTCTGTTCCCATCACTTCATCTCTTAAATCCAATCCGCCTCTAAATGTCCAGCTCACTTCAAATTGTCCAATCGCTCCGTTTTCATATTTCACTAAGCCAATAGCATGGTCTTCCGCATCAATCGGTTTGACTTGGGTATCTGCCCAACACATGACTTCAATAGGTTTGATATCCTTGCCAATATAACTTCTAGAGATTTCTACACAATGACAACCTAGATCGAGAATACATCCACCTCCAGCTTGATTGATATCCCAAAACCATTCACTGTGAGGGCCAGGGTGGGTCTCTCTAGACTTGGCCCATAATACACGACCTAAAGCGCCTTCTTTGACACTCTGATTGGCTTTGATAAATTTAGGTGTATACACAAGGTCTTCTAAATAACCGTTAAAAATACCTGCTTCTTCAACCGCAATCAACATACGTTTAGCTTCTTCACCATTTCGGCCAAGAGGCTTTGTAGTCATCACTGCTTTCTTATGTTTGCAACACATCATCACTGCTGCTTCATGCAAATTATTGGGCAAAGAAATACAAACAATGTCCACATCTGGATGTGCAATGGCTTCCTCCATTTCGGTTGTCCAATGCGCACAATTGTAATCTGCGGCAAATTGCTTTGCAGCTTCCTCACGCCTTGCATAAATACTTACTACTTTGTCTTTACTTCTATAGCCTTGTAATGCATCTGCATAAAATCGGCCAATGAATCCCGCACCTAACATTGCAATTCTCATAATTATAGCATTAATCTTATAAAATAGTTTGAATAAAAAAGCCTATCCAAGCGGATAGGCTTTAGAAAGTTTTTAAATTAAGCAGCTTCTACTTCTTTTTTCTCTTTAAAGAATAAAATGAATGCAATTAATACTGCACCTGCAATAGCAGCTGGTGTTAACCAAATACTTTGCCAGTTATGACCAGTTGCATCTGCTAATTTATTCTGCTCTACAACAAATCCACTGTAGTTCGTGCCAATAAACATTCCTACACCGTAAGTTGCAAAAGTGAATAAACCTTGTGCTGCATTTTTGATATTTTCACCTGCTTTCTTTTCTGTGTACATATAACCTGTTACAAAGAAGAAGTCATAACAAATGCCGTGCAAGATGATACCTGCATAAAGCATCCAGCTGGCATCCATATTGCCGTATGCGAAACATACGTATCTTAATACCCAAGCTGCGATACCAAAAATCAACATATTTTTTACGCCAATTTTATTGAATAATAAAGGAATAGCTAAAATAAAGATCGCTTCAGACATTTGACCCATTGTCATTTTACCAGCTACGTTATCTAAGCCTACTTCATTTAAGAAAGGATTTGCAAAGCCATAATAGAATGAAAGTGGAATACAAATTGCAATAGCAGAAATAAAGAACACTAAGAAGGATTTATTCTTTAATAAAACAAATGCATCTTTTCCTAAAATTGCACCCATAGATGAAGGTGTGCCTGCTGCTTTAGGTGGTGTGTTTGGTAAAGCAAAACTCAACAAACCTAATACTGCAGAAATCCCCGCTGCAACTACGAAAGTGCCTTCTGTTTTTTCAATACCTAATTGGCTAATTACCAAGCCTGCAGCAATCCAACCTAATGTGCCAAAAACACGAATCCAAGGGAATTGTTTTCCTGGATCTGTCATTTGAGCAAATGCAACACTATTACTTAAAGCAATAGTTGGCATGTATAATAAAGAGTAAACTAAAATTACCCAATAGAAGTTTGTGTTATCAACCTTGGTTGCAAAGAACAATAAAGCAGCTCCTACAATATGAAGTACGCCCATAATTTTTTGAGCAGAAAAGAAACGATCTGCAATCATACCAACAAAGAATGGAGAGATGATTGTAGCGATTGCGCCTGCACCATACGCAGCACCAATATCAACTCCAGTTGATCCTAATTTTTCGCCCATATAGGTCCCCATAGTTACATACCAAGCACCCCAGATATAATACTGAAGAAACATCATGGCAGATAATAAAACGCCTGTTTTTAATTTCATAGGTTGTTTTTTAATCGTTAGAATTTTAAGCGTTTTCAATATACAAACTAAATTGTAAAAATGACACAATGAGGGGCCTAAAATTCATTATAAGAAGTCAATATTCCCTACAAAAAAGCCCTGCTCATTTATTTGAACAGGGCGCTGTAATTTCTTATATATTTTTAGCTATGCTTTTAGGGCCTGAAGGATATCATTTAAGATATCTTCCTCATGTTCTAGTCCCACTGAAATGCGAATGAGTCCTGGTGTGATACCAACAGCTTGTCTTTCGGCTTCTGAAAGTTTAGCATGTGTGGTACTTGCCGGATGCGATGCTATACTTCTGCTATCCCCAAGGTTTGCAGTTAAAGAAAGCATTTTTAAATGATTCAAAAATTGTCGTCCTGCTTCTAGTCCTCCTTTTAATTCAAAGCAAACAATACCACCGCCATTTTTCATTTGCTTGACTGCAATAGAATGGTGTGGATGCGATGCTAAGAAAGGATATTTAACAAAATTAATTTTGTCATGTCCTTCTAATTTTTGTGCAATTGAGAAGGCAGATTTACAATGACGCTCCATGCGTACTTCGAGCGTTTCTAAACTCTTACTCAGTACCCAAGCATTAAAAGGGGAGAGAGAAGGTCCTGTACTTCTGCAGAATAAATAAATTTCATGAATCAGTTCCTTTTTACCAAGAACAGCGCCTCCTAGGACACGACCTTGTCCATCAATCCATTTTGTTGCAGAATGCACTACTAAGTCTGCTCCAAGATCGATTGGTGTTTGTCCAATAGGTGTAGCAAAACAGTTATCTACATTCAAGATGATATTATGTTTTTTCGCAATCGCACTAATCATGGCGATGTCTAACACTTCTAATCCAGGATTAGTAGGTGTTTCTAAATAAATCATTTTTGTATTTGGCTGAATCGCGGCTTCCCATTCTGCTGCAGTTGCATTCGCAGAAACATAACTATATTCCATGCCATATTTTGGAAGGTATTTTGATACCACCGTATGTGTACTTCCAAAAATAGAATTGCATGATAAAAGGTGATCCCCTTTTTTTAATATCGCCATGAAGGAGCCAAATACTGCGCTCATCCCACTAGCTGTAGCAAAGCCTGCTTCTGCATGCTCCAATACCGCTAAACGATCTACAAACTCTTGTACATTAGGGTTAGAAAAACGACTATAAATATTATCATCAGATTCATCTGCAAAAGCAGCACGCATTGTTTCTGCTTCATCAAAACAAAAACTACTAGTAAGAAATAAAGGACTAGAATGTTCCCCTTCTTCAGTTCTTTCTATCTGTGTACGTATTAATTTAGACTGATCGTGTTTCATGAATGCGGAATAAAAAATTATAAAATTTCAACCTCCCAAGTGATCACTGCACCAGCTGCTCTTAAAGTAGCTGCAACAGAACAATATTTATCAATAGACAAAGCACAAGCTTTCTCTGCTTTTTCTTTTGTCATAGAACCTTTTAGTTTAAAAACAATATGGACTGTTTCCCATAAAGCTGGTTCTTTTCCAACAGCCCTTTCTCCACTAATCACCATTTCATAATGTTCAAGTGTTTCCTTTTGCTTTCTCAATATCATCACCACATCTACACCACTACATCCACCTAATGCACTCAATAAAGCTTGCATTGGTCTAACGCCATTGCCATGACCACCTTGATCTTCTGGGATATCCATTTGCATAGTCTGACCCGCTTCGTCAATTGTTTCAAACTGATAATCATTGTCAATACGCTTTAGAGTAATCGTTGCCATAGGATTTAATTGGTTCGTGTATAGGAATTATAAATATTGTACCTTTGCAAAGGTAATTCAAATAGCCAGTTAGTTAGCACAAGAAAGCGATAAAATGGACCCAGTCATCTATAAATACCACCAACCTTTTACCCTTGAATGCGGTATCAGTTTGCCAAAGCTTAAAATAGCCTACCATTATTATGGGGAATACACTCCTGGTAAAAAAGTAGCTTGGGTTTGTCATGCATTAACTGCTAATTCTGATGTGGCTGATTGGTGGAAGGGCTTTGTGGGGGAGGATGCCATCATCAATCCAAATGATTACTTTATTGTATGTGCGAATATCATTGGTTCATGTTATGGATCAACAGGACCTTTAAGTGTAGAGGACTTAGACGCTTCCATCCGTTTTGATCAATTTCCAACCATTACCATTCGGGATATGGTGAGGGCCCATATACTATTAAGACAACATTTAGGGATTGACAAAATCGATCTTTTGTTAGGGGGTAGCATGGGTGGTTACCAAGCATTGGAATGGGCAATAATGGAGCCAACTGTAATTCAAAAAATGTTTTTGATTGCCACATCGCCATCAGAAAGTGCATGGGGTGTAGCAGTCCATACTGCTCAAAGATTGGCGATTGAAGCAGATTGTACTTGGAAAGATGCAAAGCCGAATGCAGGTGCGAAAGGGTTGAAAGCCGCTAGGGCAATAGGGATGTTAACCTATCGTAATTATGGAATTTATCAAGAGAAGCAAACCGATGCGGATCCAGAAAAAATAGATGATTTTAAAGCATCATCCTATATCAATTATCAAGGTGATAAGTTAGTAAAAAGATTCAATGCATATAGCTACTGGATGTTGACTAAGTCCATGGATAGTCACCACCTTGCTCGAAAGCGTGGGGGAGATCTAATGGCTACTTTGGCAACAATTCAAATCCCAACATTAATTATTGGAATTAACAGCGATATCCTATGTCCATTGGATGAGCAAAAGTTCATGGAAGCACATATGCCTAAAGCAACATTGGTTGCAATTGATTCTATGTACGGTCACGATGGTTTTATAATTGAGACAAAACAGATTACGACGCATTTAAAAAATTGGTTAGCAAACCAAGCATAATTTTATATTATTTTACCAACCTAATTTTGAAACTATGGGTATTTTAAGACAATTTGGAGAGTACTTATTCATTAAGAAAAAAGATCCAAATCAACCAAGGACTCAGTGGATGAAATACATGCATGGCATGAACCGTATTTCATTGTTGGTATTTATTTTCGCGATCCTCTTTACTTTATTCAGGGTATTTATACTTCCTTTATTTAAGTAAGTCTAGTAAAGGCGGGAGCGTTATTTCTTATTCAGTTCTTCTTGAATAATACTTGCAGCAACTTCTGTGGCTTTTAGCCCAGTAGTAAGTGCTTGTTTTAAAGCAGCGTAATCTGTTTTGATTGCATCTTGTCTTGCAGGATCTTCCAATAGCTTCTTTAATTCAATAGAAAGATTTTTTGTAGTTAAATCTTCCTGAATCAATTCTTTCACTACTTCTTTGTCCATGATTAAATTAACCAAAGCAATAAATTTAATCTTTACAAAGCGTTTTGCTAAAGCTAGTGTTATGGCGTTCCCTTTATAACAAACAATCTCTGGCACATTTAATAATGCTGTTTCTAAAGTAGCTGTACCACTGGTTACTAATGCAGCCTTGCTATGTTGTAAAATAGCATAGGTATTTGCTGCAACCACATGTACGTTTGGGGTTGCAGGAATCAATGTATTGAACCAATCAGTATCAATGCCTGGCGCTTGTGCGACCACAAAGTGCTCCATTGGAAATTCCTTCGCAACAGATAACATGATGGGTAATTTTTTCTGAATCTCTTGCTTTCTACTTCCAGGTAAAAGGGCAATCAATTGCTTGTCTTTTAATGTAATAAGGGGATGAGGTAAACTGTCCAAAGCATCAATGACTTCCATCAATGGATGTCCTATATAATCAACATCCCAATCCCATCTATTTTTAAAATATATTTTTTCAAAAGGAAGAATACACATTAATCGGTCAATCGATGCGCGCATTGCGGGTACTCTGTTTTCTTTCCATGCCCATACCTGTGGCGCAATAAAATAAACCACTTTCATGCCATTTTCTTTGGCCCATTTTGCGATGCGTAAATTGAATCCAGGATAATCAATACATATTAACACATCTGGTTCAAAAGCGCTTATATCTTTTTTACAAAATGCAATATTCGAAAGGATGGTTCGTAAATTTAAAAGGACTTCTACAAAACCCATAAAAGCAAGACTACGATAATGCTTTACTAGTTTTCCTCCAGCGGCTTGCATGAGTTCACCGCCCCAACATTGAATGGTTGCGGAAGGATCATTTTTAATAATCGCTTTAATTAAATTAGATCCATGTAGATCACCACTCGCTTCGCCTGCTATAATGTAGTATTTCATTTATAAAAACCATTTTGCTGCAATAGCGGCTATTGCATAAATACAAGTAGTGAAAAATATACCTTTAGCTGTTTTGTCAATTTCTTTTTGAAAGAAGAAAGTTAATGCTGCGGCATTTAACAACAAGGAGACACTGATCATTGCAGACAAAATTGATTTCTGACTTGCAAGTAAATCTAAAAAAATTTGTAGGGATACCATGCTGAATTTCCATTGGTAGAATCCAGCAAATCCTAAAAAGGGTAGTGCAAGTCCAATGATGACGCCAAGTATATAATTATCTTTATTTAATTGCATTCGTTACCATTTCCATTTTTTACTTAATTGAGCTTTCAAAGCATGGTTGGTCAGGTCAAATTGAACTGGAACCACACTCACGTAATTGTTTTTGAGTGCCCAAACATCTGTGTCTTTAGACTTATCAAAGTTCACGAATTCGCCCGTTAGCCAATAATATTTTTTACCATGTGGGTCGGTACGCTCTACAAAGTTTTCGTCGTATTTGGCATAAGATTGTTTACACATCTTAATACCCTTAATCATTTTTGTCTCCACTTTTGGAATATTTACATTCAAGCATAAATGCTTATCCAATTTCTTATCTGCTAAAACATGTTCAACTATGATACGTGCATAGTGTGCTGCAGCGGTAAAGTCTGCCTCAATACTTAAGTCTAAAAGACTAAAGCCGATACTTGGGATGCTTTCGATAGAAGCTTCTAACGCAGCTGACATCGTCCCAGAATAGATGACATTAATGGAATGGTTCGCTCCGTGATTAATGCCGCTTAAGCAGATGGTAGGTTTACAATGCAATACCTTGTCCACTGCCAATTTCACACAATCAACAGGTGTGCCGCTACATGTATAGGCTTCAACAGTAGGGTCATCCTGCCAATGCACTTTCGTTAACCTTAAATGTTGTCCAAGGGTAATTGCATGTCCCATGCCACTTTGTGGTTTATCTGGTGCAACTACAACCACCTTACCAAGTCCTTCAACCGCTTTTACTAAAGCGTGAATGCCTGGAGCATTGATGCTGTCATCATTTGTAATTAAAATAACTGGTTGCTCCTTTTTTAAGCCTTTTTTTGCTGCAATTTTCTTAGCCATGCTGCAAGTTACCAAGAAGCCATAATCCTTTCAAAAAAAAGAAATTGCTAAAATAATTTGGTAATACTAAAATAATTAGTAAATTGCACTAAAATAATTAGTTATGTCATACGCAGGAAAGAATTTAAAATTCATTAGAAAGCAACGTGATTGGACACAAGAGGAGTTAGCCAACCAACTTCAAATTAAGCGCTCTTTAGTAGGTGCTTATGAGGAAGGCAGGGCTGAACCGAGATTAGAAGTACAGGAAGCCATTTGCGCTTTATTTAATATTAGCTTGGAGATATTCTTGTTCCAAGATTTATCTCAAATGGATGAGTTTGACTTGAATCAAGGTTATAATATGGGTGGTTCTTATTTGGAGCGCCGTCGATCTCTTAAAACAGATACCTCAAATAGTGCTGCAATCGTTTCATTCGTTCCAGTGAAAGCTGCTGCGGGTTATTTAGCTGGCTATGCAGATCCAGAATTCATAGATGAATTGAATACCTTCACATTGCCAATGTTGGCCCCAGGTGAATACCGTGCATTTGAGATTGTCGGAGATAGTATGTTGCCAACTCAGAGTGGAAGTGTTATTGTGGGTGAACGCGTTTCAAGCCTTAAAGATGTAAAAAGTAGTAATACTTATATTGTTATTTCAAATACAGATGGAGTGGTTTATAAGCGTATTATCACCAACGATGATCGCTCAAGTGATACGATAGGAGAACGACTTACTTTATTGAGTGACAATCCGTTATATGAGCCATATCAAGTAAATACAAAAGATATTGTAGAGGTTTGGAAGGCTGTTTATATTATTCATAAAGCGGGCGCACAGCCAATGTGGAATGTAGATCAATTGGCCGGTGTTGTGAATACCTTGCAGGATCAAATCACATCCATTCAGAAGAAATTGAACTAATAGGCAAATGAATGTATCTGTAAAGGGGGATGCATTCATTCTTTAGATGCTTAAAGTAAAATGGGTTAATTCATTGATATATAATGAATTAACCCATTTTTATTAAGATTAAATATGAAGTTTATAACTTCAATGAATCACTTATTCCCACTCAATAGTAGCCGGTGGTTTGCTACTAATATCATACACAACTCTATTGATCCCTCTTACTTGGTTAATGATGGAGTTGCTAATATGTGCTAAGAATTCATAAGGTAAGTGCGCCCAGTCTGCAGTCATGCCATCAACAGAAGTTACTGCTCTTAGCGCAACTGTGAATTCATAAGTGCGTTCATCGCCCATTACGCCAACACTTTTAACAGGTAAAAGGATGGTTCCAGCCTGCCAAACCTTATCATAAAGTCCGAACTCTTTTAATCCATTGATATAAATAGCGTCTGCTCTTTGTAATAAATCAACTTTTTCAGGTGTAATCTCTCCTAAGATGCGGATAGCCAACCCTGGTCCTGGGAAAGGATGTCTTTGGATCATGTCGGCTGGAATGCCTAATTCAAGACCAACTTTACGTACCTCGTCTTTGAATAAACTGCGTAAAGGCTCTACTAATTTTAGGTGTAAAGTGTCAGGTAAGCCGCCTACATTATGGTGTGATTTAATGGTCTGTGATGGTCCATGAACGCTCACACTTTCAATGACATCAGGATAAATTGTTCCTTGACCTAAAAACTTGGCTTCCAACATATTAGAAGCTTCTATTTGAAATACATCTATAAATAGTTTTCCAATAATTTTACGCTTTTCTTCTGGGTCGGATTTGCCTGCTAACGCATCATAAAACATATCCTTCGCATCTATACCTTTTACATTCAAACCTATATTATGGTACATGTCCAGTACCTGTTGGAACTCGTCTTTTCTTAAAACGCCATTGTCAACAAATATACCGTGAAGGCGATTACCGATGGCTTTATGGATAAGTGTTGCCGCAACTGTGCTATCAACACCACCACTTAATGCCATGATCACGTGACCTTCTCCAATTTGTTCTTTTAACTGTGCGACAGTCTCATTAACGAAAGAAGCAGGTGTCCAATTCTGGCTACATCCACATATCTCCACTAGGAAATTGCGAATCATGGTTTTGCCATCAGTTGAGTGGTATACTTCTGGGTGAAACTGGAATCCATGTAAACTATGCCCTTGATCTGCCTTTTTTCTAAATCCAGCCACGGGAATACTTTCTGTATCAGCTAATAATTCAAAATTTTCGGGTAAAACTGTAATGGAATCGCTGTGACTCATCCAAACCTGACTGTTATCTGCGATATTCTTAAAGATTATATCGTCCTTTTGTATACGCAATTGAGCACGGCCGTATTCACGTTTGTTGGATTTTTCAACTTTACCGCCAAAGTTCTTAGCACTCAATTGAGCACCATAACAAATAGTAAGTAGGGGTAATTTGGCTAAAATAGCTTCAATATCCACATTTGGCGCTTCATCTTCGTTCACGCTTGCAGGAGAACCACTTAAAATGACCCCTTTTAAGTGCTCATCAAACACAATTTCATTATGAAAAGGTTGAATCTCGCAATATACATTGGATTCTCTTACAGCACGAGCAATTAATTGGGTGTACTGGCTACCAAAATCTAGGATGATAATTTTTTCAGTCATACCGCGAAGATACAAGGAAAATATATCACTACGAAAGTGCGTATTTCACATAGGGTGGGGACAAAAAAAATCCCGCCCCTAAAGGCAGGATTATAATATTATTTCTTGACGCTAATTGAGCGTGATAGATTACTTCTTCTTAACCACTTGCTTCACAGCAACGTGCTTAGCTAACTTGCTCTTTAAATTAGCAGCTTTGTTTTTGTGGATGATTCCACGTTTAGCTAATTTATCAATTTGAGAAACGATAGTTGGTAACTTCTCGTCGTAAGCTTTTTGTTCTTCTATTGTCTTTAAATCACGAATAGCGTTACGTGTAGTTTTACCATAATAACGGTTTCTATCGCGACGTTTAGTTGCTTGTCTTACATCTTTTTTTGTAGCCGAATGATTTGCCATGTACTAATTAATTTTCAGGAGGGCAAAGGTAAGGGACTTGAGCAAATATTTAAAATTAAAATGAAAAAAAATAAAAATTCAATATAAATCATTGATAATCAATTATTTAAAATATATCAAAATTGTATTTTTTCTCTATTTTGAACAATAAAGTCAAAATACTTGTCCGAACCATGAAAAATCAATCCTAAATCGTCAAAATTTACCCAAGATTTTTAGCGCATTTTACTTTATTAATCAATCATTTAAACCGATATTTGCAAACCTTGTTTCGACAAATAAACGAAAGGATATACAATGAAGGATTTCACCTACATCACCAACTCCCATCCAGCCTTTATAGAAGGTTTGTACCAACAATTTTTAACTGATCCAGCATCAGTAGACCCAGATATTATTAAGTTTTTTGAAGGTTTCGATTTTGCAATGCAAAATGGAACTGTAGCCCCTACTCAAGGTGCTGCAACAACCGTATCTAATGTTAGTGCGGATTGGGCCAACGAAATTAAAGTGTATCGTTTGATTTTGGGTTATAGAAACAAAGGGCATTTAATTGCAACCACCAATCCTATTCGTACGCGCAAGGACAGAGGTGCTAATTTAGATTTAGCCTTTTTTGGTTTGTCAGATGCTGATTTAACAAAGACATTTCAAGTTGGCTCTATTATTGGATTAGGCGCTACTACTTTGAGTAATATTCTTGCACATCTACAAAAGACTTATGCTAAAAATGTAGGTGTTGAGTTTAAATATATTTCTGATCAACAAAGAGTAGATTGGTTAACAAATGAATTAGAAAATAAATTCAGTCAACCAATTTCATTAGAACAAAAGAAGCACATTCTTGAAAAATTAAATCATGGTGTGATCTTCGAAAAGTTCTTACACACAAAATACATAGGTCAAAAACGTTTCTCTTTAGAAGGTGGAGAGTCTACGATTGCAGCATTAGATGCGATTGTGAACACAGCAGGAGAGCACGGTGTAGAAGAAGTGGTGATCGGTATGGCGCATCGTGGTAGATTGAACGTGCTAGCAAATATCATGGGCAAAACCTATGAGCAAATATTTAGTGAATTTGAAGGTACTGCAGTATTGGATCAAACCATGGGTAGTGGAGATGTGAAATACCATATGGGTTATTCATCTGAAGTTACTACGTTCAACAATAAAAAAGTGCATCTTAAATTGATGCCCAATCCATCTCACTTAGAAGCAGTTGATCCTGTTGTTTTAGGATTTGCTCGTGCGAAAGCAGATGTATTGTACAATTCAGATTTATCTAAAATTTTACCCATTTTAATTCATGGTGATGCTTCTGTAGCAGGACAAGGTATTGTGTATGAAATTTTACAGATGTGTCAATTGAATGGGTACAAAACAGGTGGTACGATTCACTTTGTAATCAATAACCAAATTGGATTCACAACAGATTTTGATGACGCCAGAAGTGCAAATTATTGTACATCCATAGCAGCGATGGTGCAAGCACCAGTATTGCATGTGAATGGTGATGATGCAGAAGCAGTAGTGAAAGCAGTTCAAATTGCAACAACTTACAGACAACTATATAAGAGTGATATTTTCATTGACATGGTTTGTTATAGAAAGCATGGCCACAATGAAGGAGATGATCCAAAGTATACACAACCTCAATTATATAGCTTGATTGAAAAACATAAGAATCCAAGAGAAGCTTATGTTGAATGTCTTTTACAAAATGGAGAAGCAAGTGCGCAGGAATTAGCAAAGGAAATGGAAAAGAAATTCTGGTCCGATCTTCAAGCAAGATTAGACGAGGTAAAACAAAATCCATTGCCTTACAAATACCAAGCACCAGAATTAGCTTGGCAAGCAATGCGTAAAGCAACAAACGAAGATTTCCATACGTCTCCATCTACTGCAATCTCAGCAGATAAAGCAAAATCAATTTTTGATGCTTTAATGAAGTGGCCTGCTAGTTTTACGCCATTGAAAAAAGTAGATAAATTAATTCAAGAGAAAATTAAATTATACGAGACTGAACAGAAGATTGATTGGGCAACTGGTGAATTGATGGCTTATGCTTCTTTATTAGCAGAAGGTAAGACAGTTCGTATGAGTGGACAGGATGTGAAGCGTGGTACTTTTAGCCATCGTCATGCGGTTTTAGTGGATGAAAATACCAACGAACAATTTAACAGATTAAATCAAGTATCAGAAGGACAGCAACCATTTAGAATATACAACTCCTTATTGAGTGAATATGGTGTGCTTGGTTTTGAATATGGTTATGCATTAGCAAATGCAGATGCTTTGGTTATTTGGGAAGCACAGTTTGGAGATTTCTCTAACGGGGCACAAACAATCATTGATCAATTCATTGCTGCCGGTGAACAAAAATGGCAACGTCAAAATGGCGTGGTGATGTTGTTACCACACGGATACGAAGGTCAAGGTCCAGAACATAGTAGTGCACGTTTAGAGCGTTACTTGCAGTTATGTGCAGAAAATAATATGGTGATTACCAATGTAACTACCGCAGCAAATTTATTCCATGCGTTAAGAAGACAATTGACTTGGTCTTTCAGAAAGCCAATGATCAATTTCTCTCCTAAAGCAAATCTTAGAAGTCCGGCAACATTCAGCCCAATGTCTGATTTGACAAAGGGTGGATTCCAAGAAGTCATTGACGATACCTACGTGCAAAAAGTAGAAGACGTTAAGAAAGTATTGTTCTGCTCTGGTAAGATCTATTACGAGATGGCCGAAAGACAAAAAACAGAACAAAGAAACGATATTGCAATTGTACGTTTAGAACAATTGTATCCATTGCCAACACAGCAAATTACAGCACTGTATCAAAAATATGGTAAAGCAATTTGGTTCTGGGTTCAAGAAGAGCCATTGAATATGGGTGCTGCTAGTTTCTTGCAAATGAATTTAAAGGCAATCAAATACGGTGTAATTAGTAGACAAGCAAGTGCTGCTACAGCTACAGGTTATGCTAAAGTGCATGCGAAAGAACAAAATGAAATAATAACAACTGCGTTTTCTATCTAAAATATTAAAACATGATTTCGATTAAAGTACCTACAGTAGGAGAATCTATCACAGAAGTAACTTTGTTAAAGTGGACTAAGCCAGAAGGTGCTTGGGTAGATCGTGACGAAGTAATTGCGGAGTTAGAGAGTGAAAAAGCAACATTCGAAGTGAACGCTGAACAAGCGGGTACTTTACATCATAAAGCAACAGAGGGAGATAGTATTTTAATCGGTGCTATTTTAGCTGATATAGATGAAACTGCGCCTAAGCCAGCGGGTGAAGCACCAAAAGCAGAACCAGTTGCTGCACCAGCAGCAGCGCCTGCAGCTTCTTCTGCACCTGTAACGAGTGTGCCAAATAATGTGAAAGCTACACCTGTTGCTGCTGCAATTATTGCAGACAAGAAAGTAGATACCAATCAAATTAAAGCAAGTGGATTTGCAGGTAAGATTACTAAAGTGGATGTATTAGATGCTTTAAATAATCCTGGTAAAATTCAGTTTGCTGGACAAGAATTATTTTCTCGCAATGTACGTCCAGAGAAAATGTCTAACCTTAGAAAAACAATTAGCCGTCGTTTAGTAGAGGCAAAAAATACAACTGCTATGTTAACTACTTTCAACGAAGTAGATATGACAGGCATTATGCAAATTAGAAAGCAATACAAGGATAAGTTTAAAGAAGCACATGGTGTTAATTTAGGTTTCATGAGTTTCTTTGCAAAAGCTTGTGCGATTGCTTTAACTGAATGGCCTTCTGTAAATGCATTTATTGATGGCGATCAATTATTATACCATGACTATGCAGATATCAGTATCGCAGTAAGTACGCCAAGAGGCTTAACAGTTCCTGTGATCAGAAACGTTGAAAGTTTAAGCATGGCTGGTATTGAGAAAAAAGTAATTGAATTAGCTGGTAAAGCAAGAGATAGTAAATTAACTGCAGAAGAATTAACCGGTGGTACTTTTACCATTACCAATGGTGGTGTATTTGGAAGTTTAATGAGTACGCCAATCATTAATATTCCTCAATCTGCCATTTTAGGAATGCACAAAATTCAAGATCGTCCAATGGCGGTGAATGGGGAAGTGAAAATATTACCAATGATGTATTTAGCTTTAAGCTATGACCACAGAATCATCGATGGACGAGAGAGCGTAGGATTCTTAGTTCGTGTAAAAGAGTTATTAGAAAATCCAGCACTTTTATTAATCGCTAAAGATCCGGTAGCAAGTTTATTAGAATTGTAATTACAATACAATAACTAAAAGAAAGTCATGCAAAACATGACTTTCTTTTTTATAGTATGACGCATCAAAATCAACATCAAGAGGTTGCTCAAAAGTTAATCGCTGCTTATTTAGGGCAGGAGCCTTTGGCTGCCTATTTGAAAAAGTATTTTGCTGCTAATAAAAAGCATGGGAGTAGGGATCGAAAAAGTATCAGTGCTTTTTGTTACGAACATTTTAGAGCGATGCATAAGGATTTTCCTTTGCAGGAAGCTATTTCAAGTGAAATAGATATTCCTACATTTATCCATTCGCATACAATACAACCCTTGTTGTTTATTCGTATACGTCCTTGGCAAAAAGAAAAAGTGATAGCTTCATTGAAAACAGCTTTTATTGAGTACACCGTTGTCAATGAAAATTGTTTTGCTTTTTCTAATACCACTTCCTTACAAAATGTATTAGCACTTAATAAAGAAGCAGTCATACAAGATTTAAATTCACAAGCTTTGGCTCAATTATTAAGCCATGTTCCAACAAGTATCGAAACGCCTATTCAAGTATGGGATGCTTGTGCTGCAAGTGGAGGAAAAACTATTTTAATGTACGATACGATGCAAAATATTAGAATGCATGTATCGGATGTAAGAGAAAGTATTTTATTCAATGCAGATAAGCGTTTGCAAGAAGCAGGTATTCGCGCCGCAAGTGTTCAAGTGATTGATTTAACAGAAGCCTTCGATATAAAAAAACCTTTTGATTTTGTATTTGCAGATTTGCCATGTTCAGGTTCTGGGACTTGGGGTAGAACACCAGAGCAAATTGCTTTTTTCAAAAAGGAAAATCTAAATAGCTACACGCAATTGCAATCTAAGATTATTGAAAATATTTTACCCACTGTAAAGCTAAATGGGCATCTTTTAATTGCGACTTGTTCTGTGTATGCAGCAGAAAATGAAGCGCATGTAGATGCCATTCTTGCGCAAGGGCAATTCGAATTAATTGAACAACGATATTTTAAAGGCTATACCAATCAAGCGGATACGCTATTTGGTGCTATATTAAAACGCCGCTCTGTATAATTCCTCCAGCTACCACATCGTCGCCTTCGTAGAATACAGCACTTTGTCCTGGCGCAATACTTTTCACATTTTCATAGAATCTAGCTTGTACACCATTGTCTGTATGGGATAGGGTACACAATGCACCACTATCATGGTACCTGATTTTCGCCATCAAGTCCATTGATTCGGGTAAATGATCATATTTTATCCAATTCATTTTAGCGACTAACATATCATTCTTGTCTAAATCCGATTCTTCACCAATCACTACCACATTGTTGACAGGATCAATGTTTGTAACATAGACAGGGTGCCCCATAGCTAATTCTAATCCTTTTCTTTGTCCAATGGTATAAAAAGGGTAGCCTTTATGTTTACCTAATCTTTTTCCTTTTGAATCTACAAACCAACCTCCATTCACTTTTTCTTCTAAACCATCTACACGTCGTTTTAAGAAGCCTCGATAATCGTTATCAGGCACAAAGCAGATTTCATAGCTCTCACTTTTTTTAGCCAATTCTGGATAGCCCATATCAATCGCCATTTGCTTGATATCTTTTTTATGCATGCCTCCCAATGGAAGAATTGTGCGCTTTAATAAATCCTGGTCTACTCCCCATAGCACATAGCTTTGGTCCTTTGTTTCATCTAGTCCTTTAGATATCACATAGCGACCATTGGTATGTTGGCGCACTTTGGCATAATGCCCTGTAGCTATAAAATCACATCCCAATGCATCTGCTCTTTTTAATAAAGCACGCCATTTTATGTGGGTATTACACATCACACATGGATTAGGGGTTCTCCCTGCTAAGTATTCTTCTACAAAGTTTTCGATGACAAAGTCACCAAACTCCTCTCTTATGTCTAATATATAATGAGGGAAACCATTGTTTACGGCCGCCATTCTAGCGTCGTTAAATGAATCAATATTGCAACAGCCGGTTTCTTTACCATTGGCATTGCTTGTGGAGTAGTCCCATGTTTTCATGGTGATACCTACTACTTCATATCCTTCGTTGTGTAAGAGTATTGCAGCGACTGTGCTGTCTATTCCGCCGCTCATTGCGACAAGTACCTTTCCTTTTTTGCTCATATTTCGGTGGCCAGTTAAAAGTTGGCTTGGCACAAAAGTAATAAAAAATTACTACCTTCATAGTCTAAGAAAGTTAAAATATAAGAATATGATAAAGTTACAAGTCATCGGAAATTTAGGCAAGGACGCGGTTGTGAATAACGTCAACGGGAAGTCTGTGATCAACTTCAATGTTGCGCACACAGAGAAATATAAAGATGCACAAGGTGTTCAAAAAGACAGAACTACTTGGGTAGATTGTTCTTATTGGACAGATCGTACAGCTGTAGCGCCTTATTTAAAGAAAGGTACACAGGTTTATGTAGAAGGAACGCCAGATGTAAGATCATATACGACTGCAGATGGTCGTCAAGGGGCATCTTTAACCTTAAGAATTGTTTCTGTACAATTATTAGGTGCGAAGCCTTCTGGAGGTGCAGGTGGAGATCAGCCAAGCTATGGTGGAGAATCTAGTCCAGCTCAAAGCTATAACCCACAACCAGCAGCAGGTGGAGATAATGGGGAAGCAGACGATTTACCATTTTAAAGAATAAGTTGTTGAAATAGAACAAAGGGTGTACTCAACAGTACACCCTTTTTATTTGTAATTTTGCCTTATGCATTTGACACATTATACATATAAAGAATTAACTGAATTTGCGGAAGCTGTTTTTTTAAAGATAGGATGTTCATCAGAGGATGCAGCATTGGCCACCAAAGTTTTGTTATCCGCAGATTTAAGAGGAATTGATAGTCATGGTATCGCTAGGTTAGTGGGTTATGTAAGATTATGGGAAGTGGGTAGAATTAATCCAACTCCTAATATTACAATAGTGCATGAAACACCCTCTACTGCAGTCATTGATGGAGATAGAGGATTGGGATTGATTGTTGCACCTAGAGCAATGGAAATTGCAATGGAAAAAGCGAAACAAGTTGGGACTGGTTGGGTAAGTGTAAAAAATAGTAACCATTTTGGTATCGCAGGTTACCATGCGATGATGGCATTAGAACAAGAGATGATTGGAATGGCTATGACCAACGCAAGTGCATTAGTGGCACCGACATATGCTGCTGAAAAATTATTGGGCACCAATCCAATTGCAGTCGCAATTCCTGCAGGAGAAGAAGCTCCTTTCGTTGCAGACTTTGCAACAACCACTGCGGCAAACGGTAAATTAGAAATTGCACAAAGAAATAATACGGAGATTCCTTTAGGATGGGCGCAAGATGCAACGGGTAAAGCTACACAAGATGCAAGTATCTTAAAAAAAGGGGGTGCTTTATTACCACTAGGATCTGAGAAAGAACAGGGAAGTCATAAGGGGTATGCATTAGGATCTATTGTTGATATATTTTCTGCAGTTTTAAGTGGTGCAAGCTTTGGTCCATGGGCGCCCCCTTTTCCTGCCTATGTTCCAATGCCAGAAAATATGCCTGGCGAAGGTTTAGGTCATTTTATTGGTGCGATGCGTATTGATGCATTTAGACCAGCAGCAGATTTTAAATCCTATATGGATATATGGTTGAATCGATTCAGAAATGCAACACCTGCAGAGGGGCATGATCAGGTTTATGTTGCTGGAGATATCGAACGCAACATGGAATTAATACGTATGCAAAATGGTATTCCTATAGTGGATGCTGTACAACAAGATTTAAAGGCATTAGCAGAAAAATTAGAATTAACTTTTGTTGTCAAGAGCTAACAAATGTTCATCGCTTTTCTAATTACCTTTGAAGTAGATATCTAAAAAAGATCCTTAAAAAACAGATCGTATGAAAGTAATGAAGTTCGGTGGAACCAGTGTTGGTAAGCCTGAGAGAATGCGTCAGATTGCAGAATTGATAACTGCAGGTGATGAGCCTGTGATGGTAGTATTGAGTGCATTGAGTGGAACAACGAACGCTTTAGTTGAAATAAGTAATCGTTTGGCAGTAGCAGATAAACAAGGGGCAACTGAAAAAATAATTGCATTAGAAAATCATTACCAAAATTTTGTGAACGATTTATTACAAGATGCTTCATTGCATGCTAGGGCAAAAGAGATGCTCAATGAGCATTTTGAATTCTTGAGAATCACACAAAAAATTTCATTAAGTGATGCATTGAATAAAGACATATTGGCTCAAGGTGAATTAATGAGTACTAAATTATTTTCTTTGTTTTTAGAACAAGCGAATGTTGAACATGCCTTATTACCTGCATTGGATTTCATGAGATTAGACCATAATGAAGAGCCAGATTTAGGGTTGATTCAAGAGAAATTAAATGGAGTGTTAGCAAACCATCCGACTAAAAACATATTTGTAACACAAGGCTATATTTGTCGTAACGCAAAAGGGGAGGTAGATAATTTAAAAAGAGGAGGGAGTGATTATACAGCTTCATTAGTTGCTGCTGCTATTAATGCTTCAGTTTGTGAAATTTGGACAGATATTGATGGAATGCATAATAACGATCCAAGAGTGGTGGATAAAACAGTTGCAATAGAGCAACTTAGTTTTGATGAGGCGGCAGAGTTAGCCTATTTCGGTGCTAAAATTTTACATCCAACATGTATTTGGCCAGCACAGCAAGAAAATATTCCTGTGAAATTGTTAAATACAATGGAGCCTACTGCTGCCGGAACAGTGATTAAGAAAGAAGCAGGTACCGTAGGCGTTAAAGCAGTAGCAGCAAAAGACGATATCATCGCTGTCAAAATTAAAAGTACCAGGATGCTATTAGCTTATGGATTTTTAAGAAAGATTTTTGAAGTGTTTGAAAAATATAAGACACCTATTGATATGATTACCACATCCGAGGTGGCTGTATCTGTTACCATTGATAGTGATACTCATTTAGATGAAATTGTTGCAGAGTTAAGCAATATTGCTTCGGTAGAAATTGAAAGAGGTCAAACGATTGTATCTATTGTAGGTAATGAAATAGCTAAGACAGATTCAATTTTAAAGAAACTATTTAACGCCATAGATGAAGTTCCGGTAACAATGGTTAGTTATGGTGGAAGTGCACATAATATTAGTTTATTATTACCTAGTGCCTATAAAACAAAGACATTACAATTAATCAACAAAGGGCTATTCAATTTATAAATAGCCTTTTGTAGGTTTAAAATTTTGCTCCTACTGAAATAAAGAAGGTTCGACCATCTGCAGGTAAAGCACCTGGTCCAGGATAGCCCCCTGCACGTCTAGTGAAATACCTTTGATCACCTACATTATTAACGCCCGTCTTTATATTGAATTTTTTAGAAAATTTATAAGAGGCAGTAATGTCTGTGACTGTGTATGAAGGTATGACACCTGTATTGCCATTTGCAGAAGGTTTAATGGTATTATTTGCATCACTAAATGCTTCTCCGACATGGCTTAATTGAGTAGTAATTAAAAAACTTTTATAGCCATAGCTAATTCCAGCTCTAAAAATATCTTGAGGCGCATTCTCTACTTTTTTATTTTTCGTACTTGCATCTTTATGGTCTCCACTATATCTAGCATCTGTATAAGCATAAGAACTAAATAAAATCAAATCTGTATGGAGGCTATTTGTAAAGGCTCTTATTGGATTCAATTCAATATAAGTTTCTAATCCTTTACTTGTGCTTGCGCCTACATTGGTGATGAGTCTGTAATTGGCGCCTGATGGTGTGATGGTTCCAACACGATTGTTATACTGTAAATAAAATCCGCTAATATCAAATTGAAGGAAATTTTTTACTTTCCCTCTATAACCAATATCAAAGTTAAAACCTTTCGCATCTTTTAACTCTGGGTCAACTATATCAGTTGTTGGAGGTGCTTGTAGATTGGCAAATTGAATAGGCCTGTATGCCTGAGAAAAATTTGCATATAATTCTGTGCTCGAGGTTACATGGTATTCCGAGCCAATACCACCTAATAAAAAGTTTCTACTTCTTGTAATGTTTTGAAGTTGAATAGCTTGGCCAGACGTGTTGATTCCATTTCTTCCATAAGCAGCACCTTCGAGCCACTCAAACCGAATACCTGGAATTAAATATAGCTTGTCAGAAAGTCTAAAAATGTTTTCAATGAATCCTGCAACATTATTTGATTCAAAACTGACATCTCTTGGGTAAATACCGGTGATACTTACGTCATAATCTGATCCAGTACTTCCTTTGCCATCAGCTAAACGATGGGTGGTTCCAGTGTACAATCTAATTCCACCTGAAATGGTATTTTTCATTTTACCGATAAAATAATCTGTAATGATTCTGCTTTCAAGACCATAGTTTCTGTATTTATCTAAATTGACAACTCTATTGTTAAACTGATTAGTCAATTTGTTGATGCTATCTTGAATATTGATTGGTTGTAAAAATCCTACACTATTTCTATCTCCAATAGTTCCGAATAATTTTGTATTCCAACGGGTATGGTCATTTATTTGGTATTGAAGTGTAATTGCTGGTGTGGTCCATTTAATGTCAAACCAGTTTCTTGCTCTAAAGCTTTGCTGTGCATCTTTTTTAATTTGTTCGTCACTTAAACCGCCGGGTTGCTGACTTCTAATATGCGAATGCATCAACTCAAAACTTAGTGAGAGTTGATTGGTAAAATTATAAGTCACAGAACCGAAGCCTGCTTTTGTAAAAAAGAGACTATTATCTCTCCAGCCTTCACCATTTCTTTGATCGTAAAATGTGTAATAGTTGATTTTTCCTTTTTGACCACCTATGGCATTAAAACTATTCAATAAGCCATTACTTCCAATAGTTTGCTGTGTTTCAAACTCTAAAGGTTTATTAATTTCAGTTCCATTTTTCAAAATATAATTCACCATGCCTCCAAATTGAGGGCCATATTGAAGTGCACCTTGACCTCTTACAATTTCGATTCTTTGTACTGCTTGTAGCTGAGGGTTATAGTATGCCTCTGGATATCCAAATGGATCGGCAGCAATATCATAACCATTTTGTCTCACGTTGAATTCCCAACTACGATTTGGACTTAGGCCTCTAGCAGCAATCCCAATTTGAATGCCACTAGGATCACTTTCCCATATATGTATGCCCGGTACTTTTGCTAATACTTGACGCATTGTATTGTTTGCAATATTACCTTGTACATTTTCAAGCACGATCAAGGCATTTTTCTTGCCTGCATAAATATTAGTACCAACAATTTCCGGTATTTGTTGGTAGTCGCTCTTGCTATTTCGACCTACAATGGTCACATCTTTTAATTGGTGCCAATTGGTTGTATCTTTTTGAATAGTTTTTGCCTGTGCATTTAATAGATGAGGTAGACAAGATATAAATCCAATTATACTTACAAATTTTAGTGTATTTAATTTCATGCCGCAAAGCTAGATTATGGCAATTGCTTGTATTTATAGATTCGGGAAACCAATTTATACAATTGGGAAAAAAAAAGGGTCAGCTTGATTAGCTGACCCTTTTTAGAACCTTACTTAAAGTAAGTAAAAAGAAAATAGTTTAGATAAACAATAACGCATCTCCGTAAGAGAAGAAACGGTATTTATCTTTAATTGCTTTTTTATAAGCTTCCATTGCTAAATCATAACCAGCAAATGCACAAGACATAATCAATAAGCTTGTCTTAGGCAAGTGGAAATTGGTTACTAAGCTATCTGCAATATTAAAATTATAAGGAGGGTGGATAAAATGGTTAGTCCAACCTTCTGCAGGCTTCAATAATCGTTGAGCAGTTACGCTACTTTCCATTGCACGCATTGCAGTTGTTCCAATTGAGCAAATACGACGTCCATTTTCTTTTGCAGTATTGATGATTCTACATGCATCTTCATCAATCTTAAAGTATTCAGCATCCATTTTATGTTTGCTTAAATCTTCTACTTCAATAGGACGGAAAGTGCTTAAGCCAGTATGTAAAGTAACCTCTGCAAAACGGATACCTAAAATTTCGGAACGCTTAATTAATTCTTTGCTAAAGTGTAAACCAGCAGTTGGAGCTGCAACAGCACCTTCATGCTTTGCATAAACTGTTTGGTATCTTTCTTTATCCTCTTCTTCTGGCTTACGCTTGATGTATTTAGGCAATGGCGTTTCACCCAAGAATTCTAACATTTTTTTAAATCCTTCATCGTCACCTTCCCATAAAAAACGGATGGTACGACCACGGCTAGTTGTGTTGTCAATTACTTCTGCAACTAGTTCTTCGTTTTCTCCAAAATACAATTTGTTACCTACACGAATCTTTCTTGCGGGATCAACAATCACATCCCATAAACGATTCGGCTTGTTTAATTCTCTTAATAAGAATACTTCGATTTTTGCACCTGTTTTTTCCTTACGGCCATACATTCTAGCAGGGAAAACCTTTGTATTGTTCACTACAAAAACATCTTTATCATCATAATACTCTAATAAATCAGAGAAATTACGATTTTCCATGTGACCGTTTTTACGGTTTACCACCATCAATCTACTGTCTTCACGACGTTTAGTGGGGTACTGGGCAATGAGGTTTAAAGGTAGGTCATACCTAAATTGAGAAAGTTTCATTTGTGTCTATTTTAAGATGATAGCCACATTAAGTTTACTACAGCCTTACGGGGCAGTTCGCTTCATGTTACGGCATGAAAATTATGGACGCAAATGTACAAAATCGCCGTAAATTTGCCAATATAAGATTTGGTCAAAAATTAGGCTGTTAAACTAAAAGCCTTAATTTTGCCAAACAGCCGTTAGTTTTGAGCTAATCGATTAAATATTAAGAAGCTATGCTGCATAAAAAATGGTGGAAAGTCCTGTCTTTTGTTTTGCTTTTGTACACTTGTACTTATGGCTTCTTGGTGAAAGTTCCTAAGCTAGACGACCGTATGCAGGAGTCTATTCGTAATTTCTTTTTTCATGTTCCTATGTGGTTTGGCATGATGATCCTTTTATTTGTTTCTCTTGTTTATTCCATAAAATATTTAAGGTCTTCAAGTTTGGTGCATGATATCTATGCACAAGCATATGCTGCCATGGGGTTAACTTTTGGCATCCTAGGAATCATCACAGGCGCATTATGGGCAAATTACCAATGGGGTAGTCCTTGGGTAGGTGATCCAAAACAAAATGGAGCTGCTATTGCTTTATTAATCTATTTTGCTTATTTCGTTTTAAGAGGTAGTCTGGTAGATGCAGAAAAAAAAGCAAGATTATCAGCAGTGTACAATGTATTTTCTTTCTTCATGTTATTTCCAACGCTTTGGATATTACCAAGACTAACGGAATCTTTACATCCAGGAGGACAAGGCAGTGATGGTAATCCGGGTTTGAATGGAAAAGATATGTCCGCAAATATGCGCACTGTATTTTATCCAGCTGTAATAGGTTGGACATTATTAGGGGTATGGATTTCGACCTTAAAAATTCGAGTTCAAATGATTCAATTAAAAAAAGAAGGTCTTTTATAATTAAGCAATTACAAACATTAAAATATGTTCACCTTTTTACAAACACAACAGGCAGCAACTCAAAGTATCCTATTGCAAAATGGTAAAATCTACTTAGTGATGGCGGTAGTTTGTATCGTTTTAGTCGGACTATTTACTTATGTCGCAGCCATAGATAAAAAAATTAAACAACTAGAAAAATAAAAGTATATGTCAACAACACCAGAGTACAGTTTTTTTCAGAGTGTAGAAAAAAGTTTCGATAAAGCATCTAAGTACACTCAATGGGAGAAAGGCTTGTTAGAACAAATCAAAGCATGTAACAGTATCTATAGTATGCGCTTCCCTGTAAAAATGGATGATGGTAGAATTGAAGTGATTGAAGCATATAGAGTTCAACACTCTCAACACAAATCACCATGTAAAGGGGGTATCCGTTTTAGCTTAGCTGTAAACCAAGATGAAGTAATGGCTTTAGCTGCTTTGATGACCTATAAATGTGCGATTGTGAATGTGCCATTTGGTGGTGGTAAAGGCGGTATTAAAATTAGTCCAAGATCTTTGAGTGCATATGAACTTGAAAAAATTACAAGAAGATATACAGCAGAGTTAGTAAAGAAAAACTTTATTGGCCCTGGTATTGACGTTCCAGCACCGGATTACGGAACAGGAGAACGTGAAATGGCATGGATTGTGGATACTTACCAATCATTGAAGCCAGGTGAAATTGATGCAGCTGGTTGTGTCACTGGTAAGCCAGTTTCATTAGGTGGTGTAAGAGGCCGTAAAGAAGCAACAGGCTTAGGAGTATTTTATGGTGTAAGAGAAGTTTGTTTGATGGAAGATGTAATGAAAAAATTAGGGTTAACTGTGGGTATTGAAAACAAACGTGTGATTGTTCAGGGCTTAGGTAATGTAGGGTATTTCTCTGCAAAATTCTTTAGAGCACATGGTGCAAAAGTAGTTGCAATCGCTGAATATGAAGGTGCAATCTATTGTGCTGATGGTTTAGATGAGGAAGCAGTATTCCAACATAGAAAAGCAACAGGGAGTATTTTAAATTTCCCTGGTGCAACAAATATTGAGAAGAGCGCAGATGCATTAGAGATGGATTGTGACATTTTAATTCCTGCTGCATTAGAGAATGTAATTGATAAAAATAATGCGCCAAATATTAAAGCTAAAATTATTGGAGAAGCAGCGAATGGTCCATTGACACCAGAAGCAGATGAGATCTTAGCAAAGAAAGGGGTGTTGGTTATTCCTGATATGTATTTGAATGCAGGTGGTGTAACCGTATCTTATTTTGAGTGGTTAAAGAATTTAAGTCACGTAAGATATGGTCGTTTAGAAAAGCGTTTCACAGAAAACGCAAATATCAATATCATTAATCAGATTGAAGAGTTGACTGGTAAAAAAGTTAGCCCTACAGAAAGAGCTGTTATTGCTCATGGTCCAGATGAGATTGATTTAGTACATAGTGGTTTAGAAGAAACAATGATCACTGCAACTAGAGAGATCATGGATATTTGGAATGCAAATCCATCTATTCCAGATATGAGAACTGCGGCTTATGTATGTGCTATCAATAAAGTAGCAACATCATATACAGAGTTAGGTATTTTCCCATAGTCTTTTAAAGCTTTGGGTCAACATAATTGGGGAAGTGATGCAATGAATGCAGCTTCCCCAATTTTATTTCTGCTCCAATTGTCTCATGCCCATTAGAAGCAATAAGATAAGTAGCTTCTAAGACTTGTTGGTATTGTAACAACTGTTGAATTGTTTTTTCTGACAATTGGGTATTTGCTTCCTTGCATTCAATAATCATCCAAGGCTTTTCTTCTTGATAAATCAATATATCAAACCGCTTCTTTAAATTCCCTAATTGGATTGTTTTTTCAATTGCAATTAATTCTGAAGGATATTGGCATACCTGAATTAGGTATTGTAGTAAATTCTGTCTTACCCATTCTTCAGGGGTTAGGATTACCCATTTCTTCCGGCAAGGATCAAAGATCTGGTCTTTTCCTTTTGTAGATTGAATCTTGAATTCATAAGAAGGGAAATCAACTAAAATCATGGATTGATAAAAAAATGGTATTTTTACATTATAATTAGATCAAAGATAGGCTTATGAAAACAAAAGAAGAAATCGTAGAAAACTGGTTACCTAGGTATACTGGGGCAAGTTTAGATCAGTTTGGTAAATATATCCTATTGACAAATTTCAGTAATTATGTAAAAATGTTTGCTGAAAAACATCAAGTTGAAATCATTGGGAAGGATCGTCCAATGCAGTGTGCAACAGCAGAAGGGATTACCATTATTAATTTTGGAATGGGCAGTCCAGGAGCAGCAACTGTCATGGATTTATTAACAGCAATACAGCCTGAGGCTGTATTGTTTTTAGGAAAGTGCGGAGGACTCAAGAAAAGAAATAAGGTAGGGGATTTAATTTTGCCAATAGCAGCTTTAAGAGGAGAGGGAACCTCTAATGATTATTTTCCACCAGAAGTTCCAGCATTACCTGCATTCGCATTACAAAAAGCGATTTCTACAACTATTAGAGATAATAATGTAGATTATTGGACAGGAACGGTATATACAACTAATAGAAGGGTTTGGGAGCATGACGAAGATTTTAAAGCATACCTAACTAAGGTTAGAGCATATGCCATTGATATGGAAACGGCTACTGTTTTCACAGTTGGTTTTTATAATAAAATTCCTACAGGTGCATTATTGCTGGTAAGTGATTCTCCGATGGTTCCAGAAGGCGTTAAAACCGAAGCAAGCGATAGTAAGGTAACAGCTGAATTTGTTGAACGCCATTTGTCTATTGGAATTGAATCATTGAAGCAATTGATCAATGATGGTTTGACAGTGAGACATTTGAAGTTCTAGGTTGTACTAATCCTTCCAAAGAAAAGGGAAAAGGATATACGCCAGTGCCACAATCATGATGTCGAATCCAACAAGTAATCCAATTAATTGTGGTAATCCATTTTGTATGATATCAGAGAATGCAATATTTGCAATCTTCATTAATAAAAGTAATTGAGGTATAATTAACGGAAATCCAAGAATCGCCATTATTGCTGATGGTTGTTGTGCTTTAGCTGCGATTGCGGCTAAAAAACTAAATACCAAACTCAGGCTCATGCCTCCTAGGCAACTCAATCCAAAGAACAAAAGAATATGAGTTAATGGATTGCCTAGTAAGACCATGAACAGTAAAAGACTTAATGCGCTCATGGTGCACATTAACAAACTATTAAAAATTAGTTTTGAGAAAATAAAATGGACAGGACTAACAATTGAATAAAAATATAGCATTCGTCCTTTGCCTTCTTGTAAGAAGCTTCTAGCCACTGCATTAATACAAATAAACAAGAGGGTGATCCAATATAAACCATTCCAAACTTTATCTTCTGGCAAGCCCATCGTTAAGTAAATAACGAATGTGGTAGATGCTAAATAGATTAATATACCAAAAAAAGTATACTGCTGTCTCCACTCAAGTAGCAGGTCTTTTTTTAATAAGGTGGTAATATTTTTAAACGATGTATTCATTTATTGAAAATGCTTATTTAGCAGCACAAATTCTACATCTTGGCTCATAATTATTCTTTTCGCCTAAAACTACAGTACCTTCTTCGTCACTGGTTCTGTAAGAAACATTAGCCAAATGTCCGCATTGTACACAAATGGCATGTAATTTGGTGATGAAGTCAGCCACAGCTAATAATTGCGGCATTGATCCAAAAGGTTTGCCTGTGTAATCCATATCTAATCCAGCAACAATTACACGTTTGCCTTGCATAATGAGGGTCTCACAAACACGAACAATTTCATCATCAAAAAACTGTGCTTCATCAATACCTACTACATCTGCATTTTCTGCTAATAATAAAATGTTTTTAGCATGATCTATTGGTACAGACGGAATAGAGTTAGCATCGTGACTCACCACTTTTTCTTTATCGTATCTCGTATCTGTTGCAGGCTTGTAAATTTCAACTTTTAAATTTGCAATCCTTGCTCTTTTAAGTCTTCTAATTAATTCTTCGGTTTTGCCACTAAACATACTACCGCAAACCACTTCTAACCAGCCTCTTTTTTCTTTTGAAAAGTTTTGTTCAATAAACATAGACAATAATGCAATTTCTTTTTCGTTCTTTAATTAATCGTATTTCTTTAATTCCTTCAAAAGTATACATTCCTATGGAAAGAGTTGCCGCTTTGGTCGAAAAAATAACCAATCAATTGGCTCAAAAGGCAGATAAAAGTCAATTGAAACAGACTGCGGTTCAATTGTTAGCAGAATTATCAGAAACGGATCAATTCAACAACCTTCCAAATAATGTGTCAGTGATGATTCCAGGGGGTGTTGAATCAAATTTTGAATCTAAATCGACCGAGGAATTGGTTGAAGTTCGAATTCCAAGTTTGCCTAAACTAGAACCAGAAGCAACAGCTCATAAGGAGGAGACGATAAGTCCTGTATCGCCAATAAACAATTCAAATTTGCCTATTGAAATTAATGCTACCGTGTCGACTCCAGAATTGCAGGAAAAATTAGCTTTAGATCCCATAAAAGATTTAAAATCTGCCATTGGAATTAATGATAAATTTCAATTTATTGAAACGTTATTTGGAGGGGATGAAAAGGCATTCGATCAAGCAGTTAAATCTATTAATGGATTTAAAATTTATGCAGAAGCGCAATTCTGGGTAAAATCAAATTTAAGAGAACAATATAACTGGGATGATACAACTGAGGTTGTTAAATCATTTGATCTATTGGTTAAGCGTAGATTTGCTTAATTTTTTCAATCGTTTTTTTAGTGGCACCTGCATTTTGTTGAACGTAATCTTTCGCTGCTTCAGATTTATTTTTATATGTTTCACTATTTGACAATAAGGTTTCGATTGCCTTATTTAGTGAAATCTCGTCTTCAATTTTTATCGCACCACCTGCACTGCGTAATCCAATTGCCTCCTGAAATTTTGCATCATTGGGTCCCCAAATTACTGGCTTTCCAAATGCGGCAGCTTCTAATACATTATGAATGCCATCTTTTGTAAATCCACCACCTATATATGCAATTTTAGCGTATTGGTAAAGGTTTCTTAATAAACCAATTTGGTCTACAATTAAAACGGTTGGTTTTTCCATATTTGATTCAGAAATATTGATCCATTCTGATAATCTAATAGCATTTGGAAAATACTGTTGACAATCGTTTATAGAAGCAATATCCACATGGTGTGGAACAACAATCCAATTTAATTCATTCCATTTATTTGCTACAGCGCCAAGAAGCTTATGGTCTTTTTCCCAAGTACTACCAGCTACAATGATTTCCTTATCTGCTAATCTATTCACCCAATCAATGGTCTCTTTTGCTGCAACAATCTCTACAACACGATCAAAGCGCGTATCCCCACTTATACTTAATTGAGTAGGACTTAATAATGGTCCAACTAAAGCTGCTGAAGCTTTATCCTGAACTAAAATACTTGTAAATAATTGAAGCATTTTGCGATAAAATCCCCCATATAATTTAAAGAAAACTTGATCAGGTCTAAAAATAGCAGAAGCTAAAATGGTAGGTATATTTTTTGCTGCAGCCAACTTTAAATAATAATACCAAAATTCGTATTTAATAAATACAATACATTTTGGTTGAACCAATTCCATCCATCTAGCCGCTGCTTTTGGTCCATCTAATGGGAGGTAGGTTACAAAATCCACATCCGCATCAAGTTTTCGATGTAAGTAGCCTGAAGGTGAAAAAAAGCTTACCCAAATTTGATGGTTCGTGTAGTTTTTTCTTAAAGATTTGATGATAGGAAGGCCTTGTTCAAATTCACCATAAGAGGCACAATGGACCCAAATGATGGGGCCCTTAATTTGAGTACTTAAAGTCTCAATTTCTCCCCAAACTGCAGCTTGACCATTGACCCAATGTTTAGCCTTCTCATTAAATGGACTAATGAGTTTTGCAATAACAGGGTAGAGCCATAAAAAAAGTCTGTATAGTATCATATAAACGGGCTATTGCAAAGATGGGATACTATAAGGGGATTTCCACCTTTTTGGGCATTTTATTGTAATTTTGGCAAAATTCATTGGATGCGAAAAATACAAATGGTAGATACTAAAAATCAGTATTTAGCCATCAAAGAAGAAGTAGATCAGGCGATACAGTCTGTATTGGATAGCGCTGCCTATATTAATGGTAAAGCGGTGCAGGATTTTACTAAAAACTTAGCCGATTATTTAGGGGTACAACATGTGATTCCATGTGCAAATGGAACAGATGCGCTTCAAATAGCAATGATGGCTTTGGATCTTCAGCCAGGCGATGAAGTGATCACGCCATCTTTCACCTATATTGCTACAACTGAAGTTGTAGCGTTGTTAAAATTAACCCCCGTTTTTGTCGACGTAGATCCTGTGACCTATTGCATGGATATTGAAAGTTTGAAAAAAGCAATTACGCCAAAAACAAAAGCGATTGTACCAGTGCATTTATATGGGCAAGCTGCCCCAATGGAAGCAATATTAGAGATTGCTAAGCAGCATAATTTATATGTGATAGAAGACAACGCTCAAGCGATAGGTGCAGATTATACTTTCTCTGACGGGACAGTTAAAAAAACGGGTACCATGGGGCATATTGGTGCAACTTCTTTTTACCCAAGTAAAAATTTAGGTGCATTTGGAGATGGCGGTGCTTTATTTACGAATGACAAAGCATTGGCAGATAAAATGGCAATGATTGCCAATCATGGACAATCTGCACGTTATTATCATGATGTGGTAGGTTGTAATTCAAGATTGGATTCTATTCAAGCAGCTATTTTAAATATTAAATTAGCGAAACTTGATAGTTATAATAAAGCAAGGCAGGCAGTAGCTAGTTATTATACCACTGCGTTTAGTGGAATAGATGCGATCCAGACTCCAGCTATTGCAAGTTATAGCACACATGTGTTCCATCAATATACCATGCAGTTAAAAAATGTAAATAGAGAAAAGTTCATTGCACATTTAGCTGCAAAAGAAATTCCTTGTATGATTTATTATCCTGTACCAGGGCATTTGCAAAAGATGTTTGCAACAGGTGCACAAAGTCATTGGGATTTAAAAATTACAGATCAACTAACACCTTGTGTTTGTTCTTTGCCAATTCATACAGAGATGGATGAGGAGCAATTATCTTATATCACAGAAGGTGTGAAATCTTTTTTTAATTAATCGTGCTTAAATATATTTAGATGAAAATAGCAGTAGTAGGCACAGGGTATGTAGGATTAGTTACAGGCACCTGTTTTGCAGAGACGGGTAACAAAGTAACCTGTGTGGATATAGACAAAGCGAAAGTAGAAAAATTAAGTGCTGGTCAAATCACTATTTATGAACCAGGACTTGAAAAAATCTTTTTAAGAAATATCAAAGAGGCGCGTCTAAAATTTACGACGCAGTTAGAGGAAGCAGTTGCAGATGCCGAGATCATATTTTTAGCATTACCCACTCCTCCAGGGGCGGATGGTAGTGCGGATTTAAAATATGTATTGGGTGTAGCGGATCATCTAGGAAAAATTTTAAAAGGCTATAAGGTAATCGTTAATAAAAGTACTGTGCCAGTTGGAACAGCGGATAAAGTAAGTGCAGCGATTGCAAAGAACTATTCTGGTGAGTACGATGTAGTAAGCAATCCAGAGTTTTTAAGAGAGGGTGTTGCGGTGGACGATTTTATGAAACCAGACCGTGTAGTAGTAGGAACAAGATCGGATAGAGCAAAGAAGTTGATGAGTGATTTATATGCGCCATTTGTAAGACAGGGTAATCCAGTGATTTTTATGGATGAGCGTAGTTCTGAGTTAACGAAATATGCAGCCAACAGTTTTCTTGCGACTAAGATTTCATTTATGAATGAAGTTGCACAGTTATGTGAGCGCATGGGTGCGGATGTGGATATGGTAAGAAGGGGTATTGGGTCAGATGACAGAATTGGTAAGCGATTTTTATTCCCAGGTATTGGATATGGCGGTAGTTGTTTTCCTAAAGATGTACAAGCTTTAATCATGTCATCCGACGAAGTCAATTATACGTTTGAGATTTTGAAAGCAGTGGAGAAAGTAAACGCGAATCAAAAACTACATTTAGTCGAAAAGATTAAAGCGTATTATAACGGTAACTTAAAAGGGAAACAGATTGCATTATGGGGATTGGCGTTTAAGCCAAATACCGATGATATAAGAGAAGCACCAGCATTGAGTATCATTGAAGCTTTAACGTCAATGGGCGCAACAATCACAGCTTATGATCCGGAAGCGATGCCGAATGTTAAAGCACAGATTGGAGATAAGATTAACTATGCGGAGAATCAATATCAAGCATTATCAGGTGCAGAAGCTTTGATTATAGCGACAGAGTGGAGTGAATTTAGAACACCAGATTTTGAACGCATGGACAAAGAGATCAAACATAAAATCATCTTTGACGGCAGAAATTTATTTGATGTGTACAAGATGAGAGAACTAGGATACCATTATGAGAGTATTGGTAGAGCCGAGTCAAATAAAGCATAATTAGACTCTAATTAAATAGCAAGAATCAACAAGAAACAAAATGAGTCAAAAAAGAATATTAATTACTGGAGCCGCTGGATTTTTAGGTTCACATTTATGTGATCGTTTTATCAAAGAGGGTTACTATGTAATTGCGATGGATAATCTGATTACCGGCGACTTGATGAATATCGAGCACTTGAGGTCGAATCCCAATTTTGAATTCATCCATCATGATATTACGACGTTTATTGATATCAAAGGAGACTTGGATTATATTTTACATTTTGCATCACCAGCGAGTCCAATAGATTACTTAAAAATTCCTATTCAGACGTTGAAAGTGGGTGCAATGGGCACGCATAATTGTTTGGGCTTAGCCAAAGCAAAAGGTGCAAGAATTTTGGTTGCGAGTACAAGTGAAGTATATGGGGATCCATTAGTGCATCCACAAACGGAGGAGTATTGGGGTAATGTAAACCCAGTGGGTCCAAGAGGGGTGTATGATGAAGCTAAGCGTTATATGGAATCCATCACGATGGCTTACCATACTTTTCATCATGTTGAGACAAGAATCATCCGCATCTTTAATACCTATGGTCCAAGAATGCGCCTGAATGATGGCCGTGCACTGCCTGCCTTTATTGGTCAAGCATTAAGAGGGGAGGACATGACGGTTTTTGGAGATGGATCACAAACCAGAAGCTTCTGTTATGTAGATGATTTAGTAGAAGGCATTTACCGTTTATTATTGAGTGACTATGCTAGTCCAGTGAATATCGGCAACCCGAATGAAATTAGTTTAAAGGATTTTGTGGAAGAGGTGTTAAAGTTAACAGGAAGCAATGTAAAAATTGTCTACAAGGATTTACCAGTCGATGATCCAAAGCAAAGACAACCAGATATTACGAAGGCTAAAACCATTTTAGGATGGGAACCAAAAGTGGATCGTGCAGAAGGGTTAAAGAGAACCTACGATTACTTTAAAGCTTTGCCACCAAGCGAGTGGACAAAATTGCCAAAAGAATTTATTTCAAAATAGATACGAACTATGTCGATTCAAAAAATACTCATTACTGGAGCCAATGGACAATTGGGTTGGGAGCTAAGTCAACTTGCTACAACCTATCCAGCATTTGAATTTGTATTCGTGGATCGTAGTCAATTGGATTTATCTAATCCTGCGACTTTCGAATCTGTTATTCAAAAAATTGCGCCAGATTGTATTATTAATACTGCTGCTTATACTGCAGTTGATAAGTCTGAAACAGAAAAAGAATTGGCCTACACAGTGAATGCATATGCTGTAGAGAAATTAGCAAGCATTTGTAAAGAACGCTCAATTCCGTTTATTACTTATTCGACAGATTATGTATTTAATGGAACAGCTACCGTGCCTTATCTTACAAATACGAAAGTAGATCCTGTGAACTATTATGGATCAACTAAAGCGGCAGGTGAATCGTTAGCTATTGCAGCAAATGAACAAACAATTGTAATTCGTACTTCATGGGTATTTAGTGCTCATGGGAATAATTTCGTGAAAACGATGTTGCGTTTAATGAAGGAAAGAGAAAGTTTAAATATTGTAGCGGATCAAAAAGGTAGACCAACTTATGCAAAGGATTTAGCGTTAGCGACTATGCAAATTGTTGAGTCACTTAATGCTGGGAGGGTTATCTCAGGTGTTTTCCATTTCGCAAATAGCGGAGAGACCACCTGGTTCGATTTCGCAGCTAAAATAAAGGCTATTGCTGGCCTATCTTGCTCGTTGAATCCAATTGATTCGGCTGCCTTTCCGACACCAGCAAAGCGCCCTAATTATTCGGTATTAGATACGGAGAATATTGAAGCAATATTGCCTTCGTCAATTCGCAATTGGGAAGATGCATTAAAAGAATGCATGAATGCTCTAGTATAAAAGACGAATGTATTATTTAAGAAAAACTGAAAGTTTTTTACCCAATTTGTTTTCTATAAAATATTGAGTGAGCCAAGAATATCCTACTAAGATTAGTAATAGGATAGCTATAGCAATTGTCTTCTTTATTTCTCCATTAATGCACTGAATCCATCTAAATAATTTAGGTATAAAAAAGCCAATGACAAACGCGTGGTTTAAATATACCGAATAAGAAATTTTACCCAAAAAAAGCATTGGCTTTGTTTGTAAGAAACCACTCAATAAGCCATTGGTTTTAATCAATAAATAGATACTAGTAGCAAAAGTCAATGGGATTAAAAATTGAATTAGAACAATATGTAAAGCAGAAGTCAAAGTTGCATGATTATAGTAATACATAAGTGCAACAATAAACAGCGGGATCATCCATTCTATTACATTAGGTATTTTGATATTTCTGATAGCAAATAAATAAATAAAATACCCAAGGTTAAAACAAGCCAAGCCTCTCAAAAATCCAAATTCGCCAGTTTGGAAATAGTTTTGTTGAAAAGCTAAAATTAAAAAGCAGCAAATTGTTATGAATCCAATTATAATTGGTTTTCTTTTCTGAATTGCAATCAAAGAACTGAGCCCAAATACAAGGTAGGAGATCATCTCGCTTGAGATTGACCATGAAGGGTAGTTCATTCCAATACCTGATCCAAGAATAGGGGTAGCATTCGTTAGCAATAGGGTATCCAATGCAAGAAATATATTTCGATCATTTAGTTGAGGATGAACAAAACCCCAATACATTAAGGTAGAAAATAATAAAAGGGGATACAGTCGAATAAGCCTCTTTTTAAGGAAAGGTAATAAATCGCTCATCTTATTTAGCCTATTATCATAGGTTAATGTAATCACGTACCCGCTTAGTATAAAGAAAAAGTCTACAAATATATAAGACTCTCGAACAAAGAAATTGTTTACAATAAACGATGGGGCATTGTGTTTGTTGAAATGGAATAAGACCACAAAAACTGCGAAGAGTCCTCGGAGACCATCTAATTTATTGATTCTTTGCATAGATAAATTAAAGACTCTTTTTTATAAGAAGCAGTTTTAGCCCATAGATCAATGCAACTAAACCAACTCCTAATCCCCAAATTAAAATGGACATAAATAAAATGTCTATAACCAAAGTCGAATAGCTAATTATTGGGTCGTTATCGACTATTGCTAATGAAATACTAATACATAATGCAATTAAGTAACTAGATAACAGTTTAAAAGAAGTCTTCATGGGCTTAAAGATATAAAATAGGATTGACCTCGCTTTACTCGGCTGGACTATAATTATGTACATGAAAAAGGCCTCAACTTTCGTTAAGGCCTTTTCTTTGGTTGCCTGACCTGGATTCGAACCAAGACAAACTGCACCAAAAACAGTCGTGCTACCGTTACACAATCAGGCAATCCTCTAGCCATTCTTAGAATGGACTGCAAAAATAGGGGTAGATGCAAAAACTTCCAAATTTTTGTAGGCTTAACTTAGCAATATCTTGAATTTGGCTTAACTTAAAGCTAGATTCTTTATTTAAAAATTAAACAACCGCCTTATGCGTTTTAAAATTATCCCATATATATTGCTTATAACCTGTTTCAGTTTTTTATCATTTATGCAAGAAGGCAAAAAAAGGATTGTTTTTTTTGGGGATTCCATTACTGAATTAGGTGTCAAAAAAGGAGGGTATATCGATTTGTTAAATAATAAGCTAACCAATAATGGTCAGGCAAAACAATATGATTTACTAGGGGCAGGAATTGGAGGGAATAAAATATATGACCTGTTTTTAAGAATGGATAGAGATGTACTTAATAAGGAACCCAACGTCGTGGTCATTTGGGTTGGCGTGAATGATGTTTGGCATAAATCCATGATGGGTACAGGAACTGACTACGATAAATTTGGGTTATTCTATGATGCAGTGGTGCAAAAAATTCAAGCAAAAGGGGCTAAGGTAGTTTTGTTGACACCAGCAGTTATAGGGGAGCGATTTGACCAGTCCAATCCACAAGATGGAGAGTTGAACTTGTACTCCAATTGGATTCGAAAATATGCATCAGAAAAGCAAATTGCGTTGGTTGATTGTAGAAAATTATTTCTGGACTACAGTGTAAAAAATAATCCTAAAAATGTAGATAAAGGTATCCTTACTTATGACCGAGTGCATTTGAATGATGCAGGCAACCAGTTAGTGGCAGATGCGGTTTGGGAAGCAATCAAATAAAAAATGCACTTATTCAGCAATCACTAAGTAGTAATTCTTCTTTCCTTTTTGAATTAATAAGTATTTTCCTTGCAATAAATTAGCTGTTGTAAGCTGTGTGGTTTCAGGGCTTATCTTTTCTTTATTCAATCCTAAGCCACCGCCTTGCCACATTTTACGTGCTTCTCCCTTGCTTGGGAATATAGCCGTATCTGCTAATAAATTAATTAAATCATAGCCTTCATTAAGTGCGGATAAAGCAATTGTAACTTTAGGAACACCTTCCATTACTTGTAATAATTGAACTTCGTTTAATGATTGCAATACTTCAGTTGTAGCGTTGCCAAATAAAATTTCCGTAGCTTCTATTGCAAATTTTAGATCTTCCTCACTATGCACAAATTTAGTTAACTCGGCAGCCAATGCTTTTTGTAAAATCCTTTGTTGAGGTGCAATTGCATGTTCTGCAATCAAGGCATCAATTTTTGCAGGTTCTAATAAAGTAAAAATTTTAATCCAAGAACTGGCATCTTCATCACTTGCATTTAACCAGAATTGATAAAACTGATAAGGTGAAGTTTTTGTCGCGTCTAACCAAATATTTCCTTTTTCTGTTTTTCCAAATTTACCACCATCTGCTTTCTTAATCAATGGACATGTGAATGCATAAGCTTCTCCGCCTATTTTACGACGGATTAATTCAGTACCAGTGGTGATATTACCCCATTGGTCACTACCACCCATCTGCACTTTACAGTTTTTATTTTTATACAACCAGTAGAAATCGTATCCTTGAATTAACTGATAAGTAAACTCCGTAAAACTCATTCCGGTATCACCTTCAATTCTTTTTTTCACACTGTCTTTTGCCATCATGTAATTAACTGTGATGTGTTTTCCAACTTCTCTAATGAATGTTAAAAAATTAAAATCTTTAAACCAATCATAGTTATTAACCATCTCGGCAGCATTAGATTGCTTGCCGTCAAAGTGTAAGAAATGGGCTAATTGCTTTTGAACGCCAGCAATATTATGCGCTAAAGTCTCCTCGCTTAATAAATTACGCTCTTCACTTTTACCACTCGGATCGCCCACCATACCTGTTGCGCCGCCTACTAATGCATAAGGTTTGTGCCCGGCTTTTTGTAGATGAACCAATAATAAAATAGGAACAAGGCTTCCAATATGTAAGCTATCAGAAGTAGGGTCAAAGCCAATATAGCCGGATACCTGCTCTTTTTCGAACAATTCTTCTGTACCTGGCATAATATCTTGAATCATACCTCTCCATCTTAATTCTTGGATCAATGTCATAGTGGGTCACTTTCGGCAAAAATAACTAACAAAAAGCAATAATTTTGCATCATGCAGCCAACAAATCAAATTCAAGGGGAGGGCACTAGGATTGCCCACTTCTTTTTAGACAGCTTATTCATCTTTATTGGAAGCTTTATAGCGTATCGATGGTATAATTTCAATGTGTTTTTTTACGGGTATCCACCCATTCGATTTGGTGAATTTTTCTTTCTTTTTTACTTGGCTTATATTTTTCTTTTTGAATTATTATTTCAACGTACTCCTGCAAAATGGATGACAAAAACAAAAGTGGTGAATTTGGAAGGTCGTCGTCCTGCCTTATGGCAATTCATTATCAGGGCATTGGTTCGAACAAGTATGGTGTCCATGTTTGGAATGGCATGGAACGGCAAACCCTTACATGATACATTCTCTAAGACAAATTTGGTATCTACAACAAAGACAAATCATTCCTAAAATCGCAACCCTATAACTAGGGATAGCTTGTACATTTGTAAAATTTTTTAAATGGCTAAGATCGGCATCAATATTGCAACTGGTAGTTTACAACAACCCGAAATGATTGTGGGGATTGACCTTGGGACAACCAATAGTTTGGTCGCAATCATTCATCCTGAAACCAAGTTGCCTACAGCATTAAAAGAATTTGATGGTAGTAGCATTGTGCCAAGTGTGGTGCATTTTGACAGTTTTGGTAATGTAGAAGTGGGCGCAGCTGCAAAACCTTATTTAGAAACAGATCCTGCGAATACCATTTTTAGTGCAAAGCGGTTAATGGGGAAGAGTTATAAAGACATTCAAACACATCAGGATTTCTTTGCTTATAAAGTGATTGATGACAACTCAGATAGCTTAGTAAAAGTACAAGTGGGCAATCAATTTTATTCTCCGATTGAATTAAGTGGACATATTTTAACTGCTTTAAAAAATCGTGCAGAACATATTTTAAAAACGCCGGTAACAAAAGCTGTGATTACAGTGCCAGCGTATTTCAACGATACACAAAGACAAGCAACAAGAGATGCAGGAAAACTTGCAGGTTTAGATGTTTTAAGGATTATCAATGAACCTACTGCTGCTAGTTTAGCCTATGGTTTAGGTTTAGATCCAGCGGAAGAAAAAACAATTGCAGTATATGATTTAGGAGGGGGTACATTTGATATTTCTATTTTAAAAATTAGTGGAGGTGTGTTCGAAGTATTGAGCACGAATGGAGATACTTATTTAGGAGGAGATGATTTAGATAGAGCCATCATTGAATACTGGATGGGTCAGATGAAAATTGATTCTTTAGAGCATCATAAATCTTTAAAACAACAATTAAGATTAGCTGCAGAAAAAGCAAAAATTGCATTGTCAAATACAGCAAGTTTTGAAACAGATTTTGCTGGAGAAAAATTAGTAATTACAAAAGAAATATTTGAAAAATTAATTGCGCCAATTGTTGATAGAACTATGGATTGTTGCGCAAAAGCAATGAAGGACGCGGGTTTGAAGGTGTCTGATATCAATACGGTTTTAATGGTTGGAGGAAGTACAAGAGTACCTTATGTAAAAAATACGGTGTCTACTTATTTCAATCAAGCAGTGAATGATTCTGTGAATCCAGATGAAGTGGTTGCTCTTGGTGCTGCAGTTCAAGCGGATATTTTAGCTGGGAATAATCAGTCTATGTTGTTATTGGATATTACACCATTGAGTTTAGGAATTGAAACCATGGGCGGATTGATGGATGTATTGTTGCCAAGAAATTCAAAAATTCCTACACAAGCCGGAAGACAATATACCACTCAGAAAGATGGGCAGTCTGGTATTCAAATTGCCATTTATCAAGGTGAAAGAGATTTAGTAAAGGACAACAGAAAGTTGGGTGAATTTACTTTATCTGGCATACCATCCATGCCAGCAGGATTGCCTAAAGTGGATGTGCAATTTTTAATTAACGCAGATGGTATTTTACAAGTGCGTGCAAAAGAATTAAGAACGGGTTTAACACAAAGTATTGAAATAAAACCTCAATACGGCTTGACGGATGAAGAAGTGGAACAAAGATTATTAGATAGTATTACACATGCAAAGGAAGACATTGCAACAAGGGCATTGGTAGAAGCAAGGACGGAGGCAGAGCAAATTTTATCTGTCACAGAAAAGTTTATGTCTAAAAACATTTCGTTACTCTCCAAAGAGGAATTAATGCAAACTGCTGAAGCGATGCAAGCGCTACAGTTGGCTATTACGATGGAGGATAAGGATTTGATTCAAAACAAAACAGAAGCTTTAAATGAACTAACAAGGCCTTTTGCGGAGCGTGTAATGGATCAAGCCATTTCCGGCGCTCTAAAAGGGAAGGGGATCATGGATTAAATTGGGTAAACAAGCTAAAAAAACAGATTTTACACACAATTAGGGGCAAAAATTTGGAATTTTAAAAAGGAATCCTATCTTTGCTCTCCAAATTAAAAACGCCTGAGGAGGTATATATTATGTTAATTATTGATTCAAAAGACTGCGAGAACATTGACAAGGCCCTTAAGAAGTACAAGAAGAAGTTTGAAAAAAGCAAGACTTTAGTAAACTTACGTGCTCGTCAAGCATTTGTAAAGCCATCTGTAAAACGTCGTTTCGAGGTATTGAAAGCGATTTACAAGCAACAAATTTTCTCTGGTAAAATCGAAGGATAGTTTCTAAAGAAACTCCATAATAAATTTAAAGCCCCACACGTTGGGGCTTTTTGCTTTTTCAAAGAATTTGAAATAAAGTTAAATTCTCTGAAAAAGCACTCTAATTATTTTAAAGCCCCAAAAATTGGGGCTTTTGATTTTTCGGCTGTAATTTTAACTATGACCATTCAAACAAGATATGTGCCTTTAAATGCTTTCCTGGCTTATCTCCAGTTTGAAAAAAGGTATTCTAAACATACCACCACCTCTTATGCAAATGATTTAACCCAGTTTTTTGATTTTATAGAAACGCAATACGAGGGGATTGCCTTTCAACAAATTACAGGTACCCTAGTGCGCTCATGGCTTGCGAGCATGAAAGAGCAAGACATTTCAAGTAAATCATTGAATCGAAAAATATCTTCCTTAAAATCTTTTTTTAAATACCATATCCAACAAGGCGCTTTGACTAAGAGCCCTATGGAGACAGTGATTAGTCCTAAAGTCAATAAGCGATTGCCAAGTTTTGTAACCGAACAGGATATGGAACAATTGTTTTTAAACTTATCCTTTGCTGAGGGATGGAAAGGGTTTACAGAAAAATTAGTGATCCATGTTTTTTATGCAACTGGCATGCGTTTGAGCGAATTGATTTTATGTAAGGAAACACAAATAGATTTATCAAAAAGAATTATCAAAGTATTAGGGAAAGGGAATAAGGAAAGAATATTACCAATTAGTCCTGAGCTCGCAACTGAGTTAAAATTATACATTGATCAAAAGCCGACCGAAGCACAAGGCAATCCTTATTTATTTGTGACAGAAAAAGGGAAGGCATTACAACCAAGAGCGGTCTATACCTTTGTTAAATCTTATTTAGCACAGGTAACTACTTTGCAGAAGAAAAGTCCCCATATTTTAAGGCATAGTTTTGCTACCCATTTAATGAATAATGGGGCAGATTTAAATGCAGTAAAAGAGCTGCTTGGTCACAGTAGTTTAGCGGCTACTCAAGTGTACACCCATAATACGATAGACCAATTAAAAGAGGTCTTTGCAAAGGCCCATCCAAAAGCATAAAGTTTTCTTAAAAAAACAAGTAAATCATTGTTTGGTTTTTGAATTTGTAGTAACTTACTATTGCAGCGCGATGGCATGCTACGCTGATCAGTTCTTAATTTTTTTTACATTTTAAAAATTAATTCCATGAACATCAACATTCAGACAGTGCACTTTGATGCAGACGAAAAGCTTTTAGATTTTGTGCAAAAAAAAGTTGAAAAACTTGCTACTTTCCACGATCGAATAACTAGGGTAGAGGTCTTCTTAAAGTTAGATAATTTAGTACACGCAATTAAGGATAAAGTAGTGGAGATTAAGATACATATTCCGAAACAAGATTGCTTTGTCAAATCCACTTCAAAATCATTTGAAAGTTCATTTGACCATGCTTTTGATTCAGTAATCAATCAATTGAAAAAGAAAAAAGAAAAACTCGCAGCATAATATTCTATTTTTATAGAACAAAGAGAGGCCCAAAAGGGCCTTTTTTTGTGCCTTTTGGCAGCTATTTCCACCATTTCTAAACATTTTTTGAAATTCGGGATAAAAAATTCCTCTAAAATTTTGATAAATAAAGATTTCCATTACCTTTGCCATCCCAAAATTGGGTAGTGTTCTTTTATGTATTGGAATGAATAAGCCGGAATAGCTCAGTTGGTAGAGCAGCTGATTTGTAATCAGCAGGTCGCGGGTTCGAGTCCCATTTCCGGCTCAAAAGTATTTCGGGCAGATGGCCGAGTGGTTAAAGGCGACAGACTGTAAATCTGTTCTCTCACGAGTACGTAGGTTCGAACCCTACTCTGCCCACAAAATTTTACGTATATTGCTTATCCAAATGAGCAATGACGTAAAATTCAGTTCTTTTGAATGTTCGAAAAGCGGGAGTAGCTCATTTGGTAGAGCGATAGCCTTCCAAGCTATAGGTGGCGAGTTCGAGCCTCGTCTCCCGCTCCAGTTATTGATGGGAAAGGCCGTTGTGGCTCAGTGGTAGAGCACTTCCTTGGTAAGGAAGAGGTCGTGAGTTCAATTCTCATCAACGGCTCAAAAGAAGGGTTGATAAAAAAAAGAAAGCTATGGTCGATGGACTCGGTGGTCTATTGACAGCAATTATAAAAAAAACAAAAACAAATAAAGATGTCTAAAGAGACCTTTAAGAGGGAGAAACCTCACGTAAACGTTGGTACCA
>JACCDV010811841.1_pt1 | contig 57574 bp, 53 predicted proteins | sample 7446131 | NCBI WGS metagenome assembly JACCDV01 (sample SAMN15323448, study PRJNA562643) | freshwater metagenome | isolation source: river surface water | place: USA:Blue River Watershed | collected 2017-08-17
AAAAATTCAGCAGGATATGCATTATGGGATATTGGCGATGGCGTCACATCGCTCAATCTCGCTCGATTGTTTTCGGGGTCACAGGGTACGCTCGGAATAATTACAAAAATTCGGTATCGGCTAGTCCGCCCAAAGCCACACGCATCGATGCTCGTTATTTTCTTGAAAGACCTCGCGGATCTTGGAGTGATTGTGCCAGCCGTCTTGAAGCATGAGCCGGACTCGTTTGAGTCATTTGATGACAAGACATTTTCGCTCGCTTTGAAATATTTCCCCGAGTTTGCAATGCAGATGAAGGCAAACATGTTTTCGCTCGGTCTATCGCTGATTCCAGAAGTGCTAATGGTATTGACGGGCGGAATTCCAAAATTGGTACTCATCGTTGAATTTCGCTCGGACTCTCAAGCAGCAGCGCTTCAAAAAGCCGAAGAGCTCAAGCGAGATATAGAGAAGACAGGAGTTCATGAACAAATGTATGTCGCGAAGAATGAACAGGAGGCGAGAAAATTCTGGGTTATACGACGAGAAAGTTTTAGTTTGCTTCGAAAAAAAGTTCGAGGAATGAGAACTGCTCCGTTTATTGACGACTTTGTCGTGCTGCCACAGTACATGCCTGAGTTTCTCCCTAAATTGCAAAACATACTGTCCGGCTATGATTTAACATATACCGTTGCGGGTCACATTGGGGACGGCAATTTTCACATCATTCCACTTGTTGACCCAAAGCGAAAAGACATCCCACAAATTATCGACGAACTGTCTCATAAGGTGTATGACCTCGTGCTTTCGTACAATGGCTCGATTACTGGTGAGCATAATGACGGCCTTGTTCGTACGCCATACGTTGAAAAGATGTTCGGACCCGAAATGTATGCTCTGTTTACGGAGATAAAACAGATTTTCGACCCGTTACACATATTTAATCCGGGGAAGAAGACGGGGACAGATTTTCCTCAGCTCATGAGCAAGCTCGACGTTGGCAGGTAAGAGGTTTTGATTTTTTTAAGGTTTTCGGGTAGTATGCGACTTCTATGGTTATAGAAATAAAGGCGGCAAAACGCAGTGTATCAGGTAAGGGCGTACAGGCTCTCAGAAAGGACGGCTTAATGCCGGCGGTGGTGTATGGTCCAAAACAGGAAGCAACTCCTATAGAGATGAACCAAAGAGAGTTTGCAAAGGCTCTAGATAAGGCAGGAGAGTCAACCGTTATCAGCCTCTCAGTAGACGGTGAAGCGCATAACGTTCTCATTCACGATGTCGATTTTGATCCAGTCACAAACGTTGCACGACATGCCGATTTTTACGCAATTGTTAAGGGTCAGAAGGTAACCGTTGAAATTCCACTTTCATTCATTGGTGAGTCGCCAGCAGTTAAACAGGGCGGCAACCTTGTGAAAGCGTTGCATGAAATTGAAATTGAGGCAGACCCAATGAGCCTTCCGCACGAACTCACTGTAGACATTTCTTCGCTCGCTGAGATGAACTCTCACATCCTTGCAAAAGATATTGCTCTTCCAGCAGGTGTTAGTTTGGTGACCGCGGGAGACGAAGTGGTGGCGACCGTTGTTTTGGCGAAAGAAGAGGAAGAGGCTCCAGTCGCTGGACCAGATATGTCGGCTATCGAAACGTCTGTTGAGCGCGGTAAGAAAGAAGAAGAGGCTGCAGCAGAGTAATCGTAGCGAAAGAATCGAACATCAAACGCGTCTTGGTATACTGAAACCAATGACGCGTTTTTTTGTTAGCGGCGCTGTTCTGTTGTCGTTCGGAATTCCTCTGGCGGTTTTTGCTGCAGTTACCTCCGATGATGTTTTACGACATCGCGCCGAACTTGAATCTCAACTCGCGCAGGTTGAGCGAGAAATTGCCGAGCAGGCAATTGTGCTTCAGGGAAAGCAGAAGGAGCGGCAATCGCTTGAACGCGATGTCGCAATACTTGATGCGGAAATCCAGAAAGCGAAACTTTCAATAAAAGCACGAGATCTCGCCATTCAGTCCTTAACGGAGGATATTGGCGAAAAAGCGGACACAATAGTTGCGCTTGATGAGAAACTTCGGCGCGAGAAACAGTCGCTCGCATCCATTTATCGAAGGACAAACGAAATCGATGATTATTCACTCGTTGAATTCTTGCTTTCAGCTAGAAACGTTTCTGACTTTTATGAAGACTTAGATTCCTTTGCCGCGATAAAAACTAACCTTCAGAAATCGTTTGTTGTTATTGAAGGCACGAAGGTGGAAACTGCTGAAGAGAAAGCGACACTCGAGGAACGTAAGGCTGAAGAAGAGGAGCTCCGCAAACTACAGGTTCTTGAACAACAAAAAATTGTGAAGCAGCAGAAAGAGCGCCAAAGCATTTTAGATGTAACGAAAGGGCAGGAGGCAACGTATCAAAATATTTTGAAGGCCAAGCAAAAAACAGCTTCACAAATCCGTTCTGAACTCTTCGCGTTTCGTGACTCTGCCGCTATTCCATTCGGTACTGCTCTCGATTACGCGAACATCGCCTCTCAAAAGACTGGCGTTCGGCCTGCATTGATTCTTGGGGTTCTCAAGCAGGAAACGGATCTCGGTCAAAATTTAGGTTCAGGAACCTATTCAAGAGATATGCATCCGACTCGCGATGTACCAGTCTATTTAAAAATTACTGAAGTTCTCGGGTATGACCCGTCAAAGATGCCTGTATCGAGACAACCAAGTTATGGGTGGGGCGGTGCAATGGGGCCTGGGCAGTTTATTCCATCAACGTGGGCATGCTACGGAGGTTTCATTAATACCACCACTGGAAAATGTGGAAAGGGTAAGGATGGAACCTATAAAGGGCCATGGGCATACGACGCTTCGAAGGATATTATTCGTCGTCATTTAGGTAAATCTACGCCAGGAGATCCATGGGCTCCACGAGATGCAATTATGGCAACGGCGCTCTTGATGAAAGAGAACGGCGCCGCAGCAGGAACTGCATCTGCGGAACGACTGGCTGCACTTCGCTATTTTGCAGGATGGGGAAACGCGAATAAAAGCGCGTACGCGTTTTACGGTGATGGAGTTATGGAGAATGCAGCGTTTTTCCAAAACCAAATCAATATATTAAGTAATTAACAGTGGGTTCGTAAATTTCTGCTGTCGACTATCGAGGGAGGTATACTGATGGTATGTCAGCCGAATCGGCTTTTGGCACGAAAGCCTGGATAAAGATTATACTCGCCGCTCTCGGTGCAGTGGTCATTGGATTTCTTGCATTTCTCGGCTATCAGTATTCTCTGGTTAAAGATTTGTCAGAGAAACTTCCATCTAAAGGCGAAACTATTTCATTTACAGAGCGAGGAGTTGCTGAAACTTTTCTCATGTCTCAATTTTCTTTTGCTAAAGCTCCACTTGAACGCGTTCAAGATACGGTCATACTTGAATCGGTAAAAGACCCGTCAGATTCTGAAAGTCAGATAATTCTAGGTCAGAAAAATGGCGTTGAAGGTGTTGTGCTAGGAAGAATACGAGGTGCTGATTTGGAAGTCTTGCTTTCGGACGGGACAAGCAAATCAGACCTATCTGTCGTTCGGGATGGCGTCGCTGTATTTTCAGTGACTCAGTCACCCTTCTTGTTTCCTGAGGACACACAAGATGTGCCCACCATTGAGCCACCAGAATCTACTGAACCAGAAGAGACTGGCAAGGCTGATGGCCCACTCCCACTCATAGTTGAGGCACGAAAAGATGTACCTCTACCAGACGAGAGCATCGAAGCCGGTTTGTTTGGTTTTGATCTCAAAGAGAAAACGCTTTTGGCGCTCGGTGTCGGCAAGAGTCCGCGTCCTTACGGGCGCGATGCGGTCGTTGCTATATCAGATGAGGGAGTTGTTGTTATAAACGTATACACGGGCGCACGCGCTACACTTATTTCGTATCGTGGTGGAAATGCGCTCGGTAGTTCGCTTTCTGAAAATGGCATGATTGCAGCCCTGAGGAGAGACGCGAGTGCCACGGTTGAACTCTTCAGAATAACTGATGCCGGCGGTGTGTATCTCGGTCAAATTTTCTCAGCATCTCCAATGTACGGCACAGCTATTCTTGGTGAAGGTCATATATTCGTACGTACAGGTCGCGATACTGTTGCACTATATGCACTTTCGGAAGACCTCTCGACGGTTCAGCCGCATATCGCAGAACTTGGACTATTGATGCCAAACTAATTCATGAAAAAAATAACCACACTCACATTTGCTCTACTCTCCCTCGTGCTACTCACCGTGTCTCTACACGACGTGAATGCAGCCGGCCCCTTCGAACTATCAAGTGAAACAACTAACTCACGCGTAGCATTTGTACCAATCGGAGGGATGCTCGGTGGTGGCAATGCTGGTCAAACAACTACTTCGGGTGGAGTCATTGTCTATCAAACGCAATCCCGACGTGATTACTACGATACGGTTCGACCTGACATGATTGCAAATGGTGGCGTTCAGGAAACTGCGGCGCACGGCTACCCTCAGTATCAGGTGAATCAAGTGTCTCCAACGGGACAGCGCATTTGCTATCTCTATGACCCAACAGCATTTCCGACGGAATGGACGCTCGGTGGTTTTGATTCGCCAGGGAACAATCGCATGGCGGCATGGGATGGCACAAAGTGGTACACGGGGTCAGCGTCAAGTTTCGGGAATAAGCGTTACAACTATATAACTTGCAAGACGCTTGCAAAGGCGGATACGTCATTGACGGCGAACGGCGTCTCAGAAGTCACCATTAATCGGGGCGAGTCTGTATCACTTTCTTGGTATTCGCAGTACGGTTCAATTCGAAAAGCAACCTGCACAGCAACTAATTTCACTACAGACATTTCAGTTCCCGCGGGGACGAGTGTGGTCACCTCAAATACTTGTAACGGACCCTTCGGATTCGTAAACTTTATGTCGTTCATCGGATCGACCGGCGGCAATGGTTGTGGGACGATTTTAGGACAAACGGTTATCCCTGCAAGTAACAGTAATCAGCCGTTCTCAGGTACGAAATCTGTCTCTCCGAATGAAACAACAACGTATACATACACGTGCGTTAACGCAAATGGGACAGAGAGTTCAAGTGTGACCGTCAACGTTGTCCAGCCAGAAGTTGAACCCGTTGGCGTGTCCTGCGTCCCGAGCGCATCGTCTGGGGTAATCAATGAACCTATAACATGGACGGCTACTGTAACTGGCGGCGATGAGCCTTCAGGGTATGAGTGGTCAGGGTCTGATGGGCTATCAGGCGACGCACGATCAATCACAAAAACATATTCAACTGTTGGAACAAAGACTGCTCGGGTGACTGTGTCATTTGGTGCAACAACTGACGTCCCAACTACTGTTACCCCGACCACATCAACCTGCCTACCAGGCGGTTCTGAGGTTCCAGCAGGCTATCTGTGTAGCGCAGGTGGCTTGGAAACGCTTCCATGGGGAGCATGCTGTAGCGGTGTAGCTCGGTTACAGTGCCCTGCACCAAACGAACCCGCTGAAGCATATTGCACAGGAAATCAGGGGGCAGTTGGCGGAAGCGGCACAGCCAGCAGTAATGGAGTAGGAAAATGGGAATTGGCAGGTTCTGATATTTCAGACCTTGCGTGTGGTCCAGCTCCAGCATTCAGAAGAAATCCAGCAAACAGAACAAATGTACTTTTGAATATGCCAACGTGTTCTAGTGAAGACCCGACCGGCGAGCCGTGCACCAATGTTGGTTCTCGCTGTAAATGGAATGATTGGTCGGGGGCATCGTGCAATATTGTTTCATCGATTTTCAGATGTGCGGCAACGGGCACTATAACGCCGCCGACGGGGCCAGGACCGAGCGAACCAACTTCAATTACAGCTGACTGCAATGGCGTTGTATGTTCGACGAGCATGTGCGCAGTAGGACCGGGAGGAACTGGTACTCCTAATCCACCGGGAAACCCAAACACTACCCCTGATAATCCTCAGGCTCCAACATGGGGCGTAACAATTAATCTTCCGGGGCAGTGTTCGGTCGGACCAATGTGCGTCGGGGCATCAGTTCATCAGCAGGCGTTAGATTGCTCAAAAGAGTTCGTGAAAGCATGCCCGTTTGGTTGCTATGCAGGTGAGTGCCTCGCACCTCAGCCTGAAATCGACTTAAGTATTGCTCCTGCGGGTGTTAGAAGAGGAGAGAGCTGTACCGTTCGTGTTTCTGCTCGCCACGTCAGAGAGTGCTCAATATCAGGGACGGGCGTATCCCAGACTTTGACTCCGAATGCTGCAGGTGTCGTCACTGAGCAGAGCTTTGTTACACCCGGAATGAGTAATACTTCGACCTATACGGTGTCGTGCACAAGCGAGCGAGGAACTGTTTCAAAGTCTGCCCAGTGCGTTCTATTGCCAAACTTTAGGGAGATTTAATATCTCAGGCGAAAATAGGGGCGTTGCCAAAAAGTAGAAGCTAAGGTATATTCCACGGACATGAAAGCAGATATTCATCCTAAAAATTACCGCCAGGTCGTGTTTCAAGATGCCTCCTCAGGCGCTCAGTTCATCATTGGCTCTACCGTTGATACTGAAGAAACTACTACTGTAGACGGTACGGCATACCCCCTCTACGCCGTAGAAATTTCAAGCGATTCACACCCATTCTATACAGGTAAGCAGACGACCATAGACCGCGCTGGTCGTGTGGACCGCTTCAAGAAACGCTCCGCTGCTCGCGTCAAGAAAGGATAACGACTCACACCGATACACCACAAAAGTGGTGTATCTTTTTACCTATGGAACACGATGACATCGCAGAGTTTAAAGAGAATCCCAAGACGATGTACTTGGCGATGGAGTATGAACGCATCGGGAAAGAACGGGAGCGTGTTTTAGAGATGGAGAAGGACGACGCGAGTCTCGCTGAGCTCGCACAGGAAGAGCGCGCGTCACTTGAGGCACAGCAAAGAGAGTTGCTCGAACAGATGAAGGCTATTATCGCTCCTGACGAAGGTGTGGGAGATGAGCCCGTGGCCGTTGTAATGGAATTCCGTGCAGGAGCTGGAGGCGACGAAGCGGCTCTGTTTGCTACTGAGCTTGCTCGTATGTATCTCAAATACGCTGAACGAAAGGGGTACGAAACGAAGCATCTCGAGGAAGGGCTTGCGTCAATCGAGATCCGCGGGAAGGACGCATACAATTTTTTGCGATACGAAACAGGGGTGCATCGAGTACAGCGCATCCCTGAAACTGAAAAATCAGGTCGAATACATACGTCAACGGCGTCAGTTGCAATTTTGCCTATCCGCACGCACCCAAAATTTGAACTCAACCCGTCAGATATTGAAATGGAGTTCTCGCGCGCTGGAGGGGCAGGAGGGCAGAACGTAAACAAAGTAGAAACAGCGGTACGCCTCATCCATAAACCAACAGGACTTGAAGTCAGAAGTCAGTCCGAGAGAAGCCAAAAAGCTAACCGCGATAAAGCGATGCAAATTCTCGCAGCAAAACTTGAGACCCTGATGGAAGAGAAGGCAGCGAAAGAACATTCAGAAGCGCGCAAAGCTCAGATTGGTACCGGTGATCGTTCTGAAAAAATTCGAACATATAACTTTACGCAAGACCGAGTTACTGACCACAGAATCAAAGTGTCATGGCATAACATACCAAAAATACTGGAAGGGGATCTTGATGACATGCTCGATACGGTCCGGGCTCGCGCTGAGAGCGGAGAGGTTGGGGACTCTGAATAGTGCTATATCCGATATAGCACAGCGCTCCGGCAGCGCTTCTGTTGTCGAATCTGAACCCGTGTGGTAGAGTGCGACCCATGTCCAAAAATACGAATTCACCGTTAGTCGAGGCCCTTTTTAAGGTTGGGGCTCATTTCGGCTACTCCCGCTCTCGTCGCCATGCGACCATGAAAGACCTTGTATACGGATCAAAGAATAAGACGGATATCTTGGATCTCACTAAGACGGCTCCGCTCCTTGAAGAAACGCTTACGTACGTCCGCGGTCTAGGTGCGCACGGCAAAACCATCCTGATTGTTGGTGGAAAGCCTGAAATGCAGGGTGCTGTAAAGGAAGCAGCAGAAGCGATTTCTATGCCGTATGTTGCTGGCCGATGGCTTGGTGGTACGCTCACAAATTTCGAGGAAATCCGAAAGCGAGTAAAGCGAATGCAAGAGCTATTGTCTGATCGAGAAGCAGGAACGCTTGCAAAGAAGTACACAAAAAAAGAACGAGTTCTTTTGGATCGAGAGATTACTGAACTTGAAAACAATTTCGGAGGAATAACTACCCTCGAACGTTTGCCAAGCGCGCTTGTCGTTATTGATACTCGTCGCGAGACGATTCCAGTTAAGGAGGCAAATGTGGTTAGGATTCCTGTGGTTGGAATCATGAATACCGACTGCGATCTTTCTGAAGTGCAGTATCCAATCGTAGGAAATGACGCTTCTCGCGATAGCGTAAAATTCTTCCTCGATCAAATTGTTGAGGCGTACCGCGAAGGTGCAAAAGGAAAAGTAACTTCATAGGTGCGGTATACTATCCGCATATTCGGGTAGCGATACCGGGAATGTTTTGTAGTTTAATTTTTTAGATATAACGTATGGCAATAACATCAGAGCAAGTAAAGGAATTACGAGACATGACCGGCATTTCGGTTATGCAGTGCAAGGCTGCGCTCGAAGAAGCTGGAGGTGATAAGGAAAAAGCACTTTTAATTCTTTCAAAGAAGAGCGGACAGATTGCGGCAAAGAAAGGGGATCGAGTGCTCGGAGCAGGCGCGGTATCGTCGTATATTCACGCGACCAAAGAAGTTGGTTCTATTGTCGTGTTGCGATCTGAGACTGATTTCGTTTCAAAGAATCAGGAATTTGTCGATTTGGCTCGAGAAATCGCTCTGCAAGTTGCGGCTTCAAATCCACTCTATGTGAAGCGCGAGGACATTCCTGAGGAAAAGCTTGCCGAATACCAAAACCTTTTCGTGAAAGAAGTAGAGGGGAAGCCCGAAAATATGAAAGAGACTATTCTCAAGGGTAAGCTTGATGCGTACTTGAAGGGTGTGGTTTTGCTAGAGCAGCTCTACATAAAAGATCCGGAAAAGACCATTCGTCAACTATTGGAGAACGCGGTACAGAAATTCGGAGAGCGCGTTGAGGTTGAAAAATTCGTTCGCTACTCGGTTAAATAGGCACTATGTGGGCGGCGATTCCTCTCGTCTCGTCTATTCTCCTTCTGGGAGTGTTTGTCACGTTCCGCATGTGGGAGGAAAAGCGGGGAAAGAAATTCTTTGCCTCAGTTCGGACTGAAGGCGACGAGATCGTTTCTGATTTATATCGAGCCGCCGTAATGGGCAATATTCCGCATCGGTACAGACACATGCTCATCGCTTTTCTTCATAATTTGACACACGCTGGTGTTGTACTTGCTGTAGCTGTGCTTCGTGCTATCGAGCGACCACTTTCCCGTTTTTCATACCGATTACGTCAGCGTGCACCGAGCATTACTAAAAAGGAGCCGTCTGCCTTCTTAAAGACCATAACCCCTGAGAAGAAGGAGGTAACAAATGGCACAGATGCACTGAATTAGATATAGTACATATATTGCCGCCTAAAGCAGGGCTGGAGGCGGCTCGCTCGAAGAACATGAGAATGGTAGGATTCTCATGTTCCTTCTCACTTGCCGCCTTAGCTCAGTTGGTAGAGCAACACTTTTGTAAAGTGAAGGTCCCCAGTTCGAGCCTGGGAGGCGGCTCCAAGATTATCGATTTACTTTTTGCTACAATCTCGAATATATGACCGACGATCTTTTTAAACTCGGGAAAGGAAGCAAATTGAGATACGGAGAGAACCCACATCAGGAGGGGTGGTTTTATGAAACAGAAGACGGAGAGGTCGACCAGCTGGCTATAGGAAAATTTCAATTCCTTCAGGGTAAGGAACTTTCATATAACAATTATCTCGATATGGATGGTGCACTCTACGGCATCTCGCATCTCGGTGGCGATAGACCCGCGTGCGTTATCGTAAAGCACACAAATCCATGCGGGGCTTCACGTCGCGATACAGTCTCTGAAGCGTTTCAAGGCGCGTGGTACGGAGGCGATCCTCTCGCCGCGTTTGGAGGAGTTATGGTAGTGAATAGGGAAGTTGATGCACTACTCGCGACTGAGATGACTAAGAACTTTTTCGAAATATTGATGGCGCCATCCATTACACCTGAGGCGCTTCAAGTATTTGCGAAAAAGCCAAATATCCGCGTCATGGTTAATCCAGCGCTCTCCAATCCGATGCCTTCAGAGGCGAAGCTTGTCCATAAAATTCGTGGGGGCGTATTGATGCAAGATGCGGACACGAAAATAATCACAAAGGATATGTTGAAGGTGGTTACTAAAAGAGCGCCTACCGAAGCAGAAGTTAATGACATGCTTTTTGCATGGGCGGTGTGTCGCGCTACAAAGTCAAACACCGTGGTTGCTGCTACGAAGGAAACCCTCATTGCCTCAGGCGCTGGGCAACAGGATCGAAAGCGGTGCGCAGAGCTTTGTGTATCAAAAGGCGGAGAGAAAATGAAAGGTGCAGTTGCTGCGTCAGATGCGTTTTTTCCTTTCCCTGATGCTCTTCAGGTACTAATTAATTCCGGAGTGACTGCGGTGGTGCAGCCAGGCGGTTCCGTTAAAGATTCAGACGTCATTAAAGCTGCCGACGATGCAGGAATAGCAATGGTGTTTTCAGGGATGCGTGTTTTTCGACACTAATACTCTATGGATAACGCATTGAAGAAAAATCCTTACCTTCACGTTGGAAGGGCAAGCGACCTTACTGGTAAAGACCGCAATCTCTATCGGTTTTTTGAAGTGTTACCCGGCTTATTGTCGTTCGGTACACTGTTCGGCCTAGCCGCTCTTTCATTTTTTGTTCCGGTCGTTGCTGCGTATTTCACCATACTATTTGCCGGGTATTGGGTCTACAAAACAATTTTTCTCTCTGTGCACCTGGGGCACAATTTCAGACGCCTAAAACACAATATGCAGACAGACTGGCTCCTGAAGCTGGAGAATATGAAGTACCACGATGTTTTGCATGTTGTCATCTTTCCGTTCGCGAGTGAACCGTATGAAGTGTTGCGAGAGAGTATTTCTGCGCTCGCTGGCTCACGTTTCCCAAAATCACAAATTGCCGTTGTGCTCGCCTCTGAAGAGCGTGCGGGAGCTGAGGCAGAGGCGATAGCCCGTAGAATTCAGTCAGAGTTTAGCGGGGTGTTTAAAGACTTTATCGTTACCGTTCACCCAAAAGATACTCCTGGAGAATTGCCGGGAAAGGGTTCAAATATTTCGTTTGCGGCAGAGCGTGCACGTATTGAAATCGTCGACAGGGAAGGGATTAGTTACGATCGGACGCTCGTATCTGCGTTCGATGCAGATACGGTTATCTATCCAGATTATTTTGCCTGCCTCACATGGTACTTCTTAACTGAAGACAATCCTCTAAGAGCATCGTTTCAGCCAGTGCCGCTCTACAACAACAACATTTGGGATGCTCCGGTTCTTTCGAGGGTGTTGGCATACTCGTCGACGTTTTGGCAAATGATTCAGCAGGAGATGCCCGAGCGACTCACAACATTTTCCTCTCACGCTGTTTCGCTTCGGGCATTGGTTGAGGCGGGGTACTGGCAAAAAAATATTGTTTCGGAAGATTCGCGTATTTTCTTCAACTTGTTCATACACTACGACGGTGACTATAGGGTCGTTCCCATTTCATACCCCGTTTCGATGGATGCAAACGTATCGAAAAATTGGTCTGCAACGGTCGGCGCGCTCTACAAGCAACATAGACGATGGTCGTATGGCGCTGAGAATGTTGCCTACTTGCTGTTTAACTTTTTAAAAAATCCACGCATTCCATTTAAAAAAAAGTGGCAGCAGGCATTCATTCAAGTTGAAGGGTTCTGGTCTTTGGCCACACACCCGCTCATTTTGTTTGCCGTTGGATGGCTCCCGCTTTTCATCGGAGGCCACGAGTTTAAGGCATCGGTTCTTTCGTACAACTTGCCGATAGTAGCTACGTGGTTCTTAACAATCGCCATGTTTGGTTTGGTTATTTCTTCTATCTTTTACATGCGACTTGTGCCAGAACGCCCGCAAGCCTACTCGTGGAGAAGAAGTTTTATTATGGCCGTGCAATGGATACTGGTTCCTATAACTATGGTCATTTTTAGTGCCGTTCCAGGGCTCGACGCTCAGATTCGACTTATGACGGGAAACTATTTGGGATTTTGGGTAACTCCTAAAAGCCGACACCAAGAACTGAAGTCGAAGTCAGCATAATTCGAGCAAGGTATACTTACACGTACGTATGCAACCGGTTTCGATGCGTCGTCGGCTCATCTACCTCGCGCTCTCAACAATCGCGTTTATGTTGACGGTTCCGGTAGCAGTTTTTTATGCAACAGGGTATCGCTTTGAGGATTTTAGTTTAGTGGAGACGGGCGGAATATATGTTGCAGTGTCTGCTACTGATGCGGCAGTTTCCGTCAACGGGATTGAAGAGGGGACCACGAATTTATTTACGCGTTCCTTCTACATCGATAATCTCAAAGAAGATTCATACAGTGTGCAGGTTACTCGTGAAGGATATTTCCCGTGGGTCAAACGACTAACTGTTGAGCCAAGTATCGTGACAGACATTTTTGCCTTCATGGTCCCTCAGAACGTAACCATACGTGAAATAGTCGTCGAGAGTTCTTCAGGTGATGAAGTCGCTTCAACCACGCGCTTCGTTTCGGAAGATCAGTTTGATTCATTTCTCGACGTGTTTATTGCAACGTCGACTGCACCTCAGTTGACTGCTTCGTCCGCAACTTCAACGCCACTACCAATCGCAACGCGTGCAGGGGTAGAGCTCTTTATCGAAGAGGGTAATTTGATCGCGCGTTGGTCACGTAGTGAGCGAACGATTCCAAGTTCATTTTGTGAAGTGCCGTCTCGCTGTGTTTCGGAGTTTTTTATTGAGCGGGGGAAAGAAATAGTTCGCTACGCTCAGTTTTTTATGGGTGGTGTTGTATATGCAACAAAAGAGGGGGGCGTGTTCATTGCTGAAAGCGATATACGACCGACACCACTTGTTATTCCCCTGTATAGTCGTCCCGGAGCGGAGTTTCGAATTATAAATGGCCAGCTTATCGTTAAGGACGGCAAGAGTCTGTACGAAATATCGGGTTTCTAGAAGCCGACTCGTTTAGGTATACTGCCACGTATGCAACCGATACAGAAAGGGCATCGACATCCCTTGTCCCACATTATTGCCGAATCGGCACAGATCTTTTCAGATTTGGGATTTGTACTTGAAGAAGGCCCCTATATTGAGTCTGAGCTGTATAACTTCGATATGTTGAACGTGCCGAAGGACCATCCCGCGAGAGACATGCAAGACACATTTTTTGTCGCGAACGAGCCAGGGATGGTATTGCGAACACATACGACAGGTGTTCATGCACACTTCATTAAAGACCAGCTAGCAAAAGGTATTCAGCCGCCGTATCGAGGCATTGCTATTGGAAAGGTATTTAGAAATGAAGCGACCGACATGACCCACGAAGCTGAATTTTTTCAGGCTGATGGTTTTGTTATTGAGAAAGGCATCACTCTCGCCCACTTAAAGGGAACGCTCACGGAGTTTTATAGCAAACTTATGGGAGGAAACGCAGAAATTAGATTTCGACCATCTTTCTTCCCGTTTACCGAACCAAGTGTTGAGATAGATATGCGGGTAACAGGAGATTCTGTACCTGAGAAATTACGTGGTCGTTGGATCGAAATGATGGGAGCTGGAATGCTGCACCCAAGCGTCATTGCAGCGTACGGGCTTGACCCTGCAGTGTGGCGCGGGTTTGCCTTTGGGGGAGGGTTGGATCGAGTGGCACTTTTGCGTTCCGGCATTGACGATATTCGACACATGCATTCGGGTGATTTGAGATTTGTAAATCAGTTTTAAATGGTATGAAGGTCTCACGTCTTTGGCTACAGCGATTTTTTGATAAACCTCTGCCGAGCGCACTCGAGCTTCGAGACGAGTTTACATTTCACGCGTTCGAGGTTGAAGAAGTAGAAGGTGAAATACTTGATTTAAAAGTGTTACCTGATAGGGCTGCGTACGCAATGTCGCATCGGGGTATCGCGAAAGAACTTTCAGCGATATTAGACATCCCGATGAACCAAGACCCGTTACAGGAAGCAGTTCCGCAGTTTCAGATTGCGCCGGATTTAAACGTAACTGTTGATACTGCCTACGTTCATCGCCACTCGGCGGCACTTATTTCAGGAGTTACAGTAAAACCTTCACCTCAGTGGTTGAAAGTACTTCTTGAGTCTGTTGGTCAACGGTCAATAAACAACATTGTCGATATTTCAAACTTTGTGATGCTCAATATCGGACAGCCTAATCATGCGTTTGATTTGGCAACGTTAACAAAAAAAGACACCGGATATCATGTCGATATCCGAAAGGCAAAGGAGAACGAAAAGGTCACCATACTATCCGGTGAGGAATATACGCTCTCCGAGAAAGCGTATGTCATTAGCGACGGAGTGACTGGCACTGCGCTCGATATTGCTGGAATAAAAGGAGGCTTGGCTTCAGGCATTACAGAATCAACAACTGATTTGTTTATCTCAGTTGGAAACTATGATGGTACGTTACTCAGAAAAGCCTCGCAGTCCTTGCGGTTGGTAACGGACGCATCCCAAAGATACCAAAACCGTCCCTCGCCAGAACTTACGGCATACGGGATGCGAGATGTGTTAAGCCTCATTCTTGAAGTTGCTGGTGGAACTGTGCGCGGCATCGTGGACGTATTTCCAAATCCACGAAGTCACTCGGCCGTCTCTGTATCGGTGGGTGACATTGGATCAATACTCGGTACGAAATTCGGAGCTTCCGAAATAGATACTGCATTTAAGAGGCTCAATTTCGATTACGAAAAAAAAGGGGACGTGTATACGGTTCGTCCGCCCTTTGAACGATCAGACCTCGTGATTCCTGAAGATTTGGCTGAGGAAGTAGGGCGAATCATTGGGTATGACCACATCGAAGCCTCAGCGCTTCCTCAAAACAAAGCTACTAATCCGGTAAACGCACTTTTTTATTACTCTGAAAAAATTAGAAGCTCTCTCATCGACAGCGGATATTCGGAAGTGTATACATCAGTATTCACCGAAGAAAAAGGTGAACGGCAGGTTTCAAATAAAGTTGATAGCGACACGCCATACCTCCGCAGAAAACTAACCCCTAGCGTACTCGGAAGTCTAAAACTTAATACCCTCAATCGTCCTGTCCTTGGTATTTCAGAAGTTAAGCTTTTTGAAATAGGAAAAGTATTTACCAAGAAAGGAGAACAGTGGCAGCTGGCGCTTGGTGTAGCTCCTGACAAAAAACGAGCAAAAAAAGACCTTGAGGCACTAACCGCGGCGCTAGGAGGAAATGTCGCTATTGAAGAAAAAGAAGGAGTCGTGGAAATAAATCTAACGGACCTCGTCGCTCTTTTGCCACAGCCAACTATGTATGACGCGTATTCGAAATCGACGCCAGCGAAGTATGTGTCATTCTCTCGGTTCCCATTTGTTTCCCGAGACGTTGCTGTTTGGACCCCCGAAGGAACCTCGCCCGAAGCCGTGGAGGAATTGCTACGCGCATCTTCAGGCACGCTCGTTCACCGAATCGACCTATTTGACTCCTTCTCTAAAGATGGGAGGACATCGTATGCCTACCGACTTGTTTTTCTTTCCAATGAGCGGACACTCACCGACGAAGAAGTTAATGAACACATGAACAATGTGTATACATCGCTCAAGAGTCAGGCGGGGTTTGAAGTCAGATGATTTGTTACTATGTGCAATATGACCTATTGGCACCTACGCCCCCTAGTCGCTACTCTAATTTTGCTCTCTTTTCTTGGGGTCTTTGCCTCGATGATAAGCTTCTCACATCATGAGATTGGTTGTCCGTTTTTCCCTGGTCAGGCGGTTCTATGCGAAACACCTCTTCAGCATTTTTCGCACTGGCAATCGTCATCTATCGCGACAGGCCTTTCTTTCTTCGCTGAACTTCTCGCGATAGCGCTGGCGTCGCTAATCCTGTTCGTACTGCTTCAGCAGGAGAGGGAGCGACTCAAATTCACGCATGTAGTTAAAGCCGTACGCCCGACGCTCTTTCAAGAACTCTTTTCATCAGGATTACTTAATCCAAAAATTCCATAACGGGTGTGTTTTTTCGGATTATTACCACATTAAGCACACATTCATGATAAACAAAATATTTCTGTATTGTATTGTTTCTCTAGCCGTTGGTGCTGGCATTGGCTATGTATTGGCAACTCCTAAAATTGCTCAAAACGTACACGTCATGCCTGACGGCACTATGATGTCGGACGCGTCAGTTAATTCCATAGAGCACTCTATGTCTTCGATGATGGCGGGACTTCAGGGTAAAACGGGAGACGCATTCGATAAAGCCTTTCTTGAGGAGATGATTATTCACCATGAAGGTGCCGTTGAGATGGCCGAGGCACTTCTTCAAAACACCAAACGCCCTGAGCTTCAGGAGCTCGGGAGTGACATTATCAGTGCGCAAACTGGAGAAATACAGATGATGCAAGGATGGCTCAGGGATTGGTTCCCTGGATAGCAGGTCATTTTAAAAAACCCCCGCAGTGCGGGGGTTTTTCTATCCACAAAAAATGAATTGAGAGTTTCTGCTACAATACGCCTCCCATGAGCACTGCTCCTGTAACCGTATACCCTGAGCAAAGTATTTTTTTCTTACGGCGTACACATGAATTTGGATCTATTTTTACATACGCGTTTCGATCAACAGCGCCCGTACAATTCATTTCGGGTCAATATGCCCACCTTCGTGTATCGGGTTTACCGAAGGAAGTGCGCGCGGCTCGCGAGTATTCATTTGCATCCGCACCACATGAAAAAGAGATTCTATTCGGAATTGATGGCCGCTCAGGAAGCGAGTATCAAAAAAAACTGCACGCTCTTAGTGAGGGTGACGAAGTGAAGCTTTTTAAAATCAAAGGTCATTTCGCATGGCCCTCAAAAGAGAAAGAGCTCGTCATGATTGCGGGTGGTGTTGGCGTGACTCCGTTTCGCTCAATGGTAGCTGACAAGGTATTTAAACACCTAGATATTTCAGTGACACTCATTCATGCAAGTCACGACCAGTATCTCTATAGAGATTATATTGCTCAGGCAGTTGATGAATATGTTCCTGTGCGTCGTGAGGATGTAGGGCGTGTGGTCGGAGACGTGAGTATACAGAAGCCAAATGCACGGTACTACATCGCGGGTTCGTTATCGTTTGTTGCTGCAGTTCGCGACATACTTCAGAAGCATGGGATTCACAAAATCGAGGTCGATGAGTTTAAGGGATTTGAAGATTGACGATATGAAATCAAAAAAAATAGCGATTGTAGGAATCACTGGCGCTGGCAAAAGTACGCTTTCGCGCCGTATTGCTGAGAAAACGGGACTGCCCGTCTTTCATATGGACGCGCTGTTTTGGCGGGGTAAATGGCAGGAAGTTCCCGAGCGTGAGTACATCGAAGCCCATAGAAAAATCCTTTACGAAAACGATCGTTGGATTATTGAGGGGTGGGTGAATGAGGGTATGGCAGACCGCATCCGTGACGCGGACCTCGTCATTTATTTAGATTATCCTGGCTGGTTGTGTGCCACTCACTATGTTGAGCGTTGGCAAAAGCATCGTCATGTTGCTCGACCTGAATTACCCGAAGAATCGCGTGAGCGATTTAAGCTCCGTCGGTTTTTCCTCATTCTTTTCAGAGTGGAGCGTGAGCAAATAGAAACACTACTTTCAAAAACTGCTCATCCAGAAAAGGTGGTCAGAATTAGTTCTATGGAGGAACTAGAAGAATATTTAGTTCGCTTTTTTTGACGAACGAAAAAAACGCTCTGCAATGTCGGCCACAAGATCGCTGTTCGTTGGGACTGTCACAAAAAAGAAGAGCACTGCAAACATAAACAGACTCACCATCGGCGCAAATAGGCCGATTACGGTGACTATAACCGCGCCCGATACTGGGACTACGATGCGTCGATGCATTGTTTCAACCATTTCTTCGTCAACGTCATCCTTCAGAAGTTTGTGTTTGACCGTGTGTGACCATAGCCAGTACGCAGCCAGACCGCAAATGACCATGTTCATACCATACGCAACCACAGCAATTTGATCAGTATAAAACTGGCGGAGAACTGCAGTCGTGAGTGGAATGAGTACGATAAAACTAGCAAAGACAACGTTAATCCAGACTGCCTTGCGATCAGTATGTTCAATGAGCGAAAAAAGGTTGTGGTGGCCAACCCAGAATGTACCGAGCACGGCGAAGCTCATAAAGTAGGTAAGAAATTGAGGCCAAAGATTTAGAAAAAGCTGTTGCAAGCTCTCGGTAGGTAGGTCAGTTGGAATAATAAAGTTTATGACGAGTAGTGTCATTGCAAACGCAAAGACGTTGTCAGTCAAGGACAGTATTCTGCTCGGCGTCCAGCCTCGCGCGAGGCGTGCCTCGAATCTCTGCGTTTTCTCGTTTCTCACTCTCAAAGTATAATACTTTTGTGAATATTCTCATCATCGGCGGGGGAGGCAGGGAGCACGCGCTTGCCTGGAAAATACGACAATCATCAAAATGTGAAACTCTGTATATTGCCCCAGGAAATGCTGGTACAGCGAAGTTGGGGCAGAATATCGACCTTGATATCAAAGACAACGAAAAGGTTGTTGCATTTTCGAAAGACAATAATATCGGGCTCGTTGTTGTTGGTCCTGATGAGTATCTTGCCCGAGGTATGGTTGACGCACTGACTGGGGAGGGTGTCCCATGCTTTGGTGCGTCCCAAGCGGCGTCACGGCTCGAGTGGTCTAAGGCGTTTGCAAAAGAATGCATGCATCGCTTCGGCATTCCAACGGCGAAATCTGCAACTTTTTCAGAATATTCTGAAGCCCTTGCGTATGTGAAAGAACAGGGTGCGCCACTAGTCATTAAGGCAGATGGTTTGGCGCTCGGTAAAGGAGTGGTCATTGCGCAGAACTATGACGAAGCAGACGCAACACTTCGCTCATTTATGCTTGATGCGAAATTTGGTGAATCGGGCAAAACAGTAGTAATTGAAGAATATCTTGAGGGAAGCGAAGTGTCATTACATGCATTTTGCGACGGAAGTACTGCGCGTATGTTTCCTGTTGCGCGCGATCACAAAAGGGTTAGTGACGGAAATACTGGTGCGAACACGGGGGGGATGGGGACGATAGCCCCCATTCAAGCACCGAATGATTTTCTTGTTTCGGCAATGGAACAGGTTGTCATGCCTGTAGTTTCTGGAATGAAAGCAGACGGTCATCCCTTTTCCGGGATACTTTTTCCAGGTCTTATGGTCTTGAAGGACGGCTCATATCGCGTTCTTGAATTTAACGCGCGCTTCGGCGACCCAGAGTGTGAGTCATACATGAGGCTCCTTGATTCGGACTTAATCGATGTACTGTTGGCATGTATTAATGGAAATCTTCAGTCAGCTCAGCTGTCGTGGTCACAAAAATCAGTCGTGTCGATAATAGTTGCTTCAGGGGGTTATCCCGAGACGTATCAGAAAGGATTTCCAATACGTGGAATTGAGGCGGCAGAAAGTGACCCCGATGTCGTAATATTTCATGCAGGGACGACAATAAACGACGGAAACGTCGTTACCGCGGGTGGTCGCGTTCTTGCTGTATCGGCAATCGCTGAAAATAGGGAAGATGCACGAGCGAAAGCGTACGAAGCCGTTTCAAAGATTTCATTTGAGGGAATGCAGTTTCGCTCCGACATTGGCGCTAATTGGGGCTTAAAATAAGCGTCTTTTCTGCCATGATATAGTGCAAAATCAATCCAGTCTTTCGATTGACTGTGGTAAAATCAGGTAAGCCGTTCTGGCACTTTTTTCTTGCACACAATGCCTAAAGCACCAAAAAAATCATCAAAAGATTCAGCAAAAAGCGGAGGCTACAGCGCGGAGTCCATTACTGTCCTCGAGGGTCTTGAGCCAGTACGCAAGCGTCCCGGAATGTACATCGGAACAACTGGTCTCGATGGACTGCACCATTTGATTTGGGAAGTCTTTGATAACTCTCGCGACGAGGCGATGGGTGGGCACGCAAACGACATTGAAGTCACACTCCTTCCGAATAATAGGATCCGAGTTGCCGACAACGGACGCGGTATTCCTATTGACGTTCACAAGCAAACCAAAGTCTCTGCACTTGAAACAATTATGACAACACTACATGCCGGCGGTAAGTTTGGTGGTGATGGCTATAAAGTTTCAGGCGGTCTACACGGCGTTGGCGCTTCAGTTGTGAACGCGCTTTCAACCTACACCAAGGCGGAGGTACATAAAGATGGTGGGTACTATATTCAAGAGTACGATCGTGGTAAGGCACGTGCACGCGTCAAGAAGGTAAGTTCAAGCGATTGGCATGGCACTATCATTACCTTCGAGGCAGATCCACAGATATTCCCTGAAATTAAATTTGAATGGAACAGAATTGTGTCGCATTTGCGACAGCAGGCCTACTTGGTTAAGGGTTGTCGGATTGCTGTCATCGATGCACGAGAATATCCAGGGAAAATAGATCTTGCTGACGTCCGCTATTTCAGAGAACTTGAACTTTTGGTTCCCTCCATGACCTTCTATTTTGAGGGAGGATTGAAGTCGCTTGTTTCGTATAATAATCGTTTTCAGAAACCTGTTCACGATACTGTGTTTTATGTTGAGAAGGAAGTCGATGGTGTTCAAGTAGAAGTTGCGCTCCAATACGTCGATGACATTTCTGCGCGTATTACTGCATTCGCAAACAATACATACAACAATGAGGGCGGTACTCACGTCACCGGATTTAAGACCGCGCTCACCAGGACGCTCAATAATTATTCAAAGAAAAATGCGAGTGGAAAAGAGGACGATAACTTTACTGGCGATGACGTTCTCGAGGGCTTGACCGCGATTGTTTCGGTTAAGCTTCGTGAAATTCAATTTGAAGGGCAGACGAAAGGGAAGCTAGGTTCCGTTGAAGCGCGTGGCGCCGTAGAAACTGCGTTTGCAGAAGGTTTTTCTGACTTTCTCGAAACGCACCCCGATGAGGCGCGCTCGATAATCGGAAAAGCCATTTTGGCGATGAAGGCGCGCAAGGCAGCAAAGGCAGCCAAAGATTCAGTACTTCGAAAGGGTGCTCTAGACGGTATGACACTGCCGGGCAAATTGGCCGATTGTCAGACGAAAGATGCTTCTGAGTCAGAGCTATTTATTGTGGAGGGAGATTCAGCAGGCGGTTCAAGTAAGCAGGGTAGAGATCGTCGCACACAGGCAATACTCCCGCTTCGAGGAAAAATCTTGAACGTTGAGCGTGCCCGCCTCGACAAGATGCTCGCATCGAACGAAATTAAGAACCTCGTCATCGCGATGGGGACAGCAATCGGCGATTTGTTCGATATTTCAAAACTTCGATATCACAAAATCATCATTGCAACCGACGCCGATGTTGACGGAGCGCACATCCGCACGCTTTTGTTGACGTTGTTTTACCGCTATTTCAGGGGTGTAATTGATGGCGGATTTGTGTACATTGCGCAGCCGCCGCTCTATAAAATTTCAGTAGGTAAGGAGGCGCATTACGCATACTCAGACGCAGAGCGTGATGCCGTGTACAAAAAACTTGGAGTGTCTCCGTCAGTTGCTGAAATTACAGAAGAGTCTGAGAGGGCGGTTGAGGAGCCCGAAGAAGAAGAGGAAGAAGTTGAGAAAAACTCGAAACAGCCAAAAGCTAAAAAACTTCGAACGCAGCGATACAAAGGATTGGGAGAAATGAACCCAGAGGAGCTTTGGGAAACCACTATGGACCCAGAGCGCCGTGTACTGAAGCAAGTCACCATTGCTGATGCGCAGGATGCTGATCGAGTTTTCGACATATTGATGGGTACCGATGTTCCAGCGCGAAAAAGTTTCATCCAGTCAAACGCCAAAACTGCAAATCTCGACATTTAAAAAAACTCCGCAAAAGCGGAGTTTTAAAATTCTTTATCTTTGTGGGAGGCGATTAGTCCGTATTTCTTGCAGACCCGCCCAGTGGGACATCGTTACCGTTACCGTTAAACCACTCTGGATGATTTTGAAGTGCCGAAAGCGCTCCTGGAATAATCTCTGTACCGCTAAATGCTATTCGGAGTCGCTGTAGACTGTCTATCTCCATGTTCGGCGACGAAGGCAGATGTACAACATTATCTCCAACTCTCACCGTTAAAAGGAGAGGGGGTTGTAATTCTGCAACTGGTATTTTGTCAGTCGCTCGTTCGACTATTGCTGCTGGCGGAAATAACTCTCTCATTTTTTTTTGCTTGGAACTCGCACCCGTCGGATTTTACTACGGAACACTTACCACCGTGTACTTCACGATGTTGTTGTCTTTGTTGCGCTCGTTTACAGAACCAGTTGGGTCAACGTTCACTATGAACTCACCTTTTGAATTTATGTCGAAGCTGTCGAAGCCGATAGTGTATTCAATACGGTCTTTTGGTCGAAGCTCCTTCTGCATTGGTGACGAGTAGATGTATGCAGGCAAGGTCGGAAGAACTGCGTTAAATGAGAACTGATTTGATGTCTTGGAACCAATGTTTTCGACCGCAAAGCGAACTGCGATTCTCTGGGAACGCGATGGGGAACTTGAAGCAGTAAATGCTCCTGTTGTTTTGTCTACAACACCAAGTTCAATAATGCGCGGCGCCAAATCGACGTATCCATTTGGGTCCGAAGCAGGTGCACCTGTACCCGGAATAGGGAAGGTGGTTTGAGTCGGACTACCTGGATTTGTTGGGGTGGTGGGCGTGGTCGGGTTAGTAGGGGTCGTCGGAGTTGATGGCGTAGCTGGCGTAGTAGGAGTCGTTGGAGTGGTAGGGGTATTGACCGCCGGACTAGAGCCGAGCGCTGGGTTAGTCAGCGTGAGAGTAGCCTTGCCTGTAACTGTTGGTTGGCTGGCACCGTTTGGAGTAAATTCTATAAACACCGAAACGTCAATAAAACGATTTTTATCTGAAAATGCGGTCACCGTTATTGAGTTGTTTGCGTTTACAAAGTTGAACGGTACGTTACAGAACACGTTATCTTCACCTCCAGATGTATTGAGCGCAGTCATACGAACACTGTCAGCACAATCAAAACGGAATCGGTATGAACCTTCAACGCTCTTCTTGTCATGTGCGAACGAAAGAACAACGGCTTTACCGTGTTCAATGTTTAGTGATGGCGCAGAGAGCGTAATTGTTTCGTCTGCAGGAACGAAAATAGAAGAGAGTGAAACAATTGCTGATGCGATATTAGAAAGCGCTCCTGGTACAGCTCGTGCAACTTGAACAGATCCCCACATGCCGATGCCGAGGATTGCAATGAAACCTATAATTGCTGCAACGCGCTGAACACCCCCCGACATGAGGCCACGCTTTGAATTCGGTGTATTTTCCATGTTTGGCTTTGTATCATATATATTTTGAGTTGTCAAGCAGTCCCTTTACACCCCCAGAAATCGATGCCTAATCCAAATCCTTGACAAAGTGTCATCTATGATGTAAGGTGTTATATAGAAACTGTTTGAGACGTTTCCACCTGCGGAGCATCTCCGTCAGTTTCAAACAGTTCATACCTTCATATGTTTGGTGGACATCGCATATCAGAAGACATACGTCACGTATCGCAGAAACCGTGGGAATTCCTCGCGGTATTTCTCGCTTCGTTTTTCGTTCTCTCAACTGTGTTCTTTGCTCTGGATTTTTATCCAGAAGCGCCGAAGGCAGTTGCAGAAGCTGCGGAAACTGCACAAACGGAACCGAACGTAACCCTTGCGGTTACTGATGTTCCACATGTTGCAGGTGCCTCAGTCTCACGAGAAACCGTGCTACCTGTCGGATCACCGGTTCGAATCCGGATTCCGTCGGTTGGCATCGATACGCCTATTCAGAATCCTGCTTCAAGCGACATCAAAGATTTGGACTACGCGCTCCTTTCTGGCGCAGTCCGATATCCAGGTAGTGCGCTTCTCGGGCAGGATTCTCGGATGTTTGTCTTCGGTCATCAAAGCGGTTTGCCAGTTGTACGAAATCAGGCCTTTAAAGCCTTCAACAACTTGCAGAGCGTGAAGGTGGGTGAGGAGATAGAAGTGTACTCGGCAGATTCCGTGTACCGCTATCGGGTCATTTCGGTGGAGCACGCGTCGGTTGATACCGGTTTCGTGGAGCTCGGCGGAAACGATCGGATGCTTATCCTTTCGACATGCGACAGTTTCGGAAAAAAGACAGACAGAAATGTCGTCAAAGCCGAATTCGTATCACAGCAATTAATTTAAATTAAGAAATAAATAAAAAAGTACTATGGCAATCAATTCACGAGAAAGAAAAGGACAGGGATGGCTTTGGGCCGGAGCGTTTGCTAGTGCTTTGACTATGACGCCTGCGGCTCCATTTCGAATGGACGCATCAGCACAGACCCGAGCGACCGCAGGGGCTGAGTTGGCTCGTGTAGGCGGAAACTACATTCGCGCGACAGATGCGGCAGCGGAAAGAAGTGCCGTTCTTACTGAACTTGGAACACATCCATTTGCTGACAGTAGGGAAGTCGCATTCCAACGTCTTGAGACGGCAGTTGACGCACTTATCGCAAGTGAAGGCATTAATGTTCGTCACCGTGACCTCATTTTGAGAACTGTTCGCGCCGATTCAAACTTTTCTTCCTTCGCTATAACAGGCGTTCACCCAACTGAAATTTCTTCAGGAGAAGTCGTTGACGCCATGATGAGTGCAAACGGTCAGGTGGTAGGGCGTGGAAGTCAGCTTGTTCGCATGAATACCCCGATTGTTGCTGGAGATACTGGTCGTGTTGCATACCGAGCCGAGCGCTGGGTCGTTGACCTTGGTGCTGAAGGCCTTTTGGTGATTACGCTTCCTGCTGAATGTAACAACTTTGCTATAAAACTTATCCCTCGTCAGGAAATTGCTGCCGCTCCTGTTACTCGCGAAGCGCCATGCCCACCTCAGACAATGGTTGCTGTTGAAGGGTTGCCTGCAAATTCACGGGTGACCGCGATACTTACTATGCGTGATGGAGCAAGCATTACATCAATTGACGGTCGTCGTTGCCCAGGTGCAACCGTGCCTGACACATGTCCTGACTGTACACGGCAGGTGGCTGAAAACCTCGCTCGTGAAGTTGCAACCGTACAAAGAGATCGAGTGCGCGTACTTTCAGCGGAAACGTATACCGTAGACGGAGATGGTCAGTTGGTTGTTGGGGTAGGACGCAGACGCTTTACTCTTACTTCTGGTGAGACTGTGACTGTAGACTTGGCAGCTGGGCTTCAGGACGGAAGTATTTCTCTTACACTTAGTTGTCCGAGAAATGAACGCGGACGCGGTTCAGGTAATTCAGGTCTTTTGGAACGGTCAGATATTGCAGGAGGTACACAGGCAGATTCGACCAGTGATCGCGTAGTTCGAATGAGATGGACTGGCGAAACATATAGACCATCACGACAGTAAAATCATTAGTGAAATAAAAACCGCCTCATAACAAATATGAAAAAAATAATCCTCAGTGTGGCACTCGCTATCGTCTTTCTGGGCGGCGTGACTGCTGTTGTTCTGCCACAGACCGCGGAGGCGGTTGTTGACCTCGGTTGTACGAGCTGTGGTGGCGGTGGTTGGGGTTGGGATTGGGGTTGGGGCGGTGGTTTCGTAGATACACACCTTGACGGAGGCGGTGGCGGCGGTGGATGGGATCCTGAACCGTACTGTACTCTCACTGCGGCGCCAAACCCCTCATCAGCTCCAGGTGCACCGGTCACATTGACGTGGTCCAGCTATCTTGCTCAGAGCGCTACTATCGATAATGGTGTTGGTTCAGCAACCCCACCTTCAGGCGGCTCTGTTGTTGTATACCCAACAGTAAATACGACCTACACGATGACGACGCAGCACGGAACGTATGGTTCAGTGACGTGTCAGGTTACAGTTCCAGTACCTCCGCCATCAAATGGTTGTATTCAGATTTTGAAAGAGACGTACGACACCAACGGTAATCCGTTAACGCCAGTTGCACAGTTCACGTTCAAACTCGACGGAAGTGCAACGACTGTAAACGACGCAAACGGTAATGCGATTTTCAATAACGTAACGCCAGGTCTTCACACGGTTTCTGAAATCGTGCCACCAACATGGCAAATGCTTTCGGTGACACCGTCAAATGGCTTGGTCTTTGTCAGTCCAGGTCCTGTGTGTGCAGCTGTCGTATTTAAGAACAAGCAAGTCCTTGATACAGGTGAGTGTAAACTTGATATCCAAAAGACGGTAAATAAAACAAACGTTGGCATCAACGAAGAATTCGAATACACCATTAATTTCAAAAACATTGGCGATGCCGATTGTACTGATGTGGAAGTCCGCGATGTACTGAAGTCGCAGGTGTTCTACGTCAGCGAATCGCATTCCTCAAATGTTGCTTCGGGAACATATACGTCAGGCGATCACACGGTCCGTTGGGACGTAGGAACTCTTTCTCCGAACGAGGATGGATGGGCGAAGGTAAAAGGCAAGGTAAAGAACTTGGCTACCCAAGATGCTTGTACCGAGACGTTCGTGAACTACGCAGATATATATGCGGCGGAATATCCGGGGTGGACATCAACACAGCCTCCGGTGAGTGTAACGGTTACAAAGGATTGTTCTCCAAAGGGATGTATCCAAATAAAGAAGGAAACGTACAACACACTCGGCGTTCAGATTTTCCCTGTTGCACAGTTCACATTTAATTTGGACGGAAATGTGCAAACGACACAGAACGATGCTGCGGGTGATGCGATATTCAACAATGTTTCAGTGGGTCTCCACACGGTAACTGAAGTCGTTCCTGCAACATGGACACAGCTTTCTGTTACTCCTGTAAACGGCCTCGTCTATGTCGCACCAGGTCCTGTGTGCTCAGCGGTTGTTTTCAAAAACAAGCAAACGATTACGACCCCACCTCCCGTGACCGTCCACGCAACTAAAATCGTTTGTAGCTCAGAAGCAGACCTTCCGAACAGAAGCGGTGGCGCAGATATCACTGCATCAACAGCAGCTGATTTCCTCGCATCACACCCGAACTGCCATGTAGCGCCAAACTGGGTCTTTGAGTGGGCAAACAGCTCAGCTACAAACCCAGGCGACAACGTTGGCGCAGGTGGGGCAGGGTGGACGACACTTCCAGCCACTAACGCAAGCGGAACGACGACAATTGCGATTCCAGTTTCATCGATAACAGGTGGAAGCATCCTGTTCCGCGAGCAAATGAATAACTCGTACATTCCGTTTACAGGAATTGGTGGCAGCAACGTGTCGGCAGAAATGTATTGTTCAACGGACGTCTTGAACTATGACAACCTCGATATTATCTCGAATCCAGTTGGAGGTCAGACGTATCACTGTGTTGCTTGGAACGTACTTAAATCGCCCGATGCTCCTGTTTGTACGCTCAGTGCGAATCCGAATTCACTCACGGCTCCAGGAAATTCAACTCTGACTTGGACTACTCAGAATGCGACCAGCTTCACGATTAATCAGGGTATCGGTTCAGTAACACCTGTTTCAGGCGGTTCAGTTCAGGTTAACGCTACAACCACGACTACATACATTGGTATAGCGACGGGCCCTGGTGGCACCACTAATTGTCCGACTACGGTCACTATTACGCCTTCAACGCCAACACCTGTATGTACTCTTTCTCTGAACGTAAACCCGAATCAAATAAAGTCAGGCGAAAGTATTAAACTTTCGTGGACTTCTTCGAATGTCACACAGGGGTATGTGACCAATTATGGAACCACGACTCCAGTCTCAGCGGGCACCTCGGATTTCTTGTTCCCAGCAACAGATACGACCTACAGTGGAACCTTCTCTGGTCCATACGGCACCACGACATGTTCTGTGAATGTACGCGTAATAACAGGTGGTTGTACTTCAAACTGCGGTGGCGGTTACAACCCCCCAAATGTCGTGATGTACTCAAAACCAATCGATACGCCATTGGTCGCATCAGTCTTCCTCTCGCAGATTCCATATACGGGGTTTGAGGCAGGTCCTGTATTGACGGCGCTCTTCTGGTTTGCGGTCGCACTCTTGGCCGCGCTCATTGCATACTTTGCACTGGGTCGTAGAGGATTCGTAAATATGTTCTCTGGTCACATTGCATCGATTGCTGGTGTTCCAACTGAAAGTGATATTCGTCACACGCTTGAAGCGCGAGGAGAATTGGTTTCATCTCCAGAAGTGGAACAGGTTACGATGAGCACTGCCGCTCCTACGCTTCAATTCGCATCGCTTCCTATGACTGCGCCCGTCAGCACCTCAGTAGCTACATCCGCTCCAGCACAAACTCTTGGCGAAGGAATTCCAAGTCTTGAGGATGTCATAGAGTCACGCGCACATGCTGCAGGAGTTTTGATGTCTCCTGAAGCTGTAACATCCGCAGTTGCTCTATCTACGGACAGAACTGAAGTATTAAAAATCTTTGGAACGGTATTGAATGATGCAGTTCGAACGCTGCCACGAGAGGATGGTTGGATAATGCTCACGTCAGACCGACTTGATACACTTGCAGAAAAAATAGCTCCTGCAACGACTGTTGCTCCAGCTGTTTCGACAATCGCTTCCGTAATGCAATCTGCACCACCGAAAGCGGCTTCGGTAGTGCAGTCAACATCAAACACCGCAGAGGAGGCATCCGCATCCGCATTTGTAGGAGCTGTAGTTTCGGGAAATCGTGAACTAGCATTTTCAATTGTTCGATCTATGGAGCATGACCACGTTAGTCCGACCGCACTCATGACGTCTGCAGCAACTGTTCTTGATCGGCTGTACCGAGTACGTCAGGGTGGCCAGAACGGAATTGATTCTGAGCTTGTTGCGAAGGCACAAAATCAGAGCGACGAGAATCTTCACAGATTGGTTGAGGTGTTCACGCACGCACTTGATACCGTGTACTCAAATCCGTTTACGGGTGTAAAACTCGCTCTTGCTCAGGCATTCGAGATTGTTGGCTAAACAACCGTATGTTTGAAAACTTTCCGCACATTTCAGATGTCGTGGATAGTTTTCGAGAAAACCCTGTAGGTTCGACGGCAATTGCATTAGTCGCCTTATGTGCCGCGTTTGCGGCACTTTCGGGCATTCGGCATATAGAATTTCGAAAAGATAGTAAAACTGAACCGGCCGACCCATTGTTGATTCCGCCGCATCCTAAACGAGTTCGCCCAGATACTAGACGAGTACGAGGGTCATATAACTCACCGAATGCAGGGGGAGATGGGGCGAGGGAAAGATTTCGAAAACGAAGCCGAAGATAAAAACTGTTTTAGATTCGATTCCTAATCTCTTGTGTTAAACGCTCAATTACAACCGCTATAGCGTGCACCCCTTCGCTTTCTTTGCGATTCTCAAGCGTTACCGTCTTTGATTCAACTTCTTTGTCTCCGACCACCATAAGGTAGGGGACTTTTTCCGTTTTGGCGTTTCTTATTTTTTTCCCGAGCGATTCGTCTGCGTCATCAACTTCAGCTCGAATGCCTGCATTTCGTAGCTCGGTAAGTACGCTGTTCGCATACTCGACATGTTTTTCAGAAACGGGAAGTATTTTGACCTGCATCGGTGAAAGCCAAAGAGGGAATGCTCCTGCATAGTGCTCAATCAAAAACGCCATGATTCTTTCAATTGCTCCGATTGAAGAGCGGTGCACTACAAACGCGCGTTTAGCAGTACCGTCCTCTGCGGTATAGGTCAAATCAAATCGTTCGGGCATACAGAAGTCGTACTGCACGGTGAACGCTGTATCTTCTTTGCCGTTCACATTCTTCATCTGAATATCGACTTTGGGTCCGTAGAATGCCGCTTCACCAGGCGCTTCAACGAATTTGCCCTTGCGTGACTGGAGATGTTTCCGCAATAGATCCTCTGCTTTGTCCCACCCTGCGTCATTCTTGTAGTATTTCTCACTGTTCGAGCGATCACCTAATGAGAGGCGATACCAGTAGTTCTCTCCTTGCTTAAGGCCAAAAACGCCCGCAACGTATTCAATGAGGTCGAGCGCCTTCCCAACTTCTTCGACAGCCTGCTCTTCTGAGGCGCATACTATGTGCGCGTCAGCGAGGCAGAATGTGCGCACGCGCTGGAGTCCTGAAAGTTCACCCGATTGTTCGTATCGGTAGAGTTGCGCCAATTCCGCGATGCGCATTGGAAGTTCGCGGTAGCTGTGCGGTTTTCTCAAATAGAGCTCGAAGTGATGCGGGCAGGTCATAGGGCGGAGCATGAACTCCTCTTCATCAATCTTGATTGGCGCATACATCGAGTCCTTATAGTGAGGGTAGTGGCCTGATTTTTTATAGAGGTCAATTTTAGCGATGTCAGGTGTCATTACATGGATGTAGCCGCGTCGTATTTCCTCATCAACAATAAAGCGCTCTAGCTCGCGTCGAATAGTTGCCCCTCGCTCGGTCCAGAGCGGCAAACCTTTTCCTACTGTTTCAGAGAAGTGAAACAGGTCCAGTTCTTTTCCGACTTTTTTGTGGTCGCGTTTTTTTGCCTCTTCACGGCGTAGAACATATGCTTCTAGTTCTTCTTTGGTGTCGAACGCGAGCGCATAGATACGCGTCAGCATCTTGTTCTTTTCGTCGCCCCGCCAATACGCGCCAGCAACACGGTCCAATTTCCATGAACCCTCAGCAATTTCTTTTGCAGGATTATCTACGTGGCCGCCTCTACAGAGGTCCCAATAATCGCCCGATTTATAGAATGAAACCTTAGAGCCGTCAGCCGTGAACTCATCAATCAGTTCCTGCTTGTATTCGTTCTGAGGATACTCCTTTTTCGCTTCGTCTGCAGTTAGTTCGTGTCGCTCAAACGACTTCCAGCTTGGAAGTAACTTTCGCATTTCCTTTTCTATCTTCGGAAAATCCTTTTCCGAAATAGGGGATGAGAATTCAAAGTCAAAGTAAAAACCATCCTCAATAGAAGGTCCGATGGTTCGCTTCGTGTCGGGATATATTTTCATTATTGCCGCAGCCAGGAGGTGGGCGAGGGTATGTCGTTTGTCGTGAAGTTTTTGGTCCATAAGGTTCTATTATACGCGGTTAGGGCTGTCACGCATCATCTCTCAGTGTAGTTTCCGACTCCACATAGTGGCTGGGTCGACCACGTTCGTATACAAGCAAATACCCAGCCCTTTCAGCTTGCTCTCTACGAACTATTCTCCACGCATCTCCGGTCTTTACAGCAACCCCATGCCACGGTGACCCACCCGAGGTATCTTGAGTGCCCGGGATCACATTAATGTGGTAACGACCCGTTCTTCCGTGGCTCGCATGAATACTAAGTCGAATTGCATCGGGAAATTTCTCAGCGAGATACGTTGAATATCCAGCATTTCTTGCCATCATCGCAAGTGCCATTTTTTTTGCTTGTCTCGCTCGTTCTTTACTACCCGCGGGATTATCGCTTCGGTCTAGGTCAACTGACCAAAACATAACCAGTCCTGCGTACTGCTCTCGGGCGAGAGAGTCTGTTTCTATTTTTTCACGAACCGTTTCCAGAGATGGTGAGTAGTGCTCATCAAGCATCGTCGGCAGGTTGCGCCCATTCTCTACGCTATTTTCGATACCGAAGAATTCTATCGGACTTGTGGTAGGTCTCATAGCCGCTATTTCAGAAGAGTAGGTAATCACTTTGCTTTCAGGTACTCCAACGATGTCGGCATACGCGAATCCATCAAGGGCAAGTAGTAACCGTGTCCGCGCTATTGCGCTCAGTTTCGCGCCAAGCGATTCTAAGTTTTCCATCGCAAGTTTCTCTGCTTTGTCTGGGAGCGACCCTAGGCATTTTCTCTCAACGTTCTCCGATTTAAACGGAAACGCTGGGAGTATGAACGCAATCAAATCCTTTTTGAGTAAAGACGAATGAATGCCTCTCGCTAACTGCGCATCTTCGAGAAACGCTTGTACGTTACATTTTTTTTTAACCCTAATTTCGTCTAGGATTGAAAGGATTTCTTGCGTTTGTTCCCATTCGTATCCTCTCAGAACATTTTGTTTAAATCTAGTTTCAGTCATTGTTGTGTTATGCGAATTAAAGAAAAACCCCCTTCTGGAGAAGGGGGTTGATTGGGGTACGAATGTTTTCAAACTCACACCGCAAAAACCGCCTCCTCCAAGAGGGTAGTGGTTGTTGTGGTAGTTGTGGTGAGTCGGGGAATCATGCTTTCAACCTATCTGCAGACATGTGCTTTGTCAAATGTTTCTTTCGTCCGAAACTGAATCAGCAATTACGGCAAGTGTATCGCGCGTTGCATCAAGTGCAATTCTCGTTGCCTTCACCCATGCTTTTCTGACTCGCTTTGCCTCCGGCATGGTGTCGTACCAGAAACCCTGCTCAATTGCTCGGTGTGCTGTTTTAGGGAGGCGATACTTCCCACTGTCCCTTCGTACTTGAATACGTTCGAGTTCAATATCTAGCAGACTAACAATCTTGTGTCTGACCCTTTTCTTTAAGGCACCAAAATGGTTCGTAGCACCCATAGTCAGTATTCCTTCAGGCCCCCCTCTGTCAAAGAACGCATGAAGACGCATCATGTTGACGTGATGCATGGCCTGTCGAGCAACTTTCGGTTTCATGTATCGACGCTACCAGTGTTCCTCTGTTTTAGCAACAACTTATGTAAGCGCTTTTATTTTTTCAATCAGGAGCGATTTTGTTCCGTTTCTGTTAGTTATTTTCCCCTTCACAAGGAGGCATGTTCCTGGCGTAAGGGCGTCCTGGTTCAATTTGAATACCTCTGGGAACGCCACGCCTTCAAGCGATGCCTCTTTGTCGGATACTGTAATAAATGCCATTCGGTCGCCTTTTTTTGTCAGAATAGTTTTCACCGTTTCAACGACGCCAGCAATGGCAACGGGATAATTACTACGCTCCTCAGCTTTTGCATTTTTTATAGAGTTTCTGAAGTTTGTGAGCAGGGGGGCGAATTGATCAAGGGGGTGCCCCGATACATAAATTCCAAGCAAATCCTTTTCCCACCCCAGCATTTCAGTGCGCGAAGCCTCGGGTGAGGGAAGGAGACGAATGTCTGAGGATGCGACGGGCGTTGCAAAAAGAGAGCTCTGATTTTTCGGCCCCGCCCCCGCGTCTTTTGCGTATTCAAGTAAGTGTTCCAAATTTCCAAGCAATACGCCTCGAGTTCCGAACGCGTCGAAAACTCCCGTTTTAATAAGCGCTTCGAGAGCCCGCTTGTTGACCATCGAGCCCGACATCCGCGTGAGAAAGTCAGACAATGATTTAAACTTTCCATTCTTTTCTCGCTCTTCAATGATTGATTTTGCAGCACCTTCACCGAAGTTTTTTATTGATGAGAGCCCGAAGCGAATCATGCCGTGCGTAATCACTGTAAATGTTTCATATGATTCGTTCACGTCTGGGGGAAGCACTCTGATACCAATGCGCTCGCATTCTCCAACATGTTCCGCGATTGTTTCAACATCCCCTGAATCCGCAGTTAAAAGGGCGGCCATGTAATCCTCCGTATGATGCGCTTTCATGTATGCGGTCTGGTACGCTACGCGGCCGTAACTTGCGGCGTGTGCCTTGTTAAACCCATAGGCAGCAAACGGTTCAATCAATTTCCAAATTGCTTCTGCTTTGAATTTTGTTAATTTTCCGTGTGCAATACAGCCGTTAATGAATTTTTCCTTTTGCGCTTCCATTTCTACAGGAATTTTTTTACCCATCGCTTTACGAAGAATGTCTGCTTCGAGCCATGAATAGCCTGCGAGAGTGATTGCGGTTAGCAGAACGTCGTCCTGATACGTAATGATGCCGTAGGAACGCTCGAGCAGGTCTTTCATGCGCGGGTCTATATGTTGAATGAGAGCAGGGTTATGTTTTCGCTGGATGTATGTTGGTATCGATTCCATAGGGCCAGGACGGTAGAGTGCGACCATAGCGTTAATGTCGTGAATTGAAGACGGTTTCAGGTCTTTGAGGAAGTGCGTCACACCAGAGCCTCCGAGTTGAAATACTCCTTCCGTTTCGCCACGGGCAAGCATCGCAAATACTTTTTCGTCATCGAGGGGGATGTTTTCTATATCAACCTTTTGACCCTTCCGTTTTTCCGCGCGCACCACTGCGTCACCCAACACAGACAGGTTTTTGAGTCCGAGAAAGTCGAATTTTAGGAGGCCAGCATCCTCGACGGCGTGCATGTCGTATTGGGTAATGATTGAAGTGCCGTGGGGGTCGTACTGTACTGGCACGAAGTCGGTAACTGCCGAAGGAGCAATAACAATACCTGCTGCGTGAATCGAGATGTGGCGAGCGTTACCCTCTATTTTTTTTGCAGTATTAATAATTATTTCAGCGTCTTCGTCAGACTGATAGAGGTTCTTCAATTCTTCTTCGATTTCTAACGCTCGGTCGATTGTCATAGGGAAACCTTGGGAACCCATAGGAATCATTTTTGCGATTCGGTCACCGACGCCGTACGGATAGCCAAGTGCACGCGCGACGTCGCGCACCGCAGCGCGAGCCGCCATGGTACCGAACGTTCCAATTTGCGCGACAGCGTCCGCACCGTAGCGCCGCTTCGCGTACGCAATCATTTCGTCACGTTTATCGTCCGCAAAGTCCATGTCGACGTCCGGCGCTGAAGGTCGTTCGGGGTTTAAGAATCGTTCGAATGGCAGTTTATACGCGATAGGGTCAACGTTGGTGATACCGGTGAGGTAGGAGACGAGAGAACCCGCTGCAGAGCCTCGAGTTGTCGTTAATATCCCGTTTGTGCGGGCGAAGGTGAGCAAGTCTGAAACCGTAAGGAAGTACGGCGAATAGCCTTTGCTTGAAATAATCGAGAGTTCATACGATAACCGCTTCTCAAGCTCGTCAGTCATTGGTATGTTTCTGTGAGCAATTCCTGCGCGTGCAGCTTTCTCAAGTTCGGCGTCATATGTGGCTCCTTTTGGTATAGGAAATTTAGGAAAGACCCACGCGCCTAAATTTAGTGTCACATCCACTGCGTCGATTATCGCCTCAGTATTTTTTATCGCGTCAGGAAAATCGCGGTACCGCTCGTCTGCAACGCCCTGACTAATAAATGTGCGGTCATTCTCGTCAGGTTCAATTGAAGGGTTCGCAATTTTGCGGACAATATCACGCACGTTTTTATCTTCCGGCTTCATGTAATACGTGGCGTCAGAGGCTACGAGTGGAACACCAATGCCGTTTGCAACTCCGGCGACTCGAAGCATATGTTCTCGGCCTTCATTCCAGCCAAGACGCGCATAAACATAGTCTTTTCCGAGGGCCGAACGTAGTTCCTCAACAAGTCCCGCACTTCCGTGCCCGAGGAGTGCAGTATCGGGAATAAGCGCGATAAGGTTTGCTCCGTGCTCAGCAATCATGGAGGAGGTAGCCCTCGGGTTTGCGGAATCAGCAAGATGCGCTTTCGAAACTAACTTCAGTAAATTTTTGTAACCAACTTCATTTCTCGCAAGAAGAATAAGGTGGTTATTTGCTCCCGACAATTCGACATCGATATCGACACCGAGTATCGGTTTTATTCCGGATTTTTTTGCAGATTTATAAAATTCAATTGCACCGTAGAGGTTGTTGCGATCGGTAATCGCAAGTGCTGGCATTCCATAAAACACTGTCTGCTTTACCAAGTCATCAATTTGCGAGAGCCCGTCAAGCAGGCTGTAATGGCTGTGTGCGGATAAGTGCGAAAAGCGCGACATTGCTACCAGTATAATGTTTGGGTGGCAGAAGCGCATTCTTTTGGGGTCGCGCAGTCGAAGTACATCGTTGGAATAGACGAGGTAGGTAGGGGGCCGTTGGCTGGCCCCGTTTCTATTGGTATAGCGGTCATTCCAAGTGCGCATGATGTTTCAAAATTTTTCACGAAGCTAACGGATTCAAAACAGATGTCTGAGAAGGCACGCGAAACGGCATGCCTTGAGGCGGAGATGCTTCAAAAAAATGGAACAATTTCGTATGGAGTTTTTTCTAGCACGGCAGAACAAATCGATGAGTGGGGAATTGAGGCGGCAATATCAGTAGCGATAGCCAAAGGACTTTCAAAACTTGCGCCGAACCATGAGGAATATTCCGTGCTACTTGATGGGCGTTTGAAGGCTCCCGCGCAGTATCAGCAGGAAGCCATCATTCGTGGCGATGCCCTTATTCCTGCGATATCGCTTGCATCAGTAGTTGCAAAAGTTGCACGCGATAGATATATGGCGGGGGTCATTCATGCACAATTTCCCGACTATGGATTCGATTCTCATAAAGGATATGGCACGGCATCGCATATCGCTGCGATAAAAGCACTTGGCCCATCACCTATACATCGCAAAACATTTCTCTCGAATATATTGCCCTCGCACTCTAAAGCGCATACACTGTAATTCATGACGGATGACCAGCAGCAAAATCAGAATCCAGCAGTAGACCCTGCGCTCGCGGAGCGCGTAACAACGTTATACGCACAAGTCGATCAAGTACTTGAAGAACTTCGAGTGCCCGAAGAGGAGAAAAAAGAGGTCGAGCAAAACTTGATGGAGGCCATAGCGGCAGACCTTTTGGTGCGCCTCGGTGAGAAGCTTTCAGAGGATGATAAGAAATCGCTGGCAGCAATAGGGGAATCACTTCCTCCTGGAACGGAGCCAGACCTAAACTCAGTAGCAGGCTTTTTCAGAGAAAAATTTTCACAAGAAGAACTAGTTCACGCGCTTGCTGAAGCAACCGAGTCAGTCCTCGTTGAATTTACCGAAGCAATGCGAAGGTAAAAATGCATATAAAATGTGCTATACTGGATATAGCACAGACGGATTCTACATTGTGTGGTGTTTGACAAAAGTACATTGCATAGTATAATTAAAAAATGGATATCATTCGACCAAAACGAGAAGCGCTCAGAGACCTCGGCGCTGAATTAGAGCGACTCCAAGGTTTAGAAGGTTCAAGTTTTCTACGACACATAATTCCTGGTGATCGAACTCTTGAGGGGTTGAATAGAGAGGTTGTCTTTCATGCACACATCGAGGCACTAACGCCGATTAATCGCCACGATGAAACGGGGGGCGCAAACTAGACTTTTTTTGACTTTTCGGTTAGTATCTTCTGACTATGGTTATACGAATGAGAGCAACGCGCGCGCATACGGCAAATCGCCGTTCGCATCATGCGCTTAAGGGCACTCGACTCACCACGTCAAAGGACGGTACGGTACATCCTCGTCACAGAGTGCTATTGGATGGGTCGCAGTATCGCGGTCGTTCGGTCATGGATGCAGGTGCGAAACGCCTTGCTCGTGCTCAAAAAGCTCAGAAAAGACGTGAACGAGAAGACGGCCCAGCTGAAAAGAAGACAGAGGAGAAGGCCTCCGAAAAGAAATCCTAACATAAAGATATCCACGAACCCGGTTGCATCCGGGTTCTTTTTTGATACCGTACAGGTAGACAGCTCTTTCAATATGGCATCTCGTCACTTATCGCGCTCATTAGTGTTGCAAACCCTTTTTGAGGGCGACATGCAAAATTCGCTTACGCTTGAAAACTCCAAAGCCATATTGAATAGAAATCTTGAGGAATACTCTCTGGGAGATACTGATAAACCGTTTGCGGACGTATTGCTCGCTGGTGTTATCGGAAAGCGAGATGAAATCGACGCAATAATTCAAAAAGCCGCTCCTCAGTGGCCACTAGATAAAATTGCACCAATAGATCGAAACGTGCTCCGTATAGGTTTGTATGAACTCTTGTTCGGTGACCGTGAGGCGACTCCGCCAAAGGTGGCGCTCAATGAGGCTATTGAACTTGGTAAAGCGTACGGAGGAGACTCAACAGGAAAATTTGTTAACGGCGTGCTCGGGGCAGTGTATAGAGAAATTGGTGAGCCAGGGAAAGCCGACGCAATAAAGATGCCGGCACCCCTTCCACACGAAGCTCTCGGCGGCGTGGTATTAACCTCAGTCGTTGACGGTGTTACCTATGTGGCGCTCGTCCACGACATCTTTCGTCGGTGGACATTACCGAAGACGAAATGCAAAGATGCTGAGCTTTCCGATTCAGCTGCACGACGAGCTCTCAAAGAGGAACTTGGAGTTGATGCAGACATTCGCGAGCCGCTCGGAGAACATGAATACATTGCACACGAACCGAATACGGGTCGGATTGTGCGTACTGTTGGATATTTTCTAGCCACAATGCATTCTCTACCCAAACTGATTTGCAAGGATACAAAGGGTATCACCGATGCACGGTGGTTCAGTGAAGATGAAGTCGGCCGTATCTCGACTTATAATGACCTCGTACCGATTATCGAATCCGCACTTGCTGCAGCAAAGCGACAATGACAACTACAAAGACTGACATAGCGAAGAAATTTTCCGAACGAGCAGGAGTAGCATTTAAAGATGTGTCGCTTCTAGAAACTGCGCTCACGCACCGTTCGTATCTAAATGAGGCACGCGCAAGCGCTCGCGCTCTCGGTACGCAGCGAACACATAACGAACGCTTAGAGTTTCTAGGAGATGCTGTACTTGAACTCGCGGTAACTGATTATCTGTATCGTGCATACTCAGACTCTGATGAGGGAACGCTCACGAGCTATCGAGCAGCATTAGTGAATGCGGTGATGCTCGGAGGGATTGCCGAAAAATTAGGTATCAATGAACTTCTCTTACTCTCTAAAGGAGAATCGAGAGATACAGGACGGGCACGGCAGACCATTCTTGCGAACGCTTTTGAAGCAGTGGTTGGGGCGATGTATCTCGATCAAGGATATCAAGTTGCCTATGATTTTATCGAAAGACACGTCCTCTCAAAGATATCTGAGGTTGTCGAAAGTGGTGCATGGCGCGATGCAAAAAGTGAATTCCAGGAACTTGCTCAGGCTAAATATGGACTGACGCCAAAATATGAAACAGTGCGAGCAGAAGGGCCTGATCACGACAAACGGTTCGTAATTTCCGTTTCAGTCGGGGACGTTTCAATTGCTGAAGGAATGGGGAAATCTAAGCAAGAGGCTGAAACAGAAGCGGCCAAGAAGGCACTCATTGAGGAGAAAAATAAGAATTAGGTAGGATACAATAATCAAATGCATTTAGCTCGGCTCGATATCGCCGGATTCAAGTCCTTTGCGAGAAAGACTTCGTTTGATTTTGCAGCTTCTGTTGTGGCTGTAGTAGGGCCGAACGGCTCTGGAAAATCAAATGTTGCAGAGTCGGTTCGCTTTGTGTTGGGAGAGCAGTCGATGAAATCTATGCGCGGGAAACGCGGCGAGGATCTTATTTGGAATGGTTCAAATGCGGCACCTCGCGCGAACCGCGGCTCCGTGACGATAGTATTCAATAATCAATCACGCTTTCTAGATATAGATTTTGATGAAGTTACCGTAGAGCGGGTTGTGCATAGAGATGGAACAAACGAGTATCGTCTGAATGGTTCTGTTGTTCGTTTGAAAGATATTTTGGAGTTATTGGCGGGTGCAAACATTGGTCAAACAGGGCATCACATCATCTCGCAAGGAGAGGCTGACAAGATTCTGTCGGCTTCGCCGAGGGAGCGGCGTGAAATGCTTGAGGACGCGCTCGGATTGAAGGCCTATCAATATAAATTAGAGGAATCTGAGCGAAAGCTTGAAAAAACAGAGGAGAACATGCGCCAAGTTGGTGCTCTCCGAAGAGAAATTGCTCCTCACCTTCGCTTTCTTAAGAAGCAAGTAGAAAAAGTTGAACGAGCACGAGAATTAAAAGAGGCTGCAATACCGCGCTTTCAGGCATACCTAAAGCGCGAGGAACTATATATAACGTCGAGCAAGACTCGGATTGAGGGAGCACTGAAAGCGGGGCGCGAAGCGCTTACAAAAATTGCGGAAAAAGTACGCGAGGCAAAAGAGGCGCTTCAAGGCGCCGCTGAAGACAAGCGAGGTTCGGCGATTCTCGACATGTCGCAGGCTCTCGACGAAGCTCGTCGAGCACGGGCAGACTATGCTCGACGGGCGGGCAGAATCGAAGGGCAGATTGAGATTGTTGAAAAGACCGCGTCGACCGCAACGGTTTCTGCGTCTGAAGTTTCTAGGATTGTTGAGGAAGGAGAAAAGGCAATCCCAGGTCTTTCTGTGGCCACAGCAGACACATTCCTCGAATTTGTTAAATCATTTATTGAACGTTTCAAGAGCCTTGTACGTTCAGCTCACAGCAATGCGGGAGATTTGCACGCCCTTGTTTTAGAGCGTGATGAATTGTTAGGTCTTGAAAAAGAGGCCGCACGAAAGGAGGCAGAATTAAATGCTTCACTTGAAACTATTCGAAGGGAGCTTGATGACGTTCGTCTACAAGAAAGAGAAAAAGAGCGCGCGCTTTTCGGCCTTGCATCTGAAGAGCGCGAAGCGCGTCACACTATTTCTGGGCTCGAAGGTGAACTGGAGCGACTCGGACTCGAAGAGGCTGAATTTAAACGCGATATTGCTGAAGCGATACCACTCGTTGGGTCGGTAATTGCGCAGTACACATCAGTACACGTAGAAGGTGCGACGCGAGAAGAGCAGGAACGTGAGAAACGCGATTTAGAGAAAATAAAAATTCGACTTGAAGAAATGGGGAGTGCTGGCGGAGAAGATATGATGAAAGAATATCAAGAGGCTACTGAACGAGAAGCATTTCTCGAGAAAGAACTATTGGACTTGGAACAAGCGGCAGCATCATTACGAACACTTATTGTGGATTTGGAAAAAGAACTTTCAGAGAAATTCAAGCAGGGACTCGATTCAATCAATGTAGAGTTTACTAAACTGTTTGCACTTATGTTCGATGGAGGCACTGCGTCACTAGTGCGAGTGCAAGAGCCTCTACGAAGTCGGGCGCAAAAAGTTGACGAGAATGGAGAACCGCTGGAGGACGTTGCTGAGGCAGAGGAAGAGGAGTTTGTAGAAGGAATTGATATATCTCTTTCGATACCACGAAAAAGAATTAAATCACTCGTTATGCTCTCAGGCGGTGAGCGAGCTCTCACATCTATTGCCCTCATTTTCGCGATGTCCGCGGTTAATCCTCCGCCGTTTTTGATTTTGGATGAAACTGATGCAGCGCTTGATGAGTCGAACAGCCGCCGATATGGCGACATGGTTGCTGCACTATCTGAGAAATCTCAACTCATCGTCATAACGCACAATCGAGAAACCATGAGCCGAGCAGGAATCTTGTATGGTGTCACTATGGGTAATGACGGTGTATCAAAGGTTCTCTCGGTAAAGTTGGAGGACGCTGTAAAGGTTGCAAAGTAACGCCATGGATATTTTTCAGGAATCACTCGAATTTCATAGAAAACACAAAGGCAAGATTGCGCTCGCTCCGAAAATTTCTGTTCGTACAAGGGAAGAGCTGAGTCTTGCGTATTCACCGGGCGTTGCAGAGGCATCGAGAGAGATAGCTCGAAACCCTGAAGCGGTGTGGGACGTGACGGCGCGGTCACAGTGGGTCGCCGTTATTACTGACGGCTCTGCTGTACTTGGACTCGGAGATATTGGTCCTGCGGCAAGTATTCCGGTTATGGAAGGGAAATGTGTCTTGTTTAAAGAGTTTGCAGATATTAACGCGTTTCCGATCGCTCTACAGACACGGGATATCGAGGAATTTGTGCGCACCGTGAAAGAAATTTCTTTGTCGTTCGGCGCCATAAATCTTGAAGACATAGGGGCTCCACGCTGCTTCGAAATTGAAGAGCGTCTTAAAGCAGAGATTTCGATTCCAGTTATGCACGATGATCAGCATGGAACGGCAGTCGTTGCCGTTGCTGGGCTCATCAATGCGCTCCGTGTAACCGAGCGGAAATTTGATACAAGCGCCTTTACAATTAGCGGAGCAGGAGCGGCAGGAGTAGCAATCGCTACACTTTTATACGATTTCGGTGCACGTGACGTGGTGGTTGTGGACAGCAAGGGAATTATTAGTCCAGAACGCACTGATTTGGACGCGCACAAGAAAAAGCTGCTCGCTATCACTAACCCAGCAGGGTTGAGTGGCGGCTTACCCGAAGCCGTTCGAGGAAGGGATGTATTCATTGGTGTTTCCGCGCCAGGGATACTTACAGGTTCGATGGTAGAAAGCATGGCTCCTCAATCAATAATCTTTGCACTCGCGAACCCTACACCCGAAATCATGCCTGATGTTGCTAAAGCCGCAGGAGCTCGTATTGTCGCGACAGGACGGAGTGACTTTCCAAATCAGGTGAATAATGTTCTCGCATATCCGGGTATATTTAAGGGCGTTTTGTCGGTTCGTGCGCCACAGATTACGGAACTGATGAAGCGACGAGCTGCAGAAACTCTTGCTTCGTGCGTTACGAACCCTAGTCCAGATGAGGTAATTCCCGATGTTTTCAACAAGTCCGTGGTCGATAGAATTTCGTCAGCAGTGGCAAGTGCGGTATAACACTCATCATGAATGCATTCGATCAATACAAGGCTCGTCTTAAAGAAGCAGCAGGAATCCTTTCGCTTACACCCGAACAAGTTTCGCGTCTCGAGACTCCAGAGAAAATTATTGAGAAAAAACTTTCTGTCACTATTGGTGGCACCTCACAGGAAATCCCTGCGTATCGTGTGCAGTTCAATAGCGCTCGCGGACCCTACAAGGGCGGTATTCGATTTCATCCCGCAGCAGATTTGGATGAAGTGAAGGCGCTCGCCGCAATGATGGCAATCAAATGTGCGGTCGTCGACATACCAATGGGTGGCGGCAAAGGTGGAGTGACATTTAATCCAAAAACTTCTACTAAGGAAGAGATTCACGAAGTAGCGCGCGCGTGGGCGAGAGGATTTGCATCTGATATCGGACCTGATAAAGATATTCCTGCTCCAGACGTCTACACAAATTCCGAAATTATGGGAGTTATGCTTGATGAGTACGAGAAAGTGACCGGAACAAAAGCTCCTGGAACGTTTACTGGAAAGAGTGTTTCAAATGGCGGAATCGAAGGTAGGGATACGGCGACTGCGATGGGTGGGGTGTTTGTACTTGAAGCCTACGTTGCAGAAAAAGGTTGGGATCCAAAAAAACTGCGTGTCGCAGTTCACGGATTCGGTAACGCAGGCGCAACAGCAGCACAGCTTCTGTATGAACGCGGTTACAAAATTGTTGGTATTGCCGACTCGAAAGGTGCAGTCATGAGCGCGAATGGTTTGGATCCTCTACAATTTCAGGAAATAAAAAATCAAAATAAATCCATTAAGGAAATGTACTGCGAAGGCGCGGTGTGCGATGAAACGCGCATGGCAGAGGACGGGGTGACTGTAGGTGAGGCGAGTGCAGTTCTCACGATGGAGGCAGATATTCTAATTCCCGCCGCGTTAGATGGTGTTATTACTCCTCATGTGGCAAACGACATGCATGCAAAAGTAATTCTCGAATTAGCAAACGGCCCTACGCTTGCTGAGGCTGACTCTGTTCTTGAGAACAGAAAAATTGATGTGATACCCGATGTTTTGGCTAACGCGGGAGGCGTTACTGTTTCGTATTTTGAGTGGGATCAAAATTTGAAAGGAACCACCCATACCCGCGAAGAGGTGAATGCACGTCTAAAAGAAATAATGAGTAAGGCATGGCTCGGGGTTTCTGAGTTTGCAAGAAAACATTCGATTACGTTCCGCAAAGCATCATTCGCCCTTGCTGTTGAACGAATATTAAACGCAGGTTCCTAGTTGTTGCCAATATTTTATTGATGTAGAGTAGACTTCATGGCGCTCGGTTACGCAGGAATTGGCAATGTCCTAGAACGCAGAACTACTACTTCAGCAGGAGATCCTGATTTTAATCGTGACTACACTCTTGATCGATTGTCGCATGCCTGTAAATATGCTGCGATGACGCTCAAGCAAAGAAATATGCAAGCAAATGAATACTTTAAACTTATGGCAGTGGAATGTCTGGCGGATTTAAAGAGAGACAAAAGAACACGTGAACTTCGGGAGCTTCTTGATTCAGAGGAGGAACGTGCTTCTTGACGATTTTTTCTCGCTTGCTAGAGTGAAAGTAATGACAAACGCGTCACAGATGAATACATCTGCCATCCGTGCAAACGGCGCGTTTTCTTTTGGTTTTTATTTCTGGGCATAAGCCCAGATTTTTCAACATAACCGTAATAGCTCCGCATTCTCCCTGCTTTTAGGTATTTACGAATAGTTTGCAGTTCCTAAAGCGCTTGAGTGTGGCACGTTTTTTTATTTTCTTATCTCAATAAACTATGTCATCGCAAGAAAGAAGACACCGTTCATACTTCGTGTCAGGAGGTTCTGTCGATAGAAGGAGAGCTACGAAACCTGTTGAGGTGGTAACTCCAAAAGTATCAGAAGAGCTGTGTCAGCACGGAGTGGTTCTGAGCAGGTTTTGTTTGCCATGTGCAGATGAGCGCTCTCACAGTGACCGTATTGATGTTGTGTAGTGAATATGTCGCACGAAACTCATACGAACATTTTCAATCCACACACATTGCCGATACGGCTGCGTGAAATGTACGAACGTCGCGTTCTGTATATTGAAGAAATTATCGCTGACATGCGCTCTCTCTCGGGCGGGAGTGTGAATGAGGATTTTATTGGAGGTGTCCGAGCGCGACATATTGCGCACGCGCAACAGACTGTGGAAGAAGTCGCTCAGTATGCCACACAGTCTGCGCATCTTAACCACATCATCGCTACGTATGGATATGTCGAGCTTGTGGCAAATTCCGAGTTACCTCAAATATAAAAATAATTGAACACGTATCATGAAAAAAGAATCGTTTAGAGAAAAATCAAACGTTTGTCAGATAGCAGGGTGCGGTCTTCCGTGTCTTGTCCGTACAGTCAAATCAGGTGGAGCCTATCGCTCTTAAGCGGTACACATTTTGCGCATACCACCAAGACCGATTTGAAAAAGCACTTGAAATGGTCGGCTGGATTGGATGGAACTAACTATGAGAACCTTTAAAAAAACCTGCATACAGATTTCAGAAAACGCAAAGCGGGAGCATTTTTCTATACCGTATTTCGGCGCTGTGCGCGCCATACTTCTCACGTACCCGATTATTAGTTTCACATTCGACTCATCATGTACGAACAGCATCTTTCGTTCTGGCAGCCGTCGTTCGACCGCGAACGCGAAAGACCGTCCTGCACCTGCAAATATTTCTTCGGCAAACGGTATATCGACCCACAACGGCGTTGCCCGATTCATAGAGGCAAGTAGTAAGAATAAAGCGCACCGAGCCAATCGTGCGCTTTATTCTCATTATTTGTACGTCAGTCCGTATTGGGCGTAAGCCCGTCTCATTATTTTTTGGCGCCTAGATGTGCCAACTTATTCATTTTATTCAAATCTCAATGTCTATTGAAAAAATCCTTGTTGCAGTCAGATTTGGGAATCCCGATTTGCCCTGCACGTGTACACCAGGACAGCCCATTAATCCAAACTGCCTTCGTCACGGAAGAAGGCATTCATAAAAACACTATGGAACAAAGAAAAGTATCATTAGAAAAATGTTCGTGTTCGTTCTTTACCAGCGGCTACGGTAGTTCACTTCATTACATTATCTGTGCTCGGTGCGCGGGTCAGGAGAGTGTTGTTGACGGGGCGTGTAATGACCCGTTCCACCCCGGGCGATCGTTGTACCGCTCCAGCATGACGAGGAAGGAGCGCCTCTCCCTAGAGCGGGAAGAGGGCATAGCTGGAGTCCAAATCTACCTTAATTTACTGACGGACGAGACTTTTTCGGACGGAACGCCAGAAGAAACCACAAAACTCTTTCGAGATCTTCTTAAGCGCGAGGTAGAAAAAGTTCGAGCTATTTCGAAAGAAATCGGCCCCGTCAGGCCTGTTACTCGTAACATCAGAAATCATGACTGAAAAACACTCAAAAGGCGATAGGTTTACTGCCGCCGAAGAACTTGTTGCAGGTGAAAAAACGGTTGAAGAATTAATAGCGTTCCGTGAACTGATGCTTGAACATCTACATCGCTTTGAAGCCGACCCGAACCTGCAAGGGGGCGCGGTCGTTGTTGGTTTTCGCCTTCTCGTGGAAGTTGCAGAATCACGGATACGTCTTAAGGAGTTCTTAACTTCAAGGGAGTAAAGGCTTTGACAATCCGACAATTATCCTTAGAGTGAATAGATAAAAAGTAATCCATACTCTATGGCGCTACATTCTCGAGAAGGGGTTCATGATGGTGTTGAGTCGATCGCTTTTGCGCGGCTGAGCCATGATGTTGATTCTAAAAAAGCCTCTCAGGCGCGGGGACGTCTTGCTCTCGATCGCATTCTGTCATACATCGCATCCAAACGAGCAGCATTTCTTAAGAAGAATGAGGTGGCTGCGGAGTGGCAAAGAAGTAGTTCGGGTCTTGACTAATCAACTACTGAAAAGTCGAGCATCGACTCTTCGAGATTAGCTTTCTCCACTCTATAGCGAAGCGGGTCACCTAGTCGGATGGCCCGCTTTGTTTTTGCCCCAATGACAGAAAACTTTTTCGGATCATAATCGTACGAATCGTCAGTTAACGAGATGAGACGAACCATTCCTTCGACGCCAGTCTCGCTGTCCTCAATGTAAATGCCCCATTCTGTGACACCAGAAACGACACCTTCGCGTTCATGCCCGATGAGGTTCGCAAAGTACTCAACTTGTTTCATTTTTATCGATGCGCGCTCGGCCTCGGCTGCGTGCACTTCGCGCTCGGAAGCGTGCACCGCTTTTTCCTGAATTCGGAGTGGGTCTTCAGCAATTTTTTTTCCGCTCAATATGTCAAACAGCGTGCGATGAACCATGACATCAGGATATCGACGAATGGGGGAAGTGAAGTGTGCATAGTTTTCAAATGCCAATCCGTAGTGACCAATGTTTTTAGTGGTATATACCGCTTTTGCCATTGAGCGGATTGTGGCTGTGGTAATCAGTCGCTCCTCAGGCTTACCCTTCACTTGCGAGAGGAGTCGGTTGAGGTCCTTTTGTTGCGCTCCGCTTTTCCCAAGGGTGAGTTCATAGCCGATTGCGCGGAGAAAGACCGCGAGTTCCTGTATTTTTTCTTGGTTCGGCACATCATGTATGCGGTACACAAATACACGGTTCTTCGCTCCAAGCGTTTTTGACACCATCCCAGCCACTTCACGGTTAGCGAGAAGCATTAATTCTTCAATCAACTGATGACTTTCGGTATATTTCGTTCGCGTAAAGCCGAGCACTTTTCCGTCTTTGTCGACTTTCGGTTTTACTTCATCTGTTTCAAACATTATTGCTCCAGATTTGAATCGCTCTTTTCGAAGCCTCGATGCAAAGCCCCAAAGCTCTGTGAGTTCGTTATGAAAGGGGAGCGACGCGCTTTTGAGCGCCTCGTCAGCCTCTTCGTAGGTAAAACGTTTTGTTGAGCGGATAATGGTCTTACCGAACCAACGATCCACCACTGCGCCGTTTACGATAGTGAAAACCGCTGAAAACGTTAGGCGGTCAACGTCTGGTTTCAAACTACAGAGGTCTTCGGAAAGCTGTGGAGGGAGCATTGGAATTGTTCGGTCAACGAGGTACACGGACGTCGCACGCTTATATGCCTCTTTATCGAGAATGCTTCCTGGGCGCATGAAGTGCGTGACGTCGGCGATGTGTATGCCTATTTCAATAGAACCGTCTTCATTCTTTTTCAGTGAAATAGCGTCGTCAAAATCCTTTGCGGTATCTGGGTCGATAGTTATTGTCAGTGTGTCTCGAAAATCTCTGCGCTCGGCGATGTCACGCTCATCCCAGGCGCGCTCATATAGACGTTCTGCTTCATCAACGACAGCTTTAGGGAAATCACTCTCAAAACCCTTTGCGGCAATAATGGCGCGCATTTCAGTCTCATGCTCTCCAGCTCTGCCAAGTACGGTTCGGACCTTTGCTTTTGGCGGGTAGTCGCCCCACTCGACGACATCAACAATTGCTTTGTGGCCAATTGGTGCGCCAGGAGAACCTACGATGTGAAAATCAATGTACACACGGGAATCGTCAGGACGGAGAGAAATGCCTATTGGGGTCTTTACTAATTCACCGACGAAAGAGTTCGTCTTTCGCTCAAGTACATCTATTACTCTGCCGATTTTCTCACTCTTACCTTGCGTAATCAGCACATCAACGACATCGCCAGAAAGCGCACCGTTTAACCGGTCGCGTGGAATCGGTATGTCGCCGTCAGGGTTTAATAGAAAGCCCTTTCCGCTTCGTGTAACGTCTACTACTCCTTTTATTCTTGAGGAACCGCTACTCTTTTTCCCGTTATCTGTCCGTCTGTTTCTCACGTTGTCACTATAGCAAAGAGAGAAGGGGGTGGTTGTCAAAAACGGGGCTTTCTGTTACAGTAGCGCCTCATGCTTGCAATACGTTTTCAAAGAACTGGACGAAAGAACGACCCATCGTTCCGCATTGTTGTGCTTGAAAAAGCACGAAGTCCAAAGGCGGGCAATCCGCTTGAGGTCCTTGGTTCATACCACCCAAAGACAAAGCACACTGTTATTGATGGCGACAAGATAAAGCACTGGATTGGTAAAGGTGCACAAGTTTCGGGCACACTGAATAACCTCCTTATTACAAAGGGAATTATTCAGGGCAAGAAGGTAAACGTTCTCGGTAAGAAGACTCCTATCAAGAAGGACGAACCTGCAGCAGAAGCTACGCAGGCAGAGGCACCAGCAGCGTAAATTTTTTACACCACAATCTCACCAACGCCTCGTTGTCAGAGGCGTTTTCTTTTGGCATACTGACCCTAACAGCCGTCCTACTTACTACAGGCTGACTTAATACGATTAACATACAGAATATGCAGAATCAGGATCAGGATTTTCTTGAGTACGTTGTAAAGATGCTCGTTGATAATCCGAACGACGTCAAAGTCGCTCGCCAAGTTGATGAGATGGGCGTTCTACTTACGCTCGATGTAAATCCAGCGGATATGGGGAAGGTGATCGGCAGAAGCGGCAACACAGCAAAAGCTATTCGCATCTTGCTTCGTGTTGTTGGTATGAAGAATAACGCACGTGTGAACTTGAAGATTAACGAACCTGCAGGATCAAATCGCAGCATGGGTGGAAGCCCATCGTATGGTTCTTCCGTTTCAATGAACAGCGGAAGCGAGCAAGGTTCTGTTTCTCGAGGCATTGATGAGGCACTCGAGGATCTCAAGCTCTGATATTAGACTTTTCAAATCCCCGCGAATGCGGGGATTTTTTGTTATAGTTCAGGAATGATTCGTATTGGAGGAGGTGACGGGCCTCCAAAAGTAAGTCCAGTTGAGCCAGCGGGGAGAGCTGGAGATAAGAGTAAGGATGAGTTACGTCGAGACCCAAAACCCGCTGAGAAATCTGAAGGGGAGATTGAGGAGGTGCCTCGTCCACGCCGAGCTCCTGACCCAGGCACAGGCGAAAACGTTGATATAGACGTGTAGTTGTATTTTTAGGCGTAGCATTGCATAGTCCTCGTATGGAAAGAGAGAAATCTCCAAGAGAGGGTTCATGGAAAGCCATTTCGATATCTGAAGCTGTAAAGCATCCTCGCATGGCATCAGTGCCACTTGTACTTGCTGAGACTGGACTCGCCGCAATAAAAGGGGGTGGCGATATGGCTGGTTTTGTTGCTGGCACAGCGGCGCTCTCTATTGCAATGTCAGGGCTCTTTCGTCGAGCGTGGTGGACATATGCGTACGTCGCTGGTGCGGCTGGCTACCTCGCCGATCAACCAGTTGTTCCCATCGTAGCGGGCACGGCAGTTATCGTTGACGTTTTTGCTCACATTGGACACATCAAGACAGGATTGGGCGAAAAGGATCATTAACTCGGTATACTTTGAAAAGTATGAACTTCCACGTTGTTACATTGTTTCCAGATTCTTTCGAGTCGTATATACATGCGTCCATCATTGGGCGTGCAGTTCGTGAAAAGAAAATTCACGTAAAGTTTTATAATCCACGCGACTTCACACCTGATACATGGAAACGCGTTGATCAGCGACCATACGGTGGAGGGCCGGGGATGGTGCTGGAGCCTGAATCAATATTAAAAGCAGTACAGAAAGCTGTTGGCAAAAAAAAGGCGACTATCTATTTTTTTGATGCGAGTGGCTCGCAGTTTACAAATATTGAGGCGAGGAAGTTGGCGACGAAGGTGAAGGATATCGTTTTCATCTGTGGCCACTATGAAGGCATTGATGCTCGAGTGCAGAAAATTTTAAAAGCGAAAAAGATTTCGGTCGGTCCGTTTACGCTAACGGGCGGAGAATTGCCCGCTATGCTCGTCATCGATGCCGTGTCCCGCCAAATACCAGGCGTTCTTGGCAAGTTCGAATCCATCGAGGAAGAGCGAATTTCGACTTCAGAAGTATATACGCGCCCAGAAATCATTACCTGGAAAGGGAAAAAGTATCGCGTTCCTAAAGTACTATTGTCGGGGAACCATGCAAAAATTAACGAATGGAAGCTCTCTCGAAACGGATAAATTTGCGAATTTGTTTTCTTTAAGGTACTGTCGATGAAATGAGGTTCATTAAAGAAGGAAAAAAATCTGGAGTCGAAATATTACGAAAAGAGATAGCGCCTGAAGATGAACCGTGGGTGAGCGAGTACGTGTCACTGATTTCTGGGACTATTTTAAAAAAACTTCCTCCCGATTTTCATTCGCACGACCTAGAAGATAAACAAATAGAAGTTGGGAATGTTATTTATACTGACTTAAACGGAAGATTTAAAGATGGCCTGATATTGACCATAGTAGATAGAATCCTTGACCAGCTCCCAACGACTCAAAAGTAGAGGAGTAATAGCGTATTGACGGGCATTGGGTATGCGGGGTATACTCGCATTACCACTTTTGTGATTGAGTTTTGAGTTGTAGTGGCGGCCGCATTTAAATAACAAAGTCCGAAAAAAGCGAGACGCGCTTTTTGTGCGTTTCGTTGTGTGTTTTTTTGTAAACACGCTTTGTTCTTCAAGTCATTATTAATTATCAGTAGTTATTAATTACTAGACGCCATGCAAAAGCCACTGCCTCAGAAGCGATTCTCAAAATTCCGAGACGCTCGTGTCCCAATGCCGGATTTGGTTGCACCTCAGGTCGCCAGTTTCCGCGCGTTCATTTCTGACGGATTGAAAGATCTGTTCAAAGAGTTTTCACCTATCGTCGATTATTCGAAGAAGAAATTTGAACTCGAGTTCGTTTCTTTCGAAATCGGAGAGCCGAAGGTAGATGAATATGGAGCTAAGGAAAACAAGCTTACGTACGATGCTCCCTTGAAAGCGCAGATCCGCCTCACCAACAAAACTTCGGGAACGAAAAAAGAACAGAGCATTTTCCTCGCTGACTTTCCCATAATGACGGAGCACGGCACGTTCGTCATAAACGGAGTGGAGCGCGTTATCGTTCCTCAGCTCGCACGCTCATTTGGCGTCTTTTTTGCAGCAGGCGAATCACGTGGAAAAATTTGCTTCGGGGCAAAGGTTATCCCAGCACGTGGCGCATGGATTGAAATTGATTCGGAATCAGACGGTGCTATCTATGTAAAAATTGACCGCAAGCGAAAGTTCCCAATAACTACACTTCTTCGCATTCTCGGTGCGTCATTCGACCGCGACATGCTCACACTTTTCGAGCGAATCCCTGGCGGAAAGGCTGCGATTCAAGCTTCACTTGATAAGGATTCGGCAAAAAGCGTTGAGCAGGCGTACATTGAAATTTATCGTCGCCTTCGTGACGGTGATTTGGCCACCCCTGATACTGCACGTGAATACGTAAAAGGCATCTTTTCTGCGGAACGCTACGACCTCTCATATCCAGGTCGTCACCGCTTCAATCAGCGCTTCAATCGCTCAATGGACAAGAAAGACCTCGATGAGCGAACGCTTTCTTTGGACGATATTGTGTTGATTGTTTCGCACATCATCGAACTCAACAATACCCCTGGCGCAGAAGGCGACGACATCGACCACCTCGGTTTCCGACGCGTTCGACAGGTGGGAGAACTTTTGGAGGCGCGTGTCCGTGTCGGTCTTTCTCGAATGAAGAGAAACATTCAGGACAAAATGTCGACGATCGACATCGAAACGCAACTTCCAACGGCATTGGTAAATCCTCGTCCGCTTGCAGCAGCAATTAAGGAGTTCTTTACGGCAAACCAGTTGTCACAGCTTGCTGCTCAGCAGAACATTTTGGACGAGCTTGAAAACCTTCGAACGGTTTCAGCGCTTGGTCCAGGTGGTCTTACGCGAGAACGCGCGGGCTTTGAGGTTCGCGACGTTCACACCAGCCACTACGGACGCCTCTGTCCAATTCAGACTCCTGAAGGTCAAAACATCGGTCTTATCTTGCGTCTCGCAACATACGCACGCATCAATGATTTCGGCTTGATTGAAACGCCGTACGCAAAAGTCGTAAATGGAAAAGTGACTGACGACATTGTGTATCTCAATGCGTTCGAAGAAGAGCAGCATCCAATTGCGCATGCAGCTGTAAAAATCGATGGCGCAGGAAAACTTTTGGACAAGTACGTCGAGTGTCGATTGAAAGGTGAACCAGTACTTGCTGAGCCTAATGAGGTGAAGTACATGGACATCGCAACAAATCAGATGTTCTCAATTGCTACGTCGATGATTCCATTCGTTGAAAACGACGACGCAAACCGAGCGCTGATGGGTTCAAACATGCAGAAGCAGGCAACGCCGTGCGTTGTCCCTGAAGCACCTATCGTGGCGACTGGTATTGAGGAAATGGCTGCGCGAGATACAGGACGTTTGCTTTACGCGAAGGAGGCGGGAGTCGTAACGGCCGTAGACTCAAAGAAAATTGTCGTTACTGATGATAAGGGCAAGAAACACGAATACACGCTCGTCCCGCTTTCGATGACGAACGAATTTTCTGCATTCAACCACCGCCCTGCAGTTGAACTTGGAAAGAAAGTGAAGCGTGGTGACCTCTTGGCAGACACATCTTCAACAGCAAACGGTCAGTTGGCGCTTGGTCAGAACGTTCGCGTTGCCTTTATGAGTTGGAGCGGCGCAAACTACGAAGACGCGATTATTATTTCTGAGCGATTGGTGCAGAATAATAAATTCTCAACAGTTCACATTGAAGAATTCGAAGTTGCTGTTCGAGACACAAAGCTTGGCCCAGAGGTAACAACGCCTGACATACCAAACGTTTCAGAAACAAAACTTAGAAACCTCGATGAAGAGGGAGTCATTCGAATTGGTGCAGAAGTACGCCCCGGAGACATTTTGGTTGGAAAGGTAACTCCAAAGGGTGAAACACAGCTCACGCCAGAAGAACGACTCTTGCGCTCAATCTTCGGAGACAAAGCAAAAGACGTTAAAGATACGTCACTCCGCATGGAGGGAGGCAAGCGAGGTCGTGTTATTGGCGTGCGCGTATTTTCACGTGAGCGCGGCGACACACTCGAGTCGGGAACAATAAAGAAAATCTACATCACGATTGCACAGCTTCGAAATGTCTCAGTCGGCGACAAACTCGCAGGACGTCACGGAAACAAGGGCGTTATTTCACGTGTCTTGCCTGTTGAAGACATGCCGTACTCAGAGGACGGCCAGCCGATTGATGTCATTTTGACTCCGCTCGGTGTTCCTTCACGTATGAACCTTGGTCAGATTCTCGAAATGCACTTGGGACTTGCAGCACACACGCTCGGTTACCAGGCAATTATTCCTCCGTTCGCTGGTGCAACAGAAGAGGAAATCCGCTCAGAACTTGAAACAGCAGGATTCCCACCTTCAGGAACTATGACGCTCTATGACGGAAGAACTGGTGACAGATTTGAACAGCAAATTGCAGTTGGATACATGTACATCTTGAAGTTGCACCACATGGTGGAAGACAAGATACACATGCGCTCAATTGGTCCGTACTCGCTCATTACGCAGCAACCGCTCGGAGGTAAAGCCCAAAACGGAGGACAGCGATTTGGAGAAATGGAAGTCTGGGCGCTCTTGGGTTACGGTGCGGCATACACGCTTCGTGAAATGCTCACAATTAAGTCTGACGATATTCAGGGAAGAAGCGCAGCGTTCGATGCAATCGTTAAGCAGAGACCGATAGAACTCTCAAACACTCCAGCGGCATTTAACGTGTTGGTGAATCATCTGAGAGGCTTGTGTCTTGATGTCATTCTTGGCAAACCAGAAGGAGAGGAAATTACTAGCCCCCGCGGCCGTCGTCCGCGTTCAAATTAATTAAACGCGTATGGATCAAAAAAGAGGAAAAATAATTGACACGTCTCGCTTTGACTGGATTGCACTCAAGGTCGCAAGTCCTGAACGCATTTTGGATTGGTCATGGGGAGAAATCCGAAAGCCAGAGACTATTAACTACCGAACACAGCGTTCTGAAAAGGACGGTTTGTTTGATGAGCGAATTTTCGGTCCTGAGCGAGACTTCGAATGTTACTGCGGTAAATACAAGGGACCTCGTTTTCGCGGAATTGTCTGCGAGAAGTGCGGTGTTGAAGTTACGCGTTCAATAGTACGCCGTGACCGAATGGGTCACATTGAGCTTGCAACTCCTGTTGCACACATTTGGTTCCTTCGCTCAGTCCCATCGCGAATTGCTCTCATTCTCGGCGTGTCAGCAATTGACGCAGAAAAAGTTGTCTACTTCGCGGGATATATCGTCACCAAAGTTCATACTGATGAGCGTGATCGATTGCTCCGAGAGCTTGAAAGCGAATACAAGGCGAAGGTTAAGGCGGTAACGAACGAAAAAGCACAGACGGAACTTAAGTCACTCATGACTGCTGCGAAAGGTGACATTGACCGTATTCGTCCGGGTGTTGTTTTGGACGAGATGGAGTATCACCGATTCTCAGTTAAGTACGGCTCGTTCTTTGAGGCAGGTATTGGCGCAGAGGCTATCTACACCATCTTCAAGGGTCTTGATATGGACAAGCTCGCAAAGGAGCTTGAAACCAACCTCGAGAAGGCGGGAGCAGCTGAGCGCGAGAAGTTGAATAAACGACTTTCGCTCGTACGCTCGATGGTGAAAGCAAGTGTGCGTCCTGAATGGATGTTCTTGACTCGTATTCCAGTTACGCCACCTGCACTTCGACCTATGGTTGCGCTCGAATCAGGTCGTCACGCAACCTCAGACGTCAACGACTTGTACCGACGCGTCATTAACCGCAACAACCGCTTGATGAAGCTTCGTGACATTTCAGCTCCTGAAGTAATTTTGCGAAACGAAAAGCGAATTCTCCAAGAAGCAGTAGACGCATTGCTCGATAACACGATCAGACGAGGTGGTGCAGCATTCTCAGCACAGAGTCAGGCTCAGCGTCGTCCACTTAAGTCGCTCGCAGATTATTTGAAGAGTAAGCAAGGGTATTTCCGATTCAACCTTCTCGGTAAGCGAGTGGACTACTCAGGTCGTTCAGTTATTGTCGTCGGTCCTGAATTGGATCTCGATGAATGCGGTCTTCCTAAGAAGATGGCACTTGAGTTGTTCCGTCCGTTTGTCATTGCAAAACTTTTGGATCGCGAACTTGCTCACAACATTCGTGGCGCTGGACGATTGATTGAAGAAGGTATTCCAGAAGTATGGGCAATTCTTGAAGAGGTGATTAAGGGTAAGCACGTTCTCTTGAACCGCGCCCCAACGCTTCACCGTCAGGGTATCCAGGCGTTCCGCCCTCGTCTTATTGAAGGAAATGCTATTCAGCTTCACCCGTTAGTGTGTCCAGCGTTTAACGCAGACTTCGACGGAGACCAAATGGCAGTGCACGTACCACTTTCTGAAGAGGCGCAAATGGAGGCGGCAAACATCATGTCTGCTGCACGAAACGTGTTGAAGCCAGGAAGCGGTCAGCCAGTTATCTTTGAAAAACCGTTGGACATCGCGCTTGGAATTTACTGGATGACTCGAGATAAATCTGGTGAGAAAGGAGAAGGTAAGTTCTATCCGTCTCCAAATGCAGCGATTCTGGCGTACGACTTCGGTGATGTTGGTATCCACGCGAAGATTTCTGTTGAACCGACTGAAGGAAATCCAAAATACGCTCAGTTTAACGGAAAGCGTTTTGAAACTACGATTGGACGTCTGCTCTTTAACTCGGCACTACCAAAGGATTATCCGTATATCAACTCTGAAGTTCGTAAGAAAGAACTCTCAAAATTGGTTGATGATGTCATCAAAGTCTACGGGCTTCAGCAGACACCAAAAATATTGGACAAGATAAAACACTACGGTTTCCAGTTCGCTACACGCTCAGGTGTTTCATTCTCGTTCGACGATCTCGCGGTTCCAGAAGCGAAGAAGAAAATCTTGGATGAAGCGCGCAGAGAAGCTCAGGAAATCAGCGATCAGTTCGAAAACGGTCTTTTGACTTCAGATGAGAAGCTCCGCCTTACTGTTGAAGTATGGCAGAAAGCAATTGGCGACGTCGAGAAGGAAATTCTTCCAGCGCTCGACAAGAACTCGTCTGTCTACACAATGGTGGTATCAGGAGCACGAGGTTCAGCTCGCCAGCTTTCTCAGATGGCAGGAATGAAGGGACTCGTGACAAACACAAAGGGAGAAGTTATTGAATTCCCAGTCGTTTCTTCTATGAAAGAAGGATTGACTCCGACTGAATACTTCACCACGACGCACGGATCTCGAAAGGGATTGACTGACACCGCGCTCAAGACTGCGCATGCAGGGTATTTGACCCGACGACTCTTCGATGTAGCGCAAGACATCACGGTCTCTGAAAATGACTGTGGTGCAAAAGCGGGGATTATTGTTCGTCGCACGCGTCCGTCAGGAATTGAAGCCGACCTCGCAAAATTGATCGTTGGTCGCGTATTGGCACGAGAAGTTGAGGCGGGAGGAAAGACTTTCAAAAAGGGTACGTTGCTAGCGATTGAAGACGCTAAGGCAATTGCGGCTACTGATATTCAGGAGGTCGCGGTTCGCTCCCCGATGGGTTGTATTGCTGAGCGTGGTATTTGTCAGAAATGTTACGGGGCCGACCTTGCTACTCGCGACTTGATTGATATTGGAGAGGCGGTCGGAACAATCGCCGCACAAGCAATCGGTGAACCGGGAACACAGCTTACGATGCGTACCTTCCACACAGGAGGTGTCGCAACAATCGGTGGAGACATTACGCACGGTCTTCCTCGCGTTGAAGAGTTGTTCGACAGACGCCCACCAAAAGCCGCAGCAGTTTTGTCTCGTGTAACTGGTGATGTCGTCGAAATTAAAGAGGAACCAGGAAAGAAGACAATTGTCATTCTCCCTGACGCGGGTTCAAAGAAGACAGACAAAGTTGAATATGAAGTTCCGCACCGCCGTGTCTCACTTGTTAAAGTTGGCTCACGAATCGAGAAAGGTGAGGCAGTCACTGACGGTTCAATCAACCTTGATGAACTGTTCGAGCTCGCAGGTCCATCTCGCCTTCAGGAGTACATGATTGATGAAGT
>JACCDV010624160.1_pt1 | contig 57570 bp, 64 predicted proteins | sample 7446131 | NCBI WGS metagenome assembly JACCDV01 (sample SAMN15323448, study PRJNA562643) | freshwater metagenome | isolation source: river surface water | place: USA:Blue River Watershed | collected 2017-08-17
GAGCGTGAGGCGATAATTTTGCCTCGCACCTTCGCTTGGAGCTTCGTCACAAACTGCTGACGTGGCATGTTGTCGTAGAGCTTGTCGACTACTGCCCGCGCGTCAAACTCAGCTCGTCTATCCCCTACCACCCGTGAAAAAGCGGTAATGAGCTCTTCGGCGACGAGTACATCAAGACGCACCACACTGGCCGGACGCATCTCAGCAATCTCGTACGACAAGGAAGCGTAGCCGCTACTAGCGTTTTTGAGTTTATCAAAGAAGTTGCGCATCAATTCGCGTAGCGGCATCTCGATCGTGATCAAGTTTCGACCATCTTTGAGGACCTCAGTATCGATGATACTCCCTTCGTGGTCAAAGAGGAGCGTCATGATGTTGCCGAGGTGATCGACGGGTGTAATGATCTGGCCCAAAAGCCACGGCTCACGCACCGATACCTTCTCCCCATGATCCGGGAAGCGAGAGGCAGCGTAAATAGACTCAATGTGACCATCGTCAAAGGTCACCTCGTACGCAATCGAAGGTGAGGTAATAATAATTTCAATGTCAAATTCACGACGCAAGCGCTCGGTCACAATTTCGAGGTGGAGCATGCCAAGGAAACCGCAGCGGAACCCACGGCCAAGAACGCCTGATGATTCTTCTTCGTACGAAAGTGAAGAATCGGAGAGCTTGAGACGATCAAGGGCCTGACGTAGCATGGTGAAGTCATCCTGACTATCTGGGAAAATCGATGCCCAGACCACTGGACGCGCTGGCGAGTAGCCGGGTAGTGGTGGAGCTGGTTTCTTTTCGAGCGTAAGAGTATCACCCACAGTGGCCACCCCCGGCTCTTTGATACCAGTGACGATGTAGCCGATTTCTCCCTCAGAAATCTTGTCACACGGCACCTCGCTTGGCGTCACCATCCCAACTTCAAGCGCAGTAAAGCTCTTGCCACCGGCCACAAAACAGAGCTGGTCACCTTTCTTTACTTCCCCGTCAAAGACACGCATAAAGACAATGACGCCGCGATGGTTCGAGTAGGTGAAGTCGAAGATGAGGCCGCGATAGGCATCAAGTTCACTCGGCTTTGGGGCCGGAATACGATCACAAATGGCGGCGAGGAGTTCAGGTACCCCAGCACCCGTCTTGCCGGAAACTAGGAGAATATCCGAACGTTCGCAACCAAGGAGTTCCATCACTGACTCGGCAATTTCGTCTGGACGCGAGTGGCCCATGTCGGTCTTCGTGAGGACCGGGATGATGGTGAGGCCTTGCTCACGCGCCATGGAGAGCGTGGTGAGTGTTTGGGCTTGAATCCCCTGCGTACTATCCACAAGAAGGAGCACGCCTTCTACCGCCTTCAAAGCCCGCGATACCTCGTAGGAGAAGTCGATATGGCCTGGGGTATCAATGAGATTGAGCTGGTGCTCTACCCCATTATGCATATACTTCATACGCACCGGTTGCATCTTAATGGTGATGCCCCGCTCGCGCTCGAGTTCCATCGAGTCGAGGACCTGTTCTTTCATCTTGCGGGCTTCAACCGTCCGGGTCGTCTCAAGCATACGGTCAGCCAAGGTCGACTTGCCGTGGTCGATATGAGCGATGATGCTGAAATTTCTAATATGGTTGGTCATAAATTGTTCCTACAGTACCGCAAAATAGCAATAAATACCAGTCAAAACGACTTTCCTCGAACTCTGTGAACATGGTCAAAAGTTCCTTAGACAACGTGCGAAAGTGCAAAATAAAAGCAAACATAGGTCACTTTGTTACTAAAACTTTTCAAATTACTTCAGATGCGCGGCGGCAAGGACTGAGAATTGGAGGCGTATTTTTATACGATGACAATTCAAAGGACGCAGACAACAAAGCAGATGAACAATTTGGGAAGTTTTAGAGGATGTCGGGTTGAGGAGCAACAACATCCGTCTTCCAAATCCTCGTCTTAAATGACCTCGTAATTTCGGTCAGCTCTGGTGAACGAAGTATGTAATACGTCACTACCACTCCAGCGACTCCGAAGAGTCCGCCGGTCACACCTTGAATAAAGATACCGAGAAACTTCTCTTGGTTAACTCCTTCAACTACAAACGCGAGCGCGAGGTACGCCACCATACTGCCGATAATACCGGCAAGGAGTGCCCGCGTAAACGAAACGAGGAGTTCTTGCAATGGCAAAGAAAAACGCCACGCAAAAAGCCCAAGCATGCAGATGAGCTCAAGCAAAATACCAATCAAGAACCCAAGTGGAATCATCAAGACCGCTACACCTACCACTCCTTCAAGACGAAGGAGGTGCACAATCGATTCAGCAAAAGCTGGTACCTTAATAAAGAGCTGTGAAAATAAAAACGCACTTCCGGTACCAATGAGTGTACCAATGGCTGTCACAATGAGCGGTATACGGGTGTGCCCTCCAGCATAAAACGCACGCACAAGCAGCAGGAGTACCGACTGCGCTAGGAGAGCGAGAACAAACAGAGCCAGTGCAGCCGCCACCAAGCGGGTGTCGTCCCAGTTAAATGAACCACTCCCTAAAAGGACACGTACGATCTGTGCGCGTAGGACAATCACCAGGGCTGAAATAGGAACCGACCAAAAAATGATATGGCGGAGCGCGGTTGATACATAGGCCACAAATTTCTTTTCTTCTTTTTTGGCGAGAAGGTCAGCCAAGACTGGAAAAGCCGCCACCGAATAACTCATACCGACTATCGCTAGTGGTACTGACTGGAGGTTATAGGCAAACTGCATCACTGCCACCGAACCTACCGCCAGGGTACTCGCTATCATCACAAAACCAATCATTTGTAATTGTCCAAACGAGAGTGTTAGTGCCCGCGGTAGTGCTACCTTGGCTACCGACCAGATGAGGGACCAATCAACTTTAAAGACAATCCCAAACGCCAACTTTGTTTTTATCACGAGTGGCCACTGGACCAGGAGGTGTCCAACTGCACCAAGGACTACCCCCCATGCGAGACCAACTAAACCAAAAACCGGATAGAGGAAAAGTGCACCGATAATAATACCAACATTGTACAAAAGCGGCGAAAGCGCATATATCACAAACCGGTGATGAATCTGTGTCACTACCCCAAAGAGACTTGAGACACCAAGGAGACATGGTTGAATAAGAAGAATCCGCATCATGGTAACAATCTCGGCATAGGCCTCAGGTGAAAAGCCTGGGAACAACTTTGGCATCACGTACGGCGCGAACACAAATGCAAGAGCAGAAACAGCAGTGTAACAGAGTAAGAAGAGGGAGAACATCTGCGCCAAAACCACTCGCCCGCCCTTCCCCGCATCCTCTGTCTCAGCTTTTGTTACAAACGGCAAAAGTACGTAGACCGAAAGTACCGAGGCGAACAAGACAAACAAGAGGTCAGGAATCCGAAATGCTGTGTAGTACAAATCAAGCTCATACCCTGCCCCGAACTGATGGGCCAAAATCCGATCTCGAACAATAGCCAAAATCTGCGACGCAAGCGTAAAGAGCGCAAGCACATACGCTGCCTGGTGAAGGCCACGCACCTCACGGTACAAGAGATTGAGGACGCGCGTCACCATACACTATTGACCAGCTTCGGCTTCGTTAGTATCAGGAACAGTATTAACTGGTACCAGTAAGTCAGTTTTTGGCACTTCTGCCGCACTATCAACGGTACTGTCCTCCGCATCTGGAGCGGGTTCGGTGACAGTCGCAGCATTTTGTCCAAGGATTGATGCCGCAGACTCACCGCCTTCCAGCCGACGAATCACATCATTAAGGGTCGTGTTCGCACTGTTGAGGTCACGTACCGTGCGCAGTTGTGTCAGCGCAGCCTCTACATTGTTCTCTTCAAGCAACATCAGAGCGAAGAGGTAGCGAGCATTAGCGAACTGCGGATCAAGCGTGATAGCATCCTGGAAAGCCGCTGCCGCTGCAGCCTTGTTACCCTTAGCTCGCTGGAGCACACCAAGCTGGTAGTACCGACCTGGATTTGTCGCTTCAATTGAGAGGAGAGACTCAGTTGTTTTGATAGCTTCGTCAAGATTACCAGCTGCTACATCAAGTTCAGCGAGTGCACTGAGCGCTTCGGTGTAGTTAGGCTTTTTCCCAATAGCTTGGCTCAATGCAGTGCGGGCGCCGTCAGTGTTATTTTTGCCCGCTTCGAGGAGCGCTGCTTGAAAATCGTAATATGGATTTTGAGGATCACGCTTCGAAGCTTCAACGTAATCAGCCTTAGCACGATCATACGCACCTTCCACTTGGAGCCGAGCAAGAAGCGCGTAGACATCACCTCGGGCTGACCAATTACGAGCATCACTGCTACGATTATTGATAGCAGTACTACCAGCTTCGAGTGCAGCGGTCGTGAGAGCATTAAATTGCTCAACATCGGCTGGTGAAGGACTGCCCTTCGCTGCCAGAGCAGCTAGCGCCTGAAGGTGGTACTGTGAGAGGTCACGAACATACGCATCGTTTGGATATAAGTTATAGGCAGCCACAACCGTACTCGTCACCGCTGCTAGTTGATTATCACCAGCTGGAGTCTGTAGGGCCGAGGCAAAGGTTTTGATACTAATGACCTGGCGCATAATGTAGTATTCAACCGCCACTGAAACGACAATCACCACCATCACTCCAGCAATCAGCACAAATCCCGTCCGTGAATCACGCAGTAAGTTGAAGCTTGGAGCTGACTTGTCTTGGAGCACTTCATACGCAACCGCAAAGAGACCGGTCGCCGCCACACCAAGAATCAAGATGACCACACCGGGAACATAGATGAGTGCAGTAGTCCAAACAAAGGCCGCCACGGTAAAGCTCACGGTCGCAATGAAGTACCAAAAATGATTGGTGACCACTGGCCGCAACAAGGCACGCAACCCTTGCCAAAACAGCAGGCCGAGAAATACCATCCAGGCAACTGCACCAAGTACTCCACTCGTCACAAACCAGGTTGGAATGTAACCACTACCAGCATAAAATGGTGTATTCCAGAATAGTGTGGCATTGAGACTTTGGTCTTTGTGTTGTAACCAGGCTTCGTGAAAATGATTTGGACCAGCACCGGTAAGCATACGGTCACTGTAGACACTTTTCATAATATCGAGAGTAGCGCTTAGTGACGGACGTACTTCTAGGTATGACACGCCTGTCTTACTGTTGACGTAACCACCCAAAGCGGTGCCTCCAACCACAAAAACAATAGCCGTCAAACAGGTGATGCCGAGAGCTGAAACAACAAGAATTGAAGCGGGTTGGCTGCCACCTGCCGCTGTCCCGATACGACCCTTCGTAAGGGTGAACATGAGGAGTAAGAGGCTGAAAAAGCCCACCACGTACCAGGTCATCGAGAAGTTGATGACGCCAAGCATGACCAGTGAACAAACAATAGCAAGCAGTACAAAGGCTTCGATCTTGCGTGGTAACGCCAGCTGCAACAGTGCAATAAGCCCAACGAGAATCACTACGGTAAAGAACAATGCAAGATCGTTAAAGCTCCCAAGGAGCGTGGCTACCGGAGAGTCAACCAGCCCAAAGGAGAGGACATCGGCACCAAAGACGAGGCGGATGAGGTGAATGATCGCAAGCACTATAGCGGTAACGCAGAGACTGCCATAAAAAAGAATGACGCTCGACTTGGCATCTTTAAAGACTCCCATCATGGCCATGAGAAGGAGGCTACCGAGCAAAAAGCCAGCGGTGTGTATTTCAATTTGACTCCCCATAAAGGCCACATTGGCTTGTGGTGCCAAAAGACCAGCCACCACACCGGTGAGTGCCACCCCACCCCAGGCCATAACCAAAGTCGGTACCCGCAATGCAATTGAACCACGACGCAAAATCGCGAGACTGTACGTCACAAGCGCAGCAAACACAACTGCAATGGCGAGATGACTTTTTACTGACTGGGTCAGCATTGGAAAACCAGGAATAAAGAACAGTGGTAATAGGGCAACACCAAGTATCAGAAGTCCTTGCGTTAAACGACTGAAAAACGTATACATGCGGTCAACCGCAACTGTTTGGGGGGCAAATTGAGCAAAATTCATAACACAAAACTCCGGCTTACAACCTCACATTAATGGGAATATGATACCACAAAAAATACCCAGGCTTGTTGCCAAGCTGGGCATTTTTTGCACATAAGCCGAATTCTGTCCGAGCCAAAAGCCCGGGATGGTCATATACCTGGGATGGCTGTTGCCAGCCACCTCTTGCGGCTCTTCCTATTATCGCGAACGACTATAGGACACGGCCTTGCACACACGTAAGGATTTAGCCGTTTCACCTCATAGCTTTCACTATAAGCTATCCCCGAAGGGACCTCTGGTACTTTCGCACTAGAGCGTCTCTGCTCGCACCTCTTGCGTTGCCGCAGACGGGTGTTACCCGCTACGCGTCTCCAAATCGGTGAAGATTGGGTGTGTTCGGACTTTCCTCTGCCTCAAAGAGACAGCGACCATCGTGCGCGCGCATTATAACACATTAATTATTTTTTTCAATAATAGCTGCTATGTCTAGGCGGTCACCCACCGTGAGGTTCTGGCTAGCAAACAAACCAGGCACCGTTTCGATAACATACCGTGCTGGTGTTGGTGGTGTAAATGAATTCGGGTACGTCGACGGCGAGACGTTTGTTTCGATATGGGCAATAGTATCCGTGGCAGTAACCCACACTATATCAATTGGATACTCCATCCCCTTCATCCAAAATGACCAGCGCCCATCAGATGCAAACACAAATACTTTAACCACATCTGGTGGCAAGGCTGAGGTATATGAGAGACCAAGCGCGCGGGTTTCGTCAGTCGTGGCTAAAGAGGCATAGACAGTTTGTCTTCCCAGTGTCCATGGTACGAGTGGTTCAAAATAGCTACGTGGTGTTGTTGTGACTGGCTCAAGCATCGACTCTCTCTGAGGTGTCATTGGTGACTGATATTGACGCCACAAAACCACGAGGCCGCCAGCAATCAGAATAACCAAAAGAACCTTAAAAGAAGCGGGCATACATCAGGTATGTGATCACCGATACCGACATACCAAGCACCGTACCCCACGCCATATCGACGAGCGTTATCGATAGCGGCCAATCACGCAAGGTAGCCAGGTTAGTGAGATCATACGTCGCGTACGTAAAGAAACCGAAGAGAGCACCATAGATAAGTGCATATTGCCACTCACCTTTTACTACTGCTGGGTAAATAGCGAAGATAACCAGACCAACCAGGAACACAAGATAGAAGATAATGGCGGCTGTCCAATTAATGTCCCCCATAATGTAGCCGAGTTTTTCTTTGTAAAAATTACTCGCTACCAACCCAAGCCAGACCATATCAACGGCAAAAAAGATTGGCACTGAGATGAGGTACAACGTCACAAATTGGCTGATGTTCATATGCAACTATCATACCACAAACGACCAACGCACTCTCGTGCGCCGGTCGTTTGTGCAGTAAGCTTTTACCTACCTTTTTGTTGCACTGATTCAAGTAGTGCCGCCATACCGGCCATATCTTTATTTTGTCCAGCATCAAGAATGATGGTATTGCCATGAGCGGCCGCACTGGTGATGGTATCAAGACGGTTGGTATCAGAGAGGAGTTGAATCGATTGTTCAGTTGAGAGTCCAGCATTTTGCATCGTCCGCATCGCTTCCTCAAGACCACGTGCAATCGCTTCGCGCATCTGGGCCATACCCTCTCCCTGAAGCTTCTTACTCTCCGCTTCAGCTTGGGCAGCACCAACGAGCTTGATACGCTGCGCTTCTGCTTCGTTACGCGCAGCTTCCATAAGACGCTTACTCGCTATCACCTGATTAAAAGCATCACGGACTTCGGTACTTGGCTGCGGTTCATCGACGAGGACATTTTCAATGATGTACCCAAAACGAGCAAACTGGGCTGAGAGTGCAGATTGGACTTCTTGCTCGACCGCATCACGGTTGGCGTAGAGGTCGGTCATCTCCATACCCGAAGCAGTCTGTCGCACATTGTTAAGGACGTATGACGCAATTTGTTTTTCTGGAGCCTCCAATTCGTAATGCGCTTTCACAGCTCCCACGCCGTCATCGCTCGCGCGATACTGCACCTTAACCGGCAAGGTCATGAAGGCATTATCACTCGTCTTTACTGACACATCGGCGTGAATTTCTTGAATTTGCAAGTTAACCCGCGCCACAATACTTGTAATAGGCCATGGTGCCTTCACGTGCAACCCTGGAAAAACCGCCTGCGGGTGCGGTCGACCAAAGGTCTCAAGAATGGCAGCAGTCTTCCCCCGCACTACATAGAGCATTGACGGGAGGAGTAAGAGTGCTAGAACGAGAATAATCCAAAACATACAATTATTAGCTATCAAATAATACTACACAGCATAGCGGAAATCTGTCCGTGTGACCAGAATAGCTCAGATTAGTTATGTAACAACTCTTCCTCGTGCTGCTGACTTGATTCACGCACATCATGTTCACCTTCACTGTGCGCATGCTCCCCTTTAATCACAAAGGCTACCAATGACATGACGGCCAGCCCAACGAGGAGCACGACGAGATGCTTCACGAAACCAGCACTGTCGGCGTGGTGATGCGGCTTTGGTATGAGGTCATGGAGTACGACATGCAAGAAGAAACCAGCTGCAAGTGCGAGCAGCAATACCTCAAGGTCATGATTCACGACAGCAAAATAACTAAGGCCAATACCAATAAAAATGGTACTCGATACGAGGAAGTTGATAGTAAGTGCTCGCTTCGTACTATACCCTGCTTGTCTGAGTACAAAGAATTCTGACACTTCTTGTAAGGCTTCATGGATAAGGATTGAAACCGTCACGGCAATACCAAGCGCTGGTGAGACGAGAAAGGCCGGTACCAGCATGATACCGTCTGCCACATTGTGTACGCCGTCGCCCACTATCAGTTTTCGTGCACTCTTTTTATTTCCGTGGTGATGGTCATCATCACATTCAGGATCATGGTGTTGGTGCGTCTCAGGGATAAGGTACTCAAGTCCCCAGGCCAAGAAATACCCAACGGTAATGAGGATCACGGCCATAAGCGCAGTGTCAGCCAGTTCAAACACCTCCAGCGCGAGTGCACCCGATGTAACCAAAAAAACGCCAGCTGAGAAAGATACCAGGTATGATAGTTTTTCCTCCAAGAACTTGGCAGCAACTTTATGGGTAAATAGTACGCCAGTTAAAGATGCGAGCATCACCATTCCTCCAGCTATGATAATTGATATAAATTCCATATTAATGCAAATTACTTGTATTAACTACAGTACCAAAGCTTCGCTAATAATGCAAGCCATTTGCATTAGTGGGACGCAATACGTTATACTAAACAGTATGCAAAAGCGATTTAGTCAAAAACGAGAGGATATTCGGCAGTTTCTCAGTGGCGCCAAGGGAGCGGTGTCGGCAGCGGCTATTCAAAGTGCCCTCCCCCATATCGATCTTACGACGGTATATCGCAACCTCGATCAATTTGTCGCTGAAGGTGACGTCAAAAAAATCACCCTCGGGGGTGAAGCGCTCTTTGAATACCAACCGCACCCACACCATCATGCTGTCTGTGATGAGTGTCACGAGGTAATACACTTCACTGCACCAGATGAAAAAATCAAGCAGTTGCTCGGTATTGCAGATTTTGTGACAAACAATTTTGAAATCACAGTCCACGGCCTCTGCCGCCATCATGTGGTTTAAGTCTTTATTTAAATTTAAGTTGTAGTAAAGAGAGTAAGTGGTAATTGTGAGACGTGGACAAAGCCATTAGGAATAGTGAGAAATGGGACGGGACCCATTTTGCAAGACTCATTGTGTATATTTGTGAGTAAAAGCGAAACAAATAGACCAATGAGTGGACAGCCTCTGTAAGAGGTCAGCTCACGGACACCACAAGGGTATTTCCATTTTTATACTCCTTACGTCGTTAAAATTAGGTCATTTCTCCATAGTCGGCCTACGGCCTCGTTGGCTCATTTCAGATGAGAATTAACGTCCCTAATCCCAAGAGACACGCGAACCCAAGCACATCTGTGGTGGTTGAAATAAAGACCATTGAGGTTGTGGCTGGGTCATACCCCAGTCGCTTGATAATGAGTGGTACCAGTGCACCGAAGAAGCCGGCGACCAAATGAACAATCACCATCGATAGACCAACCACGAGACCAAGCATCCATTCACCATTCCACAGGAGTGACACCAGAGCAACAATGAGTCCAATCACTACACCGCTATAACAACTACCAATGAGTTCACGCTTAATAGCTGGCCAGGCGTTCTCAAGCGAAATCGTACCAAGCGTAATACCACGCATGGTCACCGCAAAGGTCTGGCTCGACGCATTCCCGCCCATCCCCGCCACAATCGGCATATACACCGCCAACAGCGCGAGCGTATCAATAGTATCCTTAAATGCCAATACCACACCACCGGCCATAAAGGCGGTCACCAAGTTCACAATTAACCATGGAATACGGTTTTTAAACTTCGTTATCGCAGCATCAAAAGGCCGCTCACTACTAACCACCCCCGTAAACGAGTACAGGGACTCAGCTGGCATATGTCCAAACAGATCAAGGGCGTCATCGGCATAAATGACACCGAGTACACTCTCGTCATTATCAAGCACCACAACTTTGCGTTTACCCGAGCCGGTGATAGCACCCATGATGTCGTTCACTTCTGCTTGATATGAGATGGTGGTCACCGGCAGGATAAACTTGCTCAAGGCTAAATTACTTCGTTCTTTAACGAGCACTCCAATTGGTACTTCACCTTTTAGTATTCCGGCAGCATGCACAAGTATCTCTGGGAATTTCCCCGTCTCTTCATAATGCGTTTCAATAATGTCCCCCGCTTCGGCAATCGTGGTTGTCTCAGGAATAAAGACATAATTAAAGTGCACCAATGAAAACGAAGCCTTAGGGTGAAAGCGCAAAAAGAATTCGACTTTGTCCTTGATATCAGCCTTGAGGGCGGAGACGATTTTCTCTCGCCGCTTAGTATCTTTGATACGCATGACGAGGCGCTGTGCTGCCTGCAAGTCCATGTGGTCAAGAATATCAACCACCTCGTGATCAGTGAGTTCACGCAGTACCTGTTGTTGCACATACGCCGAAACCGATTGTAAGATAACACTCTGCTCACCTACTGAAAGACTCCGCAAAAGCGCTACTCGTTCTTCGGGTCGGTAGGTTACTTGTTTGGCGTATGAGGCTACCTCAGTCATGAGTGTGTTAGATGAGGACTTCTACCTCTGCATCTTTTTTGAGCGTCTCAATGTATGCTCCAATCAGTTCTTGCTGCTTGCCATAGCGAATCTCCTGTTCTACTTGATCACGCACTTCTTCGAGTGGTGGTACGGTTACTTCAGGATTACTGGTGACACTCTTGTAGAAAGCATCAACTTCTTCTTTGGTCACATCGATACTCTTAAGATCAACGGCAGTATCAAGATGGGTTTGGATAAGGATTTCATCTTCGATATCGCTCATGAGTCCTTCTTTTGTAATCATGAGTTCAGCCATTCGAGCAGCCAAGGCTTCTTCGCCTCCCTGAGCATCAACAATACCTTGATATCGTTCGGTGATTTGTTCTGGAGTCACCACTATACCGGCATTACGCGCGGCTTGTTTCAAAAGAGCACTGTTGACGAGAACATCAATGGCCTGCTTTTTGATTTGTTCGGCAGTAGCCGGATCAGCTGCATTTGCACCCTGTGAGGCCGCTTGGAGAGCGAGCTGTTCGTAGTTTTTTTGATAAAGAGATTGGGCAATTTTTTCACCATTGACCTTTACAGCGGCTGGTTCAGGACGAACCAGTGCGGTGATTTTATCAAAGACACCAGTCTCTACTCGACCCTGCTTCTCGAGCATATACCAGAGCGCACCACCCATCAAAGCCACAATCAAAAACGCAATACCATATTGCTTCATCATTTGACGACGAGCACTCACAGCGGCGACTACTGGCGTAGCGGTGGTAGCAGCATCAGGTAATGGAGCAGCTGCTACGGCTGGTGCATCGGTCGAAACCGTAACCGGTGTTGCTTCAGGTGAAGAAACGGTTTCGGTAGTAGCAACAATAGTTTCGGTAGTAGAAGATGTCTTAGTAGAATCAGCCGATGTTGGCTGTGGTGTAGACGTGTTCGTAGGTTCTTGCATAGTCTAATGTAACAAACAAATAAGCGTGATCACGGAAGGCGCTTCGCCTTAGTAATAACGCCGTTAGTATATCACAGGTTTTTATGAAGATAGGAGTGCTCCCCCATGTTCAGTACTCCAGGCGTACATCACAATCGCCGCCGAAGCAGCAGCATTGAGGGATTCGCAGCGCGGATGCATTGGGATCGACAAAAGGGTGTCACAGGCTTCACGGGTCTTTTGACGAAGACCATGCCCTTCGTTACCGAGCACAAAGACCGACGGCTTCGTGAAGCGTTCGGTTGGGAGTGGCACCGAACCCGCCTCTCCAGCTAGTCCATAGACCCAGGCACCACGCTTTTTAAGGTCAGTTAGGGTAGCGTTTACATTGCGGATTTCCACAATCGGGATACGGAAGGCCATACCAGCTGACACCTTTACCACCGTACCAGTCAATGGGGCCTGATTATGGGGTGGGATCATGACCGCCGCAAAGCCACAGGCAGCAGCGGAACGGATGACTGCCCCTACATTGTGTGGGTCTTGCACTTCACCCAGGACAAGAATAGCCGTATCGGGAGTTAGGGTCAGCGTATCCATAAATTGTTTGTAGTCAGCCAAGAGTCCGGCTACGTACACACCAGCAATCACTCCTTGATGCACTGCATCGTTACGCAATCCACCGGGTAGACGCTTTTCATTGAGAAGCTTTGGTGCCACTTTAGCGCGCTCAAATTTGGCGAGCAATTTCGCATCACGAAAATCTGCTGCCACATAGAGTTCAGAGACTAAATCTGGACGAAAGCTGAGCGCCTCATCAATGGCGTGTTTTCCGTAGATATAAACGAGTTCTTTTTGCATATGAAAGGTAGCCTATCATAGTCGGGACTATAGGCAAGCCGCTGCCTTCATTCCTTCTACCACAGTTGGCGAATCACCCTGTTTGATAGCTTCAACTCTCACTTCTCCAATTGCCTTCACAAAACAGGCTTCAAGTTCAGGCGTGAGTGTGGCCGGCAATTTTGATTCATCGATGCCAAGCATCGTCAGAGTCCGCCGCTGCTCTGGTGATAACCAATCATGTTTTATTGGAGCAGCGGTTGAGGGTGCGTCTAATTCGTTGGTTTCTACCACCACCCCAGCGTCAGGCACAAGCGATCCAACCACATCAGTCCCGGTCTTTGTCGCAGAATCTGTTACCTCGCCAGCAAAATTAATTACATCCGCTCGTGACGGCATCGCCGTGTACACCCGAACAGCGTTATAGGCAACGAGCGCAACCGCTCCCACTCCGAGAAATACAATAATCCCTGCCAGTAATGAATGCTTTCCTGATGGCATATAATCCCTAGTATAGCAGAAATGTGACCAAGGCATCTGGTATCATATGTATGTTGTTTTACTGTATGCCTGTTTTTGTACCGTCCACCCCAAAACGCCGGTCTCGGAATTATCTTCGTCTTTTTATCTGGACGAGTACTTTTCTTTGTACCCTGGCAGGTGTGGCTTTGATTGCGCTCCTTACGCAAAAGACCACCGCTCTCACAAGCACCGACGCCACCGTAGTAGCGACGGATACTACCCTCCCCCCTCTCCCTGTTGGGGTCGATCCGGTCGCCAAAGTGATTGAAGAGAATCCTGAAGTCGATGCCTATATGTCTACGTTTGTGGCGAGTAACCACACCAAGCCTGCCATCTCTGATAGCTGGTTTGATCGGGCCTTGGCCAAACTTACCGAACATGATTGGTACCAAAACCTCGCCACTCCTGCCACCCGCATCCTCATCATTCAGTCAGGTGAACGCCATGAAGAAATTGCCAAAAACTTCGCCCGTATTCTCCGCTGGACCCCGGCTGAAAAAACCGTCTTCACAGATAGACTGATGGAAGAAGTACCAGCTATCAAAGATGGAAAGCTCTATCCCGGCCGCTACATTGTCGCCAGTGACGCCGAACCAGAGGCCGTCGCGGTCGCGGTCGCTGATCGATTTAATGCCGAAGTACGTACCCGCTACACCGATGCTGTAGCCAAGACCCTACCGCTTAAAGATGCACTCATTATTGCCTCCTTGATTGAACGTGAGGCGTATGACTTTGATGATATGCGTTATATCTCAGGGGTAATTTGGAACCGATTATTTATTGATATGAAACTCCAGATTGATGCCACCTTGCAGTATGCTCGCGGTGAACAAAGTGCAGCCGCCGGCGGCCGCTGGTGGCCTGTTCCCCGCGCCCAAGATAAGTTCATCAAATCACCGTACAACACCTACCAAAATAAAGGACTGCCGCCTACCCCAATTGCGAACCCATCAATTGACGCCATTATCGCAGCCCTCAACCCGCGGCAAACTGACTGCCTCTTCTACTACCATACCGATGATGGCACTTTTTACTGTAATGCCACCTACGAAGCCCACGTCGCTGGTATTAAAACGCATTTGAAATAAAACAATACACAACACAAAAACCGCCCGAAGGCGGTTTTTGTGTTGTTCACATTAGTTCCTTAGAACGTTAGTGATTGTACTGAGGTGTACGCAGAACTACCCACAGCGTTAAAAGCATTCACTCGGTAGTAGTACGTGTTACCGGTACTCACTGTCATATCATAGTAGAAACGACCAGTGGTGACAGCAATCTGACTAAAATTCACTCCATCAAGACTACGTTCTACATTGAAACCAGTCTCATTACTAGAATTATCAGTCCAGAAAAGGGCGGCAAAACTAGAGGTTCCGGTACTAGAAGCGACAGCAAAAAGGTTTGTTGGTGCATTAGGAACAGTGGCTGGTGTATAGGTAATCACGGTGGCGAGGTTACTCACTCGAACCCCCTTCGTACCGGCACTATAGACGACACCCACTTCAAGAGCACTGCTCGCTGTACGAGTGAGTGATAGTCCACTAAAGTTTGTAGTTGCTCGAACTGACGGTGTTGTGCCAGTTGGAAGACTATAGGCTCCAGCATCAGCGCTTTGCACTCCATCAAAGCGGTAGAAGAGATTGAGAGTAGCACTACCTGAACCCGTTGAATTACGTGAAGCACATGGTGTTACAGCAATGTTCGTAATCACAGCGCCTGCAGGCACGCTGGCGAGTGAAACTGTATATGAATCACGGTCACCAACGGTGGTTTCTGACACATAGTCAGTGGTTCCGTTGCAGGTTGATTCATCAACGAGTACCGCATGTGTACCAACGGTTGATGGTGTCCAGGCGGTATACGTTCCATCTGCAGTCGGATACAAACTCGCTGTAGTAGCCGCCTCAGCGCTTGCACCAATTCCTAATAACAACAGCATCACCATAAAACTGTAGGTTTTATTCATGTTTTTTACTTATAGCTAATACTTTTAGTATAGCCCCGGGCTCGGGTAAGCTTCGCACAAATAATAACCGTTCTGTGCACAATTCATGTATCAGTCACGAAAAGCTACACACTTGACCACAAATCCAAAAAAAATACAAAATCACTCATTGGCGTCACAAGTACCTACTTAGCTATACCATCTACGAGATACTGCAAACCAACCTGACCGAGTTTACCGGCAATGAAATCAGTCCAAACTCCTGCCGGTTTCATAATTCGGTTATCTGCAGCATCTACCCAATTCACTACCGCTAATTCATGAGCGTGGGTTGGTGATTCCCCGAGGTTACGGAAATCCGCCGCATTTAGAACCGAAAAGAAAAACTCGACTATATGTTTGCCATTGTCTTGCGTGTAGTTATGAATATAGAGAAGTGGGCCAACCACGGGCATTACGCCGAGTTCTTCTTCCAGTTCACGGACGAGCCCAGCTTGTATATCTTCACCCCATTCCAGATGTCCACCCGGCAACACAATCACCCCTTCTTTACCAATATGTTCGACCACGAGGAGTTCGCCTTTATCCACTATGATGCCACGGCACCGAATCACAAATTTCTTTTCCATACTACCGATGCTACCACAACCGATAGAGATTACGTAACACGGACTTTACGTTGACAGTCAGTCGTCCGCGAGCTTGATCAGTCACCAATTTTTTATTTATCCGTGACGCTGTTGGGTATGGGTAGTTTTTGGTAAAAAATGCTTTGGTGGTGAGACCAGCACTTTGTGCCAACATGAGTTCTTGCACGAGCTCACCCGCTCCTTCAGCAATCATCGTACCTCCCAGTATCTTCCCCTTTTTAGTCACGTAGAGTTTTGTGTAGGCTGGTTTGCCACCTGCAGTCAAGGCACGGTCATCATGACCAAAATTATCTTCGAGTACAACAAAGGCAATACCGCGTTTGATCAGTTCACTTGGTTGCAGACCAAACGTCGCCACTTCAGGACTCGTATAGGTCACCGCCCCGAGATAATCAGTATTAAGTTTCGTCTTAAATAGTGGCTTAAAGAAATTACGGAGAATCACTCCCGCGTGAAGCTCGGCAGCGTGAGTAAATTGGTGCTGGCCAGCAATGTCGCCACACGCGAACACTCGTGGATTGGTTGTTTGTAGCGTATCGTTTAATACCAACCGTCCTTTATCATCTTGTTGAATATACGCATTTGCAAGCTGTAAGCCTTCGGTATTAAGTACCCGTCCGATAGCCACCAACACCGCGTCAAATTCAATAGTAGACTCGCTTCCTGAATGGTTGTGGGTGGTTACTAATTGATTCCCCTGCTCAAATCGCACCACCGTCTCGTTACTACGAACATCGACCCCTTCCTCACGGAGGGTTTTTTCGATAATACTACTCACTTTTTCATCTTCACGAGGCAAGAGATGGTTTTCTGGAGTCACGATGGTCACACGACTCCCTAAGTGACCAAAGGCTTGACCGAGCTCCACCCCAATTGGCCCCCCACCAATAACAAGTAAGTGTTTTGGCAGCACATCAATATCAAAAATCGTCTCATTCGTATGATAGCGACCCTGTTCTTTGACCCGCTCTACCCCAGGAATAAGCAACTCCCGTGGTCGTGAGCCAGTAGCAATGACAATGCGTCTGGCCGTATAGGTTTGATTATTAACACTAATAGTTTGACGGTCCACAAACGTCGCAACACCAATCACGACCGTCATACCTTTGGCTCTAAAGTAGGCAGCGCTTTCATGCTCGCGAATGGTGCCCTGCGCCCGTTTGATATGCGCCTTCACCGTGCGCATGTTGGCGTTCCCTGCCGGAGCAGCACCAAATGCTACCGCTTCACGCCCAGCGCGAAATAAGCGAGCCGCGTGAATAAGCGCCTTTGAGGGTACACAACCGTAGTTTAAGCAATCGCCACCAATTCGTTCCTCGCTCTTATCAATCAAGAGTACTCGGAGACCAAGACTGTTCATGAAAGAGGCAATGTTGAGCCCTCCTGCACCAGCCCCGATAATGATTATGTCGAATTTATTTGACATGCTGTTTGTGATTAGTTTTAGCCAAGAGATACTTTCCCAAAAATGATACCGCGATAAGCCCTATAATAGCACCGCCAATTTGTAGCGGATCAAAACTAGCGAGTGACGAACCAAAATACACATACGCAAAAGTACCCGGTATAATGCCAACGAATGTCGCCAGTACATATACCCATAGATTAATTCGGGTAAGACCCAAACCGAAATTCAGTCCATTAAATGGAAAGAGCGGGATGAGACGCAACACAAAAACAGTCATAAAGCCATGATCACTCAGCCGTTGATCGTAGGCACGCAAACGTTCTACAATCTGTCCAGTACCATTGGAGATGAGTGATCCCCCAAAATACCGTGCCAAGAGAAAGGCCCCCAATGCTCCAACAGTAGCTCCCAGCACAACATACACCGTTCCAAGTAATGGTCCAAAGAGGGCCCCTCCAATCAAAGTAAGCGGTGTCCCAGGAATAAATAGTATGGACGCCAAAGCATACACTGTCATAAAGATCACTGGTGCGAGTGGACCAGCTTCAGCAATAGTAGCAGCCAAATCACCGCTGGTGACAAAATCCCGGAGGCCACTACACTCAGCCAGAACAAGTCCGCCACCAATAATAATGAAACCAACACAAAGCTTAACCAAAGGGCTGCGTACCATAGCTATGAGACCTCACTCAAAAGATATCCGTACCCAGCGGCTTCCATCTCGGCCTGCGGGATAAAGCGCAAAGCTGCCCCATTCATACAGTAACGCATTCCTCCACGATCAGCTGGTCCGTCTGAGAAGACGTGACCGAGGTGAGAATCCGCAAAACGAGAACGTACTTCAGTCCGCGTCGAAAAGAGTTTTTTGTCCTCGTGAAGCGTGACAGCCGTATCACTAATTGGCTTCACAAAAGATGGCCACCCCGTCCCCGAATCATACTTATCGCGAGACGAGAATAATGGTTCCCCTGAAACAATATCGACATAAATACCCGCTTCGTAGATTCTATCAAGTTCACTGGTGCCCGAGCGTTCAGTACTGTCTTCTTGCGTCACCCGGTACGATACTTCAGACAAGGTCTGACGTAAGACCTCCTCACTTGGCTTTACAAAATTATTCCAACTGTTGGCAGTAAACTGACGAGCTATGGTTGTATCGTTTGTTTCAGTCATGGTTTGTATTACTTTTTTAGGACTAGTAGAAAATTCAAATTGCCACGCCGATTCACCCCACACTTTTTCAAAGAATTTTGTTCGACCTGACGCGGCTCGATAGTAATTATACCGAATCGGGTTTTTCTTGGCGTAATCTTGATGGTACTCCTCCGCCGCAAAAAATGTGCTTCGTGGCAGTACCGGCACGGTTATTGGTTTCGTTAGCTTCCCCGAAGCTTCAACAGCAGCTAGTACTGCTACGGCAGCATTTTTCTCAGCTTCAGTTTCATAATACACCGCTGGAGTATATGAGATGCCACGGTCATAAAACGATCCCTCGGCATCGGTAGGGTCACCATGCTTCAGAATATGCTCAACTAGATTGGCGTATGAGACAATGTTCGGATTATAAGTCACCTCAACAACTTCTCGGTGCCCACCCGCAGCATAGTTTTTGTAAGTCGGGTTTGTACTGTCTCCACCCGCATATCCAGAAACAACACTAATTACGCCTGGAACCTTCTCTAGATCATGTTCGACACACCAGAAGCAACCATTGGCAAAGACCGCAGTGGCAGCAGCCGGGAGTGTATCAACACCTAAAGATGCTGATTTTTCTGACGCTGGGAGCAGATCATGTTGTGACTGTTCCGCTCCTGCCAATTTTGCTACCATGAACAATACGCCGAAACGTTTACACCAGATGAGTACATAGGGGTAATCTGCCAGTTCTACGGACGCTGGTATTACATAGTTTTGTGAACCATTAGTTGACCGAAGGGCGCCGAGGTCCACAAACGTTGTTGCCTCCTCATCACTACTCAGATACACAAACAAATCGGGACCGGCTGTAGTCGTGAACTCACTGAGGTGGAGTACTACTCCTTCAGGAGATTGGTACACACTCGCTGTACCAGCTCCGGGATGACCTGGAGTAGCTGTAAACGGACCGGCACTGACAAGCATCGCTGTTGCCGTACTCGCTGTCGCCATACCGGGCACTGTATCAGCTAGTGGTGTGGTAGCAGTATTTGGTAGGAGAAAAAGTACAACACCACCAAAGAGAGCAATACCAGTGACGATTCCCACCACCCACCATAGTTTTTTTATTTTCATACAATTAGTTTTGGTTGAGGTACTGTCTTATAAGCGCTTCTGTCTCCTCGTACGCTCCTTCACCAATATGATCAAATACCACGGTACCATCGCGATCAATAAGATATCGTCGTGGCCAGTAGCGGTTGCTGTATGCTCGCCAGGTTTCGTAATCATTGTCGAGTACTACCGGGAATGTAATACCATGCTTATTTAAGGCAGATTGTACTGCGTCAATATTATGTTCAAAGGCAAATTCTGGTGTATGGATACCAATAACAACCAAACCGTCATCTTTATAGGTTTTGTACCACTGTTCCAAATACGGGAATGTCCGCTGGCAATTGATGCAGCTGTAAGTCATAAACGACACCAGTACGACTTTGTCAGGAAATTGTTCGCCAATCGTGATGGCTTGCCCATTAGTATTAAGGTACCCATCAGGTGATACCAATTCAATATAATTACTCGAATTGGCTTGACTCGTTGGTTTGTCCGCTGACTTCCCATTTACTAAGACCGGGGCTGGTTGCTGTATTACATCACCAGACAATGCCTTAGTTGAAGTACAGTGGCTATCGCCGGTAGCACAACTACTTGATGTTGTGGTGGCAGTTTCCATCGCTTTGGCAATGGTAGTTGTTAGTGGCATACGCGCTTCTGCTTCACCCTCTCCTGGCATCGGCACGGATTCAAGTAGCTTGTATTCAAAATTACTAAACACAAGACCTCGATCGATGAGCCACGTCTCAAACTTTTTGTCATAACCAGACATAACACCTAATCCAACTATGATGAGCATGATACCAATGATACGTTTGGCACGACCGTGTGAGTCAGCTAGCGGCAACAACTTCTTCGTCAGGCGATCACCATAGTAAGCGATAAGTAAGAGGACGAGCGCTAGCCCAGCCACGTACGCCAGTAGGTATACGGTTCCAAGGAGGAAACTCGTCGGCAATACAGTAGCGAGGATGAGAAAATAAGTAGGTGAGCAGGTCGAGAAAACGGGACCCAAAGCCGCACCAATCAACACATCACCTTTGAAGCTCCGCTCACGATACCCCTCCCCCACGAGACGATTTGAGGACTGATTGAGTCGACGGACTCCCGGCATTTTATCCCATAGGGTCGGAAACACGAGTGTCAATCCAAATAGCACGACCACACCGCCCGAGATATATCCCCAAAAACTCGATGGAATCGTGATAAAGATGGTCGAGACCTTTAGTGCGTAGGTGAAGATAATGATTGACACCGAGAGTGAAGCAATCACTATATACGGCGTATATCGACTGCGCCCCATAAGAGACGAGCCGATAACCACCGGTAGCATTGGCAGTATGCACGGTGCCAGTACCGTGAGCGCTCCTGCTAAGAATGCTATCAGTAATAATGTCATGTCTGACTATTGTACCTTAGCGACCACAGTTGCAAGAGTTGGAGAACCAGACCACTTTTGGATGAGGTTGCCACTGGCATCAACTTGCACCAACGTGTGTTGGGTAGTTACCCCGTACTTTTGCTTGAGGGCTGTTGCACTATCGTAATCAACTTCAAGAATAGTGAGTCCCGCTGGAATCGCCTCAAGATTCGCCTTAATATTGCTATCAAGCGCTCGACAACTTGGACACCACGAGGCTTTGAAAAAAAGTACGACGTCACCATTATTGGCCATAGTAAGCTTGCTGGCGTCATACGGCGCATAGGCACCAACCTTCTTCATCATGGCGTCACCGTCCATCATCGCCTGGTCTTCTTTCTTCATCATGGCATCATCCTCTTTCTTCATCATGGCACCATTTTCGTCCTTATCCATCACACCCTCTTCTGTATCCATCATCGCCTTATCTTCCATGGCCTTTTTTTCCATTTCGGCCTTCTCCATCATCGCTTTTTCTTCCATCGCTGCCTTCTCCATAGCCTCCTTCTCAGCCATCATCTTGACCTCGTCACCATTACCCATAGACAAGGCATACCATCCACCAACGAGTACTACTCCCGCCACAACAAATCCTACCAGTGCTTTTTGCATATGATTATCAAAATAATTGGTTATGGGTATAGTATAGTCGACTTTACATAAATGTAAAGTCGACTATACATCCACTTTGGGGATTACTGCCGGTCTAAATACAAGCGGGCCAGCAGTTTTGTTGAGACCATCACGGCTAATACCACCGGTATCCATGGATCAATGGCATGAGCAAGACCTTGTAATACAAGCGCCAACATTAACACCAACATACCTGCTACATAGGCGACTCGTCCTGATTGGGATTTGATATTCACTTCCCGCTCATCACTCGCTGACTCAGACACAATTAATCCTGCCCAAATGAGAAGGAGTACCGTCACCATCGTCAATGCCACCATCTCTCCCATCATCGGCATCCAAAAAGGAATAAAATCTGCCAACGCTAAAAGGAAGAAAGTGATAACAAGAGCGAGTGTCGTGAATAAAAATGATTTATGCATATTATTTGATGGTGAACATATCCTCGACCATCACGTCAAAGACGTGAGCAATCTTGAGCGCGAGTAATACTGATGGAGTGTAGTTCCCCTTTTCGATTGATATGATGGTCTGTCGAGTCACGCCAAGCGCAACCGCCAATTCCTCTTGGGTCATGGCTGACTTAGTGCGATATTCGTTGACTCGGTTGTGTACCGTCTCCATATAGTTGGTATGCTAGCACGTTTTTCACAAACCGCGAGGATTTTCAAACTGCCGGTAGGGGCAGATTACTCGAGACTAAAGGTGGCGCGTGTGGTCACCATGACTTCTTTATTGAGGGACCCAGTATCGTAAGAACCATAGTCGCTAATGTCTACCCCACCTTGCGGCAACACCTGGACTACACCACCAACAGCATTACGGAGAGTACCAACATTTCGTCCGGATTCAGAAGCAATAGCCTCCGCACGAGCAGTGGCGTCTTTGATGGCTTCAGAGAGGAGCGAGACGCGCATGTCATCAAGCTTACTGTAGGTGAGTTCGAGACCGCCGGTAGTGACCACGTAGTTGTCACCACCCAGTGGACTGAGGTCATTTGCGAGCGCAGTTAATTTTGCTACATCACTACCGCGGACAATCACGCTCCGGTTAATAGTGTACCCCGTCTGAACTGCTTCGGCATTTTGTGGGTAGTAGTAGGTGGCACTAATGTTGCCCGCCGGGGTTTCAAAATCAGTATGTCCCTCTTTCGTCAAATACGACGTAACTTTTTCAACCGCCTGACCAAGTCGCTCTACCCCTGCTTGCTGATCAGTGAGTCCTGTCTTGGCTTCAAGATTGATGATAAGGCGCCCAGTATCTGCCACCACCGCTTTTTTTGCGGAGCCTGTCACCTCAATCGTATCGTTCGCGAGCTTAATATCATAAAGTACCTGCCCGCCGTACCAAACCATGAGACCAAGTGCAATAGAAAGGATAGTTACCGCTGCTACCCGTGGTTCGCTATAATCAAATAATTTGTTGAAATGCATATACCATAGTATAGCACCCGTTGGATTACTCGGCTAAATTCAGCATCACTGGTGGCACCGCCAGATTGCGACTGACATCAAGCTGCCTGAGTACGCGAGGTTCGGCAGTAGTCCGTACAAAAACCCTTTGTTCTTCAATCGGACGCTGCCAATTAAGTACATAAACAGTGGCGTCGGCATCATTCTGCCAGCCACGTTCGGTGGTAAGGTCACCACGATATTCAAGTTTTTCAAATGTTAATTCGTAGCGGGTATAGTCTTGTTGCTTGAAAATAATTTCGTCACCAGTACTGTCTGTGCCCCGATAGACTTCCGTAGGTACAAAATCTGACACCGGATCAAGCTGATCGGCAGGAATAGTAATGACTCCCTCTTCAGGAAAATCAGGCACCGTTTGATCTGATGTTTGATTTTTAGACCATTTGATAAAGCCATAGCCTGCAAGCGCAATGACAAGGACACCAACAATAGCTAATATAATTTTCATAACACTAGTATATCACCAGCAGCAAATAGTCATGGTTGGGATTGGGGTTATGTCGATTTTTTATGGACCTAAAAACGATATGATGTGTTTACTCCATTCCCGGCTTGCGAGTACCGTCACGTTTAAAAAACGTCCAGATATAATATTGCTCAACTTTCTCCCGCGCCCAGGGAGTCTTGCGTAAAAACGTCAGGCTCGAGTTGATACTTGGCTTATCGATAAAACATTTGATTTTGATTTTTTGTCCAAGGGCTTCCCAGCCGTAGTGAGCGACCAGTTCTTCTACCTGGCGCTTGAGGGTGATACCGTGGAGTGGATTGTTTGGTTGGGTGGTCATGATAGCGTTAGCTCCCTTGATCAAATCGTTCGAGACTTTGATTCAATTGTCGATTCACCCGCACAAAGGTAGCGCGTTTGGCAAACTCCTTAAGGGTGGCCGCTCCAATATAGGTACCGGTACTGCGCAGGGCCCCAAATAGATCTTGCAAAAAATCATGGATGGAACCCTTGAGCGGAATCAAGGTATACCGACCTTCACTCGCGCGATGGGTGTCCTTTTTACCATAGAGCTTTGTCATGGCGTGATTTGATGATGAACCAAAATACTCCTTGTACTGCTTACCATCTTTTTCGATGGTCTCACCAGCACTTTCAATGAAGCCTGAGAACATTGACCCAAACATATTAAAATCTGCTCCCGCGGCAAAGGCCTTGGCGACACACGATGGATACTGCTGTCCCCCATCCGCAATAATGAGTCCGCACCCCTGCCCACTATTAAGCCCGTGGGCAGCATCTGCACACTCAATCACTGCGCTCAACTGCGGATATCCCACCCCGGTCATCCGACGAGTAGTACAGGCACTCCCTGGACCAATGCCCACCTTCACGATATCTGCGCCTGACAAAATAATTTCTTCCGTCATTTCGTTAGTAACCACGTTCCCGGCGATAATAATGTGCTCTGGAAACATTTTTCGAATCAGTTTGATCGTATCAGTGAAGCGTTCGAGATAGCCATTCGGAACATCAATACAGATAAAAGCAAAATTATCCATAAGCTTGGCTTTTTGCATCGCTTTAATCAAAGCGATATCTTCATCACGAATTCCAATCGTAAACGCGATGTATGGCGTGATAACCGCCAGCTCTTTCTTCGTTTTAAAACTACCAAAAAAATGCTCGTAGTCTTTGACCGTATAGTACTTATGAAACGTCGTGATGATTTTTTGCTGCGACAAGATGTGTGCCATTTCAAAGGTTCCACAGGTGGCCATATTGGCAGTCATAATTGGTACACCAGTCCAGACTTGTGGCGAGTGATAAAACTTGAAGGTACGCTCGAGAGAGACATCCTTTCGCGAAGTCATCGTGCTCCGCTTAGGGCGCAAGAGTACATCCTGATAATCAAGCTTAATTTCTTCTTCAATACGCATGATAGCCGCAGTATACCAATAAACGGGAGCTATCGCACGAAACTCATTTAGGCTTCGAAAACCACTTGGCGGCGTTTGGTCTGCGGTGCGGACAGCCAGGCCAACAGCAGGGACGGCGCTTCCCCCGTCCGAGGTCTTCGGTCAAACGACGGAGATGGTCAGTCCGTGTTTCAACTTTTTTTACATAGGTCACCCAGCAGATCCACTCGTTGCGCGCGAGTGGTGTCAGTCCATTCCAGATTTCTGGCATACCTTTGGCACCAAGCAGTACTTTCCGCATATCGGCTGGCAACCGGTGATTCACCCCAGTAGCAAGAGTTGTCATACACCAGTAGTATATCATTTTGGTCCATATCAAAAGGGCGGTCGCTCACGCTCCCGCCCTCTTCGCCTGTTTGTGCTCCCACTCGTGCCATGCGGTCGTTGCGGCGAGCAACTCCGGATGACTCAAGTAGCTCCCGAGGAACTCCCGCGACACCCAGAAGTGTTCGTGTGACAAGGTCAATTGATCTGCCTTCGTGTACTTGTGACCAGAATCGAAACGCAGACCTTGTATTTCCGTATCGTGCTCATACGGAATTGGTCCCCTCCATTTGCGAACCAAGAAGTAGAGCCGGCCGACTGTCGGCGGGGTTACCCGACGATTATAGAACGTTGCGACGAGCTCCAAATCAGTGATGGTTATCCGCAATTGCTCGTACGCCACCCGCACCACCATTTCCAAAGGACTCGACTCGTTGCCCATTCGCCGCAGCGGACCAACACCGATGAACGACCAGTAGGTAGGCACACGCCCTTCGTCCAACGATGGATAACGTGCCAACAAGTACTTGTCTTCTTCCTGGTGTGGCAAGATCAATCGAATACCCGCTTTTGCTTCCTGAAGAAGCCGGTCCGATTGATGAAGTTCTTCATCAGTATCTTTCATGCTTCTTCCTCCAGGGAACACCCATCCGCTAGCGTACACGAAAAAAAACAAAAATCCAGTCAAGTATAAGAAAAGGCCGGCGGGCGTTGCGAATCATCGCAACCGCTCCCGCCGACCTCGTGGCGCCCCTTAGAGTGGGGCGCGTAGTACTGCGAAGAACTCACCCAGGGTCAGGCTGGCAAAGCGGTCACCCTCCTCGGAAAGTGCGTCGAGCAAAGCACAAGCCGCTTCTTCGCCCAACTTGGAGAAGATGATCTCTGCCACCGCCAAAGCCCGGAAATCCGGAGCCCTGGTCTCGAGACCGGCCTCGATGAGCAAGAGCTCAACGACTGTGGTGAAATGCTTCCGCTCTGCTTTCACATCGCGGAGGAACTGCTGCGATTTCTCTTGCTCAGTTCCTTGCACTTCGGGTTCTGCCGGTGCCTCGGGTTCTGCCGGTGCCTCGGGTTCTGCCGGTGCCTCGGGTTCTGCCGTTACTTCGGGAGCCGCCGTTACTTCGGGAGCCGCCGTTACTTCGGGAGCCGCCGTTACTTCGGACGGGATTGTAACCCCCGGCGGCACAGCGTCAAGTTCGATACCGAAAAGTTCGGGGATAGTGACCCCAAGCACCTTCGCCCAGTGTTCGGCACGGACCTTCGTAATAGCAGTCACGCCACTCCGAAGCTGATATGCTGTATTTGACGAATCGACCGGGGCTTGAAAGACGGACCACACCTTACTGCCACGCATCGTATCAATACGATGGAACATCGCTTTGCGGACGTCCCTGTTCTTGGCGGTCAGGTCGATTACCCGACCACCAATGGTGACGAAGCGGTCATCAGGCGACCAAACCACCTTCGTCTTGATGTCGGCCGATTGCTCGACCGCCGCCGTAGCAGAAGTTGCCGGAGCCTCGGTGGGTGTCGCTGCCGGGGTCGCATCAACGGACGGAGTTGTGCCCGCCGTCTCGGTCGACACCGACATGGGTTGCGTTTCGTTGTTCGTCACCGCTGCTTCCAGAGGATTGGCTTCAAGCCATTCATCACGGAAGTTCAGCAATTTCAGAACATCACGATCTGCCGCGGCTGCCACTTCAGGCAGGTTGCAGAAGGCGAGATAGGACTCTTCCCCCGGTGCGCCGGGGTCATTGTCATCGTAAAAGGCATCAAGGGTGCCCTTTCCCCATTTGAAGGGTGGTCCAGCGACCACTTGCTCCAGCGAGAGATTCTCGATGACGGTCGCCAGGACGCTTGGCAACTGCCGAGCGTCCTTGATGAACGCGTCTTCAAAGAGTTCTTGTCTGTTGGTCATGTCTACTCCTTACTGGTCAAGCCAGTTTTGGTTTGGGATTGCGGTTTCATCGAGGACAAACTGGCCGTCCACGACTGGTTTGCTTTGTGGTTGGTTGAGGAACCATTGATAGGCCCGAGGAATGACGACGGCCTCAGAGCCCGCAATACGTTCTCGCACTTTCCACATCAAGACGTGGTGCACCGCAACCGGAACACCAATTTCACCTTTTTCAATCTTTGCCACATGCTCGTCAGTGACACCATAGACCCGTCGGAACCAAAACCAGACGGCACGGTATTTGACGAGCAGACTCGCAAAGCGATACCCCGCACGCGTGTCCCCAAGTGGGAACAAGTACTCTTCTCTTTTTTCGACACCAACTCCTGCCACCGCTTCTGCTGCCAGCGAAGGCAGCGGAGACAGTCCAAACAATTGCGCCGGAGTCAGATCGAGCTGATAGTGCTGCCGCAATCCTTCGATGATGTGCTTCAGGATTGTCGACGTCAGCTGCGACTGACTGGTCAGAAGGTTCGAAAACCATTCCCGCTGCACCCGCAGATGCGGTAAGAAGTATTGCCAATCAAGGCCACGCGCTCGAAAGACAGCATAGAGCGTGTCGTAGACCCGTTGAGAAACGGTTCTCACAGCTTCTCCGAGACGTGGATCCGAAATCGGCACCAGCGGTATCGAGATTGCCCCGATGATAACCTGGTGCCGCTCCTGATCCCAACCGACGCCAAATTCGTCGACCTCCACCCACACTCGGCGTGGAAGCCTCGTTTCTGGCGGTGGTTCTACCTCGCGCATCACCTCCGGCTGGACCAACGGCGACACGTGACGCGCCGGTGGCACTGCCGTCGCCCGCTTCACCACAGGTGGTGCTGCTGGCGGTGTTGGCGTTGGTGTCGACGCTGCCGGCATCGGCAGGGCTCGCGTCGTTTGTGACGACGCGAATTTCTTCGCCGTCGCCCGCTCTGCTTCTTCTCGACGTTCAGCGGCCAACCATTCCCCCAACTCACGCAGAGGAGTGGTCAGCTGCGGTAGTGTCGCGGCTGCAATTTTGAATTCAGCCGAACCAACAATCTCCTCAAAGTGACCCGGGAGCACTTCTCCTCCCAAGTCTATTGACCGATGCTGACAGAGTTGGCGGATAGGACCCGACGACTCGTGTAGTTGACAGAGCGCGGATTGAAGCCCACGCCGCGCCATTTCCGCCCGAAAGCGGTCGATGATGATGACGTGCATGGACTCCTCCGTTGGAATACTGGTTGTTTCTTCTTGTGACTCGATAGTTTCTGCGTGTGTCAGCGCATCAAGTACTTCCTCCGGGGTTCGCACCCCTTTGGGAAATTGCGCCAACGCATTTCTGATCACCTCGACTTTGGGGTGGTCGATAGCCGCCCCCTCAATCGCACACAGCAACGCCCGCAACTGTGGCAAACGCACTGGGTATTTGCCCTCGGCCATCTGGCCGAGAACGGCCGTATGAGTGATGGCTGAGGCCGGCAATGTCACGAGACCCGAGAGCTCAACGAAGGTACGTCCTTCATAGACAGCTCCCTTCGTCGCAAAGACTGGTGGACCCGACCACGAAGACGGCACCCGGATACTACTCCATCCCCGCTTCGTCAGCGGAACATTTGATTCGTCGAAGTTGAGGCGCTGTTGCACCACACCAGGACGTAGGTGAACGAGATCACACCACCACGCCAAATCACTTCCCGTCAGGAACGTGCTGGTTGGTTTTGCGCTATTGCTGGCATCGAGACGAAACAGCATGCGCACTTCAGCTTCAGACTTCTCCATGAAGAGCGCAATGGTTCCGAAATCAAAACCAAGCACTCCGAGAATCTGATACAAAGTCTTCACTTCTGACTCACTGAGCACAGGCAGCTTCGACACCGCATCAAGTTCACGTCGCTTCGGTTTTGACATGTCTTCCCTCTTTTCTTTATCAATGACCTGTCTTGGCACAAGCCAAAACCAACCATTGCTGGTTGGTGTCTTTCGTTACTTTACAACAAAAATTCGGTAAAGTAAATAAGCCTCTTACTTTATAAAAAGCGGGTCGTGGCGCATAACGCCACGACCCGTATCCTTATCACCAGCGATCTTCGGCCGCGCGATAATGCGGACCTTTCGGCAGCGCGTCGAAACGAGCCTCCGAGGCGGCCAAGCCGGCCGCGAGCGATTGCTTCGGACCGACAGCTCGGTTCCGCTGCTTCTGATCGTGACGCTTCCTCGTGCGGTCACGGTTGCGCTTCTGCGCCGAGGTGAACATTCGTCTGGACATCTTCTTCTCCCTTTTGCCAGAAGAACAACATATCACAGTTAAACCAGAGCGCAACGGCACACTACCTTACCGCTGGTATCGTCGTCGCAAGAGTAGTCCACACTCAAACAAAATCCACATACCAATAATAAATAGAATCAATCGCACATCAAGGAGCTGCAGTGCGTCTTGCCCGAGTGAATAAACCAGTACTCCCCAAAAGGTATTCCATACCACTACCGCCAGTACCGCTCGTATAAAAAAGCGTAGCGCGGACATCTGGACAATCCCCGCGGCTGTGGCAGAAAAAGCCGCCAGTCCCGGATTCCAAAACGTATAAAAAATGTACCGGGTATCATGTTGTTCTAACTTTGTTTGTGCGCGCGTGATACCACCTTGTAGCCCAAACCGTAAGAGTAACCGATACCACCCATACCGACCAAGGAGGTAATTGATACTATAGCCTCCCAGCATCCCAACACTCACCGCGCAGACTGACCATAAAGCAGCGACCGAATCTGGTGCCAAACCGACACCCAAAAATATAATCAGACTCCCGGGAAAATATAAACCAACAAATAGCAATGATTCTAAGAATGACCCTATAAGGAGCACCCAAAGACCGTAAGTACCAATCCAACCAGAAACCACACCAATCATTTCAGTTTCTGGCGGCAAATCAAAAAGCTTCCAGAGGAGCGCCAGTACGAGTACTAGTCCAAACCAAAATAACGCTGACTTAATTCCCATTATCTATTCATTCTACTACATGATGAATAATCGAATACACAAAAAGCATCCTGCAGGATGCTTTTTGTTCCTTTGAGCGATTGACTACTTCTTAACTTCTACAGGAGCGGGTTTAGCAGCTTCTTTAGCGTGAGCATCATGAGTTGGAGTAGCGGTTTCTACCTTTTTTTCGTCTGTCATATATGTTGTATTTATGAACGATTAAACCGCGGTAGTTTTAGTATACGCTACATCTCACAAATAGATAGCAAACGTGAAAATTGTCTAGTAACTACCCTATTCTATGACTACAATAATCTCATTACGACGAGTAAACGGGAATGAGAGTGGCGGATTGTACTGGGCAACTTGCGGTGTATCACGCATAGTGATGCCACCCTCAGTGAGCGACGCGACCAAAGCCTCCTTCTTTTTGGTAATCCGCTTTTCCGTGGCATATCCGGTGAAGCGAGAAACAGCTGCTTTGTAGGCGGGAACTTCGCGCAGCTTCACGACTTCGTTATTTGGTATCGGCAAGGTCTCAAGCGTGTACTTCGAAGGGAGGACAAACGCCACTGTCCGTTCTGCAGCTGTTTCAGCAGAGGCAATAACTGGCACGGTCATCGCAATCTTTTCAGACTTTTGCTCAAGTACGGGAGCGGTCATCGCAATACTGGTCTTCGTCGTGTTGTTCCCAAAAATATAATCAGCGATGTTTCGAAAGCCCGCCTGTAGTGCCGCGTCAAACGAGCCAGTGACCGCGGTCTCAGCTACTATATATGAATCATACTGGCGTATTTCAAACTCATCACGCACTTCAATTACCGTAAAAGACGGTTCTTCCAAATTCCGCACAACGAGATAACTTCCTAATACCCACAACCCCAAGAGCACGACAACACCAATAATTGCGTAATACATTAATTTTAGTGTACCACAGAAATAGACACCATAGTGAAAATGTTGCCTTATCTCGCTTACACCAACCGCACCAATTTCCCTTTTCGCTTGACGATATTTTTGTAATCCCACTGAATATCTTTTGATTGCTTGAGCCAACGCTTTACATCTTTTTCCACCACCTGACCAACATTGGTATACGTGATACTCGCATCCTTAAACTTACCAGTACCAGGCACCAAGCCCACCTCACCAAAGTCTGCTCCGCTCCAAAACATGAGGCGAATACCAGCTTTTAACTTTGAGTATCCCACCACCGGATTACCGTCGAGGAACCACACCGGGTGCCGGTGCCAAATCTTCCCTTCAGATTTTTTTAAGTGAGTTTCAATAATCCGTAATAACTCATCACAAATCACCCGCTCGGCATCACTCTGCGCTTGGTTGTATATATGAATATCAGTTGCCATAAATATAAGTATACGTTACGCCTGACGAAGTATCTTCTCCATCGCTCGGCCTTTGGCGAGCTCGTCGACCACCTTATCAAGGTAGCGAATTTCTCGCATAAGCGGGTCTGTAATCTCTTCGATCCGCACTCCACAAATAACACCAGTAATGAGGCGACGGTTAGGATTAAGTTTTGGTGCCTGCTTGAAAAAAGTCTCAATCGTAACTTCCTTTTTTAGTACCACCTTAAGCTTCGCTGGAGTATACCCCGTGAGCCACGCAATCACGGTATCAAGCTCGGCTTTGGTCCGGCCCTTTCGTTCTACTTTTGTTATATAGAGTGGATAGACACGCGCGAAGCTCATCGTATAGATACGAGGTACGGTAGCGGTGATTGTTCTTTTAGTGGCCATAGATTCAGTTGGCATTATGTGGGAGTCCAAAATACCGCGGATACAAGACTGGTGTCCCATCAGCCGTCATACCAGTAGCGGTAATTGGCAGCTGCTCACTACGCAGTGGCCACGGCAGTGGCAGCACACCGGTAAATGGTCGTTTTCCAAAGAGGACATCCGCCACCCCTACCCCTTCACTCCCTGGTAGCCACGCCATCACGAGTCCATCAATAGCGGTCACTTCCTCAGCCAGCAAGAGTGGTCGACCTGCGACAACAACTACAATCACACGGTCAACAACCGCTTGCAGATTTTTGATAGCTGTTCGATCCGCTTCATCCAGTATCGGCAACGCCGTGTCGCCCCACCCTTCGGCATATGGCTTTTCACCGACAACCGCGATACCTATCGCTGCCCTAGTACCAGAAGCAAATACACCATCGGCCCGATACTCTACCTTGGTAGCCGGATTCACCGCTGCTTGTATACCCGCAAGGATTGAAGTGGCGCCCGTAGGCCAATTACCATCCACCCCCTGCCATTCGATGGACCAGGCCCCCATCTGCTTCCCGACATTATCCGCACTCCCACCGGCGATGAGGATATGCGGAGTGGTAGGACGCAACGGTAATACATTATTTGTGTTCTTGAGGAGTACCGCCGACTTGGCGACTGCCTCACGAGCTAAGGCTCGTGCTGCACTATCACTGGCGGTGTCTGCAGCTACATCGCTTGGAGTGTCGAACAACCCTAGCGCAAACTTGGCCCGCAAGATGCGACGCACTGCATCATCAATGCGAGCATCCGAAATAAGACCGAGGCGATTGGCCCAAGTCACATTGCGAACAAAAGTACGGTAATCAAACGGCAACATCACCATATCGACGCCAGCATTGAGCGCCTGTACAGTGGCGATAAACGTACTCGGCTTCCCTTCATAGACTCCGTACCAGTCTGATACCAAAAATCCGCTAAAGCCAAGCTCACCCTTAAGAACCTCGGTGAGGAGATATTTGTTTCGTATCACGCGGTCATCACCCCAGCTATGGAGACCAACCATGATACTGAGGGCCTCAGCATCGACTACTTCTTTAAATGGCGGTAGGTACTCATCTCGAAGCGCTGCTTCATCTACCGCGACAACTCCTTGATCAATGGAGAAGTTTTTATTCAAAGAGGTGCCCCAGATTTGGCTCCCAATTCCCACATAGTGCTTAGGAGTAGCGAGGACGGCAAGTGTACCAGTGGTAGCATTCCCTTGTTGCAATCCTTCTATATAGGCGGCACCAAGCTTGCCAACCAACACTGGATCGTCTGAAAATGCTTCATACACGCGGCCCCAGCGAATATCCCGCGGTTGATCGAGGTTTGGTGCATAGTTCCAATTCGCACCACTGCGTACCATATCCACTGCTGTCGCCGCCGCCACCTTTCGTACCAAGTCTGGGTCACGTGTCGCTCCAAGTCCAATCATATGCGGAAAGACGGTGAGCCCTTCAACATGCGCGTGCCCATGCACCGCGTCAGTACCATAGAGGAGCGGAATACCAAGACGAGACTGTTTCGCTTCGGCTTGATATCCATCAATCATCGTCTTCCAGCCAGCAGCGGAATTATCTTCCGGCTTTGAACCCGAACCACTGAGGAGTCCCCCGAGGTGGTACGCACTAATATCAGCTGGTGCTGCGAGACTATTCTTTTCCACCAAGGCCATCTGCCCAATTTTTTCGGCCAGCGTCATTTGGGCAAGGAGGTTTTCAATCCGGTCTTCGGTTGGTTTTGTATTATCAAGATATAAAGTATCCATAGGTGGCAGAGTTTCAATGTGTGAGATAACTATAACAAAAAGCCCAAGCAAAAGGAGAAAAACGAGACCCACGATGCGCCAAATGCTGAATATCTGTTTAGACATTTCTACTAGTATACACTGACTATGAGCTGCCCTACGCTCGCCAGTTCACCAGCCACCCGACTGCTAAAAATGGACATACATCATCCCGAGGTATACAAGAACCGCCATCGCCGCCTGCATCCCAATAAATCGTAGTGGATTAAAGTCACTCATACTCGGTACCACCAGTAGCCGACGCAGTGTAATAGTCCGTGCCTTACTCCAGAGGTAGACAGCAGCAGTAGCCACATACAAGACAATGGCAGTGCCAGTCACCACTACGAGATTCGGCCCCTCGGGATCATCTAAAAAGACAAATATCGCCCGCGACAGCAAAAGCGCCAAAACTCCTAGACCCACCCACGCAATGGTTTGTCTAGTACTCATGAGCAACTACGTAGCCGGATCAAACTCAATAATCCACTCAATCCCGTACTTGTCGCGGAACATACCAAAGGAGGTGCCCCACGGACTGTCACCAATTGCCCCCTCTACTTCACCACCAACAGACAAAGCGGCAAAGATTCTTTCGGCGTCTTCTTTACTATCAGCCGCCACCATAATTTTGCTTCGGTTTTCATTTTCACTCACCTTGCCCATAAACTCGGGCACATCATTCCCAACAAGCATGTTCCCACCTATCGGGAGTACTATCTGCATAATTTTCTCCGCCTCATTTTCATCCGGTTGAAAGTCATCTGACGCCAAATCACGCATACGAATGATTTTCGTGAACTCCCCACCAAACACTGACTTATAAAAATTGAACGCTTCTTCGGCATTACCGTTGAAGTTGATCCATGGATTGATAGTCATATCTATATATTGTACTCCTTTTGCAGCCATCACCAAAGCTTCATGCAAGTACCCCTATTGAGCAACCAAGGTCACCGTAATCGGCATTCCGATGGCGTCGTACACCGGCAGATCATCGGCAGCCATGAACACCGTATCACCATTGTCATGGTAGAGCGTGGCGGTGTAGGTCCCACCCCGTGTCACCGTCGTACCCATTGGTAAGAGCAGGTCGGTATACTCACCTGGTGCCAAAAGACCACTAACCAGTGCCGCTCCGTCTGGACTGGTGATACGTACAAAGGCTGGTGCACTCACCACTATAGTGGTGAACTCGATCGCCTTACGATCAGGAGTAAAATCGGCGGTAAAGAAATCACTTGGCGCCATGGCGGTGTTGAACTCCATGGAATCTTCAGCAAAACTAGCGGACGTGGCTGCGTCAGAACTTTCTACCGACTTTTTGCCCGCACCACCTCCCATACCCGTATCCATCATCATAGCCGGCGCAGACTCGTCGGGCATGGTATCGGGAGGAACGTCACCCATCGTACGAGTATCCATTGTTGGTGCCGATGGGAGGGGTACAGACGTCGGTGACGGCTGTACTACGAGGAACAAAATAGCCGCCACCCCAAACGGCACAGTATAGACAAGCCACCACGGCAGTCCGAGAGGCTTTTCTTTTGGTGCCGAGACACGCTCCAAGAGCTCCGCCCGGAGGCGAGCCCGAAAGGCCGGATCTACACTGACCGTTGGTTGACCCGCCAGCATATCAGCCACGAGCACACGCAAGACACCCGCCTCAATCTCCAAATCGGGATTTTGAGCGAGCAGGTCTTTGACGATGATGTCGATATCAGGCTTCATATATGTGTATAGTACGAATAGACCGAAAAAGGTAACGTGGCAGCGAGGAGCAAAAGTAGCGGTGCCGATTCCCCGCAGACCGCCCGCAGCTGTCTAATACTCCGCGAAAAGGCCATTTTGACACTCGCCTCTGTCCCCCCGAGGATAGTGGCAATCTCGTCAAAACTCTTCCCTTCCCAGATGCGCAGCGTGATAATTTCCCGCTGGCGGGCCGGGAGCTCCTTCAGGTACTCCTCGACTTTGGCAAGCGAGGCCAAGGCATCGAGCTGGTCGGGGGTCCGCTCATCGTGACCAAGGTCGAAGATATCATCAATCGGCACAGTCTCTTTTTTAGTCCGGTAGTAGTCGATGACGGTATTACGCGCAATCTGGTAGAGCCAGGAATTAAAACGTCCACGGCTACTATGGTATGAGTGCAGTTGCTTGAGTGCCTTAAAGAAGGTGTCGCTCACGAGGTCTTCCGCCACCTCCCGACTAAACACCTTGTAGTAGATGAAGCGATAGATGGCATCGAGGTAGTGGTCGTAGAGGAGACCAAAAGCCTCACTGTCTCCAGCTTGTGCCCGCTCTAGAATATCCGCTTCATTCTCCATGACAATAAGTATGGCAGTTTATCGTATAAAAACAATGGTGGATGAGGGATGGCTGTAACGTTCATTCTTAATTTGTATATTGGCTGTCTGATTGCTAAACAACATTTTTTGTGTTTGAATTGCACCAGGTAATTCCTAAATTCCACCCTCAATAACCCTACAGTCAGGAGACGAGAGACATGGGAACAGTTCCTCACGCGAAGGATTTGATCCTTCGCTTCATCGAACAGGGCATGCAAGATCCGACGTTTGCGCCTGTTCATCTGACCGCTAAGATTGGAGCGGTTGACGCCAAGGTCGTTCGCACAGACATCGTACGGGCCGGAGAAAGTCTCTGGCACGGAGACAATTACCGAGGCACGATGCAGGGTCAAACCAGCACCTATCCGCTCGTCGATCTGGCTCAGTTTCCCTGGTCGATGAGTGACGGACTCGATACCATCTCCTTCGAATCGATGCGTGACGGCCGCGTGCTTGCAGCGATGCAATCGCAACTCGACCGCGCCCTCGCCGCCCTACCGTTCCAGCTTCGGCCGGCAATCAAGAACATCGAAGCTTTGCGTGAACAATTCGCTACGAACGCTGGGCTGAACAAATACTTCCTTCTCAAATTGTTTCGAGAGGAGATGCCGGTATGGATCATCGGCCTCGACCAGCTTCAGATGTCTGGGTCGTGGCAGGTTTTCGTTCCTCGGCCGTCACCGGAATGGGTCCTGCTCCTGCAGGTCTTCAGACGGGAAAGGGTGGAGAATGAGTTGGCTGCACTTAAGGCCATGTCACCAGAAGTCATCGCCGCCAAGGCCGCCGAGCTTCAAGACCTGGATGAGATGATTGCCGGCTCAACCCGTGAGACGGTCATGTAATCACAAGCGCCTTCGGGAGCCCTTCACTGGGCTCCCTTCTTTTTATACAACACCAAGCTTCACCTCCAATTTTTTCATAAGATGGCTATGAAACTCCTCCATAAATGGATTCCAGAGCATATAAGGTCGCTTTAATTCAATGATTTTTGGTACTATTTGACTTGTTTCAAGAATCGCAAAATATTGCAGTCGATTTTTTGTAATATCAGCGGGAGTGAGATAGTCAATGATATCAGGAGCAATTTTATCAATCGCTTTGGCGAACAACGCCGACTTCGTAGTCCTGTTTTCTACGGCTTCATACAGTTGATGATAGGAAGGGTGTAGTAAGTTAAGACCAGCTTCAAATTCTGCTTTCTTCCCGACTTGCTGTTTAGTGAACACATTTTCATCACCCACTATGAGCTCCCCAATATCATGAATAGCGAGCATGATCAGCGCCTCACCCAAATCAACTTCGCTGTCATCAATGTATGGATAGAGTGCGGTAGCCAGTATAGGTAGACAACCAACGTGTTCGATAAGTGTCTCTCGCACCAACTTGTCTTCAGGATTGTACTCATAACCTGGTACAGCATCTACCACCGTTTGAAGTAAATACGGTTGTGTCATAGCGCGATGCTCCATGGAGTATCGACTGAGAAGAAATTCGACGTTATCTAGGATTTCTTCCATATTGTATGCAGTACTCATGCAGTCATTGTACCAAATACAGTAGATTTCACACCAAGGTGACCAAAGCCAGTACCGTGCTTAGTTTAGAAGTGGTTGATTCTCGAATTTAGTCTGGTAAACATAATCACTCACAGTTGCACTAACCGGAAATGAGACTGCTTCGGCACCAGCATCGACGACCAACTGCCCCACCGTACAGAATCGACCATCAAGGCTGATATCTTCATTGCCACGATAGGTGGCATTGCCAAAGAATCGTACCAACACTTCCTGCCGACAAGTTTCCGCCAGACTGATTGCTTCGAGATGCCGCTGACTAGCAAGACTGCGGTCTTGGGCCCGACGCACCTCACGTGAAATCACCCCAATACTCACGAGAAATGAAAACCCAATGATGGTTACCAGAAGCAAAGTCGTGTAACCACCAGTTATATTTTGATGATTATTATAGCGGCACATATATATGATGTGGGATAGTTTTGTTACCTATGGTATACGAGACCATCACATGTCTATCACTACCAATGGTTTCTTCAATCACAGCAAAATCTTTAATTGCCATATATGAAGGTGATATCGGCTCCGGACCTCGATTCGTAGACAGAACAAACAGCTGCCCACTTGTAAGTACTAACCGTAATGTCTCAGACCCATGATCTAGTTCAAGAGTAGATGAGTCAACAACGCTAACTGCATTGGCAGTACTGAGCAACCACTCAATTTTATCAAAGATAGATTGTTCGTCTCGAAGCGCTATAAAATCTCTTTCACGCTCCACTAATCGGTAGTTGAGATTGCCCAATACCACAATCAATCCAGATATAAAAACACCAAAAATTGCCAGGTAAATCAAACATTCCATCAATGTAAAACCAAAGTGCTTCATGGTGTATGCAGGTTAATTATTGATTCTTCGCTTCCAGAGCGTTGCAGCAACACGACCCCAATATTCGTTCGGTCACTGGTATACGGCAGAAGTCCTGGGTATGAAGTTCGACTGAGTCTCGCGTTATTCGTCTGCCACAAAAGTGTGCCTGCGGCATAACGATCAAGATCGCTTGGTGAACGACTTGTCGTTACCACTAACTCCCCACCAACCCCAACAATATTGCTCACTCCCGCTCCCACTTCATACGTAGCTCGTGAAGTAGTACTGCCAGCCAACAAATCAGTGAGGGCAAATTGGTAGAGCTCTGGTCCACCTGGTACCGACTGACGACCAAGATAGATACTGCTGGTAGTAAGATACAGAGCTTCGACATTGCTTGTACCTGGCAAATTGATGGCAAGAATCTCCGTTGGGACCGCGGTGGTAACATCAAAAATTGCAAATTCTTTAAGTGCGGCACTAGCACCTAAGAATAGGTACTCCTTATATTCTCCATCTTGGGTAATACCAAGTATATCCATATCATTAACAGTTCTTGATAACTCAGTTCGGCTAGAAATCACTTCTGTGGGAGCGGCTGGGTCAGTCACAGAAAAGACATGCAGTTCGGTTCCTGCCGTCTCTCGAGTAAGCACAAACAACCGCTCACCATACATGACCAATCGCCAACCTTGTGGGAACGAGCCACCAGCTATTGCTCCCCCGAGAGTTCTTGTGTTCAAAAGGACCGGTTCACGATTATCTGCAAATAGTTCAAACACCCCAAGCTGGTTGATGCGGTCATGAAATGCGACGTAGGCGAATAACCGCCCCGAGGGTTCATGTCGCATTACATCAACGGCATTAATCCGCCGCCCATCACCCGCTGTAGATGTTTTTAGTTCGTAAATATGTGGGTTTGATTCTGTCCCTTCATAAATTCGAAGCTGTGGACTCGAAGACCCAACCACCGCTACCTTTGTAGCAAAAACATCAATGCCAAGACTATCGACACTACTGCCCACCGACGATACATCCGTTACGGGAATACTAAACGAACTTTGGTACACCCATGAACAATCACCACCCCTCCTTGTAAGGTCGTCACTATTAAGCTTATAGTTTGGAACTTGAAAGAAGCGTTCATTATCATTTGGTCGCAACTTAAAAGTAGTAGACAAAATCCGCTTCTGCCCACAAGTAGAGTCACTGACTAATTGCTCAGTATATTTGAGGCAACTTTGGGTGACACAAACTGTCGGGTCAACTACTTCACCATATTGCAGGTATTGAGGCACGGGAATATACGTAGAAAAAAGATATTCATGATGGAGCAATTTGAGTTCTCCCGCGAGAAACTGGTAGGCTTCAAGTCGCCAAGTGGTCCAAAGGAATCCATCATCAATTTGCCGCACCGACTCATAAATAGAAGCCAGGAGCATAGTACCAATTGCTAGAGCCAAGATTATTTCAACCAGAGATAGTCCAGCTTCTTTATTCGATAGAACCTTCATAGCCAATAGTTATACGTGTCGATGCCAGTGACCGAACATCATGCAGTGTAATTTCACCCGGACTACTCACCCGACCGCTATATGGATAAAACCAGACCTCAACTTTGTTTGGATCAGTTGTGATATGAGTTACTATTTTTGAATCAGTCTCAAGAACCTGTAGTGATGTGGCAGTAGCGGTCGGCAACGCTGATACCAATGAAATATTCCCCGCCTCAATAATCACTCCAACCATACGCCCACCTCGTCCATACATAGCTTCTCCGCGAGCGACAGCAAGAAGACTTTTGATCTCTGACCGTGCTTCACGGATTGTCAGGGACTTTGTTCGAAATAATAGTCCAGCTGATAGACCAATAATAGTCGTCATGAGCGCCAAAACGACCAATACTTCGATCAATGTAAATCCATGTTTATTGTGAGAGTACATTGGTGAGGCCATACAACGGAGTGATAATTGAGACTGCAATAAAGCCAATTGTAAGTCCCATGATAATCATAAGGATTGGCTCAATAAGTGCCATGAGTTTTTTGTGGTAGGCATCAAGATCGTGGGTATATAGCTCTGAGAGCATTACCAATGTTTTGGGGAGGGATCCAGCTTGTTCAGCTACTTGTATTAAGCCGATCATGTCTACGGGGAATAGAGTTTTGTAATGACCAAGCTGGCCCGACAGCTTTCGACCCAATACTAATTCTTCGCTAATTCGCTCGAGAGCAACTTTATATAGTGGGTTATGTATGTGATGCGAGACTAATGTAACGGCATCACTACTCCGTACCCCACTATCGAGGAGAATTGCAAGCATGCGAGTAACTTGAATGATATGCCAAGTACGGACAATATAACCAACAACTGGTATTGTTATAGAAATTTTCGCAAGAAGATTAGCTAACCGGCTCGACCGTTGTAAACTGACCCAAAACAAACCTCCTGCCACCGCTATCAAAAAAAGTAACCACAGACCATAGCTCCCTAACCAGTTACTTGTACTCATGAGAATTCTGGTTGAAAGTGGCAGCTCAGCGTGCAAGGTACTAAATACTGGAGTAATTTTTGGAAAGACTCCTACCAAGAGAAACAGCGTGATACTCATGGTTAAAACGAGCAGAATAGATGGATATAGAAGCGAAGTAATAATTTGTTGCTTTGTTTGCCGTAATGCCAATAGTTCTCCAACCGCAGTCGTCATTTGCTTCGGCAACGTTCCGGTTTGTTCACCAAGTGAGATAAGTGTCTTAAATGCCAATGGGACTGCTGCCTGATCAGCCAGAACTTTTGAAAGTAGTCGACCTTTTATGATTTCACAGTGGAGATGCTTCAGATAGAGTTTTTGATGTTCGCTGCTTGTTTGGTCATAAAGTATCGATACGGCGGTACTCTGCGGCACTCCTGCTGTAAGTAGCATGGAAAGCCGTTGAAAAATATGCAGAAAATCGCGCTCGCTAATATGATGCGTTGAATTTTTATGAGTCAGTGTTACCAGTTGTTTTGAAGAAACCAAGAGCAAGTCAGATATGGTCTTCGCTCGATAGATCAAATGTCCAATTAAGCGGTCAAATTGGTAAAAAAGATTATTCATAGACAGCAGCAAGTACTTCACTAACACTCGTCTCTCCTTCTGCTATCAGATTCATCCCTGACGAAAGGAGACTCCCCATCCCACTTTTTTCTGCCGCTTGGCGGAGTGCAAAAGCGGACTGTCGACAAAGGAGTATATCTCGTAACTCGCTCGTAACTATGCAAACTTCGTACAATGCAACCCTCCCCTTATAGCCACTACCTCGACATAATGGGCAACCTGTTGCCACAAATACAATACTTGGTAGTACAAGCTGAGAAGCAAGCATCCGTAAGCGAACGCTTTCAGCTTCACTTAATGAAGCCTTGATTTTACATGCTGGACACAACCGCCGCACCAGCCGTTGGGCAATAATCACACTCACAGTTGAAGTAACCAAATACGGCTCAACACCCATTTCAACTAGTCGCGTCAAAGCACTCGGCGCGTCGTTGGTATGAAGTGTTGTAAGCACAACATGTCCAGTGAGAGCAGCAGTAGTTGCGAGCTTTGCAGTTTCACCATCACGAACTTCACCTACCATAATGACATCAGGGTCTTGGCGGACGATGCTACGTAATCCATTTGCAAAATTTAGCCCAACTTGATTATTTACGGCAATTTGATTAGCACCAGGAAGAACATATTCAATAGGGTCTTCAATAGTGACAACTGTGCGAGTTGGAGTGTTAATTTCTTTAAGGAGCCCATAGAGTGTTGTTGTCTTTCCGCTTCCCGTCGGGCCGGTAGCGATAATCAAACCGTAAGGATTATGAATCGCTCGCTCTACTTGCAGTAAATCGGCTTTCGATAAACCAAGTCCTGAGATTTCAATTGCAGCATCATTACGCAAGATACGTAAGACACAATTTGGACCAAGGTGGATTGGCACAATCGAAACTCGCACTTCAACAGTTTCGTGATTTTTAGAATGAAATGAAAAACGCCCGTCTTGGGCAATAAAATGTTCATCCGTGCGGAGCTGAGCTAATACTTTGATACGGGCAACGAGTTCATCCTGATACAAACGATTGATAGTAGTCACTGTCTCCATCACCCCATCGACCCGGAACCGTATCACCAACCCATCCTTCTGGGTACTGAGGTGGACATCCGAGACCCGCTCCTCAAGTGCTGTCTCGAGTATCGTATCGAGGACCGACACGACCGAAAAGGGTTCGGTCGTCATGACTGTTTCTAAATGAGCTCTCTGTGACTCCGGCACTGCCGTCGGTCCGCTCGTCATATAATAATGATGACACCAGCTCACTCACCCTGCAATAGTCGCAGGTGCGCATCTTGTTGCTAGCTAGAGGGCGGCTGGGATTGGTAACACCATTACCGTTCGGATGATCGGAGCACTTCTTGCAGCATGGGGTACAGTTTGACCATTCCTTGCTTGATGTCAGCAAATTGTGATTCATCAGTTTCACTGATTGCTCGGGCGATTTGTATGGTGCTTGAAACCAACTGTTGGCGAGCATAGGCATCCATGCGGTCCCGGAATTCTTTAGCACCGTCATTTAACTCTTTCAATTTTTCTGTATTTGATTTAGATTCAAAAGTTGGATCGGCGAGCAGGTTTACAAAGTTTTCTAGTGCCTTGAGAACAAAGAAAAATGAAGCTAGGTATATGGTCTTTTTAGATTCAATTTTTGTTCGATACTCGAGCAAAAGTTCAGCAATCTTACGGAGCGTCACCCCAATTTCTGAAGCATTCCAATCACCGGATGCAACTTCATCAAAAAGTGATACCGCAAATGCTCGAACCTGATGGTATTGTATTTGAATATCTGCAAATTGCTCTATACTCTCTTCGTTATAGAGTATGGCGGCGTCCTCATCGCGCATTTTGAGGGACAAAATCCCAGCCTCATTCAAGTAGTATTGTTGTGAATCTCGCGGGAGGATGTTACGGTCAATAATTTCATCAGCTAAACGGACTATGTCAGAAAATGTATGTGGGGTTTCAGTGCCTTCTGGCGTTTTTGGCATACCACTATCATGACATTGACTACCTTATCCCGCAACAGTCTACAGCTGTGCACCAGCGCCGAGGTTCATATCGGCTTTATACTTTTCAATCACCTCAGGGTGCTTCCCTGCTACACAATCAGCAATATACGTCGCGCGACTCGCGGCATCTGCAAAGCGCATGGTCTCAGTCGCTTGCTCGCAAACAAAACTAATGTTGAGCTTACCCTGTGCCGGTGCTGGCGCTGTCACAGCAAATGTCTGTAGCGGTTGGCCCGCTATGATAGTGCGAGCCTCTTCCACTCCAAGACTGTAGTCAAAATCCCAACGAGCCGGGAGCGCAAACACATACTGGTTATTACGCCCAAGTTCACTTGCTTGAATTGGCGCCGCACCGACGGCAAATTCTTCAGCGAGGTAAGCCTCCCATTGAGCAGTAGTGAACACCAAAATCGGTAAATCCTCATATGGCGCTTCAGCTGTCCATTTTGGATGGCGAATGAAGAGTCTTGGTCCACTTTCGCCCGAGCCGGCTCCTAATGGATTCCCTACCCAAGTTTCGGAGATAACGGTGTACCCGGTCCAGCTTTCAGGCAACGCAAACGAAAATCCGTATTCAGCGTTGGTGTAGGTGATGACTGCTTGCGCTGGTACCAGTGGACTGTTTACCGATGCAGTCAGCTGACTCGTCAGGTACGCCATGACGCCGATGGCAACCAGGCCAAGAACAAGAGCCAATATAGTGAGTGCGGTTTTAGCGGTGCTCATACTAGACAATATAGCACAAAAGCAACAAGGTCATTCTGCTGTCAAGATTTGCTCAGGATGATGAGACCTCTAGACTTTTTTGTGTTGTACCTCTGTGTACAAGCAAGCGTCTATTTACCTAATACCAACTTTGTACCTCCTGCGATCCAACGCTGTAAAAAGTATTGGCAGAATTGTGATTATTATATTCTGTCTTCACCCAGCCGGCAGGATATTTACCTTTAAATAAACGAAATTCGTCCATTGCCCCACGCAGTGTTCCCGGGGTACCTGGCACCCACCAACCTCCCAATGTAAAGCCTTGATCATTGGCACCACTATAATCACCGGAGGACACCCAGGTACCTTTTGATATACCATCGCGCCAACCTTCATTAGTACTTACACCATCAAAGGTCTGAGCGGTATGGTACCAAGTACTAGTAGCTAATGTGATTGCTTCGTTTAGGAAATCACCATCAGCTGAAGTATTCATGCGAGTCCAGTAGAGTAGAGGATTTGATTTATCACTATACCAAGTCACGTACCAGCCATACCCTCCCGCTCCATTATTCTCAGCAGCCTTAGAGAAGAAGATGACTTGGGAATCATCAGCATTCAAAGTATGTATCTTGTACCAGAACGACCAAGATTGTGGATCATTGTGGATCAATCCGTAGTTGTCATTCAATCTAAAGAGTGAGTTACCTCCCGCAGCACCAAAGTCTGCATATTTTCCAGCCAGCTTTTGTGCAGTTGTGTCAAAGGCTGTGGTGCCCTGCTGGGTCAACGTTCGCTCATTGCCAGAGCTGTCTGTAGCGTCTTCCAAGTGGTAAACGGCTTCATAGTCAGTCCATACATTGTTTCGTCCATAATCGCTTGCGACTGGATAGTCTACCGCACCAGCATTACCATAGTAAATATAAAAATCTGTATCAGAGGCACTTGATAAAGTGCCAGTGTTCTTAAAGTGCAATTCACCGGTATTGTTGCTCGAATTATAGAAGACTACTTCGCGTGGTAACTCAGTTTTTCCATCTGCTGCTGTAACTCGAATATCACCACCGTCACTGCGAACATTGGTGTGAAAATCTGCCGGTAAATCAGCTAAATTAACGTAGATCGGAAAGCCAACTAAATCATCTTCTACTTTTGTACTATCTATAGTTATTTTTATTCGATGAGGCCATAAAGAGTCACATTTGTTCTTTTCTTTAGTGACCGCCGCATTATTTGAATCCGATTTAACGATACCGCCCTCTGCTGTAGTGGTGATTAATGCACTTAATGAAATAGCAACAAGAATAATAAGGGTCTCTACGCTTTTAAATGAAAAGCCTTTACTATATATCATGAATTAACTAAAACACTATTAGAATTAAATGTCGATACTCTTTATACACAAGTGGGAGGAGCACATCATCCTCCGTCACTCTCTAAATATTTGGATACTCTTTCTTTCAGTTTTTTGTATAAAAGTACTACTGTTAAAGTTTCTGGCCGTCCGGGAAGATGTTAGAACTTTTTTAAGTGCTACCAACTAGGTAATTCAATTGGCTCGTCTGAGAGTATTGATGGCAATTCATTATTCTTGATAATCCGAACAGCTACTTCTATAGCTCCTGCTTCGTAGAGTTTAACTAGTCTATGAAGACCATCGAGGATCAACCATTTGTCTTTATTATAATAAATGTCAATTGGATATTTGATATCTGCTTTGACAACTGCTTCGTATTCTTTAGTAGTGCCTGAATTTCGCTCAAGAACGTCTCGCGGTGTTACCGTATAACGTTCACCATTATCATGTTCCCAAAATGGGCAATCCAAATGCCATTCAAGTTCTTTTATATTGATTTTTGAAATTGGTAAATCTAATGCCCAGATTTTTTCTTCTTCCCAATTTCCAAAGTCTAGTCCAACGGTACTCCAGTCAAATTTTTTAGGATCTTTCATGATGATACTATACCAAACTTGGGACTCAAAACTTACAGTTTCAGTAGCCTAATAGATCGACTCGGTCACGCTCATGGATATTCTTCTTCGCTACACTTCTAAACTATCTCATACGCCCGACCCAGGACTGCCCCGGCCCTAAAGGGGACCCCGGAGCAGTCTTTCGAGTCCCTGTCGGCGAGCATTGGCAAAGGCCGCAAACGTATACACGTTTGCGGCCTGCCAAATGCTGGCCGTCTCAAACTAGAACCGTACACGGTCAAGCCCTGTTTGACAGAATGGCTATCTCAAAATTATCTAAACCGATGCGTCTCGTGCAGAGCCTTAAATACTAAAAAGTACCTTTGCAGATTGTTCAGGTACTCCATCAGTAAACTGTTTGTGCATTACTTGATACCCTTCTCCATTTTGGACTACGTAAAACAAATCGCCTCCTGCCATGTAGTAGCAAAGCTGGTCTGAGATAGACTGACTTGGAGATTCAGTGTCAGCTGGCCTGGTAACTTCGGTTCCGAGGTCATAACAACCGTACAGGGGGTCTTCTATATAATCATTTATAACAAATGTCTGATCGCGGACAACAAGAGTCAGGTTATAGGTTGAGACATTTGATCCACCAGTAATACTCTCAGCCTTCCAAGAAATATCAACTGGGGTCGAGGCAGTCTCTTGCGTGGGTGGGACTAGGCTTTCGCTATCCTTATTGTTAGAGATTAAATAAAACCCACTAAATAAAATAAGGGTCGCTGCTGCTAACAATAATATTTTTTTCATAAGTCCCATTAATTATACTATACGATTAACGCTTCTCGAGCCATGCTCTAATTTGCTGCCGGACAGGGACTCGGTCGTTACACGACCAGTACCCTGATTGGATACTTTGGTTCGCTACCGCTCCCAAAGTATGCTCAATCAGGCTTCGAGTCCCTGACGTGAGTGATATTAAATCACTCACTTCCGGCAGCACGAGAAAAAGCGCCAGAGGCGCTCTATTCTCTCGTGCTGCCGGACAGGGACTCGAACCCCGATAGACGGTACCAAAAACCGTAGTCCTACCTTTAGACGATCCGGCAAAAAGTGCAGAGGGGGTGAAGAGGACAGAACGTTGCAGCAACTCTCTCCACCCCTCGGCAGGCTGCAGTCAACGCGACCAAAACCAACCCACCGCTGCTCGGCAAATGTAGCATATTTTTAGAAAAAAATCAGCTTTTCCTCCATAACAAAAATTCCTGTGGTTGTGCACAGGAATTTTTGTGAGAGTTTAGGCTCTACTTTTTTTAAAGCAATCCATACACTTAAGATTGCTGGTATCACGTGGAGTAAAGGGCAGACTGGTAATCGCTGCCCCACAGCCACTACAGGTCCACGAACCTTCTACCCGTGGCTTTGGGGCGTCGCTGCCACCAGCACCACTAGCGGCACTACCCTCATCGCGCTTCTTCATAAAGCAGTTACGGCATGTGAGACCGTCAGTGCGCTTTGGTTCAAATGGTAATTCGGTAATCTCTCCCCCGCAGGTGCTGCAGGTCCAGTGTCCATGGTGCATATTCAAGTATTCAAATTAGGTAAATCTCGTCAAATCTCGGGTAATAACTTTTTCGTGACTCTTTTGTAGCGCGGTATCGAGATTAATCTGATGGGCATTCGCAAAACAAGCGAGTGCGTATAGTATATCACCGAGTTCCTCTTCGAGCTCTTGTCCATCCTCACTGACTTTGCGCTTCTTAGGACCGTACTCGTGATTAACCGCCCGTGCAAGTTCTCCAACCTCTTCGGTGATACGGGCAAGCATCTCATGTGGAGTCCAGTAGGGCCAGCTATGGGCAGCCATCCAGTCATGTATCAGCTTCTGCTCCCTATTCATAGACTACTTATTATCAATGGCGGCTTTTATAAATGCAGTGAAAACTGGGTGAGGAGCAAGCGGACGGGCGGTTAATTCAGGATGAAACTGAGTACCGAGGAAAAATGGGTGGACCGACTTCGGGAGCTCGACCATTTCCATGAGGCGACCATCGGGTGAGGTAGCACCGAAGACAAGTCCAGCCGCTACAAGATCATCCACATACTCTGGATTCACCTCGTAACGGTGGCGATGCCGTTCGGTCACCGTAGCACTCTTGTATGCGGCGTAGGCCTGGGTGCCTTTCTTTACTACCGCTTCGTAGGCGCCAAGGCGCATCGTGCCACCCATGTCATGCTTTGCGAGCTTCTCCCGCTGTTCCGACATAATACCAATCACGAGGTGTTCGGCCTTTGGATCAATTTCTTCGGTCGAGACACTATCAAGTTTGAGTACATTGCGTGCATATTCGAGCACCGCCAGCTGCATACCGTAGCAGATACCAAAGTACGGAATCTTTTTGGTGCGGGCATACTCGATAACCTTAAGCTTGCCTTCGATACCAGTCTTGCCAAAGCCACCCGGGACGAGAATGCCGTCAAAGGCATCAAGATCTTTAAGAGACTTTTTGCCGGTTTCAAAATCAAGGGATGAGAGGTAGGTGATTTCAGCTTTGGTACCAAGTTTGTACGCCGAGTACTTGAGGGCTTCAAGAACAGAGATGTACACGTCTGAGAGAACAAAGTCGCCAGAACTAAAGTACTTACCTACAACCGCAATTTTAGTCACGGACTTGGTGGTCTTCGAGCGGCTCACAAACTGCTTCCACGCTTTGAGGTCGCTGGGCTTTGGTTTGAGGCCAAGAATATTACAAAGAGCTCCCGATACGCCCTCCTTTTCGAAGTGTAGTGGAATATCGTAGATACTTCGTACGTCTGGTGCTGATATGACATGTTCGGGACGAACATTACAAAAGCGTGAGAGCTTCTCCTTGCGCTTTTGATCGATTGGCTCCGTACTGCGGGCAATAATCAAATCAGCAAACACGCCGGCACTGTTGAGTGAGCGGACCGCAGTCTGGGTGGGCTTCGTCTTCATTTCACCAATACTGCCTGGTACCGGGAGGTAGGACACCATCACCACCGCCACATCGTCAGGCGTCTCACTCTTCATCATACGAACTGCTTCAAGGAAAAGGACGTTTTGGTATTCACCAACAGTCCCACCGATTTCGGTAATCACCACATCTGCCTTCGAGGCTGCACCGGCTTTTTTGATACGGTCGATAACCTCAAGCGGGATGTCAGGCACCACCTCGACGTTACGCCCTTTGTATTCGAGGTTACGCTCCTTTTTGATAACCGAGAGGTAGACACTTCCAGTGGTCATGTAGTTGATGGCTGGGAGGTTGATATTGAGAAAACGTTCGTAGTTACCCATGTCTTGGTCAGTCTCGAGACCATCCTTGAGCACAAAACATTCACCGTGCTCGGTTGGATTCATGGTACCAGCGTCAACGTTGATATACGGGTCGACTTTAATGGCTGTGACGGAAAGCCCACGGCCCTGGAGCGTAAGGGCAATAGATGATGAAGAAATCCCCTTTCCAACACCACTCATGACCCCGCCGACAATAAAGATGTACTTGGGACGTTTCTGTTGTTTCTGCTGCGTGCCAGTCATCTTCTTGGTCGTGCGGGTAGTCATAGTGATTGTGTTAGTGAATTAAACGCGCAAGTAGCGGGTGATAGCTAAGATACTTGAAACGAGTCCCAGTCCCACACCGATACCAACGATGGTCAAAAAGAGTGTGCCAAAGTTGTTGACAAAGTAGACGTAGAGATCGAATTCGAAGAATTCGGCTGTCGCCGGACCAATCCAAATCATGATTGGATAGAGGATGGCAAGTGCAAGGATGCCAGAGATAACCCCATACATTATGCCCTGAAGCATAAACGGACCGCGAATGAAGGCGTTGCTTGCTCCCACAAGACGCATAACCGAGATTTCTTCGCGAGCAGTGTAGATAGCGAGACGAATGGTATTAAAGGTAATGAGAATGGCAGCCAATATAAGCACCACCATAGTGATTGAGGTCGCTCGTTCTACCGCATTTACAATTTTAGTCAATGTTTCAATTGATTCTTTGTTGTTGGCGTAGTTCACCTCGTCAATGAGGGCTGTTTCGGTTGTCTCCATCGCTTTTTGCTCATCAAGGAAACTCGCGATACTTTCGTATTGTGAGGTGTTTTTGGCACGGATGGCAATTGTCGCACCAAGCGGGTTTTCGCCCAGCTCCTCAAGCGCCTGCATGGCCACACTATCGTTTTGGTTCTTGAGACGATACTCAGTCAAGGCATCCTCGCGCGAGGTGTAGCGCACTTCAGCGACGTCGGGAAGCGCCTCCACTTTGGTCTTGAGGGCATTGATAGCCACCTCATCGGCTGTGGTTACAAAGTACACATTGATATCGACTTTTGATTGGATGTTCGTGAGGGAGGCTGTCAGGAGCTGATCAAGGAGCATCGTTGTGCCAATCACAAAGAGTGCCACGGTGATCACAAAAATAGACGCCAAAGACACATAGGCGCTACGCCAAAAACCAATAAACCCGGACCGCACAATTCGTCGAAGACTAGTCACCATACACCAATTTATAGCATGTACTTACCACTTTCGTCGTCCCGAATTATCCGACCACCATCCATAGTGATAACGCGGCGACCAAGTTCATCAATGACACCCTTGTTGTGGGTAGTCATCACGACCGTGGTACCAAGGTCGTTAATCTTCTTGAGAATCTGTACCACTTCGTAGGTCGCAATGGGATCAAGATTACCCGTAGGTTCGTCGGCAATGATGATATCAGGCTGGTTTACAATGGCGCGAGCAATCGCGACACGCTGCTTTTCTCCTCCAGAGAGTTCACCAGGAAAATTCCACGCCTTATCCGCGAGATCAACCAACGAAAGCGCCTGTGGGACATTCTCCGCAATTTCTTCGTCACTACGTCCATTGGCCTCCATCGCGAAGGCGATGTTTTCGTAGGCAGTCTTGTTAGGGAGGAGTTTGAAATCCTGGAACACCGTACCAATCTTGCGACGATAGTGTGGGAGCTTTGATCTCGGAATACGGTGAATATCGAGTGATTCAAAAAAGACATTGCCATGGGTTGGCTTATCTTCAGCAATGATCATCTTAAGCAATGTGGTCTTGCCGGCACCAGAGTGACCAACAATTGAGACAAATTCTTTTGGATCTATCTGGAAGGTGATTTCTTCAAGCGCTGCTTGCCGTCCATCATTGTAGAGCTTTGAGACTTTATCAAAATAAATCATATAACGAATTCTATTTTACGTTACTTCGCCCTTCGCGTCGAGGAAAACCTGTATATCTCCTGCTAATACTTGGTCAATTTGGCGTACTTCCACGCCTGTACGGTGGTCTTTGACTAATTGGTAGGGATGAAGGACATACGACCGAATCTGGCTCCCCCACTCTATCTTCACCGTTTTCTCAACTGAGAGGCCTTCTCGTTCACGTTTGTGCTGCGCTTCACGAAAAGCATAGAGCTTACCCGCGATGAGCGAAAGTGCCCGTTCGCGGTTCTGCTGCTGACTGCGCTCTGTGGAGACATGCACCGAGATGTTCGTCGGAATATGGGTGATTCGGACAGCGGTCTCGCGCTTGTTCACGTTTTGGCCACCAGCCCCTCCCGAACGTGCAAACGAAATCTCGAGTTCATCGTCAGGAATAGCGACAGCAGCTAGATCTTCGATAGCAGGAGAGACTTCCACCAGAGTAAACGAGGTCTGCCGCTTCCCATTGCTATTAAATGGTGAGATACGCACCAGGCGATGGACACCGGACTCGTTTGCTAATGTGCCGTACGCATTTTTGCCAGTGACTTCAATGACGACATTACGGTAGCCACCGTGATCATTTTCATTACTATCAAGTTCGGTGACACTCCAACCGCGGCTTTCGGCGTAGCGCCAGTACATCTCGCGGAGCATACGCGCGAAGTCTTCGGCATCGTCCCCTCCCGCCCCGGCTACAATGGTAATCACCGCCGGGTTGCGGTCATACTTCCCTTCACCTGAGGCCTCCGCCTTGAGGTCCTGGAGTTCTTTAATCATCGCTTGCGCTTTCTGACTGTCTTGCCAAAAATCTGGCTGCAGCATGGCAGCTTCAATCTCGGCGATACGGGTAGTCGGGTCGATCATAATGGGTAGAGTATAGCAAATTAACTCACGAGACGGAAAAGGCACGGCATAGCCGCACCTTTTCCGCTATCTAAATTTTCTTCTAAAATTTGAGCCAATGGTCGGGTTTGAACCGACGACCCTCGATTTACGATACCGATGCTCTACCAACTGAGCTACATTGGCAGTGAATGCTGCGTCCCCTATAGTAGTACAGCTCACATTTGATTTCAAATGATTTTTTGGTATGATACGTGGGCTTCGAATTAAACGAGCAACTGACCAGGGCGACGACGATGACGTCACACGTCGTCATTGCCCTGGTCTCCCTAAGCCAATGTAGCTCAGTTGGTAGAGCACATCCATGGTGGAGTCGAAAAGACTCTTGCCCACAATATTGGAAACGATATCGTGAATCCCGAATAACGGTTAATAGCCAGACATGGCCAAGACCGTGGCGACACTTTCGCCCGAACGACTGACAAGGGTTGCTACGTCGAAAGATACGCAAAAGATACAGTCTAGCCCTTAGATAATGAAGAGGACAAAACTAAGGTACAATCGAAGGATGAGGTCTCCAGTTCGATCCTGGACATTGGCTCAATAACAAAAGACTCCCCTGCGGGAGTCTTTTGTTATTGAGCCAATGTAGAAAGCCAACTGCTTGGCTTTCGTCCAGGATCGAAAACCGCAGCGATGTTCTTTGCTTTTCTAAGCAAAGAACCGCGAGGTGGGGTCGAGAACACTTAGTAAAATCAGAACGAAGTGAATGATTATACTAAGTGATTCGTGACCGATCCTGGACATCACGACTCTTTCTACTTCCGCTTCCAAAACACCATCACAAGCACCCCGACCACTGCCCCGCTAAGATTAAAGATGAGGTCAAGCATAGCGTTCGCATAACCACCCACACCATTGTTTTCAATTGATACCGCAATCAAGAACTCCATGATTTCATTGAGTCCACTGATACCAAGTGAAATCATCGTAGCAGCGAGCGCCACAAGGAAGGTGTGGCTTTTGATACCTAAGGGTACTCGCAGTGTGTGGTAGGCCATCATTGCCACGAGACCATAGAGGTAGGCATGGACTACCTGGTCGTACTTTAATATATAAAAGTCACCGCCGAGATCAAGGAAGGGATAAATCTTGTAGGCAAACAAGACCCCATCAACCGTCTGCACTGCCCCACCCGCAACATGCATGAGTCCCCAGATAGATAATAGCCAAAGCATCCAGATTGGAAACTGTGTCGAACGTAGTGTCACAAATACACCCGCAAAAATTGCGACAATCACCGCCACGTAGATGACAAATTCGAGATTGAGGTCACGGAGGAAATATACCCCACCAGCGATAAGGTACAGGGCGGAAAATGATACGACGGGTATTAGTGATTTGGTCATATAGAATTACAGTAAGTTAGCTTGCTAATGCTTCGAGACGATTATTTACCTCACACCGCTTGTCACGTACGTTACCAAGTGAAGCCATAACGGTGTATATCAATTGTCTTCCAGTAAAATTTGGCTTTAGAGCATATGAGAAAATTGTTTCGTTTCTTCGTGTGGCTTCATAGGCTTTGAACTCTGAATCATCAATCTGTGTTCCGCACACAGTACTGACATTTTTAATGTTGATCCTCCACATTTCCGCCAAAGTGTTTATGGTTCGATTTGGTTGATGATAATAACTACTAAAGATTCGGCCATTGGAGTCCGTAACTACCATACCATCTAAAATGGTCTCTTTAAGCGAAAGATATTCTGATTTAAATGTATTCACTTGTGCTTCAGCAGAGATCCGATAGTTTGGTAATCTTTTCTGCATGAATGCCACTAGTTTTGGATTGGTCTCCAGAATATCAAGTGCAAAACCATAGAGCGCGACACCAATCAAATGTTCTATCAAGGCAAAAGGTACGTCTTGATTTGCCACCAAGCTACCGAACCGTAGTAATGATTCGGTATAGGCACTAGCCATATTATAGTCGCCGATTGATACATGGTATCGAGCATGAAATGCAGTAAGATCGCCATATGTACGTAAGGCGAGGAAAGAACATGGTTTATTGTAAAATGAGTTTTGTCCGTACGTTAATGGACATTGGTATACTTTCTGCTTAGATGCTGTAACAAAATCATCCGCAAGTGCACGCGATTCAGCAACGTACGCCCTTACCGTAGCTGTATCAAGACGAACACCATTAAGGGAGAAAGTGCCGTCTTTATATACAGGGATTCGATTTAAGATATCGTCATCGCTTTCTGAGAGATTGTTTTGTATGGCTATGTATGTAGCCGCATTATCTTTGACTGGCGCTGGTGGGGGTATAACGAGCATCAAATCTGCGTCACTGATAGCTTTGTCGTCCCAGTAATTTGGTAAGTGAATGTACTGCCACAGCGCAAGTACAATCAATCCTAATATGGCTAAGGTGACAAAAATTCTTTTTGTCCAAGACCATCTTTTTTTAGGCTGTATTGCATCTGATTGGGTCATAGATACAGCGTAGCATTGAAATAGATACACTCTCTCTGCTATACACATCCCATATTTTAAGGGACTCGAATCTTACAGATTCGGTATAGGTTGTCGCTATTTTTCCAAAATAGCTGGCAACCTTTTCGAGTCCCGGTGAAATGTGTCCCACACATGTTGTCCTCGACCGCGCACGAAAAAAGCCAGCTTGAGGCTGACTTTTTTCTTTTGCGAGGTCGAAGGGACTCGAACATTACATGTTCAGTACCCCAATTGGCTCCATTATTCGCTTTGCTCTTAATGGAGCTCAATCGGGCTTCGAGTCCCAACAACATGTGTCCCACACATGTTGTCCTCGACCGCGCACGAAAAAAGCCAGCTTGAGGCTGACTTTTTTCTTTTGCGAGGTCGAAGGGACTCGAACTCTACGAGTTCAGTACAGGTGTCGTATCGTACTCGCTAACGCTCCGTGCGATATACTCCACCTTTTCGAGTCCCTTTCGAAGCTTCGCTTCTCACGACCGCTTAGTAACGTAAAATGGCCATCACTGCCGTGATAGCCATTTTACTAACTGCGCGGTCGAAGGGACTCGAACCCTCGGCCTCTTCCGTGACAGGGAAGCGCTCTAACCAGCTGAGCTACGACCGCAGTTATGCCTTATACTGCCACAAAGTAACAGTGGCAAGAGTATATACACTTTTCGTAAAAAGGGCAATATCTTGCGTGGTGTCGATGGGAGGGAACGATCCGTACCGAATCAGTACACCTTTTCTGTCGTTTGTTTCGCTTTGCTCACAAACGTCTAGAAAAGGTCATCCTTCCCTCACAAGCAGTCCCCCGGACTGCTCTCCATCAACAGCCGAACACTGCCATAACTGGCAATGTTCTTTGTGTCGATGGGAGGGAACGATCCTCCGACCTTAGCTTTATGAGTGCTACGCTCTAACCAACTGAGCTACATCGACATGACTCCTTGCGAAGTGCTTGGAGTATACCAGAAGATTAAAATTATTCTAGTCCCTACTTCCCCGCCTTAGACGAGGCCGTGCATGAGGTTTTTCTCTCGGCTTTCAAGAATGGTTTCAGCGCGGGTGATGTCCTCAGGGTAGCCAACTGGTATCCAAAGTTCTTGCTCCACCACGGCCATCGGATACTGCTGTGCATACTCAACCACCACATCGGTGAGGTAGTACTCGCCGTTTGTCTCTTTCTTCAACTCAAACTCAAAGATGTGTGTATCGAGCACCATTGGACCAGTTGAAGCAAGGTTCGATGGTGGGTGGGCCGGTTTTTCAACAAAATCTGCGAGGGTGCCGTCTGGATGTCGTACCACAATCCCAAAACGCTCAGGCGTCTTAGTTGGCATCGCTAATAATCCTCGACTATACGAGGTCAACCGGGCTAAATCATTGGCTCCATGAATATCGTCAGCAAACATAAACAAGAATCGGCCCTTGAGTAAGTCTTTACAAAGCCACAAGGCATGTGCCGTGCCCTTTTGTTCAACTTGCTCGACATACGTCACCTTGCGACCATGGTACTCATTACCAAAGTGCGCACGTAGCTGATCACCGAGATAACCTACCACCAGAATTAGTTCATCAATCGCACTCGGAAGCGCATCAATGGTGTGATCAATGAGCGGCTTACCTGCCACTGGCACCAGGGGCTTTGGTGTATTGTCTGTTAATGGGCGGAGACGAGTCCCCTTTCCAGCGGCGAGAATGACACATTGCATATAAGAGCATTATACTTTAAGCGATTTAATTGCACCAATTACCTTTCGACGCATGCGGGTACCGCTTTTTACTTTGACCCGAAGCGTTCCCATATGACCATCATGATTTAGATATGTTTTACTACTTATGGATTTTATGAAACTTGTTTTTGTGAACTGTGAGAATGGTATTCCTGTAGTTCTGACCCAATATCTTTCAACTTCAGACTTACGGCTTTGATGACTGTTATTTATAGAAATGCGTAAGATTAAATCCTTTTTCTTAACAGCAAATACTTTATCTAACCAGAGTATATAAAACTGAATCATGATCGGATCGCTGTTAGTAAAACCAAACTCCTGACTACCACGTTTATATCCTTCACCCCAATAAAGACCAAGTCCGATACAAAAGATGTCTCTGTCAGATACTTTGCCTAACAGTGATTTACCACTACTTTCATCAGATTTAATTTGTTCATTTTTACTATCTCGTAAACGTTGACTGTAGGACATTAAACCAGCCAGGCTATTTACTTTAGTACGTTGCTGTAGTCTCGATTTTGCGTTTTTATCTAAAGGTACACTCCGTAACCATAAGCTTGCTGTACTTTTACTAATTTTAAGTTTTGTTGCAATTTCATTCAGACTATATCCTTGCTGTCTTAGTAAAATTGCATTTTTATGCTCCTTTTCTTTTCTCATAGTTCGAAAGGTAATATATTCACTATTATATCACTAGACAATATTTTTTGTAGTGCTATACTTGCGGCACCGCAGTATAGCGGGTTAGAGGAGAGGTACCTCGGGAGGCTCAATAGGGCTCATCCACAGAAATGTGACATGGAATCCTTGCCAAATTCGGTGAAACCTTCGTTCGCTTGCAAAATGAGAACATGGCAATACC
>JACCDV010488867.1_pt1 | contig 57501 bp, 71 predicted proteins | sample 7446131 | NCBI WGS metagenome assembly JACCDV01 (sample SAMN15323448, study PRJNA562643) | freshwater metagenome | isolation source: river surface water | place: USA:Blue River Watershed | collected 2017-08-17
CCACCTCCGGTATTCCCGAGTACACAAATTTTTCTTCTACCCGGATATGCAGCGTAAATCGCTTTCAAGGAATCAGGTGTGTGAGCGTAATCGACAACCACCGAAAAACTTTGACCCTCGTCAATTTTTTCTGCTCGACCTGAAATGACCTGCAACTTTGATAGTCCTCGTGCGATTTGCTTTGGCTCAACGCCTATTCCTTCCGCCAATGTAGCTGCGGCGAGGGCATTTAAGATTGTGAAGGTGCCAGGGAAGGGGATTTCAAAGGTCACGCCTCGGTATGTAAGTGACACGCGCTCGACGCCTTCTGAGTATGGCGCCGCTCCGGAGAGTGAAAATGGAAGTATTGTTTCAACAGGTAGTTGAAGCATCAGAGCTCCAAGTTCGTCGTCGGGGTTTGCGACAATGATTCTCGGTCGCTTAAATGACTTCACAAGTCCGTGTCCTATTCCTAGTTTAACGTTCTTATACGCCTCGTAAGATCCGTGCGACTCGATATGTTCTGGCTGAATATTTGTAAAGACGAGCGCATCCAAAAAAACACCCGCGTCTCTAAATTGAACGGCACCTTCGGAGGTGAGCTCGACCACAGCATGCGTGCACCCCGCGCGAACGGCTTCCGAGAGAACGCGTTGAAGGTAGCCACGACCCTGCATCGTCATTTTAAAGAGATTCGGGCGAGACTCTGTGTTGATTTTGAAGCGAATGGTAGATGCTACTGCGGTGCGATAGCCAGCTTCTTCTAAGATGGCATTGATCATTTCGACCGTAGAAGATTTGCCTTTAGTTCCAGTCACTCCGATGACGTACAGGTTTCGAGCAGGGAACCCAAACCACAAAGCAGCCCCCCAACCAAAAATGAAATGATATGCACGTAGCAGTATTTTGTAGAGCGATGCAGGAAGTATGTGTGAAATTAATTTTTTCAACATAGTCAACGAATTGCTATCGCGTGTTCGATGCTATCCGTATTGCTTCTCGAATTTTTCCTTCAGCTGTATCTATGTCTTTTGGGACAAGTCGCACCGCGTCTCTGGCTTCGCGAATCGAGTAACCAAGTCCAATAAGGGCGTCGATGACGTCCCCGTCGGATTCGTTGGACTTTCGCTCTTCGCTCACTCCGACTTTGCCCTTGAGTTCTAGTACAATTTTTTCGGCTGTCTTTTTCCCGATTCCGTACGCTTTTGAAAGGCCGGTCGCGTCATTGGCGAGTATTGTTTTCTCAAGGCCCGACACGTCGACCGTGTTCAAGATGTTCAGCGCTGACTTCGGACCAATACCTGACACTGAAAGAAGGAGTTCAAACCATCGCAGTTCGTCTTTTGATTCGAATCCATACAAATCCTGGGCGGTTTCTCGAACGGCGAGGTGTGTCCAAAGAAAGAGGTTGTCGTGTTCCGCATACCTCGTTAGCGTCGATACTGGCACAAATACTTTATATCCAACCCCATTCACCTCTAGTACAAATGTGTCGCGGGAAACTCCCCTGATCATCCCCTGAAGTGAGCCAATCATATAGGAATAGTATCACTCTTGCGTTTAGCCATTTTTCGCGGTACATTCGTTTCTCATGGCAATAACGAAAGGAGCAAAAAAAGCACATCGATCTTCATTGAAGAAGCGCGTGTTTAACATAAGAAGGAAGCGTGCGATGGCAGAATCTGTAAAAGCTGCACGAGGCACACAAGGTAAAGATCGAGGAGCTCAATCAGAGGCGCTTAAGGAGGCGTATCAAGCTATTGATAAAGCATTGAAGCGAGGTGTGATTAAGAAAAACGCTGCAGCACGAAAGAAAGCTCGCCTCTCCGCACTTCTCAAAAAATCATCAGCGAAATAATTTAAACCCGCCTCAGGCGGGTTTTTTCATATAGAAATATGTGGTACATTCCCTCCACGCTTGCACCATTCCACATGATGCTTGCCGGCTCTCTGTAGCTATCGCTACCGAGAGTCAAAGCGAAACGCTTAATCCGCTCTCTGTAGCTACCGCTACCGAGAGCTCGCTCGAAGAAAATAAGTGAGCAAGCTCCTTATTCTCCTTCTCATTCGCTCTCGTCGTTCAATGGATAGGACGCAAGCTTGCGGAGCTTGTAATGTAGGTTCGATTCCTACCGAGAGCACAAGCGAGAGAAATAAAGGTCGCCCCGAAGGGGCGATTTTTGTTTATACAGATACGAACCTCACTCGTTTGAGTGAGTAGCTGAAGAAACGAAAATCCTCTAGACCTTTATTTCCGAGCGCTGCGAATCGGCAAACCGCGCGTACCGAGAGCACTAAAGACCTATCGTTTTAGCTACGCGATCAACAAGGCCGTCTAGTTTGTCGACCTCAACAACATTCTGGTTTTTGAACTCCATTCGGATTGCGCGGAAATCAACGCCTTCAAGTGGTGCCTTTATAATGCCAATCAATGTTTTGCACTCGATGGTCAAATGTCTCGGTTCGTTTTCTGAAATAGAAAAGCGCGTGATTTTATCGAAAGGAATCAAATCTTTCCCAATCATAAAGCCATCTTCGGTCACAGCATATGTATGTTTTGGCGGTGGGGCAGAGCCAACGAGCATCACGGCAAATCCGCCAATAACACAAATGACCGCGAATAAATAATTTTGGAGAATGATTGAAGCGATAGCCACGCCTCCTGCAATTACTCCGACCGCCCAGTACCATTCACGCTCTTTTTCAGTATGTTTGTACTCGTACGCCTGCCATTTCGCTATGACGTGTTTCATGAGAACAGTATACCCGCTTCGCGCGCAGGGTTGCCCTAGATTGATGGTTTTTCAGAGGAAAAATATTCACGCACATTCTTTACGTCGTCGGCAATCTGAAGCTTGAGTGCCTCGTCGCTCTCGAATGATGCATGCTCTCGTATTTTTTTATAGAGAGTAAAGAGTGCCCTCTCACCATAGATGTCGTCAGAAAAATCAAGAATGTACGCTTCGAGCACGCCGCGGGTAGTGTCGCCAAAAAATGCTGCAGGGTACTTCCCTCCTTTCACCGTTACGATTCCAGCAAAAATACCGCTCACAGATTCATTGACTACAATGTTTGCGGTGGGGAATCCGAGCGTGGACGCCCGTTGTGACCCAGGAACAATTGTTCCGGAAAAATTTTTGTTCATCGAGGTTTATGGAAAAAGTAACCGTTTTTTCCAGCGTCCCTTATTCTGTACATACTGCGTACGTGAGTGTAAGCGTCCGGCTCCGCCGTTTTCCCAAAATTCGATTTGTTCAGGAATAACCCTATATCCTCCCCAATGCGGTGGAAGTGGAATATTTTTGCCTGCATATTTTCGTTTGAGTGCTTTCATAGTTCGTTCGAGAATTTCTGGGTGGGGTAATTCTGCGCTTTGAGCTGATGCCCAGGCACTTATCTGGTTATCTCGCGGTCGAGTTTTGAAATATGTTGCCGATTCCTTCAGAGAAGTTTTTTCTACACTTCCCGTAATTCGCACTTGTCGTCCTGCGCTCTGCCAGTAAAAAAGGATGGCCGCATAAGGATTTTTTTCAAGCTCCATACCTTTTCTGCTTTTGTAATTCGTAAAAAAAGTAAAACCACGTCGAGAAAAATCGCGAAGAAATACGATACGCGAAGACGGGCGGGCGTGAGTGTCAGCGGTAGCGAGAATCATTGCGTTCGGTTGCGACTCAGATGTTGCCTGTTCAAACCAATCTTTGAAGTGCTCATACGGGTCGCTGGTTTTTGATGTTGCGAGTGATGTGAGGGTAGGGTTGAGTGCCTCTGAGTATTTCTTAACTGTTTCTTTAAATCCGTATACAAGTGCGTCAGCAGTGAATTCATGCCCGATGGAAGCCTCTGATATGTACGGGCCAACTGCCGTAACAAGGGGCGGGAGATTCTTTAAGTTCAAATCATGTCCGATGTGTACGTGGAGTCCGCGCGCCCACGCCTTTTTGGCTGTTGCTACTATTTTTTTTATTTCGACCGACTCCCGCTTTGTGTTATATGCCGAAGCGTATTCTCCGGTATATATTTCAATACCATCAGCGCCGACGGAATGAATTTTTTCGATATCAGTAAACCCAGGGTCTACGAAAAGAATGATTCGAGCTCCTGTTTTTTTGAGTCTCTTACACGCTGCTCGCAATAATAATTGATTGTCTTCTGTAAATTTCCAACCTGTATCAGAAGTGAATGCGCTTGGGGCATCAGGCACAAGCGTACACTGCTCTGATTTGACAAAGTCGCTTATTCTAAGAAAACGCTCGTCGGGGTAGCCTTCAATATTGAGTTCGACGCGCGGTCGAACAGATTTCATTCGCTTTGCCACTTCAAGTACATCACTCTTTCGTACGTGGCGTTCATCTGACCTCGGATGAAGAGTAATTCCGTGAGCGCCTGACTCAATTGCAAGGTCAGCAAACTGAACCACATTAGGAACCCCGGTGTGTCGAGAGTTTCTTAACAGTGCAATCTTATTGAGGTTCACACTAAGTCGCGTATATAGCGCAGTCCGTGGTGAGCTTTTTTTTGCCATGCCGTATACGCATTCTGCATCGAAAGGGCAGAAAAGAAAATAAGTGCGGAGGAGGTGAGAATGCTCACAAGACATAAAACCACTCGGTTTTATGAATTTCCTCCACGGGAGAACTCCCGTTCTCCCGACCCCTCTCTCGTTCGAATCTCACTCCATCGACGAATTCGTAAAATAAAAACGCTTCTAATGAAGCGTTCTATTTGACGGTGCGGAGGAGGTGAGATTCGAACTCACGGTCCAGTTCCCCGGACGCCGCATTTCAAGTGCGGTGCGTTAGACCACTCTGCCACTCCTCCGTATCGCGCTAGCGTACCCTAGCTTCGCAAAGCCTGCAATCTCCGCGGTATACTAAAAATGTAGTGGGAAAGATTGTTGGCATAGATTTTGGCACGAAGCGCGTGGGGGTCGCGGTGTCCGATGAGAGCGGTTCCGTCGCGTTCCCGCGGACAACCATTCCGAATGACTCACGTCTCATTCGTGAAATAGCCACCATCGTGCAACAAGAACATGCTACGGCGATTGTCATCGGCGAGTCCCGAAACTGGAGTGGCGCAGAAAATCCAGTCATGAAAAACGTAAAGGCGTTTGTTGCAGAACTAGAAAAAACAGCAGGCGTGGAGATTCATTATGAACCCGAGTTTTACACTTCGAAAGAAGCCCGGAGAGAGGGGCAGGAGGGATCAGTCGACGCGCAGGCTGCAGCAATAATTTTAAATAGTTTTATTACTAAACAGAAACCACAATGAACATCACCCTCGATGAGTTTAAAAATGCCGTCATACAAATTGGCACAGTTCGCTCAGCTGAAGCAGTGCCCGATACGGACAAATTACTCCGTTTGACGGTTGATTTTGGGGAGGGGACGGTGCGTCAAATATTGTCTGGCATTGCAGAGCATGTTCAACCAGTCGATCTCGTTGATAGGCAGTTTCCGTTCATTACGAATCTGGAACCGAGGGTCATTCGCGGTCTCGTGAGTAACGGCATGTTGCTTGCAGTTGGTGAGGGAGAAACGTTTGCTTTGCTTTCTCCGACAAAACCTGTTTCTCCGGGAAGTAGGATTCGCTAACAGAACGCCAAAGTTTTTGAACGTATAATGAATGCATGTCTTTACGAGGCGTGCTTCTTTCTGTTTTCCCAACACCACCGCAGGTCGCTATGCTGGCTGCGGGGATAGATATTTCTCAGGGTTCGGTGAAAAGTGTCCTGCTTTCTGAACATGGCGACTCAGTTACGGTGAAATCGTTTAGTGAAATTCCTCTTCCTGAAGGGGCAGTTATTGGAGGGGATATCGAAAAGGAAGATGTCGTCGTCGATGTTCTTCGCTCATTACGCCTCAAAAGTGGGGTTCGATATGCAAGTGCGTCGCTTCCTGAAAAGAAAGCATATATTTATCAAACACTCGTCCCTCATGATGCAAAGAATTTGAAGGCAGGTGTCGAATTTGATTTTGAGGCACATGTGCCATTGCCACCAAAAGAAGCACTGTTCGATTATGAGCCAGTGCGCAGAATAGAATCAGGCACTGTCGTGTCGGTAACCGCGTACGCAAAGCGATTGGTGCAAAAATATCAGTCAGTCTTTGAAAAGGCGGGGATAACGCTACGCTCTCTTGAGGTTGAGTCGCAGGCGCTCGCTCGCGCGGTTGTTGATAGTTCAGCAAAGAAGAAAACAGTGCTGATGATTGATTTTGGAAAGTACACGACACGAATAGCAATTGTTCAGAATGGTGTCGTTGGTTTTACCGCGACCGTGGAGGTTGGAGGTGACGCGATGACGCAAGCAGTGATGAAGCGACTGAATGTACCTGAAGCGGAAGCTGAGCAAATAAAAAACGAAAAAGGGTTTCTAATGAGCCCCGCGAACAAAGATCTAGTCGAAACACTCATGTCTACCGTTTCAGTCGTTAAAGATGAAATTGTGAAGCATATGTCATATTGGAATGATCCAGCGCAGGATGACGTTCCTCGACGTCCAATAGAACGAGCAATTATGTGTGGGGGAAACGCAAATTTGCGAGGTTTCCCAGAGTATTTGGAGGGGTACTTGAACATCCCTGTTTCAATAGCGAATGTTTGGTCTAATGCGCTCGTGTTTGATAGGTATGTTCCGCCCATGCAGTATTCTGATTCGCTTGAGTATGCGACTGCAGTAGGACTCGCGTTGCGAGGATTGCCCTCAAAGCATTGGTAGAGATGTTCTAAGTATATGGTTAACATTTTGCCCAAAAAAACTCAGCACGAACTTTCCGCGATGTACTATGCGCGGTTGTTCGGTACATTTTTGATACTTGTAGCCGTCATGATCGGAATCGGGGCGGGAGTGTTAACGCCAGCGCATTTCTTGGCAAAGGAAGAAGCCGAGGCGTCGAAGCGATATGCCGACGCGTTGCAGCAAACGCTTACCTTAAGTGAGGCTTCGAGCTCGGGACGGATGTTGCCAGTGTTGGCGGAACAAATTAAGGTTATGAAGGCATATCAAAGAACTCCTGTGCTTGAACCAGCACTCGACAGAATTATTGATGCTATCCCTACCACAGTGAGTGTGCAGAAAGTCGGATTTAAGTTTAGTGCTGATAAAGACGGGACACTAACGGTTGCAGGCACTGCTAAATCTCGCGCGGCGCTCGTTGGTTTTGTAGACACTTTAAAGAAGGATTCGCTATTTAAAAATGTTTCCGTCCCCGTCGGTGATTTGGTAGCAGAAACTGACCTTCCATTTACGATGACGCTCACGATACCTCTTTCAACACCATGAAGCACGTTCTTTTTCTATCATTCAGTGTGATTCTCGTTGTTGCTGCGGCGTTTGGGTACTGGTTTATGCATGACAGTATTTCTCGTGGAGTTGATGAAATTGCGGCAGCGCGGTCTGAGGCAGAAGCAGCTAGTGGACGAGAGCAATTTCAGAAAGCCGCAAGCGCATTCTTGTCAGACACCGAACGAGAACGCCAAGAGTTGAGCACCTTTATCGTCCAAGACGCAGATTTCGTTGCCGCAATCGAGACAATTGAGGCATCGGCAAAGCGAGAAAAGGTTTCAGTAAGTGTTGGTTCAGTAACCGTAGAAAATAAAACACATCAGTTTCACGAAGTTGTTACTATGACGTTGTCGGCACGAGGAGGATTTGCTTCGCTTGTGGCATTCGCCGCATCCCTTGAGTCGCTACCGTTCGCATCTCGTGTTCAGGGGCTTTCTATTGAGAGCGCGGCAGATAAGGAGTGGTTCCTGACTACTACAATCGAATTCATTAAGCAAAAACCACAACCATGACCGAGAGAATCGTTAAATTCTTTGTGTCTTTAGTAACCCCAAGCCCTGCTCGAGATTGGACTATTTCGCTCGTCCTACTTATTGCGTTCTTCTTGTCACTTGTTGCGTACGCAGCATATTTATTCATTGGTATCCGTCAGGGCACAATCGTGGGGAACGCTCCAGAAATCGTTCAGGTTTTACCGAATGTTTCTCGCGCAGATCTTATGAATACGCTCGAAGTGTATCGTGTGCGGCGTGCAAATTTTGAGTCGGGTGATTTCTAAGAAGGGTTCGTGGCTCCTGCCCGCCACCGTGTGTGGTCACGCATAATTTTCTTACCTTCGTTCGAAAATTTGCGCGACACTACTTTGTGATGTGATGAATGCTCTGTAATTTTGTGCCTACAAGTCGCTCGTCACCTTCGTTCCTCGCGCTCGCAGGCCACCCCTCGCCGTTTTCTGGAACAGAAAACATGGCTGCGGTCGCCCCATCAGCACGAAACCCGCAGCAGTGCGGGGTTCGCGTGTCTGATGTGGCCCCTGCAGGAATCGAACCTACATCGACGGCTTAGAAGTCCGCAGCTCTATCCATTGAGCTAAGGGGCCATGTTCCGGCACATCAAAATCGTACCAGTCTTTCTATACCATTTGATTTCCGGGTGGGCGATAAGGGACTTGAACCCCTGACCTTCGCTGTGTAAAAGCGCTGCTCTACCAACTGAGCTAATCGCCCGATTCGCTTAGACTGCCTAGAATACGCGAAATTACGGTATTCTACAAATCATGTCTGCATTTCGGGCAATGGCTACAGGGCGAGTGCAACTCGTTATGTATCGAGATTTCATTCAAAGAAAAGCATCATCTCTCGGTGTTGTCGGCACCGTTCGAAATGTGAACGATGGAAGTGTGGAGATATGGGCAGAGGGAGAAAAGAAATCTCTCGAGAAACTTTTGGAATACGCACGGAAAGGCCCTCTGCTGGCAGATGTCGAAAACGTCCGCGTTGAATGGAAGGAACCTTCAGGACTGTATACGAGTTTTACAATCAAGTACTCATGAATCCTATTCGTTCTGTGGGAATAATTTTGGACGGAAATCGTCGCTGGGCGAAGCAGAGAAATCTGCCGTCCTTAGAGGGGCACCGAGCAGGATATGAAGCCTTGAAGAAACTCTCTAACGATGCGCCACGCCTTAAGCGAGAATACGGGCTCGAGTACGTGACGCTCTACTGCTTCTCAACCGAAAATTGGAACAGGACGAAAGAAGAGGTTGGGTATTTGATGGCACTTTTTGAAGAGGCGCTCGCTTTTGTGTTAGCTCACGGAATAAAAAAAGGAGAGCGTAACCCAGAAGAAGGGATTCGGCTTCGCATCATTGGCGAGCGGGAGCGGTTTTCTGAAAAAATACAGGCACTCATGCGCGAAGCGGAGGAGAAGACTAAACACTTTGGTGGCGTTACCGCAGTTCTTGCGCTGTCGTATGGTGGTCGAGCCGAAATCGTACGGGCGATAAAAAAACTCGCACATGTAGAGAGTGTGAATGAAGAGTCGTTTGCACGCGAATTGTGGAGCGGTGATATCCCTGACCCAGACATCATTATCCGGACCGGCGGGGAGCAGCGTTTGTCGAATTTTCTAACCTGGGGCTCGGTGTATTCAGAACTATTCTTCCCTGAAACGCTCTGGCCCGACTTCACGGTTTCCGAGCTCGAGAAGATTTTTGCCGAGTATCGCGAGCGTGAACGTCGGCACGGCGTGTGAGAGGTGGTGCGTGGCGCGCGAATCAGGCGTCAGAATCATTCTATAATTCTATAGAATTATAGAATGATGGGGGGGTGGTAGTATAGGAGCCGTGCACACGCGTGAGCCGGAAATACTTTTTGAGGACGACGATGTCCTCGTTATCAGCAAGCCCGCAGGGCTCATCGTGCATTCCGACGGACGAACTGAAGAATATTCTGTTGCTGAATGGGCAGTGGGGCTGTATCCGTCAATGAAAGGGGTTGGGGAGCCGTGGACGTCGCCTCAGGGCGAAGTCATCGACAGGCCAGGTATTGTGCATCGTCTCGATAGAACAACATCGGGGGTGATGATTCTTGCGAAAAACAACGCGGCACACGCATTTCTCAAAAATCAATTTCAAGACAGGACGACCTCGAAAACATATCTCGCGTTTGTGTATGGGCATCCGAAGAATGACTCTGGAATTATTGAAAAAGAAATTGTTCGCATCAAAAGTATTCCCCCTCGATGGGGGGTTGCTCGAGAGGGCGAGGATAATAAAAAGCGCGCTGCCGTCACTTATTGGAAGGTTTTAAAGCGCGGGACTGATGGAACGACCAAAGAGCCCGTTTCATATATGGAATTGTCACCAAAAACGGGGCGTACGCATCAAATTCGTGTACACCTAAAAGCGATGCATCATCCGATTATTGGTGACCACCTGTATGCGTCGGGGAAGCCGGCGTTGCTTGGGTTTTCTCGCCCTGCGCTCCATGCACGGAAACTAGAGATACGGCTTCCCAGTGCAGAAATGCGCACTTTTGAAGCCCCGCTGCCTGCAGATATGCGGAAAGCAGAAGTAGCCCTCAAGGGGTTTGCGGAAAAAGCCTAGGCGTGCTATTTTTCTCCTTCATGAGCGTTTTGGCACCAACAAAAAAGACCTCACCGGTCAATGTGGATGAAAGGAAAAACCTTCCTATCAAGGCGGGGGATATTGTTCGCGTACACCAGAAAATTAAGGAAAAAGGAAAGATTCGTATTCAGATATTCGAGGGATTGGTACTTGCGCGAAAGCACGGCACTGAAGCAGGAGCTACGTTCACTGTTCGCGCGACGATGTCGGGCGTTGGTGTTGAAAAGGTGTTCCCACTCTATTCACCACAAATCGACAAGATTGAAATTGTTCGCCGCTCACAGATGCGCCGCGCAAAGCTCTACTACATTCGCGACAAATTCGCTCGTGATATGAGGAGAAGCCTCCGCAACATGGTCAATGTTGCTATCGCGACCAAGTCAGAACGCGAAGAAGCTGACCGCGCAATTGCAGAAGCTGAGGCATTGAAGGCAGAACAGGAGGCAGTTGCAAAAGCTGAAGCAGAAAAGGCGGCAGCGGAAGCAGCAGCAAAGGCTGAAAAAGAAAAAGCAGAAGCGCCAGCACCCGAAGTCGCTTCAGAAACACCTGAAGCAGAAGCACCGAAAGCATAACCAAAACCGAGCAACTGCTCGGTTTTTTGTTTGCAAAAGCCCTTAAAATACTTAGAATAAGGCAACCGTATGTACGTCTCAGTATGTACGCGAGCACTATTTGCGCAGGTGGCGAAATTGGTAGACGCACTACCTTGAGGTGGTAGCCCCAGCAATGGGATGGAGGTTCGAGTCCTCTCCTGCGCACTCGACATTGTCATGACATACGCTTCGCGTATGTCTCTACAATGTCGCGCAGGAGAGGACTCGAACGACGGAGCGAATGTTTTCCGTTTCGGAAAACCGCGAGTCGGTGCCTAGGCCGAGCGCGAACGAACGGTGAGCGCAAGAGCCGAAGGCGAGTCAATTATTTTCTGCGACAGCATGGTGTCTATAGTGTAATGGTTAGCACTAGAGTTTGTGGAACTCTCAGTTCGGGTTCGAATCCCGATAGACACCCCAAATAATGTCCTACCTAACATTCATTCTCGTCGCTTCTATCACCGGGTTCGTCCTGATTTCTTTGTTGGGCTTCATTTTGAAAAGGGATGTATGGCGATTTAGTCGGTCGTCTCTTGTTGCTATTTCTGTTTTCTATATTTTTTTCTGGGTCGGTGACGCGATATCTATATACTTTGGGTACTATGTTTTCGACCAACAACATCTGTTGGGACCATGGATTGGCGGTATTCCACTAGAAGACCACATTGCGGGGATTCTCGGTCTAGTTCTGGTCAAATGTTTGTTTAATTTTTTTGAGGGCGCTTCACAGGAGGTTAATTCGGTGACCAAAACATAAATGGAATTAAAAACTCTTTTCTTTGTTATCGCCCTCGCGGTAGCCGTGTTGGCATTCATTCCGTATTTTCGCGGGATGTTTAAGGGCGACACCAGGCCCCATTCGTATACGTGGCTCATCTGGAGTATTACAAGCGCAATTGGCGCAGCGGGAGTGTGGCACGGTGGTGGCGGACTACCCGCAATCGGTTTCATCATTAGCGCATCGCTAACCTTCCTTACTTTTTTGTTTTCGTTGCGTTTTGGAACTCAAAACATAACTCGAGGTGACTCAGTAGCGCTAGCAACGTGTCTCGTTGCTGTTTTTTTCTGGGTATTCCTAAACGACCCTGTTGCGAGTGTTATTTTGGGCATTTCTATCGATATTGCAGGATACTGGCCGACTCTGCGCAAGAGTTTTCTAGACCCATGGGGCGAATCCCTTACTTCGTGGATACTGTGGATTCTTGCTCCTGGTTTTTTTCTCTTGGCGCTTGATACGTACAACATTCTGACCACCGCATACTACGCACCTCTGATTATCATCAACAGCATTTTTGTCATTCTTTTTTTGGTGCGTCGCCGTACGGTTGCGAAACCGATATAATTTATACGTGAACGCATATCTTTCACTTCCTGACATCCGCTTCAAAGAAAGCTACATTGCTGGACTTCGTGAATATCAAGCCGAAGGTCGGTATCTAGAGGATTCTGTCGAAGAGGCTGAGAAAGATTTTCTGGCGTATGTCGAAAAGGAAAAAGCAAAAGCACACGGGGAACATTTACCCGAAGGTTTTGTGCCAGAAACACGATATTGGCTTGTTGACGAGAATGAATGTGTTGGCGAGATAGGAATTCGACACATGCTCACTGAGCATCTTCTGAAAATTGGGGGCCATATCGGATATTCAATTCGTCCTGCAAAAAGGAAGCAAGGGTACGGAAAATTCATTTTGAAGCTTGGTCTCGAGAAGGCAAAGGAAATGGGTTTTGAAAAAGTATTACTCACGTGCGATGTCACGAATGATGGTTCAAGAAAAATAATTGAAGGAAATGGCGGCGTTTTGGAAAACATAGAGGCGAATCCCGGACACCCTGACAAGGCGAGGTTTTGGATAGACATTCAGAAACCGTCGAGTTAGTGTGAAGGTACCTTCATCATGACCCCGCTTTCTCTTAGTGCACTAACGAGTTCAAAAACCTTTTTTCTTATTGCGGGACCCTGCGTTATTGAGTCGGAAGAGCATTCTTTGAAGATGGCAAAAGCGATTAAAGAAATCGCAGAGAAGCACGGCATTCCTTACGTTTTCAAATCTTCATTTGATAAAGCAAACCGCTCAAACATCTCTTCAAACCGAGGACCTGGCCTTGAGAAAGGGCTCAACATTCTAAAAAAAGTCCGCGACGAGATAGGTGTTCCTGTTACGACCGATATTCACGAATCATGGCAGGCAGAGAAAGTTGCAGAGGTCGTCGACATTATTCAAATCCCCGCTTTTCTTGCTCGGCAGACAGACCTATTGGTTTCCGCCGCTAAAACAGGGAAAATAGTGAGTGTGAAAAAGGGGCAGTTTATGGCGCCATGGGATATGAAAAACGTAGTTGAGAAACTAGAAAGCGCTGGCGCAAAAGAAATTTTACTTATGGAGCGTGGTTCAAGCTTTGGGTACAACAACCTCGTGGTTGATATGCGCTCGTTCCCAATAATGAAATCGTTCGGAGCTCCCGTGGTGTACGACGCGACTCACAGTCTGCAACTTCCTGGCGGAGGCGAGGGCGGCAAGGTGACCGCAGGCATGAGGGAATACATAGGAACATTAGCAAAAGCCGCCGTTGCCGCAGGTGTTGATGGACTATTTATGGAAGTGCACGACAATCCTGAAAAAGCACTTTCTGATGCTTCAACGCAGTTTGCTCTCTCTGAGCTTGATCAGTTGCTTTCAATGCTCACGTCTATCCGTGCTGCCGTCGCGGCGTAGTTTTCCACCACGAAGAAATTCGGTGTTTCTTTTATTGCGTGGTACATACAAAGGTATGTTGAAACACATATGGCACTCTATTCTTTTTTCGCTTGAATGGAGAGCCATAGCTTTTGTAATTACCAATCTCTTTTTTTGGTTTACGACTGAAGAATTCTGGAAGGCCACCGCTATGGCGCTCACACTTCAGGCAATACTTTTTATTGCGCACGTTGTGTGGTTTTATTTTAGAGAGGAGTCGTACGCAAAAAAAGCAAAGTCCTAATTTTTTGTCGTCGTAACTCTACGTTTTGAATATCACCACTACATCAGTACGCTCGTTTGTATCACGGCATGAGCGCATATTCCTACCGCTCGCGCTTTTTTTTGGATTTGCAGTTGATGCGTTTACGCTTCGGCGCGCTGACCTTCTCCCCGAAACTGTATTGATCTACGTGTACCTTTCGCTTGCAGGACTCGCTATCGTAATGCTACACGCGATTGAGTCCGGTCGAATCCGAGGGCGGCTGATACTACGAGCACAGCCTTTTATCCCGCTCGTTTTGACGTACGCATTCGGGGGGCTCTTTAGTGCGTTTGTAGTTTTTTATACGAAAAGCGCTTTGATATCCGACAGCTGGCCTTTTTTGTTATTTCTCCTGTTGATTGTGATAGCGCTTGAGCTACTTCGGGAGTATCGCTCTAAGTTGGTATTTAATCTCGCAATTTTTTATCTCGGACTGGTTTCATTTTCCATATATTCGGTCCCGTTGTGGGTAGGGAGGATGGGCGGTGATATCTTCGTCACTAGCCTTTTCGTTGCAACGGGCCTATTTGCATTCTTTTGTGGACTACTGTGGTTTATTGATGCGAAACGAGTACTGCGAAATTCTGGGAAAATTGTGGCGACCGTTCTTACGGTGTGCAGTGCACTTACTTTTTTTTATACGGCAAACATTCTTCCGCCTATTCCACTAGTACTCAGGGATGTAGGCGTGTTCCATACAGTAATTCGAACGGAACACGGGTATGAGCTTCGTGAAGAAGCCACCTCATTTTTCGATACGTTTTTTGCGCACAACATCCATGTGATTGCAGGAGCCCCCATATTCGTTTTTAGTTCTGTATATACTCCTGTTCGTTTGGATACCGATATCGTTCATCGATGGGAGTATTTTGATGAAGCAATCAGCGACTGGATCGTATCCACTGTAATTTCATATCCCGCGGAGGGTGGGCGCGAGGACGGGTATAGAGGTTACTCGACAAAGCAAAACTTGGCAGAGGGGTTGTGGAGAGTGACGGTAGAAACTCCCGAAGGCTTAAAAATAGGGAGAACTGAATTTAGAGTTCTGTATGTCGATGTGCCTCCACAGCTCCACACCAAGTTTCGCTGATTGAAAAGAACCAGGTTTCTGATACCATGCACAGACGTGGAAGCAGACATAGTTGTTGACCTCCAATACGGAGATTCAGGAAAGGGTAAAGTCACCCATTTTTTGGCAAAATCTAAGCGATATACGCACGTACTTCGTTATAACGGGGGTTGTAACGCGGGACATACAATATTTCACAAGGGGAAGAAGTTTGTAACGCACCATATTCCAGCGGGAGTATTTTGGGGCATTCCTTCGGTTATCGGCCCAGGCTGCGTCTTGGATCCAGTACAGTTTTTTAAGGAAATTGAAGAACTCGAGGCAGGAGGGGTGCGGACGAAAGGTAAGGTATTTATTGCCAAGAACACGCATGTGATTACTGAGGATCACAAGCACGAAGATACTAAGGATGCGCGCATCGGCACCACGAAACGCGGAAACGGCCCTGCGTATCGAGACAAATATGCTCGAGTTGGAGTGAGAGCGGAGGATGTTCCTGAGTTGAAGCCCTACATTGTTGATTTGTACGAACTTTTTCACAAGAGCAAAAAGAAGGTAGTGATTCTTGGCGAAGGCGCTCAGGGTTTTGGGCTCGACATCGATTGGGGGGATTATCCGTATGTAACGTCGTCACACTGCACCACTGCAGGGGCGCTCTTAAACGGCATTCCGCATTCGGCTATCAAAAAAGTGTACGGTAATGCAAAAATTTACGAAACGTACGTTGGCGCAAAAAAGTTTGAGCCAGATGATGCGGTGTTTGAAAAAATCAGAGAAGCAGGGGAGGAGTATGGCGCAACGACCGGCCGACCTAGACAGTGTAATTGGATTGACCTCGACCTTTTGGAGCGAGGTATGCGTATAAACGGTGTTACACACCTTATTTTGAACAAAGTTGATGTCCTTCGAGCTGTTGGTGCATGGGGCGCAATCGCCGACGGAAAAGCTCGTCGCTTTAAGAGTGAGAAAGAACTCAAAGCATTTATCATTAAGCGCCTCGCGAAATCCGGAGTGCCGAAGAGTAAAATTATTTTCTCCGAATCCAAACATAAAATATAAATAGCCGATGAAATCTCTCTTTCAGCATTTCTGGTTCTCTTTGGTTGCAACAGCAGTCGGGCTCGTAGCTTTGTTTTTGTACGGAGGGTGGGAGGCATTCTTTATTGCGATTCTTTTGTTCCTTCTCGAAATCACACTGTCATTCGATAACGCAGTGGTGAACGCGCGCGTGTTGCAAAAAATGACGAAGGAGTGGCAACAGCGCTTTCTGACATGGGGAATTTTAATTGCCGTTTTCGGAACACGTTTCGTGCTCCCAATTGTTATTGTCAGCGTCATTACGCTCACCAACCCATGGGTTATTACACAAATGGCTCTGTTTGATGCTGCGCAATACGGACATTTACTTGAGGATGCGAAACATGCAATACACGCATTTGGCGCTTCATTCTTGCTTCTTGTCGCCCTAAAATATTTCCTAGATACCAATAAAAAGCTTCACTGGATACAGTCAGTTGAGGAGCATCTTTCAAAATGGGGCAGGATAGAGGCACTTGAAATAGTCCTCGCGCTTCTCGCGGTTACAGGAATCGCATTTCTCGTTCCGCCAGAGGAGCAGGGCACCGTTATGATTGCGGGGGTTTTCGGGGTGGTTCTTTTTATCGTCATGCAAGGGATTACCAGCGCGTTTTCTATTGAAGCAAAAGAGACTGCGTCTCATAGCTTGGCTTTGTTTATGTACCTCGAAGTCCTAGACGCATCGTTCTCGCTGGACGGCGTTATTGGTGCATTCGCCCTCACTTCAAACATCGCGATTATCGCGGTCGGTCTCGGTATTGGCGCCTTCTTCGTCCGTTCACTAACGGTGTATATGGTGCATGAAAAGACCCTCGATACGCTCAAGTATTTAGAACACGGGGCGCATTGGGCGATTTTCGGCCTCGCTATCTCGATGCTCGTTTCAATGCTTACTGACGTACCAGAACTAGTCACCGGCACAATTGGAGTCGTGTTTGTTGTTGCTGCCTACTACTCCTCACTGGGGAAAAAGAAGAACGCGTAATTCTACTTGGTATCATATAGAGCAGAGTGCATAAGTACTTTGTTGCTCACCTGATTTCGGGAGACGCAAAGACGTATCACGAACGTCTGACTCGTGATTTATCTACTATGTTTCGTATATTCCCGCTTCATGAGCGGGTCGTTCCGCATATCACCATCAAGGCGCCGTTTGAGTGCGACGAAGAAGGAATACAGGAAGTAGAGAGGGTTATACGCTCCTACGTTCACAATGAAGTTGCGCCGAATATGCTCATGAAAGGTTTCGGTCGGTTCGGATTTAGAACCGTGTATCTCGACATTGACCGCTCTCCTGACGCGGTGTCGTTCGTGCGTCGAGCAATAAAGACGATTAATGAAAATGTTTCGTGGATATCGCGGTCGCCGCTTGAGGGGAACAAGCTCCACGCTTCAGTCGCTCGGTTCATGACAATGAAACAGTCGCGGAGAGTTCGCCGCTATGTGCGAGAAATGAAGCCTCACTTCACTATGGAACTTGATAATATTGCGATTCTGAAAAAAGAAGGACGGCAGTGGAAAGTGGAAACAATTATTGCAGTACCTTCTCGAATGCGCGCGACGCTCCCGTCGGTTGATTTCGTATATGCGAACGCGAGCTAAGAGCTACAACAAGTGCAAAAGTTGAGTTGGCAATAGTTGCAATTAATTTGCATTAATATATGCTGGGGTCATGGTGTCACACACTATTGCCGACAGTCTTCGAAATGCAGGATTTCGAGCAACGGCCGGAAAGATTGCAATTCTTACGGTGCTTTCGGGAATGAGTGAGCCACTGAGTGTTTCAGGGATTTTAAAGAAGTTAAAAGGGAAGGTTGATACGGTCACGGTCTACCGAGCAGTTGAAGATCTCTCACGAGCCGGATTGGTTCGAAGAGTCGACCTCGGGCATCAGCATGCGCATTATGAGGTCGTCGATTCGAAAGGCCGTCACCACCACCACCTCGTGTGCAGAATGTGTGGAGCAGTTGAGGACGTTGAACAGTGCGACCCAGCGCACCTCGAAGGAGCGGTGCTTAGGAAGTCCAAACGTTTCGCTTCAATAGAAACGCACACGATGGAATTTTTCGGAATCTGTAGGGAATGCATTAAAACTTAAAAATTTAGTATGGAAATTATTTACATTTTTGTAAGTATCCTTGCTGTGAGCCTCGTCTCACTGGTGGGGATCTTTATTTTGTCTTTGAAGCAAGAGGCGGTACGAAAGGCGCTGTATATTCTCGTCGGATTGGCCGCTGGAACATTAATTGGGGATGCAGCAATTCACTTGATACCTGAGTCGCTTGAAGCGATTGGAGATGAGAAAACATTTGGCTTTGCGTTGCTTTTGGGTGTTGTGGTGTTTTTTGTGCTTGAGAAGTATTTGCGCTGGCATCACGCACATCACGGGCCTGAGGAAGAACATCTTGAGGAAGAAAAACACAATCACCCAAGACACCTTGCGCCAATGGTTTTAATTGCCGATGGCATTCACAATTTGGTTGATGGAGCGGTTATAGCGGCGAGCTTTCTAATATCTCCAGTACTGGGCGTTGCTACCACAATTGCGGTTTTTCTTCACGAAATTCCGCAAGAGGTTGCCGATTACGCGTTACTAGTACATAGTGGGTTATCGAGGACAAAAGCGCTTGTTTTTAATTTTCTCTCAGCGCTCGTTGCTTTTGTCGGCGCTGGGGCCGTTATTCTTCTCGATTCTACGTTTGAGTCACTAGAAGCACTCATTGCTGCATTTACCGCTGGCGCATTTATATATATTGCTGCAAGCGATTTGATTCCCGAGTTACATAAGACGCGAGATGTAAAACGAGGAATTGCCGAACTGTGCGCACTCTTGCTTGGAATCGGACTTATGTTCGCTCTTACGCTACTTGAGGCGTAGTTCAGTTCTTGTTTCTTGAAATCAGGAATACAATAACGTTATGAATGTGCGCGCTTTCGTGCCTCTGGTATTGCTTATTGTTTTTCTAATACCATCTACTCTATATGCTGAAGAGATTCAGTACAGAACAGAAACACTGCTCGCCGAAGTTGTGAAAATTGTTTCCGAGGAGACGAGATTCGTTCCAGGGACTGAAACCAAGGCTTCGTTTCAGACACTTTCCGCAAAGTTACTTGAGGGAAGTGAGCGCGGGCGGGTGATAACAGTAACGAACGACTATCTTTCTCTTGAAGAAGGAGAAAAATTTTACACATTACACACGGTAGACCCATTACTCGGTGTTGATTCATTTTCAGTGTCTGAACCCTATAGGCTCGATGGGCTATTTGTTCTTATTGGGTTGTTTATTGCGTGCGTGTTTGTTTTAGGGGGCGCGCAAGGAATACGCGGACTCGCAGCGCTCGCGATTAGTTTTTTGGCGATTGGTTATTTACTGCTTCCAGGAATTCTTTCAGGAGTGTCGCCGCTTTTTGTCGCACTCGGTGTCGCGTCCGCTATCACCGTTCTTGGGTCGTATATTACCCACGGATTTAACAAAGTTACGACGTCCTCGGTTATTGGGATGCTTTCAACACTCGCGCTCACGGCCTTTCTTGCAGAAATTACCGTTTCGGCGACACGACTGTCGGGGTTTTCTTCTGACGAAGCCGTGTATTTGAATTTGAACACACAGGGCTCGATAGACTTTGCGGGGCTTCTATTGGGGGCAATATTGATTGGTCTTCTCGGAGTGCTGTATGACGCCGCTATAGGGCAGGCAGCGGCAGTCGACGAAATCGCAAAAGCCGCACCTGAGGCGACACGGAGAGAAGTGTTTTCCCGCGCTATGAGAATTGGACGAGAACACATCGGCGCATTGGTGAATACGCTTGCAATCGCATACGTCGGGGCAGCGCTACCGCTACTGCTGTTGTTTTATAACCTGAATTCAGACGTCTCTATACTCACGACCCTCAATCGGGAAATTTTTGCGACTGAAATTGTTCGTATGACGGTCAGTTCTATCGGTATTATGCTCGCGGTCCCTATTTCAACGGGGGTAGCAGTTTTGCGCTTAGTTCGCAGAAGGCGCACTACATCGTAGAAAGAAAATTCGAGGTCACTCGTCACCTGTAGTACACTGACGAGTGTTAAAAATTAAACGCTGTTTTTTGATATGCAAAACGAGCATTCAGATAAGAAAGGAAAGGGGGTTTTGGAAAACCCATGGGTCGGCAAGCTTGCCGCTCTATTTCTTCTTATGGCAACCGTGTTCATGGGCGCAAAGGCCGTGAACGCACTTATCAATTTTGATTCAATCACGACACCTCCTTCAAACGTGATTACAGTCACTGGTGAAGGTAAGGTTTCTGCAGTTCCTGATATCGCGCAGATTTCATTTACGGTGACTGAAGAAGCTGTTACTGCTTCTCAGGCGCAGGATGCTGCGGCGAAGAAAATCAATGTCGCTCTTGCCGTTCTTAAAGAAAAGGGTATTGATGATAAAGACGTGAAGACAAGTTCCTACAATATTTCTCCGAAATATTCCTACCAACCTCCGTGCTATCAGTATCCGTGCCCGTATAACGAAGCAGCAAAAATTGTCGGTTTCACAGCTTCACAGACCGTTGAGGTGAAGGTGCGTGACATCGACAAAACAGGTGAAGTGCTTTCAGCAATGGGAGATGCTGGAGTTGCAAACCTCTATGGCCCGAACTTCATGATCGAGGACGAGGATGGTCTTCAGGCTGAAGCACGCGAAGAAGCTATTAAAGAAGCTCGCGCACAGGCTGAACAGCTTGCAAAAGCTCTTGGTGTTCGCGTAACACGCGTCGTTTCCTACAATGAAAACGGCGGATACGGAATGCCGTTCTATCGTGCGGATGCAATGATGGCGATGGGAGGAGCTGAAAAGGCGACCGCTCCATCGATTCCAGCGGGAGAAAACGAGATATCGGTTTCAGTTTCGGTGACGTACGAAGTTCGTTAATCGAGATAGGAAATAGTCAAAAAAGCCCTCTGTTGAGGGTTTTTTTGTGTGTGGATTACTTGACATATACGTAAATATCGTGGTAATATACGAAAATGAGCGATGCTTTAAAACAGGTAAAAACTATAGTTTCTTCCTCTTCATTAAGCGAATCCGATAAGGCGCTCATTCTCGAACGATTAGAAAATATCGCTCCAGTATTTACTGACCTACTTTTCAAAGCCCTTAAAGAAGATGCCACCCTTTTGGATAAGCTTCTGCTCAGCCTGAAGGATAAAATTAACGCGAGTGGAGATGCAAAAATTCTTGAGGACATTGCACTTCGTGAAAAAGATGAAGTATTGGATGCGATAAAAAGAAAAAAAACATATGCTTAGACGAAAAAATAATAACGAGCTTGTTGATAGCGGGGCAGAGGGACATCTAGCGAGTGCACTTGATGAGGTTGCGCGCGCCAAAGGTTCGGGGAGAACGAGTGGCGGACTTATGCTCGCCGTCGCGCTTGCTTCGACGGCAATGGCTGGGGCTTCTCAGGAGGCTGGCGCTCAAGAGCTCCGTGATGGTATCCGTGTTGCCCGCGGCGCAGTTGATAGGTATCAGGAAGATAGACAGATGCGTTCACGCGGGGAATCTATCGAAGCACAGAGAGATCAAATCTTGAGAGAAATAGCGCGTACCAGGGCCGAACTTCAAATGTTTGATGCGTACCGAACAGGAGGGAGAATTCCAACAGAACAAACGTACACCGTAACTCTCGACGGAGGTAGGACAGAGGTGCAGATACTGACCGGCAGTCGCGAGCTTGCTGACTATAGACAGAGAATGATCGAGGCTCGGGCAGAGCGCGCGCGAATAATCGCTGAAATTACAGCAGACACTCGAATGGACGCTGAGGAGCGACGACAGCGGCTAGCGCTTGCGGACGCTCGTCTTGATGCTGTCATGCAGGGGGTTCAGGAGAGTGTTGGCGAGAGAATGCTTTATCTGACCCAAAGAATTGCAGAACTTCAAGAAGAGCGACGTCGCCTTGGGGTTGAACGGGGAGGTGTACAGCTCGATAGGGTAGAAAACGGGCTACGCGCAGCCGAGGCCCTGGCGCGGATATTGGACAATTAACCACTCTTGACCCAAGACGTGTAAAAAGGTATTATAAAAAAAGCCCGCGAAGGGCTTTTTTCTTAGGAGACCTTCGACGGCGTAAACATATATGAATCCATTTTTAGATTATCTACGAGGTGTTCGCTCCGAGTTGACCCACGTGTCGTGGCCGTCCCGCGGTCAGGCGATTGCCTACACAGGGCTCGTCATCGGTCTTTCACTCGTCGTAGCGTTTGTGCTTGGTGCGTTTGATTTCCTTTTCACCTTCGGATTAGAAGAACTTTTGCGCGTAACGAACTAAGTATGGCGAAACAAACACAAGGAACTCGTGCGTGGTACGCAGTACATACCTACTCTGGGTATGAGAACGCGGTTCAGAGAAACTTGAAGCAGCGCATTGAATCACTCGGCATGACGGGGAAGATTTTTAATGTTGTTATTCCTACAGAAAAGAAAATTAAAGTCACCGGTGGTAAGCGTCAGACTGTTGAGGAGAAGATCTACCCTGGGTACATCTTGGTCGACATGATTGTCGATGATGAGTCATGGTATATCGTTCGAAACACGCCTCGCGTCACGGGCTTCGTTGGTTCAGGAGTTACTCCTGTCCCGCTCTCTGAGGAAGAAATCGGATTCCTCTTCAAACGGATGTCGACTGAGTCGGTCAAACACAAGATTGACTTTATGGTTGGTGAGCCAGTTATCGTTGCGGACGGCCCGTTTAAGGACCTTGAAGGGCGCGTTGGGGAGATTGATGAAGATAAGGGCAAGATTAAGGTCCTTGTTTCAATGTTCGGTCGCGAAACGCCGGTTGAACTCGACTTCTTGCAGGTTCGAAAAATCTAACGTAGTATCTTAATTCAAACATATGGCAAAAGTAGTAAAGAAAATAAAGCTTCAGGTTCCCGGTGGTCAAGCAACCCCTGCTCCTCCAGTAGGTACCGCGCTCGGTCCCGCAGGCGTTAACATCGGCGAATTCGTTAAGCAATTCAATGACAAGACTCGTGACCAGATGGGGGACATTCTTCCGGTTGAGATTTCAGTCATGGACGACCGCTCATTCTCGTTTGTCGTCAAAGTTTCTCCAGCGTCTCGTTTGATTTTGAAGTGGCTCAAACTTGAGAAGGGCTCACAAAAACCACCATCAAAGGTAGGTACGCTGACAAAGGCGCAAGTTCGAGAAATTGCTGAAAAGAAAATGCCTGACTTGAACACGACGGACATTGCACAAGCTGAAAAAATCATCTCTGGCACTGCTCGTTCAATGGGTATCGAAGTTAAGTAATTATGGCTGAAAAGCTCACACGTCCAATTACGCTTCCAGAACAAATTCGGGAGCGTTTGCGAGAGGGAGAGCTTGCCGCGTATCGTGCAGAATTGCCTTACTACACAGCATTTCTCGATGAATATAGAGCTTGCACCATTTGCAACGAAAAGGGTATTCAGAGGGAAACAAGAAGTTGGAGGGGTTCACTTGTCATGCTTAAAGATAAAATGTGCGAAGAGCATTTTGCCGCCTACGAGCACTACCGCAAGACTGGACACGCGATAGCGCCAACAGGTCCGTACGACTTTATCTAAACCGCCCGAAAGGGCGGTTTTTTCTTTTTCTAAGAACCGCGTACAATCCGGATATGGAAATTATTCCATTTCAAGTAGATGTGCTTACGCCACCGAAGGATGATCTACTTTCAAAAATAAAGAATTCAACACTTGCGCTTGAAGAAGGGGATTGCATCGCAGTGGCTTCAAAAGTGGTCGCAATTCATCAGGGTAGGTGCGTGCCGCGCGATCCTGCTAAGAAAGAGGAGTTAATCAAGCAAGAAGCAGATTTCTATCTCGATGAACCGATGACTCAGGGAGTCGTTCATACGATAAAAAACAACACACTCATTGCAAACGCAGGTATCGACCCGTTCGGCGGGCATCATATTTTGTGGCCCAAGAAGCCGAAAGAAACCGCCGAAGAGTTACTCCGCTGGCTTAAAAAGGAGTACGGAATAGAAAATCTCTATCTCATCATTGTCGACTCGCGCTCGGTGTTTATGAGGCGGGGCGCAGTGGGCATAGCGCTCGGGTGGGCTGGGTTTAATCCGCTCTACGATAATCGCAAGCGAAAGGATTTGCTGGGATTTGATTCGGGGGGCACGCAGACTAATCTTCCTGATTCCTTAGCAGCCGCCGCAGCGCTTGCGATGGGGGAGGCCAACGAACAGACACCGCTCGCTGTGATTCGTGGATGCAGATTTTTACCAAACGAAAAGCCGAGCTCTGACGAATTTGAAATCGACATCGACAAAGATATCTACGCACCGTTTTTAAGAAAGGATTGGAAACAAGGGGGCGCAATTACTTAATTTCTTATACCCCTAATTCGCACGAATTAGGGGTATAAGAGCGAGAGGCTCCACTTTAGCGGTCGAGGGTAACGAATGTATAGGCGACCCCGTCGTGGTCGTGGGCTTCCTCAAATATTTTCTTCGTGAACGCTGAATAGTCAGGGAAGAAAACATCTGCTACTTTGTTTGCGTGTATGAGCGTGAGGTAGAGGCGGTCGGTCATTGGAAGTGCTTGCGTGTATATTTCTCCACCGCCAATGATGAACACCTCTTCTTGGTCAAGCATTTTCGCTCGAGCGATAGCGTCTTCAATTGAATGGGCAATAACGCAATTGTCGCGTCTGTATTCAGTATCGCGAGTGACGATGATATTCATTCTCCCAGGAAGCGCGCGGCCGATAGACTCAAAGTTTTTCCTCCCCATGATAATGGGGTGACCAAACGTAATTTCTTTGAAACGCTTTAGGTCCTCGGGGATTTTCCATAAGAGGTCGTTGTTCTTGCCAATACCCCGGTCGTTCTCGGAAATTGCAGCGATTGCTGAAACTATAGGCTTTTTATCAGCCACGGTTATTTTTTCTTCTGAGCATCCCTGTCTGCCCACAGCTTTGGAAGTATCATTTCAGGCTTCCACTCTTTCTTCAATTTTTTCAAATCAGTTGACGACTGATACTTACCCGTTGAAGTGTAGTCGCGGTCGAGAATCGGCCCTGTTTCGAAAAAGACGATTTGTGCAATACGACGCCCGACGACCAAGGGAATAATGTAGTTCTTTGAGTTGTTGGTGATTTCCATGGCCCAGCGGTTAATGAATCCAACGTCACCCCAGCCTGCGCATTTGCAGACCTCGATGAAGTTTCTTCCAAGAGACGAGCGCGCTTTCATCATGGTGGTCACTTCCTTTCTTCCGCCGATAAATTCTTCCGTGTGTGCAAGTATTGTTTCTCCGGGACGAAGAAGAATGACTCTGTCATTTGGCTGGATACCTTCCCATTTAAAGTTGTATTTCTTAAACGCGATTTTAGCCAGCTCTGCGCGCTGCGGTTTATCAGCCCCCCACACATGGTCGGAATGTTTCTTGCTCCAAATGTTGTAGAGCGAGTGATTGTATTTTGAAGGCTGTTCACGGAAGTACCACTCGCCAAGGGTGACATCGTAACTTGAGGTCGCGAGGTTCTGTCTATTAAACGGTTCGATGACAATCGTTCCTTTTTTCTTATGTTCTAGAATCTTTTTGTCTGAAAGCGCCATAAGTTTATTACTATACAGCCATTTTGGCCTTGATAGTAGGGTGCGATTGATAGTTCTCGAGCTCAATATCCTCCATCTTGAAATCGTCAATATTTATTACATTTGGATTTAGTTTGAGCGTTGGCAAAGGATAGGGTGCGCGGGCTAACTGCTCTTTTACGGCGTCAAAATGGTCGTGGTAGATGTGGACGTCGCCGAGTGAGTGTACGAATTCATGCGCTTTAAGCCCTGTGACCTGCGCGACCATATGCAAGAGGAGGGAATACGAAGCGATGTTAAATGGCACACCGAGGAAGACGTCGCAACTTCTCTGGTGCATCAAGAGTGAAAGTTTGTCGCCGTCGACGAAAAATTGGAAAAACATGTGGCACGGGGGGAGCGCCATCTCGGAAATTTCTCCAGGATTCCAGGCAGAAACAATTAAACGACGGTCAGTCGGGTCTTTTTTTATTTTCTCAATCACTTCAGCCAGTTGGTCGACGACCCCTCCATCAGGCTTTCGCCACTTTCTCCACTGAACGCCGTACACGCGACCGAGATCTCCGGGGAACTTTGCTTTGGGTGCCCAGTACGGCGCCTCTGCGTTATCAGTCCAAATAGTTCGCTCGCTTGCATTTAATTCCTTTAATCGGTTGTCATCGTTTGAGCCCTCGATAAACCATAGGAGTTCAGACTTCACCGCTTTCCACGCAAGTTTTTTTGTTGTCATCGCAGGAAAACCGTCTGCCATATTGAACCGCATCTGAAGACCGAACATCGCTCGCGTCTTTCCGTTTCGCGTTTCGCGGTCGTGGCCCTCTTCCATGACAGTCTTTAGGAGATTCAAGTACTGTTGCATGCATACAGCGTATAGCGGGAAGTACTAAAAACCAAGCCAGTGCTACAATTCCGACATGGATTTTGATGAATATCAAAAACGTGCCGCTAAAACAGCTACGTTCGAGGGGAAAGACCCGACGTACGTGAACATGTACCTTTCATTAGGGGTTGCGGGTGAGGCGGGCGAACTTATCGAAAAAGTAAAAAAAGTAGTGAGAAATGACGGTGGCGTTGTGTCAGACGAAAAAAGAGAGGCGATAAAGCATGAAATCGGAGATGTGCTGTGGTATCTGTCACAACTTTCACGCTCTCTCGGTATCGGTTTTGGCGATGCTGCAGAGTCTAATCTTAAAAAGCTCGGTGACAGACAAGCGCGTGGCGTTATAAAAAGCGAGGGGGATACACGATAAACATGAAAGGAAAATTTATTGTATTTGAGGGTGGCGAAGGCAGCGGGAAGGACACCCATATTGAACTTTTGAAGAAAGATTTTCCTGACGCTATATTCACGCGCGAGCCAGGCGGGACAAAGTTTGGCATGGAAATGAGACGAGTGTTGCTTGATTTGAAGGACACAAATATTGACCCTATGGCGGAACTTCTTTCGTTTTCAGCCGCACGAGTTCAGTTCATGAAAGAAATAGTTTCTCCTGCGCTTGCGGCGGGGAAGACGGTTATTTCAAATCGATTCGCACTCTCCACAATTGCGTATCAGGTGTACGGCAGAGAACGCCCCGATCTATTAGAGCTCGCCCGACTAATGGCTGAGAAGGTGGTTGGCGAAGACGCTCCTGATTTTATTGTGTACCTAGATATTCCTCCAGAAGTAGGACTAGCGCGCGTAGAGGCGCGTAATGACGGCAAGACGCGGTTTGATGCGGAGTCAGTAGCATTTCACACACGCGTACGCGACGGCTTTCTAAAACATCTCTCTGATTTTGGCAGACACGCAGTTATCAGTACGGAGGGCCCTATTGAGGATGTTCAGAAAGAAATAGAAAAAGCACTTTCAACAGTTAATTAATATGTCTGAGGCTTTAAAGGGCACGCAAGAAGCGGAGATTGAAGCGGAGTTTGAGCGACTACTTTCTAGGGTCGGATTCTCGCGCGAGGAACTTCAAAAGAAATACAAGGGAAAAAAATTTGTAGATTTAGGATGCGGACTTGGAGATTTTATTAATCGTCTTTTGCACTACCGTGTCACCAATACGGCCTACGGAGTTGACGTCAATCCTAAGTCGTTAGAGAGCGGCGTGCTCTCAACTGAGCACTTTGTGCAAGTCGATTATATGGAGGAACTCCCCGACAAATTAAAGGGCGCTGATGTGGTAACTGCGATGCACTCTGTGTATAGGGGAGAAGAGACAACGGAGCGTTATGAAAAAATACTCTCCTTCGTCGGGACTGGAGGGGAATTTCGTCAGACTCCTATCCCATTTATCCAAGGCAGTGCGGTTGAGAAGCAAATAGTATTTAGGACCGTGCAGTCTTTCTGTGAAGGGCGGGATTTCACGTTCGAATTCCGCTTTTTAGACAGCGGTAAGGCGGCTATTGTGCCGTATGACCCGGCCAATCCCCCATATGCCGAGGTGGACAACTATGTTCTCATAATCAGAAAACCTCTCGGCGTCCGTCCACAGGTAAAATAGTTGAAACCGTGCCAAAATAGGCGTATGCAATACCCATTTCTCGACGCCCAAGACAAAGAAGTTTCAGGTTCAATTCACGGGGAAGAGAAACGGGAGAAGGAAGGGCTTGAGTTGATTCCCTCAGAAAACTACGTATCGCAAGCAGTGCATGAAGCACTAGGCTCAGTATTCACCAACAAATATTCAGAAGGGTACCCCGGCGCGCGCTACTACGGTGGACAGCAATATACCGACGTTATAGAAAACATCGCTCGGGACCGCGCGAAGCAATTGTTTAATTGTAAGTTTGCAAACGTACAGCCGCTCTCAGGCGCACCGGCAAATGTCGCTACGTACTTTGCGCTTCTAAATCCTGGCGACACCGTCCTTGGTATGGATCTCTCGCACGGTGGTCACCTCACGCACGGGCATCCTGTGACATACCTCACAAAGATCTTTAAATTTGTCCGTTACAAAATGAAGGATGCGGCAACCGGCGAAATTGATTACGACGAAATGCTTGAGGTGGCGAAGCGTGAAAGACCGAAAATTGTCCTCGCTGGCTATTCTGCATATTCAAGAGAACTCGACTACGCAAAAATTTCCGCTATTGCAAAAGAAGTTGGTGCTGTTTCCATGATGGATGCGGCACACATCGCGGGATTGATTGCGGGGAAGGCGCATAAGAACCCGTTTGATTTCGGCATCGACATAGTGACGACGACAACCCACAAAACGCTTCGAGGTCCTCGTGGAGGAATGATTTTGACTCGTGATAATGAGGAGATTGCAAAAAAGATAGATAAATCTATTTTCCCAGGGTTTCAGGGCGGTCCGCACATGCACCAAGTTGCAGGAAAGGCAGTGGCATTCGGAGAGGCATTGCATCCGTCGTTCCAAACGTACGCTCATCAGATATTGAAAAACGCAAAAGCAATGGAGGCGGTATTTGCACGAGAAGGAATCCGCATGATTGGCGGCGGCACATCAAACCACCTCATCCTTGCGGATGTGTTTGGCTCATTAGGCGTAACAGGACAAGAGGCGGAGCGTGTGTTGGACGAAGTTGGTATCACGCTGAACAAGAATTCAATCGCAGACGATACGCGAAAGCCGATGGATCCTTCAGGTATTCGCTTCGGTACTCCAGCAATTACTACGCGCAAGTTTATGGAAGCAGAATGTGCTCGCGTTGCAGAATTGATGATTGAAACCCTTCGAAATAAAGACAATGCAGAAGTCAAAGGAAAGATTCGGGAAGAAATACGTGCGCTTGCCCTAAAGTTCCCAATTCCTGAATCTTTTGTATAATCGCGCGGTGTACGAAATAAAACGCGCAAAGAAGCGACACTGGCCGCGGATACGAGGACTTATCGCAGAGAACCCAGGTACGCTGGAGCAAAAATATTTACCGAAGCGGAAACATTTTTTTGTTGCGCTCGCACCGAAAGTTAAAGGAAATAAGCGGGAGTTATTAGGCTGCGCGGCACTCGACCCGTTAAGCGATAGACTCTCTGAGTTACGGTCTGTTGCTAGTAAGGGGAATGGCGTTGGCGCGGCACTCATTGAGCACTGTCTGGGTGTGGCGCGCGAGAGCGATGTGCCGCAGGTAATCGCAATTACCGATAAGCCCGAGTATTTCGAGAGGTTCGGTTTTCACTATCTTAAAGCGGGCGGTCGCCAGGCGGTTTTTCTCGACGTTCAAAATAAACGAGACAGCGAGTAGGGTTCTCGGCATATATTTTGTATAGTGTCATTCATGGACGTCCGAAAGAATATTGAAGATGCGCTCAAAAGTACACTCGAAAAACTAGGACTCGAGGCCGAACTGTTTATTGACCACCCTGCGGACATTTCTCACGGTGACTATTCAAGTAATGTCGCTCTTGCTGCTGCGAAAAAGGCTGGCAAAAGCCCGCGTGCTCTCGCCGATGAAATAGTAGTGGCTCTCGGCGAAATCGACGGTGTAGAAAAAATAGATGTTGCGGGAGCAGGCTTTATAAATTTCCATCTTGGGAAAGATTTTTTCCCAAAAGTCACCGCGGAAATTTTGGCAAAAGAAGAAGGGTGGGGAAGGAATGAGCACGTGCAGGGTTATAAAGTGATGGTTGAGTTTTCGCAGCCAAACCAGTTCAAACCATTTCACATTGGGCATTTAATGTCGACAGCGGTTGGTGAATCTATTTCTCGACTCGTAGATTTTTCCGGAGCGCAGGTGTTTCGTGCAACGTACGGAGGGGACATAGGACTTCATGTTGCCAAGTGTCTTTGGGGGCTTAAGAATTTGAACGGCGATTCAAAAAGTATCGAAGACCTCGGGCGAGCGTACGTGCGCGGGGCAAGTGCTTATGAAGACACCGTAGAGGCAAAAGAAGCAATTGATCAACTTAACAAGAAAATCTACGCTGGGAATTCTGGGTTGGAAGCCGAATACAGCGAAGGCTCCCAGACATCGAAAAAACATCTAGAGGATATTTACAGTGTTCTCGGTACTCGATTTGACCGAAGCTATTGGGAAACCGAGGTGATGACAGACGGTCTCGCGCTTGTTGATGAAGGTTTACAGAAAGGTGTTTTTGAAGAGAGTGAAGGAGCGATTGTATATAAAGGAGAAAAGGTTGGGCTACACACTCGAGTGTTTAAAACAAAACTCGGCCTTCCGCCGTATGAGGCAAAGGAGCTCGGGCTCGCTATTTTGAAGTATAAAGAGTTTCCGTTTGACCTCAATATTACGACTGTTGCAGTGGAGCAAGATCAATACTTTCGTGTTGTGAGAGCGGCACTTGAAGAGCTTAGGCCTGAGTTCAAGGGGAAGTACACGCATGTGACGTTCGGCATGATGCAACTGACAACCGGCAAAATGTCTTCCCGAAAGGGCAACGTGATAACCGGTGAGTCGTTGATAGAGGAGATGCGCGCGAAGGCCCTTGAAAAAATGGAAGGTAGAGACTTGGGAGATTCAAAAAAACAAATAGCTGATGCAGTTGCAGTTGCAGCGATTAAATACTCAATACTGAAACAAGCGCGTGGGAAAAATATTATTTTTGATCCTGAAGCCTCTCTCTCATTTGAGGGTGACTCTGGGCCGTATCTACAGTACTCGCATGTTCGAGCACGGGCGATTCTTCGTAAAGCTCAAATCGAGGGGGTTAAGAGTTCTATCATATATGATAGAAAAGTTAGAGATGAGAAAGTAACTCCGCTGGAGCGGTTATTGTATAGATTCCCTGAAGTAGTCTTCCGAGCGGCAAAAGAGAACGAGCCTCACTATGTAACGACATTCCTTACTGAAATAGCATCTGAATTTAATAGTTGGTATGCAGCTACTAAAATTGTTGATGTTTCGGATTCCAATTCACCATATCGTGTTGTGCTCACAAACGCATTTGCAACAACGATGAAGAATGGATTGTGGCTCTTAGGTATTCAGGCACCAGAAAAAATGTAACCGCAGAGTATGCGGCGGAGTTCTTCTTTCATATGAAAGAAGCAACAAACATTGATCCCTATCGTCGAGACGACGACCTGTTCGAATTATTAGGTAGAAATGGGTATCGAGGTCCACGGCAGCGAATTATTGATAGAACGCGAAGCGCGGAAGTACCAAAGCTGTTTCAAGCTCCGAGACAAGAGCGACCATCAAAATCTGCTCGCTGGAGCCTAGATTAGCTGTACCTATTAATGGGGCCCGTATACACAGCTGTTTATTGACAAATAACAATAAGGAGGTAGACTAAGGAATATGGTACGCAATACGATTATCACTTCAACAAAGAAGACCGAAAGAGCATTTCGGGGGTGATTGTCGTATATAAAAATAAAAAAGACAAAAGCCCCCACAAAGGGGCTTTTTTAATCTATATACACTTATATGAACAACTCATTAGAAAATCAATCAGACAATCCATTTCCTCCCGGTCTTACAGAAAGACTGGAGGCGGCACGAAGACGTGAACAAAGACGACTGCAGCTTATGTACGCGTTTTCAAGTCCAGCATTGCGAGAAACGTATGACATTAATGTCGGGGCGCGACTCAACCGAAGCGGGGAGATAGAGTTTTATATTCTCCCTAACTTTAACCGAGGGGCACACTCCCGAAGTGAATAAATAGTTGTATGAATTTTACTTTTTACATTGCGATTAAGAAGCTCCACACAAAGCGAATGGGGGCGTTTTGAGTCTGCAATTTTTTAGAGCCGCAATTGCACGCAAGCCCCCATCGAGGGGCTTTTATATAACCAAAAAATTATGGAAAGAGAAATTCTAAGTATTCTTCTTGCGAACGCCACACGGCGACGCGCGAGGGTGGCAGAAATACCGCCACCTTCGAATATAGTCGTACTGGCGCATCATCGTGCGCAAAGAGCGCGTTCTCGGGAAGTTGTTGCTCGGTGCCCCCAGTGCACCAACATCATCGGGTCAGAAAGTCGGTTTATGAGAGGTGGCGCACGGTATTGCAGCTCAGTGTGTGCGACTGATGCATATCGCGGCGTTCCGCCGCATAGTGACGATTAAAAAACTAACTAAAAAATATGGAAGAAGGAGGAGAAAGAGATCCATCTGAACGAAGGGAACCATTTCGTTGGATGTGGGAATTTCGTGGCGAACATGCACACCAAGAGATGCTCGCAATGCTGCTTAATCTGACGAATCGAGGAACAATTGTGAACATTATGCGGATTCGCGAGGAAGGCCAGCATGTGTGGGACACGCCCACTGCGTGGCGCATGACTGTTGGTCGTGATATGCCAGACCGCTAATGCTACTATTGTCAGGATTCTATGGCTGATGGAGATCCAAGCGATGTAGCGAAGCGGGAAGAAGCGATACTCGCCTTTTGGAATGAGCGAGGGATTTTTGAAAAAACCCTTGCAAAAGAAGCACCAAAAGGCGATTTCGTTTTCTATGACGGTCCTCCGTTTGCAACGGGGCTTCCGCACTACGGGCACATTGTGGCCTCAGTCATAAAGGATGCGGTGCCACGCTACTTCACGATGCGCGGGTATCGTGTTCCTCGAGTGTGGGGATGGGATTGTCACGGATTGCCGATTGAGAACATTGTTGAAAAAGAACTTGGGTTTAAACATAAAAAAGAAATTAAAGAATTCGGCATCGCAAAATTTAACGAAGCGTGTCGCGAGCGCGTATTAACGTATGCCTCAGAGTGGGAGAAAGTCATTCCAAGAATTGGGCGATGGGCTGACATGAAAAATGCATACCGCACTATGGACAAATCGTTCATGGAGAGTGTGTGGTGGGTATTTAAATCAATCTATGACAAGGGATTGGTGTACGAGGACTATCGTTCAATGCACATTTGTCCGAGGTGTGAGACCACGCTTTCTCAGCAAGAAGTTTCCGAAGGATATAAAGACGTCAAAGATATTGCGGTTACCGTTAAATTCAAATTAAAGAACCCTGAAAAAATCGGACTGTCTGGAAACGTCTACATGCTCGCGTGGACGACAACACCGTGGACGCTGCCAGGCAATGTCGCGCTTGCTGTACACAAAGACATTATTTACTCGATCGTTAGGATTGGCGAAGAAGTCGTTGTGGTTGCGAGCGCACGACTTTCGGCACTTGGTGATGCGGAAAAAAATGTGCTGAAAGAAGTGAAGGGTGAGGAATTACTCGGGCTTGAATACGAGCCGCCGTTTGATTACTACAAAAACGACACAACGCTCAAGAACAGAGAGAATGGCTGGAAGGTGTATCACGCAGCTTTTGTAACGGAAGATGCGGGAACGGGGATTGCTCACGAAGCGCCAGCGTTTGGTGCAGACGACTGGGAATTGCTGAAGCAAGTGAATCTACCATTCGTACAGCACGTTGCAGAAGACGGCACGATGAAGCCCGAAGTTACCGCATTCGCGGGGATGGAGGTGAAGCCACGTTCAGATGAAGATAAAGTTCGTCTTGGTGCTGACATCGCCGTTTTGAAATATTTGCAGGAGCACGACACTTTTTTTGCGAAGGAAAACATTACACATTCATATCCTCATTGTTGGCGCTGCGACACGCCTCTTTTGAACTATGCGACGTCATCGTGGTTCGTGAACGTAACAAACCTCAAAGAGGGAATGCTGAAGAGCGCGCGCTCGATACATTGGTCACCTGAACATATAAAAGAGGGAAGGTGGGGTCAGTGGCTAACTGGCGCGCGCGATTGGTCAATTTCTCGCCAGCGTTTCTGGGCCTCGGTCATTCCAATGTGGGTGTGTGAGAAGTGTAAAGGTCGACGAGTCTTCGGAAGCGCCTCTGAGCTCGAGGAGGCGAGTGGGAAAAAGGTTGATGATCTTCATAAGCACATCGTTGACGACATTTTTGTGCCTTGCTCCTGCGGAGGCACGATGCGCCGTATTCCTGATGTTTTGGACACGTGGTTTGACTCAGGTTCAATGCCGTACGGGGAGCGTCACTACCCATTTGAGAAGAAAGGCGAATTCGATAAAAATTTCCCGGCGCAATTCATTGCTGAAGGTCAGGACCAAACTCGCGCGTGGTTCTACTATCTCCACGTGTTGGCTTCTGCGCTCTTTAATAAACCAGCGTTTCAAAACGTCATCGTGAACGGCATTGTGCTTGCGGAAGACGGCAAGAAAATGTCGAAGAAATTGCAGAACTATCCCGACCCGATGAAAATTGTGAACACGTACGGAGCGGACGCACTTCGCTATTACCTCCTTTCGTCGCCCGTTGTATCGGCTGAGAATTTGAGTTTTGCAGAATCAGGCGTTGACGAGGTGCTAAAGAAAAATATAAATCGTCTCGATAACGTGGTTGCGTTCTACAGATTGTACGAAGACGGAACAATGCGTTCTGCAAAAAGCGACAATATTTTGGACCGCTGGATACTTGCGCGTCTTGATGAATTTTTGAATGAAACCACCGCTGGATACGATGAATACAAACTCGACAAAGCAGTTCGTCCGCTCGGGCTTTTTGTTGACGATCTTTCAGTGTGGTACTTGCGTCGCAGTCGTGACCGCATGAAGGCAGATGGTGAGGACAAGAAGCTTGCTCTTCAGACACTTCGTCAAGTGCTCTACACGCTTTCCATGGCGATTGCTCCGTCTATGCCATTTCTTGCTGAGGACATATACGCGAAAGTAAAAGAGGAAAGCGATCCAGAGTCAGTGCATTTGTGCGCATGGCCTGAAACGAAAAAAGTATCTGTATGGCGTATATTCGGTGCGCCAAAAATGCCGGAATCAGTTATTCCGGAAATGGCGGAAGTTCGTCGCGTAGTTTCTTTGGGGCTTGAGAAACGAATGTCTGCCAATATAAAAGTCCGTCAACCGCTCACCGAGGTGCGGGTGAAAAGTGAACTATTGAAAGGAAAGCATGAGCTTATTGACCTCATTCGAGACGAGTTGAACGTTAAACGTGTTGCTGTCCTTCCTTCACTTTCAGTCGACGTCGAGCTCGACACAGAAATAACGAACGAACTTAAAGAGGAGGGTATGGTGCGAGATGTGGTTCGCTTTGTACAGGATTTGCGAAAACAGGCAGGGCTTAGTCCAAAAGACACTGCGGTTCTTGTAGTCCGCGAAGAAGGGCGCGTGTTTGTACAGACACATTGGAGTGCTCTATCGAAAACGACTAATCTCGTGCGCTTTGAGATTGGAGAAGCACAATCGGAATTGCGGTTAGAGAATATTTCTCTACTACTTGATGTCACACGGAACTAAAATCGTTGCGCGGGGTGTGGTCATTAGAAAGACGTCATCCGGTGACGGAAGTGCTCGGATACAGCTATATACCGACAGCGCAGGGCTCATATGGGTACATGCGCAAAGTGCTCGAGAGGAACGCTCCCAGCTCCGTGCGCACATTCAAATTGGAACTCGGGGAACGTTTTCATTAGTCAGAGGTCGGGATGTGTGGCGGCTTTCGGGCATTATGAATACCGAAAACTTGCACTATGCCTTATCCGGCAAACCTGAATTTCAAAAAGCACTGCAGCGGGTACTGATATTTATACGTCAGTTTGTTCGAGGGGAAGGAAGTGACCCATATTTTTTCAGCGTGCTCTGGGGGTTTCTGTTGGAGCTTCCTCGGTTTGACGATAATCGACTTCCTGACGCCGAACATGCCGTGGTATTGAGGATGCTGTCATCACTCGGGTATGTTGAGGGCGGTGTAGCCGTAGATCGATTTCTATCAGTTCGGTACGACCCGGAAACCCTGCAAAGATTTTCAGAAAGTCGAAAAGACGTTCTCGCTGTAATCAATGAAGGTATACAAGTGAGCGGCCTCTCCTAAGAGCTTCGCGTGCTGATATTATGCTTCGTATGGGTGACGACAGCGCGCTCGAGAAGCTCTCAAAGAAACTCGACTCGGGGAAAGGCGATACGCATGTGCAGCGTGCAGGTTTGTATACTGCATATGAAGGAGCTCCACAGTCGTGGAAAGTGGACCCTGAACCAGACGATATGAAAAGAAAACCAAAGGCCAAACCTCTCGAACTGTTGTTTGCGGCATCCGCGGTGTTTTTTGTTTTTGCTTCAGTGATTGCGGGGCTTTTGTTTTTCGGAGGGAATAACACTGTCTCAACAAAGAATGTTGACGTGCAGATAAGTGGGCCGGCGCAGGTAGGGGCAGGGTCAACGCTTTCTCTGCAGGTTGTCGTAACGAATAGAAATGCCGTCCCTATGGAGTTAACGGACCTCGTTATAGAGTTTCCTGAAGGTACTCGTTCAGACTTTGATATTTCAGTTGAACTTCCAAGAATTAGGGAGTCTCTTGGCACCATTGAGCCGGGGGAGAGTGTAAACCGCACCATCCGCGCGGTGCTCTTCGGTCTTTCGGGCACAAACGCATCAATAAAGGCGTCCGCCGAATATCGCGTGCCTTCCTCAAATGCAGTGTTCGTTTCAGAGTCGACATATAACGTCGCGTTGAATGAGTCACCTGCATCAATTTCGGTTGAAACTCTAAAGGAAACTATTTCAGGGCAAGAGGTGACCTTTGCAGCGACGATTCGCTCGAACGCCCCTGACACGCTCTCCGACATGATGCTCTTGGTAACCTATCCGCCAGGCTTCACATTTGTTTCTTCGAGTCCAGAGCCAGTCGTTGGCACTAGCGTGTGGGAGGTTGGCGACATACCTCCTGGGGGAGCGAAGACTGTATCAGTGACGGGCACGTTCTCAGGGGAAGATGGGGAGAGCCGTGTGCTACGGTTTGTCGCTGGGAATAAAAAAGAGGGACAGATAGATGAAATCGCGGCCCCACTCGCAACGTCGGATGTGTCGATTACCCTGCGCAAACCATTTATTTCTGTTGAGATTTCAGTTAAAGGAAGACGTGCTGACACGCATACCGTTTCGCGTGGTGAGAAAGTAACTGGGGCAGTGCGATGGGTCAATAATCTTCCGAATCGCGCGCAAAATGTTTCGATACGACTCATGTTGAACGGTCAGGCAATTGACCAGTCGACTGTCGATTCGCAAAACGGATTTTATAACTCAAACACCTCGGCTATCGTTTGGGATAAGTCTACAAATCCTGACTTTGCTGACGTCGGCCCCGGAGAGTTTGGGTCAGAAAACTTTTCCTTTACCGTACTTCCTTCAAAGCAAGGAAATTTGCGTAACTCTGAAATTACTTTTTCGGCGAGCGTAGAAGCGGACCGAATCTCTGAAGCGAACGTTCCTGAATCAATTCGTTCCTCTGACTCTACAAAAGCACTCGTGCTAACCGACTTTGTGTTAACTGCAGTGTCTGCTGCATCGAGCGGCCCTGTGCCTCCGAAAGTGGGAGAAGAAACTCGATATCTTGTAACGTGGAATGTAAGTAATTCAGGAAATGCTATCGCAGGCGCATCTGTCTCTGGTCAGTTGCCATCGTATGTGACGTTTGTTGGCGGTGGTACAGGAGAGGTTTCTTATAATGAAACAGCTCGGACCGTTTCGTGGAGCGGGGGGGACATTCCGGCAGGGCAGTCTAAAAACGTTTCGTTTATCGTCTCACTTCTTCCATCAATTTCGCAGGTTGGGAGCTCGCCAGAACTTGTTATTAATCAGCGTGCGACGGGCCTCGACCGTTTTGCAAGAAAGGAGGTGACTTCATTCAGTCAGCCGCTTACAAGCGCAGGAGGACTGCCTTCTTCATCGCAAGGTGCTGTGGTACCTTAAACCCTCATGGCAGACGGCGTAATGGAAAAAATAGTGTCTCTCGCGAAACGTCGAGGCTTCGTCTACCAAGGATCTGAAATATATGGCGGCCTCGCAGGAACGTGGGATTACGGCCCGCTTGGAGTGGCTCTCAAGAAAAATATTGAAAATTTGTGGTGGAGGCACTTTGTGTCCGGGAGAGAAGACATGTACGGAATTGACTCAGCAATTCTCATGAACCCAAAGGTATGGGAAGCGAGCGGCCATGCATCAGGATTCTCTGACCCTCTTGTTGAGTGTAAAAAATGTAAACACCGGTTTCGAGCTGATCATTTGAGCGATGTAAAGAAGTGCCCAGATTGTGGTGGGGAACTTGGTGAAGCGCGACAGTTTAATATGATGTTCAAAACGACTGTCGGCTCTGTCGATGGTTCTGACACCGCGGTGTACCTTCGTCCCGAAACCGCGCAAGGAATGTTCGTGAATTTTAAAAACATCATTGATTCGTTTCATCCACGTCTTCCGTTCGGAATTGCCCAAATCGGAAAAAATTTCAGAAACGAAATTGCTCCGCGCGACTTTATTTTTCGAGTACGAGAGTTAGAAATAATGGAACTCGAATATTTCATTCATGAGAAAACATGGAATGAGCAATTTGAGTACTGGTTAGAACAAATGCGAGCGTGGTTTGCACTGCTTGGTTTTGAAAATGGGGATATTAAAGAAGAAGAAATAGGGGATGGTGACCGTGCTCATTATTCAAAAAGAACGGTCGATTTTCATTTCAAGTACCCAGATCGTTTCGATGAGATTGGCGGTTTAGCATACAGAACGGACTTTGATCTTAAGAATCACATTGAGCATTCGGGCGTAGATCTTTCATACACTGACCCAACGACGAATGAGAAATCTGTCCCGCACGTTCTTGAGCCGACGTTCGGGCTTGGCAGACACGTACTTGCGGTTTTGACGAAGTCGTACACCGAAGACAATCTCGGTGGTGATACGCGCGTGTATCTCAAATTGCCTACAACAGTTGCCCCCATAAAAGCCGCGGTATTCCCACTCCTCAAGAATAAACCAGAGCTCGTTTCTAAGGCGCGGGAAGTTTTTGCTGCACTTAAGAAGGAAGTGCCAGAAATTCTTTTTGATGACAATGGCAATGTTGGCAAACGCTACCGAAGACAGGACGAAATTGGAACGCCGTTTTGTCTAACTATAGACTTTGACACGCTCGGCGAAAAACCTGAACTAAAAGATACGGTTACTCTTCGTGACCGCGACACTGGAGAACAGGAACGACTGCCGATTTCAGAAGCAATTAAAAAGGTTCGTACTGCTGTTGCGGGGTAGCCCTATTCCGCTCTGTCAGGTTCTTTTTGTGAAGGTTCGATTTTAAGCCCGCGCATTAAATCTTCTGGTGGCATCTCTAAAGCCGTCGCCAATTGGATCATTCGAGCTACGGTCAGTGCCACTTCTCCGTTTTCTAATTTCTGTATTACCTGAAAGGTCAGTCCAATTCTCTCCGCAACCTGTGCCAGGGTGAACCCCATAATTTTCCTTCGCTTTCGAGCCCGTCTTCCTATCTCAGTATCAATCGCCCACTCTTCTTCCGTTCTACCTCTTCCGTGGGAGGCTCCCGTTGAACCATCTTTTCTGACAACTTCTCTCGCCATAACTTTGTGTCGGAACAATACGCCTCGTCTGGATACTTGTCTAGCACCTATTCATTGCTTCAAAAAAGCGCTATTCTAAGCCTTATGGAAAAGGGGCTGTTTTCTGTAACTATTACCCCCGGCACGTTTATCACAGCACTCGCGCTCGGACTCGTCGCGTGGCTTATTTTTTATCTACGCGATTTAGTTTTAATTGTTTTGGCCTCAGTGGTCTTAGCCTCAGCCGTTGAACCAGCAGTGCAATGGTTTATGGAAAAGAAGCTCGGTCGCGGCTTCGCGGTAGGAGCTGTGTATTCAGCAATTTTTGCAGTCTTTTTCGTTGTCACATATTTGCTTGCTCCTCCGTTCATGCACGAAGCTCGCGGGTTCGTAGTGAATCTCCCCGATTTCGCGCAATCGTTCGATATAGCGACCTATATCCCCAGCATGGGCGGGAATGACTCGTTGGTGTCGACGTCGGCAGTTGCGTCGTTGTTACTCCAACTCCAAGATTTCATTATTCCAAGTGGGGAAGGTGCACTTTCTGCGCTCGGCGGGCTACTGGGCGGTGTATTTTCGTTTCTTTTGATAATCATTCTTTCTATTTATTTCGCGGCGCAAGAAACGGGCGTTGATGATTTCATTCGATTGGTCGTACCGGTCCGGCACCGCCAGTATGCGGTTGATTTGTGGAAACGTTCCCACCACAAAATTGGATTGTGGATGCAGGGCCAGCTGATACTCTCGGTTATTATTGGCGTTCTCGGGTACTTGTGGCTCGCAATCTGGCAGGTTCCGTACGCGTTTTTAATCGCTATATTTGCAGCGATTATTGAAATAGTTCCGGTATTCGGTTCTGTAATTTCAGGAATCGTTGCGGTCGTTATTGCTGCGTCAGCGGGAGGTGTAGAACTCGCGCTCATCATTGGTGCGGGGTTTTTGGTTATCAACTTGCTTCAATCAAATCTCATATATCCGCTTGTGGTTAAGCGAGTCGTTGGGGTTCCGCCGATTATGGTGATTCTCGCCATGATTGCAGGAGGGCAGATTGCAGGCTTTCTCGGAGTACTGTTATCAGTCCCAATCGCGGCTGCGATTCAGGAGTTTGTTTCCGACATTCAGAAAGCTAAAGAACGCGAGTTTAAAGCGCTTGCTGACAAATAAATTTTACGATGGCACGTCGGTATCTGACTACTACTCTTCCGTATGTGAACGCTGACCCCCATATTGGGTTTGCGCTTGAATTGGTACAGGCGGATGCTCTGGTTCGTTTTTGGAAAGAGAGCGGAGACGAAGTATTTTTTACGACAGGCACCGACGAACACGGGCAGAAAATATATGAAGCTGCAGAGAAAGCTGGGAAACCGGTACAGAATTATGTCGACTATTATGCAAACGAATTCAAGAAACTGAAGGACGCGCTGAATGTTTCTGACGACTTGAAATTTATACGCACTACCGATGCGCATCATGAAAAAGCAGCGCAAGAAATGTGGAAGCGGTGCGCTGCGAAGGGGGATATTTACAAAAAACAATTTGAAGGGCTGTACTGCGTGGGGTGTGAGAAATACTTAACTCATAAAGAGATCGTTGAAGGAAAGTGCCATATTCACGGTACTGAACCAAAACTACTGAAGGAGGAAAATTATTTCTTCAAACTCTCAAACTATCAAAAACCGCTAGAAGAGTATCTTTCTCGCGAAGGCGTAGTGATTCCTGAGTGGCGGAGGTTAGAGGCACTTAACTTTGTCCGCGAAGGCCTTGAAGACTTCAGCATCTCGCGTGAGAAAAGTCGTTTGGCGTGGGGCGTACCTGTTCTAGGTGATGAGTCACAGGTTATGTATGTGTGGTTTGATGCGCTGACGAACTACATCTCGACATTAGGATGGCCTGACGAGGGTGGGGATTTCAATAAGTTTTGGATTGAAGGGGAAACGCTACAAGTTGCGGGGAAAGACCAAGTACGGTTCCAGTCGATTATGTGGCAGGCAATGCTCATGTCAGCAGATATAAAAAATACTGACCGCGTGTTTTATCACGGCTTCATCAACTCGAACGGACAGAAGATGTCCAAGTCTTTAGGCAACGTCATCAGCCCGTATGAGTTGGTCACGAAGTACGGTAAAGAGGCGACTCGCTACATGCTCTTGCGCCATATTCACCCGACAGAGGATTCTGATGTTACGTGGGAGAAATTAGATGAGTGGTACACAGCAAATCTTACAAATGGTCTTGGAAATTTAGTCGCGCGAGTGATGAAGATGTCTGAAGACAATCAAGTAGTAACACTCATTTCCGATACAAAGAATCATAGTTTTGCTGAGGCACTTACGACATTTCAATTTCACGACGCTCTCAGTCACATTTGGCAGAGAATTCAAATAGCAGACAATCGAATAACTAACGAACAGCCGTTTAAGGTTATTAAGCGAGACGTTGTAAGTGGTAAAGCAATCATCCAGTCTCTGGTTCAGGATGTTCACGCGATAGGGTTAATGCTCAAACCGTTCATGCCCGAAACAAGCGCAAAGATTCTTGAAGCCGTTCAAACAAACAAGAAACCCGAGAACCTATTCCCGAGATTAGGGTAGCTGTTAGTCTTTTCTATTTTGCGAAACTCCAGTTCTCGTTGAATCCATTCTGCCTGCACCGCGATCAGTTATGTCGGCGTCAATAACGCTCTCATCAACGAGTTCATAGTCCCAATTAGTAATTTTTACGAGCTCTAACTGAGCGATTGCTTGGTTCGGAAAGACCGTCACTTTCTTCCTCGACGCATTAAACGGATGAAGAATTATTTCTCCTCTGTATCCAGGGTCGATAACTTCTAAAGTAAATGAGAGGCCTAGTCGCGCTGAACTTCCTTTTCCTACGACGCGGTAATAGTACCCGTGTGGGGGAATGGCTTTGATCCCAGTACGTACATCCGCGCCTCTGCCAGGGTGGATTACGGTTTTTTCAGCAGCAAAAATATCCATACAGACGTCACGCTCGCGTCCTCGAGCAGGAAGTCGTACTTCTGCTTCCCTCGCGATTGTCATTTGTGCAATCTGGCCGCGTTCTCTGCTACTTTCGTTCATTGTGTTTATTGATTACTTACAATTGTGTCGAGCAATCATACTTAGTATTGTAATTATGTACACACTGAGTATAATTTTTGTAAAGATAAGATTTACAAATATTCCATGGCAAAGCCAAAACCTCAGAAGGAAAGTCTGATAGCGGTACTTGAAGCACTCGGCCTCAGTGAGAACGAGGCGGTTTTATATGTAGCGATGCTTGAGTTGCCGCGCTCTACCGTGAAGGAGTTGGGCGCCCGAGCTCCATTTCCACGCACTATGCTCTATTACGTCTTGAATCAACTTATTCGGCGTGGGTTAGTTTCGGTGCGAGATGAGAAGTCCAAAAAAAGTGTGTATGTTGCCGAAGACCCTGAGCGCTTGTACGAAATACTTGCATCTCGAGAATCGGAATTCAAAAAAACCGCTGAGCGCGCACGAGAGGCGATTCCAAAACTTAAGAGTGCATATCGACTCTCGGGGAAACGCCCAAGCGTCCGAGTCTTTGAAGGGCTCGCGGATTATGCGAAAGCGCTCGATGACGTCCTGCATTCTGGTTGCGACGAAGTCCTCACATATCAGCTCTTAGGCGAGAAACACGCTGGTCTCGATATTAGGAATTTGTTCGAAGGAAAACGAAAGGCAAAAAAAATTACTAAAAAAGTTCTTTTTCACGAAACGAAAGACGCACTGGGTGAGCTTCGTGTGCGAGGGTATGACGATTTTACGCAATTTCGAGCTCTTAAGAAGTGCCCAGCGGTCGACCTGACGCTCTACAGTGGCAAATTGCTGTATGTGTCCTACTACGACCAGCATGAACCAACAGCAATTTTGGTTGAAGACCAAGCCTTGTATATGATGCAGAAAGATATGTTCGAGATGCTCTGGGCGCACGCAAAGGACTACACACTGTATCCTGTTACGAAGGTATGAAGATATACTTTAGCGGTTCCATACGAGGAGGACGCAATTTTCAGGATGTGTATCCACACATCGTACGAGCGCTCGAGTACTACGGTACTGTTTTTTCCAAACACACTTCAGACGAGACGCTTTCTGAATATGGCGAGACCGCGGTGTCAGCTGCAGATATCTTTGAGCGAGAGGGTACTGAGCTTGCTCAGTGTGATGTGGTTGTCGCGGAAGTTAGTACGCCAAGTTTAGGGGTGGGGTATATCATCGCCAAAGCTCGAGAACTAAAAAAACCAGTGATTGCACTCTATCGTGGCGAAAACGCGCTTGCCCTCTCGGCGCTGATTCAGGGAGATGAAAATGTTTCAGTATATACGTATGCCGATGTACACGAGGTGTCAGAACTGCTTCGAACCGCTCTTCAAAAACAGTAAACGATATGCACTACGATTATTTTGACTCTCATTCGCATGTAACGTTCAAGGATTACGATCACGACCTTGAAGTAGTGCTTTCGAGAATGCGAAACGAGAACGTTGGGACTATTTCTGTCGGGGTCGACTTTAAAACTTCGAAAGAGGCAGTAGCCTTTGCTGAAGCGAATGAAAATTTCTACGCAATAATTGGGCTGCATCCGACCGATACGAACACTGAGCAGTTTGATCGTGAACGGTTCAATGAGCTCGCAAAAAACCCGAACGTGGTTGGGGTCGGGGAGTGTGGACTCGATTTTTTCAGAACACAGGGCGACATCGACGCAGAGAAAAAACGCCAATGGACGGACTTTGAAAAGCAGATGTATTTTGCGGTCGAGCATAATCTTCCGCTCATGATTCATTGCCGCCCCTCAAAGGGCTCCATGGATGCGTATCTTGAACTTGTTGAGCGTCTGGAGAGTGAGGCAAAGTCCCTAGGGGAGAAATTGCGTGGAAACGTGCATTTTTACGTCGGCAACGTAGACATTGCCCGTCGGTTTTACGACATCGGATTCACCACGTCATTCACAGGCGTGCTGACGTTTGCCCGAGAATACGATGAGGTTATTCAATATGCCCCCCTCGATATGATTTTGACCGAAACAGACTCGCCGTTTGTAGCTCCGGTGCCGTATAGAGGTAAGCGAAACGAGCCCTCGTACGTGAAATATGTAGTTTCAGCAATATCAAAAATTCGAAGCGATGAGGTGGAGAGGGTACGTCGGGCAGTCGTCGAAAATGCCGAGCGGGTCTTTGGTCTAAAATGAGCCAATAGAGCCAGGAATTGCGCGTAAAGGTGCCTTGTGGTACGCTCTTCCGACATGGATACAAAAGTTACAGATACTGAACTTGAAGAGGTCGGCGCCGTCGATACTGGTGGCGAGGATACTGTTTCTTCAGTGTACGAAATTGGATATCACCTGATTCCTACTCTTTCTGAGGAGGAGGTTGCTGAAGCAGTCTCAAAGATGATGGACGTTTTGAAGGCCGAGGGAGCTGACTTTGTTGGAGAGCGTTTTCCAGCAAAAATACAGCTTGCGTACCCAATGTCAAAGCGCACAAACTCAAAGAAAACGAACTACGACAGCGCGTACTTCGGATGGGTTGCGTTTGAGCTCAGCCGAGAGGCAATCCTGAAAATTAAGCCATTTCTCGACGGAAATTCCGCAGTTCTTCGATACTTAATTGTGGTTACAGATAGAGATGCAGTTGCTGCTGCGATGAGCGGTGCAGTACTTACACCGACTGGTTCTATTGAAAAGCCAAAGCGTGATCAGGAGGCGGGTGGCGAAATGTCGGAAGCTGCACTCGATCAGGCCCTTGAAACCATTGCTACTGAGGACGCAAAAACGGCCGAATAATTGAGAGGTATACTGGTCTAGGTCATGTATCTCAACAAAGTACTTCTATACGGCAACCTAACGCGCGACCCCGAATTGCGGGCGCTTCCTTCAGGCCAGCAAGTTGCCTCGTTCTCGCTTGCTACGAACAGAACATTCAAGAATAAGGATGGCCAGAAACAGGATGCTGTTGAGTATCACAACGTTGTAGCGTTTGGAAGACAGGCAGAAGTTATTGGTCAGTACTTGAAGAAAGGTCGCCCTGTGTATCTCGAAGGAAGAATTCAGACTCGCTCATGGGACGACAAAACGAGCGGAGAGAAAAAGTATCGTACTGAAATCGTTATCGAAAACTTTCAGTTTGGTCCTTCGGGTATGGGGGCTCCAGGCGGTCGAGACGACGGAGGGTCATCAGCTAAAGGAAAAGCAGAGGGTAGGGCGCCTAGTGACAAATCATCCGACATAGAGTATCCTGCCGAAGAAATTAGCCCAGACGATATTCCATTTTAATCACGTTACAGATACTTATGGCAGACAACACTTCATCACCAACGCTTCCGCAGTTCGTAGACTACAAGGACGTTTCATATTTGAAAGGATTTTTGAATGCGCACGCTCGCATGGTTGGCGCACGAAAGTCAGATATCCCTGCAGGGCATCAAAGAAAGATTGAACGTGCCGTAAAGCGCGCACGCTTCATGGGTCTTCTCCCATACATCGCTCGATAAATCTATGCCTGAAGGTGCTCCTATCGAGACCGAAACAGCGGTTTTTGAAGCTGGGCTGAGTAAGAAAATTGATGAATTTTTTGAGACGCAGAAAAACGGTTTAATTCCCGGAAACTATGTAATTACGGTTCCCAATCGTCCTACGCAGTATCGGAACGTAACTGAGAGCAAGACGAGCCCGATAATTCGCCTCAATATTCTGAGGCCTCGAGGAAAGAGGGAAGGTTTTACGGTAAAGATTGAGGTTGATTATAGAAAGGATTTAACGGTGTATATCCACATTTTGCGAAAGTAAAAGAGCCCCGAAAGGGGCTTTTTTATATTGCCGACAGCTTTATTGCTTCGTAACTCTTTCTACGTACTCTCCCGTTTCTGTATTGATACGGAGAATGTCGCCTTCGTTGATGAAAAGGGGGGCATTGATGACCGCGCCCGTTTCAAGCGTCACTTGTTTGGTGCCACCCTGAGCAGTATTGCCTTTAACTGCGGGGGGAGCCTCCGTAACCTTAAGATCCATCTTTATAGGGAGCTTTACCGAAATAACTTCGCCTTCAAAACGCATTGCCTCAACCTCTGAATTTTCTTTTAAGAAATGAGATTGTTCTCCGAGGACTGCCTCCTCGAGCTTGAATCGGTTTTTAGGGTTTCCTTGTTCGCAGAACCAGTATTCGCCACGATTGTGGTAGAGATACGTAATATCTTCAAATTCAATGTCCGCTTCCTTTACGGTTTCATTTTGGTGGAAGGAGTATTCAGTCACTTTGCCAGACTTAAGGTTTCGAAGCTTTGTTTGGTTTACTGGCTTTCGCTGCTGCATGCGGAACACGTGAGAAGAAAGCACTTCAAAGGGCTGGCCATCCATGGTGATGACCTTCTTTTGGACTATTTCGTTGTATGAAAGGACTGCCATATTCGAGAAACCTTAAATCGGTTAGATGAGTAGAATAAAAGACGCCACAGGCGTCGAAATACAGTATATGTCAGTCTTCTCCGTTGCTCAAATCCAAAGTCCGCGCTTTAGTGTAGGGATGTCTGACGACGTCCGAACAATGTCTGATGAGGATCTATTGGCGCTTTCGCTTAAAAAACCGAGCGCATTTGAAACCCTCGTTGCTCGATACCAGTCTCAATTTCTATCTCGAGCTATTGCAGTCGTGCGGGATCGCGATAGAGCCGAGGATGTTGTTCAGGAGACGTTTGTTCGAATGTATCGGTTTGCTCCGCGATTTGATGGCAGTCAGGGGAATTTTCGCTCGTGGTCGCTTACCATTCTTATGAACGTCGCGCGCACTCATTACAGCAGGGCGGCAAAAGAAAGAGGACATACAGCACCCCTTGAGCCCGAGCATTACGAGTCACTCGCTGACAATTCTATACACGCGAAAGAGGGGAACGAAGCATATGCGAAAGAGGTCGTTACGAAGGCGCTCAACTTCGCACCGAAAGACGTTGCAGAAATTCTCTCACTCGCATTTATTGATGGGCTACCGCATGCAGAAATTGCAGCAAAGTTAGGTATTTCGACACCGGCGGTAAAAACGAGAGTACATAGGGCAAAAGCTGAATTGCGAACCATTATTAACGAAAACAATATTTTATGAAAACAGAAAAACAGATGACCGATGCAATCATGAGGCGAGTGTACGCCGTATATTTTTTTCGAAAACTTGCTCACCCCGCGGTTCGCATTTCAGCACTTTTCGGGCTCGCGGTCGCACTCCGGGAGATGGTGTGGGTTACACGCATTTTCGAGAATATATCTCATAAAACAGACGTGTTTGAATTTTTCCAGTACGGATTCAGCGCGTTTACCGGTACCGAGTTCGTTGTTCAAATGATACTTATTGCGGGAGCAGGAATCGTAATCATGAGCGCCCGTGACCTATTTGGATATAAGCAGGCGCAACTCGCTTAACAAAAAAGCCCCGCACAAGCGGGGCTTTTTTGTTAGGATTCGTTTAGCTTTGCGCGGATTTGTTTCAGTAGGTCGTTTGCTATCGGTTTATTTTCTCTGAGGAATGTGCGTGTCGCATCATATCCAACTGCAAGTTTCTGTTCTCCTATTTTATAAGTGGAACCGCTTTTAACAACAAGTCCGTACTTCTCGCCGAGCGCAATCAATTCTCCTTCGCGAGAAATGCCCTCGTTGTACATGAGGTCGAATTCTGTCGCTTTGAATGGTGCGGCGACTTTATTTTTTACGACTTTAATTTTTACGCGCCCGCCGACAACTTCTTCTCCTTTCTTTATTTGTGCAATGCGACGAATATCGAGACGAACCGATGTATAGAACTTAAGCGCTTTACCTCCTGGAGTCGTTTCAGGGTTTCCAAACATCACGCCGATTTGCATTCGTATCTGGTTGATGAATATAACTACCGTCTTTGATTTAGCAACGATTGCAGTCATCTTTCGAAGTGCTTGCGACATGAGTCGTGCTTGGCGTCCCACGTGTTGCTGTCCCATATCACCTTCAATTTCTGCCTGCGGAGTGAGTGCTGCAACTGAATCTACAACGACGACATCAATTTTTCCTGAGCGTACCAAAGACTCAGCAATATCGAGCGCTTGCTCGCCTGTATCGGGCTGCGATACCAAGAGGTCATCAATCTTTACACCCAAGCGCTTCGCATATTCAGGATCAAGCGCATGCTCTGCATCGACGAATGCACACACACCGCCTTTTTTTTGTGCTTCCGCGACGATGTGGAGAGAGAGGGTTGTCTTTCCCGATGATTCTGGGCCAAAAATTTCAATCATTCGTCCGCGCGGCACACCGCCAATACCAAGTGCTGCATCAAGCCCAATCGAGCCCGTTGGAATCGCATCAACACCTGTTTTTGGGCGCATGCCCAAGGTTGTTATCGCCTCATCACCAAACTTCGTCTTTATCGAATCAATCGCGTCTTGAATAGCTGTTTTTTTTGAGTCGGATGTATCGCCTTCGTCTTTAGTTTTCTTCTTCGCCATGAGTTGTAGTTGTTGTCGCTGGTTCAGTTACGAACGTAAGCGTCTTGGTAATTGATCTGCCGAAGCGGTCCTCTGCCACCGCGGTTACTGCAGTATACCCTGCAGGGTAGGCGCGAATGGCTGAGAATGTCCCATCCTCGGCGGTAGGGATCTGGATGCCGTTTAAGGTTAAGTATGCAACGCGTGCAGTTGTTCCATATATTTCGGTCAGTGCCCCGTTCTGTTTTGCCGAGAGGGTTACCGACGGACCACTGAGGTACGGGTAGGCAACAAATAGGGTGTATCCAACTATAAAGAGGGTAATGAAAATTCCCCCTACCAGCGCCAATGTTTTACGGCCGTCTCGCTGGGTTAATGGCTTCATCGCTACTTTTAAACCTCTTCTGAGTCTCCTGCGCCAGCATTTCCAGAGCCCGTAAGCACGTCACGTGGTCGCGCCCCGTCTGCAGGGCCGATAACACCCTTCTGTTCGAGAATGTCCATGAGTCGCGCTGCGCGAGCATACCCAATTCTCAATTTACGCTGTAGGTATGACGTCGATGCTTTGCCAGCCTCTTCCACTATTTGCTTCGCCTCTTGGAACAAATCGTCTTCCTCGGCGTCGTCTTCAAGAGAAGCAGAGAAGATAGGGTTTGGGGTGTCCGAGGTCGTTCCAGAGAGGGCAATACCATCTACGGAAGGCTCGTTGTTCTTTCGGATGTACTCAACGACAGCTTTGACTTCGTTTTCAGAAATAAACGCTGTTTGAATACGATGAGGCTTTGGCATGTCGGACGATTGATAGAGCATATCTCCAGCACCAAGGAGTTTTTCGGCTCCTACGGAGTCGAGGATGGTGCGCGAGTCAAACTGTGAGGCGACTTGGAGTGCGATGCGCGCGGGCACGTTTGCCTTAATCAGTCCTGTAATAACGTTTACCGATGGGCGCTGCGTAGAGAGTACAAGGTGGATACCTACAGCGCGAGACATTTGCGCGAGGCGCACAACGGCAGCTTCAAGTTCACGAGGGTAGGTCTGCATGATGTCTGCGAGTTCATCAATAAATATAAGTATGTACGGCATTTGGTCTGGGGCATCGCCCTCGCCGTTCCACTTCGCGACAACATTTTCATGGTACGAGTGGATGTCGCGCACCTGATGACTCTCAAGAAGTGTGTATCGGCGTTCCATTTCTTTCGCGGCCCACTTCAAAGAAAGGATGGCTTTCTTGGGGTCAGTAATCACTGGAGTGAGGAGGTGGGGGATTGGATTGTAGAGCGTCAATTCTACGCGTTTCGGGTCAACCATGATGAAACGAAGTGTTGCAGGCCCATTTCTGTACAGAAGTGATGTGATGAGCGCATGGATCGCAACCGATTTACCAGACCCTGTTGCTCCTGCGACTAAGAGGTGAGGCATTTTGCCGAGGTTTGCGAAATGTGAGTTTCCGGTGATGTCGCGGCCGAGGGCGACGGTCAGCGGCTTCTGGTCTGTCTGGAACTTCGTGTCAGAAATAAGAGAGCCGAGTCCGACTGTTGCCTTCTGTGTGTTTGGAACCTCGATACCAACAAGTGATTTCCCCGGAATGGGCGCTTCGATACGGACAGGGGAGGCAGCGAGTGCAAGTTCAAGGTTGTTTTGGAGCGCCAATATTTTCTGCAGACGCACTCCCTCTGCGGGTTTCAGCGCATATCGCGTAACAGTGGGGCCAATCGACACTTCATCCATTTCGACATTAATTCCGAAGTTCTGAAGGGTTCGCTTAATGAGATTGGCGCTCGCCTTTATATCTCCAGTGTCTGGCTTCCCGCGGTCGCCTTTCAACAGGGAAGCTGGCGGAGGGTTATATGCTTGATCAATTGGTTTAAAAGCAATTGCTGCCGCTTCGACTTGAGGTATTGGTTCAGGTTTCTTTTCTTTCTTTCGCTGTGGCGGCGCTTCTTCTTCCTCTTCTTCGGTTTCCTCCTCTGCTTCTTGTTCGTCATCAGATTCTTCAACCTCAGCTTTGTATCCTCGACGAACTTTTACTTCCGGCTCTGTATCTTCTTGAGCGATTTCTTTTTTCTTCAATACTTCTGGGAAACCAATCGTTGGCAGCTTCAGTGGTGTATCAAGTGCGAGTAGTGCGCCGACAACTGCAAGGCCGGAGAGTAAGATAAATGAAAACACGTAATCGAATGGATACATGAATAGGGAAGCGATAAACTTTCCCGCGAGCCCACCCTGATTTCCCGCAAGAGAAAGAACGGAAATACCAGAAAGAAAAAGAAGTGCTGCTCCAACAATGCGCGTTCCGCCCCATCCAGTTTCTGGGTTCTGTCGAAAGAATCCAATTGCAAGCGCAATGAATACAAGTGGAATCAAAAAATATCCGAGCCCAAAAAGTCCTTCCGAGCCCAAGGAGTGAAACACCCAATCGCCGATTCTTCCGCCGATGCCCATCGGCGCCAAAAGAAAAAGACCCGCAACTATTACCGAGACAACACCATAAATACTTTTTGCCGTCTCTTGCTTAACGTCTAACTTCGGAGCTTTGAGGAGTGGGGCATTTTTTTCTTTACTCTTCCGCTTCTGATTTTTTGCCATACATTAATGTGTTTCGTAAAGAGATTTTATCACGGTGAGGGAGAAGGATAGCGAGTGCTTGCACTCATTACCTTCGAGTGAAACCGCGGGAAGGCGTCCGCGTCATACTCACACTCATTTAGTCGTAGAGGAAACCGAACGCGCTCTTGCTCGAGGCATGTACAACCTCAGGTGGTATACGGGAATACTCGCACAACTCAGACGCACCCGTTACGCCGAATATAAGAACCAGTGAGGTAGTAATGTGCACGACAAAGGCCGTCACAGGGACACATAACAGAACACTAAAAGGTACTTGTCAGCAAGGTGTCTGTGAGCGTAGGATGTGCCCGATACGCAGACTTTTTAACTGTCTTAAATCTTAAAGACTTATGTCAGACATCCAGAAAGACGAAAGAACAAACGCGCATAAGGCATCTTTAAGGACGTCAGTCCCCCAAAGCGTGCAGAACCTAATATCGACTGACTACAGAGCCTATGTAGTTAAGAAGTCTGAAAGACTCGCATCTGCCCTTTATGTTGTAACGGGCTTCATTCATTCCGATGAACCTATAAGACGAAAATTAAGGACAGGCGCCCTCGACTTAATCGGACTATCAACACGTCCCTCGGGTCTGAGTCTTGAAGGTATAGAAAAGTTTAAGTCACTCTGCGTTGAGATGGGAGTTCTTTTGACTACCGCCCGAGGCGCTGGGCTTTTGTCTGAAATGAATGCTGGACTTTTGGCTGAAGAGTACGCGCTCCTTGGGGCATTTATATCCGAGAACTCGCAGACAATTCGTGAGGGGAGTGTTCTCGCATTTGAAGAACTCGAGACTCCTCGGATGGCTTTGACAGAGCCAATACGAGAATCGTCTTATAAGAAACCAGCGCCGGAAAAAAAGTCTGAGCGAAAAGAGACCCACACCAAGCGCGCCGGAGATCAAACGGACAGAAGAAAAACAATTCTCGATCTCGTTGATGTTCGAGGTTCGATATCTATTAAGGACGCCGTGTCTTTAATACCTGGAGTTAGCGAAAAGACTATACAGCGCGAACTATTGGCCATGGTAAAGGACGGTTCACTACTCAAGGAGGGCGAGAGGAGATGGAGTACGTATAAGAGAGCCCCCGCTGGCTTAGTGCCTCCTAAAGGACTTTCCTAATTAGAAAAACACCTCCATATGTATGGAGGTGTTTTATTAAATTACGCCACAATGTACACCTTGATGTCCTGGCCATTTTCAGCTAGTATGCCCCCCTGTGGACTGGTAACTCTAGCAGCACAACGTAGACCTCTTTCGTAGGGGTTTTTGTGTCGTTTGTCCACACTATCCGCTAGGCAGGTCAACAAAAACTGACTAAAACCTACCGTATAATAGAGTGAGTCCCGTACGCCTGTTTTCGGTTGCGTCTTTCGTTGTGCGACGCAACTATACCGCCTGAGAGAACCTTGTCAGTTTAATATCCGGACTACCACTGATATCGCAATTGCGCGATGCGTTATTCGCGCTCCGTGATTCATTAGTAATCACACTGATTTTCTAGAAACACATAATGTGTTGAGAGAAAATCAGCTCTGAAAGAAAGAAAACACTACCTCGTCTGTATTCTGCACGTACTACTTACCGTGCCATTGGATCCAACGTAACGGAAAAAAGTTTTGAGTGACGAGAAAGAAATTTTTCTTCATTCAAAATAAACTTCCGCGCAATACATATATATGTATTGTCACGTTGGAATAATGGAATCGTTTTTCTTCGGAGTTTGCGTTTGATTCTAAAGAGATCAGAAGCAAGCCTGAAAGAAGAAAAACATTATGTTGTGCTTTATCAGGTATGCGATCCAGCTCCACTTTTTCGTTGCGAACATTCGTCACGAAAAAGTGGGGCTGGATACAACGATTTTTGTTCTCACAATTTATAAGTGATCGAGAACAAAAATCATTCAATTAGAAAATTACAAATACGATATGTCTATCGCACAGAAAACTATGGCGTTTGTCGCTGTGGTTGCAGTTGCGGTTGCGATTGTCTTCAGCTTTGTAGCAACTATCAATGTTGCTCAGGCAGCTGCGCTCACTCAGACGCAGATTTCGTCAATCGTTTCCCTCTTGCAGTCATTCGGCGCAGATGCTGCGACGATTGCGAACGTGCAGGCTTCGTTGAATGGTCAGCCGACCACTCCGACCGCACCTTCAGCACCGTCAACTTCTTCATGCACCTTTACGCGTGACCTTACCTTGGGCTCAAAGGGTGATGACGTCACTTGTCTTCAAAACGCATTGATCTCAAATGGTTATGCGATTGCAGCAGGTGCAACTGGGTACTTCGGTGCTCAGACGCAAGCGGCAGTTATGGCCTGGCAGAAGGCAGCAGGGGTTTCTCCTGCAGCTGGATACTTTGGTCCTAAGTCCCGCGCAGCGTTTGGTTCATCAACGACCTCAACCACGAACCCAACGACTCCAGCTCCAGCAGGAACTGGTCTCACGGTTATGGCAGGCGTTCAGCCAACCAATGCTCTCGCAGTTGCTAACGCATCACGCGTTCCGTTCACTCGCGTCACTTTGACTGCAGGTAACGACGGTGATGTTGTGGTGAACTCAGTTCAGGTTCAGCGCACTGGTCTCGGATCAGATGCAGCATTCGCAGGCGTAGTCCTCGTGGATGAAGCAACTGGTATGCAGATTGGTACTGCTAAGACCTTCAACTCGAATCATCAGGCAGCAGTTGGTCAGACAATGACCATTCCTCGCGGCACTTCAAAGACCTTCTTGGTCGCAGGTAACATGCAAGCTTCTCTCTCTGCTTACTCAGGAGAGGCGCCAGCACTTTCAGTTGTTGGTGTAAACACTTCAGCAACTGTATCGGGATCACTCCCAATCACAGGTGCTACGCATGTCATCAACTCAACTTTGAGCGTCGGTTCAATGACGCTTGCTGCTTCGAGCGCGTTTTCAGCTAATGCAAACGCAACGAAAGAAATCGGCACTACAGCTCACAAGTTCACTGGTTTCCGCCTTACGGCAGGATCAGCTGAAGATGTGCGCTTGAAGTCGATTATGTTCAACCAGACGGGCTCAATATCAGCTGGTGACCTCGCAAATGTTGCGATTGTCGTCGGTGGTACTTCGTACCCTGCAGTTCTTTCATCTGACGGCCGCTACTACTCAGCGTCTCTCGGATCAGGAGTTGTAATTCCGAAAGGAAATCAGGTTGAGGTTTACCTCCAGGCTGACATCATCGGTTCGAACTCATCGGGCCGCACTGTCATCTTCGATGTTGACCGAAATACTGACATCTTTGCTACAGGTGAAACCTATGGCTACGGCATCTCGCCAGCTATCGGCTCAGCATCTGTTCCAGGAAGCCGTGGCACGCTCACGGTTACGAACGGTACTCCATTCATCTACTCGAACCAGATCACAATTTCAGGCGCTTCAGTAACTACGATTGCGAAAGCAAACGAAGTTTCAGCACAGAACATTGCGGTTAACGTTCCAAATCAGGTCCTCGGCGGTTACGTCGTAGACTTGAAGGGTGAGGCAGTCACTGTTCAGTCTTCAGTCTTTACAGTCGCTTCAACGACTGGTTCAGGCGTCGGTCTTTTGACCAACGTTACGATTGTTGACGAAAACGGTTCAGTTGTTGCAGGTCCAGTTGATGCGACCTACACAAGCTCACTCGTTCAGACTCTTACCTTCACTGACACTATTACCTACAAGACTGGTCGCCATGTCTACACCCTCCGCGGTAAAGTAGCTTCAACGATCGGTGATGGTGGTACATACATTGTGTCAACCAACCCTTCAACAGGTTGGACGAATGTTCGAGGTGAAACGACTGGCAACACTATCTCGCTTTCAGCAAATGGTTCGTTCGCAATGAACACCATGACTGTTAAGGCGGGCTCAATGGTGGTTAACCTTTCAACATCGCCTGCTTCACAGACGATTGTTCCAGGTGGTCAGGGCCAAATCTTCGTGAACGTTCAGTTCGATGGTACTCAGTCAGGTGAGGACGTCCGCTTCTCAACTGCAGCGCTTACATTGACATTTGCAAGCGGTGCGGCAGTTACGGACCTTACTTCCTGCCAGTTGTTCGATGGAGCTACAGCTCTTAACACGGGCTCAAACAGCTTGAATCCTTCAGGTTCATCAGGCGCTACGCAGACCTTCACTTTGGACAATCCAGTGACGGTTACGAAGGGCTCGGTCAAGACCTTGGGCCTCAAGTGTAACGTTTCAGGCTCAGCTGCAAACACTGGGACATACGTATGGGCACCAGTTACTGGTCCTACGTTCTCTGGCGCAACTTCAGGTACGACTATCACAGCTACGTACCCAACTGCTCCTACTATCACGGTTACGATTGGTGTAGGTTCAATTACGGTACAAACTGATGCATCGTCACCTTCGTACATGCTTGCTGCTGCTGGTTCAACCGGCGTCACGAACGGTGTGTACAAGTTCCGCGCATCGAATGAAAACATCAACCTTACGAAGCTTGGTTTGACCTTGTCAAACACAGCTTCTTCGTCAGCAGGTGACGTCCTCAAGGCGTCTATCTATGACGGTGCGACGAAAGTCGGTGAGGCTTACTTCATCGGTTCAGCTACGACCGCAACTTCAACCTTGTCATCTCCGATTCTTCTTACGAAGGACGTAGACAAGGCAGTTACGATCAAGCTTGATTACGCTGATGTTGGCAACAGCCAGTCAATCACGTTCTCAGGTCACTTGGTCGCGGTTAACTTCTTGAACGGCGAAGGCACCGGAGTTTCATCTGGTTCAACCTTCCAGTTGGGCGCAGCTTCTGGCTCTACGTCAGTTGCAGGTGCTCGTGTCATGAAGTCTTACCCAACACTTGCAATTGACACATTGTCATCAACAGGTGTTGCAGACGGTCGCCTCTTGCGCTTCAAAGTGACTGCAGATGCTAAGGGTCCAGTTGGCATTGCTCAGCTTGCTCTTAACCTCTCAACCACGACTGCGTCAGTTACCAACGTTACTGTCTACGCCTTCACGGATGCGAACTATTCAAATCCGGTATCAGGTGTAGCAGCTGACGGTAACCTCCAGCAGACGAACGATGCAACGGTTCCTGGTACAGGTAACGTAACGATTGGAGTTGCAAACAGCTCTGGCGCTACGTCACTTCAGGTTCCAGCAGGTTCGACGATCTACTTCGAAGCACGTGGCTCAGTCGCAGGTGTCACCACCGGCGCATCAGTAGTCACGAAGCTCTTGGGTAGCTCTTCGTTCCCATCGACGTCAGCAGGTGTTGCAGCGAACCCGCTCCTTACGGTTGCAGGTATCTCTGACAACAACGCATTCATCTGGTCACCAAACTCGACTACGACTGTTTCACAGACGGGTCAGGATTGGACGAACGGATTCGGCGTCACTGGTCTTCCTTCAGGCGGTATCATTCAGACCCGCTCGAACTAGTCTCGGTGTTGAGCCGAAAGGTTCACATCTAGCCTAGCTAGACCCAAAAACCCCGCACGAAAGTGCGGGGTTTTTGC
>JACCDV010065110.1_pt1 | contig 57362 bp, 61 predicted proteins | sample 7446131 | NCBI WGS metagenome assembly JACCDV01 (sample SAMN15323448, study PRJNA562643) | freshwater metagenome | isolation source: river surface water | place: USA:Blue River Watershed | collected 2017-08-17
AGAGCGCGACCTCCGTCCAGAAGTCCTGACTGTGATTGAGATGTTTGCGATGACAGAGTTCGTGAATAACGACGTAGCGTGCGAGATGTTCTGGCAAGAAAAAGAGCTTGTAGTGAAAATTGAGATTACCTTTAATTGAACAACTGCCCCAGCTGCGCTTCGTGTCTTTGATAGAGACGCGACCAAAGGTCACACCGATACGCTCTGCCTCTTCTGCAATCATCGGTAGCAAAAAAGCGCGTGCCGCTTCTTTGTGATTGAGATACGCGATACGCTTTGGACTGGGCTTTGGTGTCGACCGGCGCTTTTTTACGACTCGTCGTTTTATCGTGCTCCACAACTGTTTCATATCACTTGCGGTAGAGAGCTCTTACCAATCTAATTAAATCGTATCCATACTGCTCACCAGTGGCTTCATACAGAGGTTTTAGTTTTTCGTCGCCATGCTCCTTGATGGCTTTGACAATATCAGCTTCACCTACACCTTGAGGATCAAGCTCACGCACCGCGCGAGTCAAATCATCGGCGGTTAAGTCCCCGCCTTCTACGAGCTTATCAATATGTTCAATGATGGTACCAATTGCTATCTCGCGTTCTTTCGCGATCGCTTTTAGGGTCTTGCCGTCTAGCCAGCGCAATTTCGTTTCTTCGTAGGTTGAAAGTTTCTTCACCCGTTCCTTAACCGCACGCTTGCCGGCTACTATTACGGTATCAGCAGACGGGAGCTTGCCACCAAGCGCCGTCACAAATTGTGTATGGAGAGTCAACAGCTCCTCGTCTGGCATCGAGAGGAAGGTGTCCTCGGCCGTCTCTGAATCAGCACGAAATTGTTTGTCTTTGTTTACGACCTTCGGGTCGACCTGCAGTGCGTTCGGGTGCATGCCGAGAATCTTCAGTCCAGCAAGACTTCGCACACGAGAGAGCGCTACATATCCCTGCCCAAAGACAAAAGCCCGGGAGAGATCAACCTCCGCCGCATCAAGACTCATCCCTTGTGACTTATGGACCGTAATTGCCCAGGCGAGGCGGAGTGGATACTGTTCGATAGACGCTTTCATCTTGCCGTCTTCAATCACGTCCCAGGTGGTCGTCTCCATGACAATCTTGCGCCCTTCGGTCGTTTCGATAATCGGTTGTCCGCCGGCATCAAAAGCCGTGACGCGCGCTAAGGTGCCGTTCACGTAGCCGGCTTCAAAATTATTCTTCGTACACATCACCATAGCCTCTTCCTTCAAGGTCAAGGTCTCAGGTGAAAGGCAGTTTTTCACTAATACTTCAAGCAGTGGCTTGCTCCCCCGTCCAGACATAGTGTACGTGCGCGCCCGACCCGGCAGTGCCGAGAGCTTCGTGGCATTGACCGCATCGACGTCCGCATTGTGCGTGTAGAGACGGGTTGGTTCGATCCCTTCGTACGCTATATCTGTCTGCTCATTAAGAAGCGTGTAGTGATCTTCTTCAATTTCGTTGCGACGAATCGAAGTAAGAAGTGAGAGCAATAGTTCATCCTCCTGCCGATGCTGCTCGGTGAGATAACAGACGAGTGGTCGCGCCTCAAGCCACGCGCGCGATTCAAACGCGTAGCGCATCATGTCCCCTTGCCGTGTCACCGGCGGCAACTGAAAGAAGTCCCCAACAAAGATGACTTGCAGTCCTCCGAAGGCATCTTTCCGCTGGCGAATCGTCCGGCAGATAACATCAACCATATCAAGGAGCTTTCCATCGAGCATGGAGATTTCATCAATCACGAGCACCTTCGCTTTCATAACCCGCTTCACCGTCGCTTCGCGTGAGACAATTTGATCAAGGTCGTACTGGGTCAAGGTATCGCGGGCGCCAGCCCCACTCCAGGAGTGGATGGTCATCCCCCCGATATGTGTCGCCGCAATACCGGTAGAGGCGGTCACCGCCACCGAGAGCCCACAGGCCTCAAGCCAGGCAATGTACTGGTTGATGACATATGTCTTCCCTGCTCCCGGCTCACCAGTGAGGAAGACATTGGCACCAGTTTTGAGGATATCGAGTGCCCGCGCTTGGTTCATAGTGTGGTGATTATAACACGTCTGTAAAATATTGATTTTTAGTTAAAATATGTTATAATAAAAAACTGGTGGCAATAACGCCTCAGAAAAAGGAGAAGTGACAATGGTTCCAAAAAAGCTGAACCAAATCTTCAGGGTTGTAGAAATCCTGAATGAGGACAACGAGGTGTTCATGGTTATCATCAACAACAGTTGGTGGGACACCTACGAAGACCCCGGTTATAACAACGGATATGACGAAGACGGAGACGGAGAGCCTGACTACGACACTGGTGGTGAGTTCGTTCGAGAGCTTGAGATCCGTGAAATCAGGAATGTTAGCCTGCGCTCATATGCGCTTAAGGTGACCGGACCTGAATTCAATAAAGACCACTTTCTTGAATACGAAATCGCCAAGTTCATCCTGCTCGGGCAGGAGTCTGAACTTCTGATCACGATGGAAAAGCTGGAGCCGCAAAAGCTCAGTTTGTAATCCCACAACAACACCTCAGTCAACGATATGCTGTTGACCTAGTCTTGAATACTAAGTAAGTACATTTAGTTCTGGCACGTCTATCGCGCGCACCAACTACCTTCGACCATCTACGTCGACCCCGCAGGAGGATACCTGCCCCCAAACCCCCAAGCTTCGGCAAGGGGGATTGATTTTTATGACATTTGACCCAATTAGCTTTTCTAGTACTATACCTCTAGACATGTCCGCAAGGAGCGAACAATGACAACGACGGAAACCAACGTCGACCTTCATTGGCCGACGCAAGACCAGCTGCTTGACTACATCACCTCAGACTGGATGTGTGTCATGTATGGCGAGAACTCGCTGCGGTGGCAAGTACTGATCGACTTTGAACTTTCTGATTCGGACAAGACAAGAGCTCGCCTACGCGCCATGCTCACGGAATTGGCTCGTAAGGGTCTCATTGTCTGCGACAATCTTCCGTGGCCAGCCAATAAAGGTGGTTACCAATCGCAATGCCGCCGGGTCGCATGACAACCCGCCCGCCTCCCCCGCCCCGATACGAGATCGCCCCAAGCGACCCGTGCGGGGCGATTTCATTTGACATAATTTAATTTACTTGTAAGGTATTCGCAGATTAGTCCCCATCTGCGAAAGGAAACGGGATGAATAAAGACCCGCGACAGGCGCAGATGGAAGAAATCTGGCGTCTCACGACTACCACCGACCATGGCCAACTCCGACTCGCCCAATCGAGTGAGCCTTGGCTCATCGAAAATGCCGAGACGAAGTCAGGAGATGAATTGCGCGTCATCTTTCCCGATGGACGCAAAAAGGAGGAATTGCCTCTCTGGGAAAGGAAGCAGCGCTTTACTCAAGCGAAGAGGTTCCTCTACCACCAAGCACTCAAGGCGAGAGCTAAGGCGTCCTCGTATCGCGGCTTCCATGTTGGCACCGCTCTTCTCGCGTTTCGTTCAGGATTTCGGCATAAGGATTCGTGGGATGTTTTCACCGGTATGAACGTCAAGCATGCACAGAACATGCGACCGACATGCTCTGAACCAATAGCCGTCGGCGCTACCATCATGGGCGATTTCGATCTCATCATTGGTATGGTGGTGGTCGGCAAACTTCGTGAGGAGGATGTCGGGATTATCAAGACCCTCCACCCTTGCCGGGATTGTCGCTGGCATCTCCACGGCTACCTGCATGAGGAGAAGGAAAAGCTGCGTGTGGTCGATGATGACACCATCATCTATACGGCCATGCCGCCAGAACAAGGCGGAATGGCGGTGAGTGAAGAACGCAGCCTCAAGGAACTACTTCACTTCCATCAACATCTCTCTGGGGATGACTTCGGCTGAAAGGGCTTGGCCCCGCGCATCGCTGCGCGGGGCTCTTCTTTTAATTCACACATCACGAATAATGTACTACCGAAAAAAATCAACGCTGCGGTATACTACTTCTATATATGGCATTGCGTTCTTTAACTGTCGTGGATATCGACGAAGCACCTACTAGAAAGCGTAAAGTAGCGACCACTAAAAAAGTCGCTCCGAAAGCGAAAAAACGACCTAATCTCGAAGCGACCGCTGTCGACCCTGATTTGTACGTGAGTGCGGAAACAACCGAAAAAGAGAAAATTTCTCTCGCTATGCCAAGTTCTCCTAAGAAAGCTACTGTCAAAGCATCTGCTAAGAAAGCCTCAACTAAAAAAGTGGCCGTGAAAAAAGGCATCGCCAAAAAGAGTCTCAAAGCCAAAGTAACTCCTCTTCCTGAACCTGCTCTTGAAACTGCCGTAGAGCATGATCATGATATTAATCACGACCATACCCCACTCTCGTGGGTACCATCTCGTGTACTGACAAATAAAGACAAAATCGCTATCAAACGTCACCCACTTGGTCACCTCCTCCTTGAGAAGAAGCTCCGTGAAGCGGGCTTTCGTGGTGGCGTCAGTAGCGACAAAAAAGTACTCGAAAAGTACAGTACAGACGAGAGTATCTTTCATATTCGTCCACAGATAGTCATCCAGCCAAAAGATCGCAAGGATGTCGAAACCGCGGTGAAGTTGATTGCCGTTGAAACGAAGCGTTTCACTTCCCTCTCCCTTACTCCCCGCGCGGCTGGTACCGGTCTTTCAGGAGGATCACTTACCGACTCAATTGTGATTGATGTCGCACCGCACCTCACCCATATTCACGAAGCGAAGAGCACCCCCGAGGGTGGGACTATCGTCTGTGAGCCAGGTGCAATGTGGCGTGACGTGGAGAAGAAACTAAAGAAAGTTGATTCATACATTCCGTCATACACCTCATCAAAGGATATCTGTACTATTGGTGGCTCTATCGCCAATAATGCCGCCGGCCCAGACTCACTACGCTATGGACACTGTGCTGAGTGGGTGGACTCGATGGATGTGGTACTTCATGACGGTAATACATACACGCTGCGTCCCCTATCGTACAAGGAGTTCAAAGCGCTGGTGAAAGAAAAGCACACTTACGCACGCATTGCGCGTGAGGTCTTTGCCCTGATTGAAAAGAATGAATCACTTATCGAAAACGGCCGACCAAAAACGGCCAAGAACTCGGCCGGCTACGCGCTTTGGGATGTGATCTCGACCACCGTCGCAGACTTCAAAGCGAATAAAGGCACCTTCGACCTTGGTCGTATTATCTCTGGTAGTCAGGGAACGGTGGGTGTGATTGTTGGTCTCACTATCAAAGCAATCAAGATTCAAAAGAACACCACGCTTATTGCTCTCCCGCTCTTCAAGCTCGAAGATGCGGCGAAGTCGATCACGACTGCCCTCAAGTACAATCCAATCAACGTCGAAATCTTTGACGCCCTTACTTTTGACCTCGCACTCAAGAATCCAGACTTCTTCAAAGCTCGCCTTCAGGGCATGGACTACTACAAAGTCATCCTCTCGATGTACACTACCTTCCATATCCGCTTTGGTCGTCAGACTCCCGAGTTCACCATCCTCATCACCCTCGACGAAGCTGCTACAAAAGCCACTCCGGCCCAAGAAATCGCTGCTAAGGTCTCAGCGCCCGGAGCCAAGGCCCGCGTCATCAAAAACCCAAGTGAGGTCGAGATGTTCCTCCAGATTCGTCGGGCGAGCTTCTCACTCTCAAAGCTCCTTGATCCGGAGAAGCGTCCCGCTGCCTTCCTTGAAGACATGACGGTACCCCCAGAGAATCTCGGCAAGTTCTTCATGGAAATTAAGTCCCTCTTTAAGGAGTTTAATGTGAAGTCTGCCATCCACGGTCATGGGGGTAATGGTCACTTCCACTTCTATCCGCTCCTTGATTTCACGAAGGCCAACACCCCACTCCTGATCGAACGCATGGCCGAACGTTTCTACAACACTGCTGTAAAATACAAAGGTAATATCTGTGGCGAGCACAACGACGGCATCATCCGCACTCCCCACCTCTCAAAAATATTCAAAAAGCCCGTCCTTGATCTCTTCACGAAGACCGAAAGCATCTTTGACCCAGACGACATCTTCAACCCTGGTAAAAAGGTCAATCCACGATTTGATATCAAAGAATCAATCCGACACACGAACTAGTACAGAACAGACGAGCCCGCGCAGTTTCCCGCGCGGGTTGTTCGTTCACCTCAGGGCTTGGAGGCCTGCACTACCTTCGAGCCACTTGTAGACGTCATCTGGCGTCGGCGAAGTTGCTCCTCCGAAGCGTCCCCGCCAGGTATACGACTCGTGGATTATACCTTGCAGGTAGAATAGAAGCTCAACCACAAAGGTCACCACAGCACATGCCAGTTCGCCACTCGTTTGGTAGTCCACCTCAACGAAGACTCCTCGGCGACACACGCTGTAGACATGGCTGTGGTGATCGTTTTGTTCAAACGAATACTCAGCATGGTCTTTCGCAATGAGTCGCACGAAGGCGTCGATCCATTCAACCGTTTGGCGAGGCAAGTTTGCCACTTGCACCGAACAGCTGATGGTCATCTGTCCTTTGAACTGGACAGGCCGTTCAAGGACAACATCAGCCGCCGATGTGCCGAAACTGACACGAATGGCGTGTCTGACGGCGTCTTTTTCCTCCATGAACCACAGGAGATGTTGCTGGTCAATCTGGGCCATATGGCACCCCCTTTCCTAGCCTCATACTACCCCGTATGACCAAAAGCGCAAGTAATCCAAAATGAGTACAACCCCACACGAGGCGGGGTTGTTTAATCCACTTTTACGAGTTGCAACAGATCAGCTAGCTGCCGAAACGCTTTTAAGTGCGGCGCACGGCGATGTCCGAGTCGTTGTGACAATTCCGAGTTCTTGGCGACACGAAACAAGATGTAGGTAAAGCCAACAGAGCCAAGCAACCACTCAGCAGATGGTAGATAGAAATCCGGCTTCTGCGTCTGAAAAATTCTTGTTCTTGTCCATGCCGAATCAATCCAATCACCAGGGTAATCCCTCCACTCCGTCTGGCCATAGTAGAGCTGACGCGGCACCATTTCATAGCCAGGCAAAGATGGTGAGATACCGTAGACCATGGTCTTGTTGCCACTGATATGTACCAGTCGGCAATCGATGTAGCGCATTGGCTGTCCCTCCCTTCTTGGTTCGAGCCACCACAATCCTTCTCCTATCCTACCGCGCGCAGGTAACTTTGCAACTACATAAAACAAAGCGAGCGCGCGAGGGATATTCCCCTCGCGCGCTCGTGCTTCATGCTCGGCCTTGTGGCACCTGTTGAGCCAGACGCACATCAGGATTAGAACGTCCGAACACGTCGGGCAATTCAAGAATCATCGCTTCCATGGACTCAATGCCACAAGCGATAACCCCTTCCACCAAGTCAGCATCAAACTCCTCTGCTTTTTCAGCGTAGATGCTGTCTCGCCAAATGACAAGCTGTAGTTCATGATGGAAAACCAGTGCTCCGTAACGATTTGCCAGGTCGATGACACTAATCTTTCGCCGAAGCGTCAGTTCGTCGTGCCCAGGCGAAACTTCAAGCACTATAGTAATTGTCAGTAGACCGGGATACTTCACCAGACAGGTCCCGGTATAGGTGACACTGTTTCTCGTGAACTCAAACTCAACAGTTTCTGACTCCGGCTTGTACTCAGAGTCGCCATTGTACTCTTCTGACCAGTCAAGGACAGCCTGAAGCTGTGCCGATGGCGCTTTCATGTGTGTGCTCCTACCCAAAAGCTATCTATTCATTACTATGCCCAAAAATGTCTCTTCTGTCTACCATTAACCATTCCCTCAATACGAAAACGGGCGCGCGAGGGATGGTATCCCCTCGCGCGCCCGTAGCTTCACGCTCGGCCCTGAGCCGGCACCATGGACAGGTCTGCCTGGGCTTGCGTGTGAAGGAGCTGGTCAGCTAGCCTTTTGCGAACTGTGTCAAAAATCCCTATCCCATCTTCGATCATCGATTTGACGCTTTTCGCACCCATCTCGATATCGTCGAGATCCTCATCAGAGAGTGCAAACGTAGCACGCCACACCAACTCAGTCCGATCATGGTGATAGAAGACAGCACCATTCGTCCGCTCGTCATTGACCGCAACGAGCGTCCGGTGCACCCTCAGCTCATCGACAATTCCGGACAGTTGCAAACTTACCCGAAGCGTCACGCAGAGCGGCATTTCTTCAGTAGCAACAGCAGTATAGGAGAGCCCCGCCTCGTCGAACGTCAGCCGAATCCGGTTGCTCGAATGAGTGTCGTACTCCCAGCTCGTGCCATGCAGATTCACCCACGCAACCACAACGTTGATGGTCGGCGAATGCGCTTGGTCGTTATCGTCATCGTTATCGTCCATTTCATCCCCCATGGAACATAGCTGTGCCTATAGTACTCGTATCTCATTACTTTGCAACCACAAAATGAAAGCGGGCGCGCGAGGACTGGTGTCCCCGCGCGCCCGAAGCTTTAAGCTGAGCCGGCTGTAGATAGCGCAGCCAGACGAGCATCTGCGGCTGACAAACCCATAAAATCAGCGAGTTCGACACGCAGCAAATCAAACGCTATAACACCAAGTTGGATGACATCGTCAATATCATCCGGTGAAAGCTCGTACCGGTCACTGCAGTTGACCGACTCACGCCAGATCACCACTTGGCGAACATGATCGTAGATGAGCGCGCCGTAGAAGTACTCGCTGTCGACCTTATCAATGCGCCGCCGCAGCTCCAACTCCTGACCCTGGTCTGGCAGACTGTAGACCAACGCCAAGGTCAAGGTGTAGTCATTGGTCTCGGTCATGGTACCGGTATAGCGGTACCCTTCGCATTCGAGAAGTACATCAACGACGTTGGTCTCACCCTGTTTGGAACTGGGCTGTCCGGCCGCAGCCATCCAACGCTGGATAGCCGCCATCGGTGTGAATCGTGATTGACTTACCATGTCATGCATCCCTGTGACACTTCTGCGCCTATAGTACGACATAAACCACGAAAAACAATACTCTCTGTACCCCTTCCCTTTTTCCCAATTCTCTGCTATAAATATGGGCACTTTTGCGCCCCTTTGGGGCTAAAAAGTAAAAGAAGGAAGGCAGAACAAAAGCCGCACAACCAAATACATTGGCCCTATCGTCTAACGGCTAGGACATCAGGTTTTCATCCTGGAAATCGGAGTTCGATTCTCCGTAGGGTCACGCGATTATAACAACAAACACCGCATAGCTATGCGGTGTTTGTTGTTATTGCTGCCAAACAACGTTTGCCAGCCTCGCGTGACCCGACGAGTAAACAGTCTGGGAGACTGTTTACGTGAGAATCGAAAAGGTTGCCTGCTACTTTTGTGAGCTTGCGAAACAAAATAGCGACAACCTGTACTGAAGCTGTAAGCTTCGATTCTCCGTAGCTTTGGTCAACAGCACTTGTCAAAATAGGAACGCCGTGAACTATTTTAGCTAGTGACTGGTGACACGCGATATCTAGCGACAACTAGTGCTCGTCCTGTAAGGACCGATTCTCCCTTTACACCCCCAGCTCAATCACTCCCCCATCCGCAATCGAATCCGGCAGCGGCTCGCCCAAGTACGTTAGTATTCGCTTAATCGAACCACCATGTCCTAAAATGGCAATCGTCTCATACGGCTGTTCTTTTATCTTTTCAAATGCCGCTACAACACGATTATTAAAATCGGCAAAACTCTCACCCTCAGGGTCAGTACTCATTGGGTCTTTGTGGGCGGCTACTGCTTCGGGATACTTTTCCAGTGCTTCTTGCTTGGTGAGGCCAGTTAATACGCCATAGTGACGTTCCTCAAGTCCCTGCCACTCTACTATTGGACAGCCGATGGCACCACTGATTATCTCAGCACTTTCGCGCGCACGGATGAGTGGGCTATGGAAGATAATCTCGATATCCTTGCCGGCTACCTGGGTAGCGGTTGCAGCAAGCTGCTCGCGACCTCGCTCAGTCAGATGATCATCATAGCTACCGCCATAGCGGTCTTCCAAATCGCCAGTAGTCTCCCCATGTCTAATGAGAAATATTTTCATACTCCAATTATACCAAATCTACTCCTTTTTATATAAATTGCCAATTCTCTACTTTGACATTTTGCAATAATTGTGCTATTATACATGCGTAAGCAGCAAATTGCTTACCATGGATTGAAACCGTGTAGACCTTCGAAAATGGAGACGAAGATGGCTGATATTCCCAACGCCAATGGGCCGTTTGCAGACAACACCGTTTACGGTGTTATCAAGGCCACCGCCTTGGAAGCCGCCCGACTAGCACTCAAAGGCGAAACCGGGGCCTGGATCTCGGCGGTCAGTGAGTGCACGACAAGGATTTTGAACGGAGGGCAGGAGGTGACCTTGCGGTTCCTCTCCAGTCATGGGTTCAACTACGTCGCGAACGTGAAGCTTGGTAAACGACATACTGCTGTCGGCTTTCCATTCAGCTGCGCACAAGTACGGTTCGAGGATCATGTCCTGCGATACACAGCGTGGCTGATATCCGACAGGGGTGACTTCACTGAGCTGCACGGCGGCATCTCTTCTTGAAGGCAACCTAGGAAAGAAGGCGGCCCGCGACACTGTTGCGGGCCTTTTCATATCCCTATCAACACACCATCATCCCACTCACCTGCCACTGCGGTACAATAAGGAACGTAATCACCACCATATGAAAATCCCACAAACCTCAGCCAAGCAACTATTATCATTCAAGCGTGCGAACGAAGTGACCTCATTTTCAAAAATCCTCGCCGCGATTCTCTTTGTTATGATGCCGTTTATCGGCTTTGCGGTTGGCTTCACCCAGGCTGGTGGTGTACTCCCAATGGGTTGGTAATACACGAGACATAAGAAAAGCCCGGATAGTGTCCGGGCTTTTCTTTTATACTCTCTCTTATTGTTCAAGTGGGCCTTGATACAGCATCAATCCCCCATCAAGCTGACCTACCTTCACTCCGTGCTTGGCCTCAAGGAGCGTGCAAACGTAGTTCGAGCGAACGGTTGAATAGCAGTACACAATGACGTCGTGGTCGTTGGTGAGCGTAATGAGCTCGTCTACGGCCGCTGGGTCTTCTTCGATACTGATATTGCGGGCTCCGGGCAGACGACCAGTAGCAAACTCTTCAGGACGTCGCACGTCAATGTAAATGGTTGGCTTCATACACCCCGATTATACCTCATATGGCTTTAATTCAGTTGTGTATAACACTCTACCCAAAAGGGTCTAGACGAAAAAGCTGTTAGACAAGGTGAGAAATGGGACGGGACCCATTTCGCAAGACCTTGCCTGCTACTTATGAGAGAAACAAAATAAAGTGGCGACAAGGTGTACTGCTCCTGTAAGGAGTGCATACGAGGGAGTGTGAGGTGTACGCTGTTGTACATTGAACAATTCCCAGAGCAGCACAACGCAGTATCGCAGTTTTTTAGTCGGACCTTACGCCCGGAATTCTTCTTCTACGATTTTTCCATCACGCACCGTATAGATTGCTAATTCGGTCATCTTCTGTCGGCCCATGGCAGCGTCTTTGTACGTAATATCCATACTGAAGGTCATAGCAAAGGAACTGTCCGAAATAATTGGCTCTCCCACTACCACTTCGTGCATTTCGGCGACACTCTCCATCCACTTAGTACCTTTTTCTCCAATTGCCTCGAGGCCTTCGTAACGGTCAGGCTTGCCTCCCCAGTTCTCAATACTCACTGCGTCGGGTGCATAGAGCTCGCGGTAGACGGTTTCGTGGTCACCCTTACGATTAAGTTCTACTACGCGGGCTGCAATTTCTTGTATAGTCATAAAATAATATTATTAAAGATGACACCAGTATAACAAAAGACAGTAGGAGTTGTCCTACTGTCTTTTGCATTTGTTTTTTAACTCAGTAATTCTTTGGGAGAATCCCGCAGTTCCGAGGCGTCAAGGAGTAGTGGCAGGAGGCGTACTATTTGTACGATGACTGCCATTACGACGCAGACAACAAAGGAAATGTGGGGTTATCGCGAAGAATTTAGTCGGTTTCGAATGACTCTACATCACCACACTCGAGACGGTCATCATTATCCTCATCTTCGTATTCAACGCAGATGCGGAAGTAATGGTCGGTGTCATCATCAAGTCCAGTCACCACGGCGTAGAAGTCGTCTTCGTCATCAAAATTTGAAGCGACCTTCACCTTCTGCAGATCTTCGTTGTCGGTATCAATGTCACTGTACCGGTCTTCGTCAGCAGCATCTTCTACCTGATCTTCGTCTTCACCGTAGACAAAGAAGACAATACCGTCTTCAGCGTCTTGCATGTCTACCTCACCACGGAGCTCAGCGCGACTACTCGTTACATCATCAGCATCATCGGTCGTGACGTCTGGCGTATCTTCGTCGTTATCGTTCCAGTCATCATCGTCGTTCCAATCATCATCATTGTCATACCAGTCATCGTCGTAGTTGTATGAACTACCACCGACGTTTATCGACAATACTGATCCTTCATAGGTGTCACCACGGCGGTCTTCGAGGACAGCGCGGTAGTAGTAAGTACCACTATTGAGGTCATACGCGTAGCCAGTGAAGTTGCGAGTATTAATGCTACTGTTACCAAGACTGAGCTTTGGCGTACTGTATGAAAGTGATCGACTCGGACCAAATTCAAACCAGACCTTTGACTGTGTCGAACCTGGGCGGGCTGAACCGCGGAATTCTACGTCGCCACTACCCTTGTGGGTCGCACTACCGGTTGTAACTACGCCACTCTGGTTGCCCCAGCCACTATTGTAATCATTGTTGTAGCCACGAAGTGCATCAAGCTGAGCCTGGAGGCGCATAATGGTCGCCTGAAGTTCAGCAATCTGGGCTGCATTACTGTTATACGTCGTATAGGCATCAGCAGTTGGGGTACTGGTTACCAATAAAACCACCGCCAAAAATCCTCCTGCAATATATCTTAATGTATCCATATAGCTATACTATATGCTTATTTTTCCACGTGTAAAGTCATGGCACGAAGTGCCATGACTTTACCGTTTTTTGAACTTCTTCTTGAGTTTGTTAAATTAATCTAATTGTCACCGACTAAAAGTGAAGAAATTGGCTTAGATTCGCGGCGCCGAGGAGTTGGAAGGGAGACGTACAGCGGTACGGTGACTGCCGCAACGACGCTGGCAACAAAGAAGATGAGCTAATTTATTCGCTTTTAGGGATTTAGCGGCGCTTCCAGGCGGTGTCTTGGCGTACGAGTAATTCCCCCGCCCTCTCCGGCTCCGCCATAATCTCCTCGACCACCCGCTCGGCGCGCACTCCTTGTGAACCTTTCACGAGAATGACGTCCCCCGGCTTGATGATCTGCTGGAGCTCTTTGCCAGCTGCCGCAGAATCCTCATACTGGAAAATCTGCTTTTCAGACAGTCCATGTTCTAAGGCACCTTCGGCGGTCTTGCGAGAGCGGACGCCAATGGTGATGAGCATGTCCACTGCACCGGCAGCTACTTCCCCGATGCGCTCGTGTTCACGAGTTGAGAATTGGCCGAGTTCGAGCATGTCACCAAGGACGGCAATCTTACGATTAAAGCCACGCAGTTCTTTGAGAGTCTGTAGGGCACCTTCAACGGCTGTTGGTGAGGAGTTATACGTATCATCAAGGATACAGGTGGCTTTTATACCAGGAATCACTCGCATTCGACCAACTGGTCCGACGTGTGAGCGCACCGCCTCAGCTACGGCTGAGAGTGGAATATCAAATTGGGCGGCGACGGCCGCGGCAGCACTGTAGGTGTAGGCATTTTGGATACCAATCGAACCATTGACCTTGATCGTCACAGTCTCATCCATGTGGGTCAAGGTAAACTGCGAACCAACCGGAACATCATCACGGTAGACAATCTCATCAGCGGCGGCTGTAAATTGTGAAGGTGCGTAGCGACTAAAGCCGACACTCGGCTGCCTGACGTCCGCTACTGCGGCCAATAGCTTTGCATCGTCATGATTGTATATAAACACACCGTTTGGCTTCAGTGCGCGGACAAGCTCAAGCTTTTCTTCGGCGACGGCCTCAGGGGTACTAAAGTACTCCACGTGCACCGGCACGTCCGGGAGACGGGTAATGACCGCGATATCGGGCTTCAGCCAGGCAGTGAGCGACTTCATGTCTCCTGGTCGGTCTACGCCAGCTTCGAGCACCAAGACCTCGGGGTAGTTGCGACTAAAAGCGGCAATAAAAAAGCCTTCGACAATATTAATAATCCACGCTACTGGATTGTCCCAGGCGTTGGGGAGACCAAGCACTGACAAAGGCACGCCAATCTCTGAGTTGAAACTCTTCTCACTCTTGCGTGCCTTGCGATGATTTTTGAGAACAGCAAAAATCGCGTCTTTGGTAGAGGTCTTGCCGACACTACCGGTGACCGCAATGACAATTGGCTTCGTACGACGGAGGAGTAGCTTGGCTTCAAAGGTAAGAACGGCGTATACAACTTTCTTGAAGGCGTCTTTCATATTGCTAACGATCTGGTGGAATATTGTAGTAATTAATCAAAAAGGTAGTGAGATCCATGAACGGTTCGGTCAGTGTCTCAGACGCGTACTGCACCCCCTTTGGTTCTACAGTATACAGGAAAACAATAAATTGTGGGTCGTACGCAGGAAAATAACCAAAAAATGAGTGTAGGTAGCGGTCGTCGTAGTAGCCACCAGTTGGATCAGAAATCTGGGCCGTACCGGTCTTCGCTGCTATCGTATGATGTGGGAGCGCCACTTTACCACCGCGCAGCGCCTCATCCACCACTGTCGCGAGCATACGGGAGACAGTCTCGCTCGTCTCTGGGGTAAAGACCTGGGCACCATCTGGGTAGGTAATCTCCTTCTTAGTACCGTCTCCGTACTCAATCTCTTTAACGAGGTGTGGGGTTACGAGGTGTCCACCGTTACCGAGCGTCGAGAGCGCTCGTACGGTCGCAATTGGTGTCATCGCAATACCTTGACCAAAGGAGGCCGTGGCATACTCGACCTCACGCGGGGACTCGAGATTCGCAACGAGACCCGTCGCTTCGTTTGGTACATCAATACCAGACTCACTGCCGAGCTTGAGGTTCGTGAAATACTCACGGAAACGCTTATGTCCCATCAACCCTACAATGTGAGCCACACCGGTGTTGAGGGATTGATTGAGCACTTCTTGCATATCAACCGTCCCCCGCCCTTTGCCGTCAAAGTTCTTGATAGTAAAGGTGTTGAGCTCGAGGAAGCCAGAGTCGTAGTAGGTTGATTCGGGTGTAATCACTTTGCTATCAAGTCCAGCTGCGACGGTAAGCGCTTTGATAATCGAACCCATCTCGTAAACGTTTTCAACCAGTGGATTTTGAAAGAGCTCAATACTGGCATCAGCACGATTGTTTGGGTCGTAGGTCGGAACCGCATTTAGGGCGCGAATCTCACCAGTCTGCGGATCCATGATGATACCGCCCGTCAGTGCGCTGTTGTACTTGGTCTGCGTATCCATGAGTACCCGGTCGAGCATACGCGCCACGGTTGGTTCGATAGTTGTCACGATGTCGCCATGCTTTTGGCCTTCATTATCAAAAACGAGGTTGCCGAGGTTCGAAAATATCTCCGCAAAAAAGTTCACGGACATCTCGGTGTCATCGCGGTAGAGCACATCATCGTACGCATACTCGAGGCCGTACTTACCACGCTCGATTGTGCCTTCGTCACCATAGCCAATAAAGCCAATACTCCGTGCACCCACCTCGTGACCTGGATAATACCGCCACTGGGTACGATAGAGCTGGACCCCGTCTTCATCGAGGGCTTCAATGGCAGGTGCCTTGTCTTCGTTTACTTGTGGTTCAATTTCAACGTAGGTACGGTTCGGTAAGGTGGCTTTGCGGATGAATTCTTCGCGATCAAGCGGTAATATCGGTGCGAGCTTTTCGTAGACGGCAGCGGCATCAGTAATCATCGTCGGATTAACCGCCAGTACGTAGCCAGATTTCATACTGGCTGCACCAACCTTCTCACCGTCTTTGGTGGTGTAGTAGATTGTACCGCGGTCAAAAATATCCTGTGAGGTATGGACGTACTGCTTCCGCGCCTTCTCTTGGTAGGTGTCTCCTTGTATCATCTGTACGTAGTACAAACGAACGATAAGTAAAAAGCCAATAAAGAGAATAACCCCAGTGACGATACGAATTCGACTTGGGATTGTCATCACACGTCGCATATTATTCAACGCGAGTACGAGATAAAGCTACAGCTGCTGGTACACGAGAGACAAAAATCTTTTCGTTGGTCTCAGAGAGGGCTTCCGCACTGGCGATTCGTTCACTCACGGCATGCTGCGCTTCAATATAGGTAGACTCAAGCGCTGAAATCTCTGACTCAAGCTGGCGAGCGTCGTGGTGAGATTCCTTGCGGAATACCACATGCACCACCGACATAGACAAAAAGTACATGTACGACACAATCAGAACGAACAAAACAAAAGACAAGGTAGTCACCCAAAAAGTTGGGTTCATGTAGGATGGCATTGTTTGTGGTATGTTCTGAAGGCGACTCATATGGGTGGTATTAAACAATTTTTTCGATAACTCGGAGTTTAGCGCTGCGGGCGCGGGGATTCGTTTTGAGCTCTGCCTCGCTCGCCACTATTGGTTTTTTGGTGACCAAGACACCTTTTTGATCGTGTACAAAGGCTTTGAAAGCCAACTTCACTATGCGATCCTCTAAACTATGGAAGGAAATGATGGCGAGCCGGCCACCAGGACGCAAGTGCATAAAGGCACTGTTGATGAAGGTTTCGAGTGTATCGAATTCATCATTCACCGCAATCCGCAGTCCCTGGAAGGACTTGGTCGCAGCGTGCGTCTTGCCTCGTCGGTACGGGCCTGGCACGGCAGCCTCGATGATGGCCGCAAGTGCCTTGCCCGAGGTAATCGGCGCTTTGGCTCTCGCTTCGACAATGGCCTTAGCGATACGGCGCGAGTAGTGCTCTTCGCCGTAGGCGTAGAGGACATTCGCGATATCACTTTCGGCCCAGTCGTTCACGATGTCGTAGGCGGTGAAGCTATAATCCTGAGCATCCCCGTAGGTCATCGCGAGTCCAACTTCATCATTGAAGGAGAAGCCTCGACCGGCTTCGGTAAACTGGTCTGTGCGCCAACCGAGGTCGGCGAGGACCGCATCCACCGTCACAATTCCCTGTTCGGTTAGGACACTATCTAGATTGGCGAAATTTTCATGCACCAATTTGATAGCAGCCTTTCCTTTGAGGGTCTCGCGGGCATAAGTAATGGCGGCCGCATCAGCGTCAAAACCGATGTACGTGCCGTCACGACCTAGCACCTTGAGTATCTCCTGCGCATGGCCACCAGCTCCTAAGGTCGCATCTACAACGACGCTCGCCGATTGTAGGGCGAGCGCGCTGATAGCTTCCTGTTGTAAAACGGTAATATGCTCCATGCGCTCTTTCCATAGTTATGAAGAGGTTTGATACCCTTCCCAATTAATCATTTCACGCATCAAGTAATATTTTGACTCCAAAACTTCGCTTCGATCTCACCGTATTTCAATATGGCTCGGCCTCCAGCTTGTTTTTCGTACAAAATCTTCCTCGATGCTTTTTTGAAAGCATTAATTGTGAATGGTATTGAACTGATTACAGTACCCCGATATCCGAGAGTTTCTCCGCAAGGGAGTCAGCCTGCATCTCGATACGAGCTACGTACTCAGTCCAACGATTATCATCCCAAATTTCTACACGATCATGGATTCCGGCGAGCACGACTTTACTTTCGAGCTTCGCAAAATCCTTCAAGAAATCTGGAACGAGAATTCGTCCAACACTATCCACCTCCACTTCCACTGCACCGGATAGAAAGAAGCGATTAAAACTTCGTGTGTCCGCGCTTCCGAGTGGGAGTTGACCGATTTTGTCGGTTATTTTCTCCCACTCGGCCTGCGGATACACAAAGAGACAGTTATCAAGACCTCGAGTTACGATCACCGTTGATCCAAGTTCCTTCCGCCATTTCGACGGTAAGGACAGCCGTTTCTTAGGATCAAGTGTGTGGCGATATTCCCCGATTAACATATTGTTTTGTCTTGATAGCTATTCCACTTCCATCCCTGACACCAGCCACCATCGGTGGAGCGATGCTGACTGCTGTCAGAGATAGTTGTGGATCTGTCTAGAACTTGCGTTCTATACCACTATCTCCCACCACAACTACACTATACACCACTTCATCCCACCCACAAGCCACTTGTGCACACAAGATGGGGATTCTTTGCAACAACATCTAAAAAACCGGAGTAATCCGGTCGCTTCTATGTCTGGTGGTAATTTTTTAGAAAAAGATTTTGTATAACCCGACGAGACCAACTACAAATGCAACCACACGCATCGATAAACGAATTAATTGTTCGTTTGGTTTTTTGATAGTCAGCAGTGCTGGTAATAAAATACTCAAAAAGACGAGGTTCCCTGCGATATCAATTCCCCGCTCTAGGTACCAAATATACATACCAAGGAGTGACGCGATCACAACGAGGAGCGCGGTAACACGCGGACCAAACTGCACGGCGATGGTCGTGGCTCCCGCCGTCTTATCAACCGTGTAGTCACGCAGGGCACCAAGGGCATGGAGACAGGCGGCAAAGATAGCGAGTACATACACTGCGTCTGGTAGTGGTGCATACGGTTGCATGAGCCAGTACCCCGCCCCATAGACAAACACGACATAGGCTACGCCTGAGAAGAGGACATCAAGTCCCGGACGGCTCTTCAATCGCAGTGGTGGCACCGAGTACGTCACGCTGGCGAGTACGGCAAGAAGGGCAAAGATGAGCCCATACGTACCATGAGCAATGGCACTCGTAATGGTAAGCGCCACTACAGCGACACCAACTCCCCACCAAATATATTTTTGCTCATTGCCTTTGTGCTGGCCGCCTTCGAGGCGACTACGTCTTGCATCCGCTGCATCAATATCTGCATCATAGATATCATTGATACCGTAGATGATCATACCGAAAGGCCACGTCAGAGCGAGTACAAATAGCCACTCAAGCAGTGACCAATCGGCGAGACTGCCCCCACCCGCCTGATAGCCAAGGGCAAAAATGAGCGGCACGAGCGGATAGAGCAAGGGACGCGAGGTATAGAACCAGAGACTCATCAGTCGGTGGAGGGACATTACGGGATATGGTAGCACAGGAAGGAAATACTCGACCATAGCGAAGAAAATGACAGTTCATTGCATTTTTATGGATTTATTGTATAGTACGCACAGCGAAACCAAATGGAGTTCCTCGATGACCGATCCAGTCCCCCTCTTTCCCTTGGCCGGTGAAAGCCGATCAGGTGTACTGCCGCGGCGTCCGCGGTCCATGTCTGGCTTGGCAGCTGCCGGCCCAATTGAGCCAGTGCAGCCGACACAACGGCCGACCAACACCAAGGCCAGCAATCTCAAGCTCACAGCTGCAGATGTGCAACCTGGGTACACCGCCCGGCACATCCAGCTCCTGATTCCAGACGACGAGATCCAGTTCGTCACAGAACAACTCGCTCGGTATGGCCATTCCTTGGGCGAAGTGTCACAGGTCAATGCCTGCATCGCGCTCGCTGTCCTCGAAGAGAACGAGAAGACTGGCAAGCCAGTGATGGTGTCCTACGTCGAGGGTAAGTTCAAGATCACCCTCATGGACGAAATCCCCGTCAGGCAAGCGCCGCCTCCGCAGTCGAGCTGGAAACGCCTCATGTTCTGGCGTCGCTAAGCGGCCCAACCAAGCAAACGAAAAGCCCGTGCGGAAACGCCGGGCTTTCATAATTTTCTACATCAAGATTAGCTTTCACACGCTTCACAATCCTCCGGTGGGACATTCCCTGCCTCTACCTTTGGCTTCATGAGTGGGAACATCTGCGTCTCCCGGAGTGGTAGCCCAGCCAAAAAAGCAAAGAGACGGTCACCAAAGCCGTAACCACAGGTTGGTGGCATGCCGTGTTCGAGCATCTCCACAAATTCAAAGTCTGCCATCATCGCTTCTTCGTCGCCAGCATCAAGAAGTGCTTTCTGCACCTCAAAGCGGGCACGTTGATCGTCAGGATCATTGAGCTCACTGTAACCACGACCAACTTCACTCCCGGCAATAATCGGCTGGAACATCTCAACCGTCTCCGTACCGGGACGAGTCTTCGCGAGTGGTGCGACGAGCTTTGGATGATTCACCAAGAAGGCTGGACCAGCAATTTGTTTGCGACAATACTTCCAGAGGGTGTCGGTGAGACGCTCACGGTTTTGTCCCTCGTACTTCACACCCAGTTCTACGAGCTTTGCTTCCATCTCACTTTCGGTCGCGGTCAGGATATCGATACCCGTCTTGTCGCGGATTGTCTCGGTGTAATCAATCTCTGCCCACTCGTCGGCGAGATCAAAGGTGTGGCCACGCATCTCAAACTTCGTTTGACCAAACACTTCTTTGGCAATCGTGCGGTAGAGGTCGCGCACAAAAGTCATACCATCGCGGTAGTCGGCGTACGCCCAGTAGAACTCGAGATTCGTAAACTCTTGGAGGTGCTCGGGACTACTGCCCTCGTTGCGGTAGGCACGTCCGATTTCAAAAGTCTTTGGGTAACCCGCTGCCATGAGGCGCTTCTGCCAGAGTTCACCAATACAGATGCGCATATAGACGGGCATATCGTAGTCGTTGTGCCAGGTCTTAAACGGACGCGCTTCAGCACCACCGGTAGTTACCTCAAGGGTTGGGGTCTCAACCTCGAGGAAACCGTGATCAACCATAAACTGACGGGTCACTGCCCAGAACTTTGCCTTCTTCACGAAAAGGTCGTGAAGGTCCTGATTCATGAGAATATCGAGGTAGCGCTTGCGGTACCGAGCTTCTTCGTCTTTGATACCAAAGTGTTCAGACGGGATTGATTCAAGGGCCTTCGTGAGGACACGCCAAGCCGTCACACCCACCGCCTTCGTCTCACGCTTCGTGACAAAGGGTACCCCAGTGGCTTCAATGAAGTCACCGGCGTCAATAGTAGCAGCAAACAGATCAAAGAGGTCATCTCCGAGCTGGTCTTTCGCCAAAAAGAGCTGAAGCTTTTCGGTGCCATCAAAGACATCCACAAAGGCCGACCCACCATGGAGACGCACGGCCATCACACGACCAGCGATAGTGACTGACGTATTCCCTGCTACGAGCGCGTCAAATTGCGCCAAAACCTCTCTACCGGTATGGGTCTTGTTGGCCTTGGCGGTATACGGGTCCATGCCCGCTGCTCGTAATAGTTCGCGCTTCTTGCGGCGCTCTTCGATAATCTCACTCGACATAATACGCTCTATAGTAGCCTAATTTTCACTTTTTATAAAGAGATACACAAAGAGCGGTACCGAAGGTGCCACTCTTTGTTATATAACTTTCGTAACCACAGTAGCTTTTGCAGCGAAGCTGTTCTCAAAATGCTTCAGCTACGAGGCGCGCAAGTGAGACGGAAGGAGGCGTACTTACTGTACGATGACTGACGTCGAACGCAGCGCAACAAAGTAGATGAGTATTTTGTGGACAGCTATTATTCGACTTTGAGAACTTTGTATTTCTGCTTACCGGCAGGAGTCTCAAACACAAACTCATCGCCCTTCGCCTTCCCCATCAATGCTTCACCAAGTGGTGAGAGGTATGAGAGCTTGTGTTCATGGATGTTCGCTTCTTCGGAACCAACCATGGTGTAGGTGCGTCCGTCTTTTTCTTTGTCCTTCACAATCGTTACTGTAGAACCCATAACGACGATATCACCCTTCTTGTCATGTGAGACAATCTTTGCTTCTTTGATAACCTTTTCGAGGTGAGTGATACGTTCCTCAATTGCTGCTTGCATATCGCGCGCTTCTTGGTATTCAGCGTTTTCTGAGAGGTCGCCGAGACTACGAGCGTATTCGAGTGACTCTGCCACTTCTTTGCGGCGGACAGTCTTGAGGTGGTCGAGTTCTTGTTTCAATTCTGCGAACTTTTCGGCAGTAAGGAACGATTGCTGGTCAGTCATATAGAACGTTATGGAAGTAATGTGACACTATTATACGGACTTCCGGACTATGGTCAACCGAGCGACTTATCCACCTACCATTGGTGTTGTTGTTGGGTTGAGATACTCCGGCCGATTCTGTGCCATCCACTCCATCACGCCACCCATAATACGGGTCGCACCAAGCGCATTACTGCGTGGCGCTTTGTCCATCATGAGGATAAAGGCGTAGCGTGGTTCTTCGTATGGCCAAAAACCGGCCGCCCAAGAATTCACGTACGCATTGCCGGCACCAATTTCGGCCGTACCTGATTTCGCTGCAATCGCGACATCACTGCGCTCGAGACCACGTGCCGTACCACCTGGGTAAATCACCGTCTTGCGCATACCTTCGTGCACAATCTGAAGATAGTTTGGATTCAAGCCGAGGTCGGTTGATGTGCTCATCTGCCCTTTCATCACATGTGGGGTGAGAAGTTTACCACCATTGGCAAGTGCAGCGTACGCACGGAGCATCTGCAGCGGCGTTACCTGGAAGCCGTACTGTCCAATGGAGGTGAAGTACGTGTCACCAAGGCGCCAATCATCATCAAAGGTCTTTCGTTTCCATTCGGGGTCAGGCACGACACCCTCTTGCTCGGTCGCCAGATTGATACCGGTAATGCTCCCCATCCCAAACTGACGGTAGTACTCGGCGAGCTTGGTGATACCCAGCCCCTTTTGATCACCAAAGCCACCACCAACGATATAGAAATAGACGTTAGAAGAAAAGGCAATCGCTTCACGCATCGTCATAACACCATGGGCACGCCAGTCGCGGAAGATAGATGGCTGGTCTGGGTTATAAGGATTTGGCACGACGATTTCACCCGTAGAGACAATCTCTTTGTTCGGACTAATGATATCTTCAGCCAAGGCGCCATATGCCACAAAGGGCTTCACAATCGAGCCAGGCGTATAGACACCACTGACGACTTTATTGAGGAACGGCAGGCGGTCATCCGTGTTATAAGATGAAATCAAATCAGTATTATCGCCATCAGCCATCACCTCGGGGTCATACGACGGGAAGCTCGTCATGGCGATAATCTCACCCGTATGCACATCCATGATGGCGGCGGCACCACTACGGAAACCAGCCTGAGCACTAGAGGTCGAAATAATCTGATACATCGCCTCAGAGAGTCCAGCGTCAACCGAGAGATGGAGTTCACCGCCCGGTATCGGCGCCTTCAAGGCATGTTCTCCGACCACGGTACCGTGTACATCCTCTTCGATTATCTGCTCGCCGTTTTGGCCGTGGAGGTATGATTCAAATGCACTTTCGACACCGGTGCGACCAACGTACTCAGTACGAAAATACACACCCTTTTTATCTTTTTGCGGATAACTGACGTAGCCAATGAGCTGCCCCATACCGAGACGATCAGTGTACGCCCGAACCGGAAACGAGTACTGTCCTGTGAAGTCTGGCTCGTTCCAAATAATAAGCTCGCCACGACGGTCATACACGACGCCACGCTCCGCAATAATCACCGTGCGGTTGAGGCTATTGTTTTCACTGATCTCACGATACTTCGCTCCTTCGACAATTTGGAGACTATAAATCTTTGACAAAAATGCGAGCGCAATGAGACCGAAAATAAGACCAACGAGAAAGATGCTTCGTTTGGTAATCGGTAGTTCGCGTCGCCCTTCAAGACGACCGGTGTTAAAAGCTGGTAGGTTCGACACATCCATGAGGATTTCGTCGAACTCGACTGTTTGCTGTGTTTTGCGGCGCCAGAAACTCATGATTCGTAACGGTGATTACGGCGAATGAACGGTTGAAGAACAATACCCAAAAACACCACTGCCGTAACAACGGTGGTATACCAAAACATTATCGGCTCGGGCGAAAAATAGCAGTCGATACAAAACGCGAGCGCAACAAACTCATACGCACGATATTGGAGTGCTAGGAAACCGACAAAAATAAGCCCAATGATGTACGCCCCGTACAAAAAGCACAGGGTGGTAGCAACAAAAAAGAAAATACGAAGATACCAAGATGACATAGTGATTATGGGGTGGTGGTTGCGGTTGTGCTACTGGTGGTCGAAGCGGTGCTACTCGCCAGTTCAGGGGATACGAGTACCCCCGGTGGCAAATCAACAGTGAAGAGCGTAGAGCGAAGCTCATCAACCAAAGCCTCGGCTTCTTCGTATGAGTGTGGGACAATTGGCTCGCGTCCGACTGAGACGTATTGCACGCTCTGGAGGTTGTTGGTCATCGGCACATAACCGTATTGTTCTGGCTGGGTTGGTGAGGTCTCGATATACGCAATGGTGCCGTACACACCCGAATCAATCGCTGGTAAAATCACCGTGTCCCCAACAGCGAGCGGAATACCCTGCGGTACCACCACGCGCATCATTCCACCACCGACACCACGGGCATAGGTATAAATATTAGGCCCGATGATGTACGCCATTGATTCAAACTGGGCAGTTGATACGAGCGTGACGAGAGAGGTACGATCGTACACGCGCGAGACATATCCAATAATCTGGTCACTACCCACAAATACAGGTGCTTCTTCGACTACCCCATGATCCTTCCCGCGGTCGAGCATCACCACATCGTACGGGAGCTTCGGTGGTCGACCAACCACACGGGCAATCACCCGTTCATCAGGTACGGCTTCGCAAAGGAGACGAAATTGTTCGTTTTCGGTCTTCAATTTCGTCAGCGTGTTTTCGGTGCCGCCACTGACAGCCACTTGTTGCTCAAGCTCTTCGATATGTTTGACCAGTTCGTGACGATCACGTAAGTAATACGGGAGCGAGTCTTGTGACTCGAGAATCCATGAGCGCATCGACTCAAAGGGATATAACACGATTGAAACTACACCAAAGACGAGCTTTGGCACAATATACAAAAGCACCAGTCCAGCTACCAAAAGGACTACGGTGATGCGGACTCCTTTAGGTAAGGAGGGTTGGCGAGAGTTCCCCTTCTTTGTCGATAAGTAATTCTTCATAGAGTTCTAAGTTTTCGATGACGATACCAGCACCCCGGATGACGGCCCGGAGTGGATCTGGGACAATGATGACAGGGACTTCAAGCACTTCTTCAAGGAGTTGTTTGAGTCCTGGAATAAGTGCCCCACCACCTGATATATGTATACCACGCTGCATAATGTCTGCCATCACTTCGGGTGGTGTTTGCTCGAGCACTGAGCGAACCGACTCCACAATCGTGTCTACCTGCGAAGCAATCGCGTCACGAACATCACTATCGGTGATGACCACTTCGCGTGGGAGGCCGGTAATGACATCGCGACCACGTACCACGTGCTCTTTCCCACCTTCGGGTGCTTCGATGGCAGCAAGGAGGATTTTGACATCTTCAGCCGTCTTTTCTCCAACGTACACCTTAAACTGGTCACGGATGTAGGACATGATAGCAGCGGTGAGGTGGTCACCAGCGACGCGCAGATTTTTGGCCACTACGATACCATTAATGGAGATGACGGCGATATCAGTGGTACCACCACCAATATCGATAATCATATTTCCCGCCGCTTTCCCAATCGGGAGCTTCGCCCCAATGGCGGCTGCCATCGGCTCTTCGATGAGGAAGACTTCGCGGGCACCCGCGTTGCGCGCGGCATCGCGAGCAGCGCGCATCTCAACGTTCGTGATACCAGACGGTACACCCACCAGGACCCGCGGTGCAATAAAGGTTCGCATTTCGCTCCGTACTTTGTTGATGAGGTAGGCGAGCATTTCTTCGGTTACCTCAAAGTCTGAGATGACGCCATCAACAAGTGGACGCACCACTTCAATATGACTGGGGGTACGACCCTGCATCACTCGTGCCTCATTCCCTACCGCGACCAATTGGCCTGTCTTTTTGTTCACCGCTACAATCGTCGGTTCATTAAGGACAATCCCTTTGCCTTTGACATACATGAGGGTGTTTGCAGTACCAAGATCGATACCAATATCAGTGGAGAAAGATCCGAGAATCTTTTGAATGAAGCGCGACATTTTAGCCATACTAGACAGTGGTTACTCCGAGGAGTGCAAACAGTTCGGTTTCACTTACCTTCTTCACGTCACCAGTGGCGCGTTCAACGACTTCATAGAGACCCTCGGCCTTGCCTTTTTTACTCACGACCACGCGGTACGGGAGACCAATGAGATCGCTATCGGCAAACTTCTCGCCAGCCCGCGCATCACGGTCATCGTAGAGCACGTCAACTCCAGCAGCCTTGAGGTTCGCATAGAGACCATCAGCCCAATCGCGGATTTCTCCTTCTTCAATATTGAGCGCCACGAGATGCACTTTGAATGGTGCAATGCTTTCTGGCCAGACAATACCTTTGTCGTCATGATGGACTTCGACTACCGTTGCGAGCGTACGACCGACCCCGATACCATAACAACCCATATAGTACGGCACTGGTGCTCCAGCCTCATCCATGAATGTCGCATTATTCATTTTGTTCGTGTAGTGAGTGCCGAGCTGGAAAATATTCCCAACCTCTACTCCGCGACGTTCAAATAGCTCCTTTCCATCTTTAGTGAAGTGACCTGGTTGAGCCAAAGCTACGTCAGCCTCGATGCTGTGTTTGAAATCTCGTCCGTAGTTCACATCAGTCGTGTCTGTTGTATCGGTTTTTTGACCACCGATAAAATTTCGCACTGAGTAGAGTGAAAGATCAGCCACATACGTCGCTTGATGACCCCAGGAGTGTACATAGCCCGATTGAGTACCGAGCTTCGCCAGATCCTCATCGGTAGCATCTTCAAGTAGCTCAATCGCCCCCATGAGCTTTTCCAGTTTGGTTTTGTTAACATCGAGATCGCCACGGATCGTGACAATGATGATCTCTCCGGTATCGCTGCGTCGATAGACGACATTTTTGAGATACTGCCATAGCGGTGCGCCATGATGTTTTACATTGTCAGCCATCGTCTTGACCCAGGCAGGCTGCTCGATTGTTTTCATTGCACAGATCTCTTCATCTCCATTCATTGGAGGCAAAGCAATCTCAGCCACGTCTTCGTGAGCCATATACGAACCATCAGCGGTGACGAGATAGCGACTTTCACCAGCCGCGCAATCAACAATATACTCGTGACAGTACTCACCACCGATGTAGCCGTTATCTGCGAGGACCTTGTTTGCCTCAAGTCCCATTCGCTTAAAACTAGTGTAGTAGGCGTCGGACATATCAGTATACGTCTGCTTGAATGCTTCGGCGTTACGGTCAAAGCTATACGCATCTTTCATCACGAATTCACGAACTCGCAGGAGTCCGCCTCGTGCACGTAGTTCGTCACGAAACTTCGTACTAAACTGATAAATATTAAATGGTAGGTCTTTGTATGAGAGTTGGAACTTACGAACGACATCGACAAACATTTCTTCGGCGGTACCACCAAGAGCGAATTTTGAGCCACGCCGATCTTCCACGAGCATCAGTCCGAAGTTGCCCGCATTATCGCGATTCGTTTCCTGCCAGAGTTCAAGCGGGTGGAGGGTTGGGGAGATCATTTCTTGGGCGCCTTTTTTGTTCATTTCATCACGAATGATATCAGTGATTTTGTAGAAAACTTTCATACCGAGAGGCAAGAGGAAGTAGCGTCCAGCCACCGATTCACGAATGAAACCACCTTTGACGAGAAGTCGATGACTAGCGAGTGTAGCATCGCCACGCTCCTCCTTTTCTGTCTTTCCAAATAACTTTGATTGGCGCATAAAAATCCCCTATTACCTCCGAATAAGTCTTTAGAGTGTACCACATCCACAAAATAATGACCAAAATATAGTGCAAACTCAACCGTTTAACATTGACTTTTTTGTGATTAGTGATATGGTTAAAAGCAAAGCTCATCAATACAAGGAACACTTCGATGCGTCGTATCGTTGCAATAACTATCATCTTCATCGCCATTGTCGGTGGCTTCTACTACGGCCTAGCCGGTCGTTCGGAGGTACACGATATTGGCGGTGGCTTTCGCACCGACCCGGCAACCAAGAGCGCCTACTTCATGAGTTGTAACGCCTCGAGCGTCGAGTTCATTGGCGAAGGAGGTATCCTTAACTTCCTGCAAGAAGAGAATGCTGAGGATCTGCCAGAAACTCGCGTGGTCGTCATCAGCGACCAGTCTCCGGAGATCACCTGCACGAACGGTGTCATGGTCGTGAAGACATCGTCGCGAGACGACATTGTCTACGTGACCAAACATGAAGAAGGCATGTTCTACCGGCAACATGGCTAACCAAAGGCCAGGGCGACAAAAATCGCCCTGGCCGCCGACCCACCCAACTGAAAACCTTCAGTTGGGTTTTTCGTTTTTTAATTAAAAACTATTGCTTGGTTGTATTGCAAAATATATTACTTCACTTTCTATCATATATGATAGAAAGTTTTTGCGTACCTGTTGGTTAATTTGTGGTTTGATGTTTAACGTTTCAGGTTTGTTGTTTGTAGTTTGTGGTTGCAAACTAACAATCGTAAGAGTGGTCTTAAAATAGCTTAATGATGTCGTTATACGTAACAACAACCATAAGAAGCATTAATGCTGCAAACCCAAGGAGATTGAGGCGTCCCGCCCACACTGGATTAATTGGTCGCTTGGTAATGGCTTCAATCGCCACAAATACCAGTCTTCCCCCATCAAGAGCAGGCACGGGGAGGAGATTAATGACCGCAAGGTTCAGCGATATGACCGCCGTGAAGTACAACAATGAGGTAAACCCAAACGCCGCTGCCTGACCAACATGATCAACTATACCAACCGGGCCTGTTACTTGTGAGAAGTCTGCCTGACCCATAATCGCATTACCAAGGAGGGTCACAAGACCAACGGTGATAGCCTTGAGCATATATGCAGTCTGTTTGGTCCCTTCAACTACTGCCGGACCAAATGCATAGCGCTGGTTTTCGAGGTAACCAGTATCGATACCAAGGATAGCTACGTCTGGTTTAGTTGGGTCGACGCCACGTGCTGGGGTGAGAGTCACGGTTTCTTCGACCTCACCATCACGATATGTGAGGGTGATTGGTGCACCATTACCATTGGTCACAAACTCGCGGAATGATTCAGGAGTTGGTACAGCTAATACCTCTTCCCCACGAGCAGCCGAGAGGATTATGGCCTTCAGTGGCAAATCCTCGGCCGGACTACCAGGTACAGCGCCAAGAATCATAAGTGGTGTTCCTGGTGATACGACATCAGATCCGACCCGTACATCAGTCCCCATCATGAGAATTGCTACAAGCACCACCCAAGCCAACAGAACGTTCATCGTCACACCAGCAATGAGAACAATTGCTTGTGCCCACTTGGGCCGGGCACTGAAGGTACGCGCCTGGTCTGCAACTGACAGCACTTCCCCATCACCATCACCGTTTTCACCCAAAATCTTTACAAAACCACCAATGGGGAGCGAATTAATGGAGTAGACCGTCTCCCCCTTGCGCCACGAAAAGAGTTTTGGTGGAAAGCCAATCCCAAATTCATCCACTCGCATTCCGGTCCACTTGGCCGTAATAAAATGCCCCCACTCATGCACCAAAATGAGTACAACAAGAACAGCGAGAAAGATCAAAATGGTCATGATTGGGATGATTAATTACTAGCGACTAATTTCAACTTCCTTCTCCGAGAAACGGGCCTCCAGTGCTCGGTTCGCAGCGTCTACCAACTTCTGCGCTTCTTCCTTCTGTGTAAACTTATCATCTTGGCTCATGTCACCAGACTTCTCGGCGGCATCAATCGCTTTCATGATGTCGTCACGAACTGCTTTGACTGAGACACGGGCATCTTCGAGCTTACTCTTGGCGAGCTTTACAAGCTGTTGCCGGCGTTCGCCAGTGAGTTCAGGGAAGATTACTCGTACACCAGCACTATCTGCCATAACTGACAAGCCGAGGTTGGCATCCGCAATGGCTTTTTCCACAGCCTTTACTTGGGTAGCATCCCAAGGTGAGATACGGAGGGTTCGCGCATCTTCAATACCAACCGAACCCACCTGATTGAGTGGTAACATAGAGCCGTAACTTTCGACTCGGACACCATCAAGCAACGTGGGTGTCGCCTGTCCCGTGCGAATAGTCGAAAACTCCTTGTCGAGCCATTCAACAATATCAGTAAATCGCTTTTTTTCACTATCATCCATATATAAAGTCTAACTACTACTAGATTGTGGTTGAGTATACCACAATTTATTACTTTGCTTTGACCGGGAGCGTTAGCGCTAGGTGTTCCCAAATCATCTTCTTGGCAGCCCCTTTTTGGCGTAAATAACGCAGGGCGGACTCTATTGCCGTCAGAACCGCCGGTTTTGTAACCTCTCTTGTGTACGCAACGAGCCCGTCGTAGAGTGCATCGTAGTCTTGGTCAGCCTTGCGCTTCCCTATATCAGCAATCATTTCAAGTCGAACGGTTATCGTACTCTTTATAAAAGTAATAAAGAGCGGGTACTGGCTCTCTCCCGCCATATCACCTGCAACGACTAATACGCGCGACAGGACAGTTGGTAACACACTTGCGATTGACGGTAAGATAATATAAAACGCTGTAGTCTTTGGCGGTTCTTCAAGCACCTTAAGGAGTGCATGCTGTGCCTCTCGGTTAATGACACGCGCGGCAATGACAATCGTACGACTGGAATATGAACCAGGTGTTTGGTATGCGAGTGTTATGAGGTACCGGACGTCTTCAATCGTCAGGGACTCAACCTCATACACAATGACTTCGACGGTCGGGGCGGCGGTAGTTTTGAAACGGAAAATCGCTTCCGATCGTTGCGGTGTGATTTCTAAGAGCGCATGGTGCACAGGCATGGCGCTATTATGCAGCACGCCGTCTGGTTTGTGAATCGATGATATGACGAATCACTCGACGAAGGTAATGTTCGAGAGTCTCCTCTTGCTCGTAGATAATCCCCTGTTCGTAGCGCCAACCATTCATATAGTCAGTGATACTTTGACGAATTTCGGCAGTTGAACCCTCAAAACGACCAGACAAAATGAGCGGCATTGGTAGGACTGAGAGCTTTAGGTAAAGCGGATGTTGTGTTCCTTTTGGACCAGTGCCAAAGACCCCACTCTTGCGGAAAAGTGACCATTCACTAAGAAGCTGCTCAAGTCCAAGATCAACATCAGGATCTGCAAGTGGATCAGTAATACCTGAGCGAGCCTTAAGTTCAGCGGCTGTCGGTAAATCTTTTGGCGTCTTTAGTGGTTCCTGCGCAGTTACGGGAATGACATTCTTAAAACGAGACTGCGCGACATCAGCAGGTGTGATTGGTGTCATTGGCTCTTCTACGCGACGGACTGGAATCGATGGCGCAATCACTGGAGGGGTACTCATCGCAGTCGTTTCGGGCGCCTTGGGCGGCACAGGAATAGCTGGAGCTGGAGCTGTAGCGGTGTCAACAGCAGGTGTTGTAACCGCCGGCTTTACCGGAACACTAACTGGTACCGCTGGTGTAGCGGGCGCTGCTGGTGCGGGAGTTGGAGCTCCCGCCGCGAGCTTAGTCTCTAGTACTGTCTCCACATCTTTTACCACAGCTTCAAGCTTTGCCATGAGGGTAACGACATCACCGCCACCACCTGAGACTGCTTTCATCGCTTCCAGCAGCGCACCCATGTAGGCACGACCAACGGTGTTATCAAGATCAACGAGGTTCACTGGGTTCCCTACTTTTTGATTGATGAACTGCTTGATTTCGGTGATGCGATTACGGTAGGCATCAAGCGAATGATCTTCTTGGTAAGGTGGCTTAAGCTCAATTGTTGGTTCTGGGGCTGGTGCTACTGCAGCTAGCTTTTCATCTACCACCGCCTTTGGCACCATATCAGTAGAGACGACTGAGACTGGCACAATACGAACTGGATCAGGCTTTGGCGTAGGTGGAGTGATAGTGACGTTTAAATCAGGTTCAGGTTCACTTGGTGCAACCGGAAGATTTGGCGGCACTGATGGTATTTGAGCTGCAAGGACAGGCGCTGGCACTGGTTCATTTGGTACCACCGCTTCTACTGGTACTGCAGTCGAAGCCGGAGCTGCAGCTGGAGTCGGCACAGGTACAGACGCTGCTGCGGTAGTGACTGGCATTGGTGCAAAAACTGGTTGTGGTCGAGTGTGCGAAAAGCCATACCGAGGGGCAGCCACAGCTACTGGAGCGACTGTCTCAATAGTGACCGCAGGAGTAACTACAGGTGAAGCTGTGGGTGCTACTATTTGAGCTGGAGTAAGTCCACTCAGTGCACTTTGAATTGTTGCCTCTAGAGAAGTATCTGGCTCATTTTTGAATGCAAAAATGAGGTCACGAAGTTCGCTCTTTTCTTCGCGAGACAGCGTGCTAGCCCGGACCGCTGCCAAAGCAGCCACCACACCAGCTTCGCTGTGTAAATCAAAAACGACCTCAGTCGCAGAAGAACGCACTCCCTGAACCATATCACTTCTTATACTACCACTCTATCAAAAAAGTATCGACTAGTTTTCCTCAGTAACAGTTGATGACGAGGCATCTTGATTCGTTTGTGCACCCAACTTCTCTACCTCATCAGCAAAAACTTCTCCAAACTTTGGATACGTTTGTAAGAGTAATGGTAACAAGTCTTCAACTTCAGCGTGTTCATCAAGCCACGCTTCAAATTGTTCACCAGTGGCTTCGTCCACACTTGCTACATACCGCTCAACGGCAGCAATAAAAACTGCAAAAGCTTGTTCTTCTTCTGGGTTCATTTTATCGGTAGACATAATCAATATTAGTTACTACTTTTTGGTGCTTCAGCTAGAACACGAGCACGAATCACCTCTTCCCCCGTGAGGGTTGAATCAATATCATATGGCGCTTGACCTTCTGCTCGAGCTTTGATGATAAGCTCGTACATACTGTTCGCACTTTCAATGGAGATTTTTCGAGCTTCAAGTTCACGCGCTACTTCTGTTGGTGTTTGCATCATTATCTTTGTGAGTTCACCAACCGACATTGCAAGAAGCGCTCGATTATCGGGAGAACGCTGCGTAAACCAGCTATCAATCATTGACGGCGCTTTTGGAGCAATACCAAGTGATTCAAGTTTTTCATTGTATGCTTTACTGTATTCAAGAATTCCACCAGGATAGTTTTCAGCAGTGGTCACTGCATCCATGAGGACCTCTGAGGCACTACCTGATTCTTCGAGTGTGTCGGTATTGGTGTCTGATTCTTCTACACTGGTTTCAGTGGCTACGCTATCATCTACAATCACTTCTGACGCACTACCAGACTCATTCGCGGTCAAGACTTTTTTAGCAACTGCATCAGCGAGATAGCGTGCCATCACTTGTAGTGGTACGACAGCACCAGCAGGTACCGTATCTTTATTGGTGAGCTTGATATTTTCGAGGGCTCCGGGTGTTGCTAGATACGCGGCCAGTGCCTCCTCTACCACCGGTAAACGATCAGCTTCTGATAGCACGGTGAGGTCGCGGGCAAATGATTTCTCTACCAGTTTGGTGAGATTGTCGCCCTCTACCGCCACTTCGGTGTGAGGTACGTTAAGATATTGCCGGTACTCATTAAACCGCTGTTCGAGTCTTTGTACTGGATCACTATAATTGATTTTTTCACCCGGGAAGGTTGTGCCTCTTTTACCACTACCTACCCCAGCCGCTTTGAGTCGGTTGGTGTCAGATAAAAATGCCTCTTTTTCTTCCGCGCGGAGTTTGCTAGCGAGCACCTCCGGGATACCAGTAGAATCAACTGCGGCCAACAGTGGATTAATCGCTCGGTCGGGATAGGTAGCTTCGGTTCCGCGGAGCACTTCAACGACGTTGCTTCTACTTGTTGCTACCTCAGCAGAAGCAATACTCTCCTGGTACTCTGGACTCTTTGGATCTGCTTCCTCCGCAGATCCGCTCACATATATATTTGTATCTGCACTACCACTTGGTGAGACAATTACGTCTGCACTATCAGCGCGCGCAGCAGTCACTTCTGGTGCTACTTCACCATTGGTCGCTGTGGCAGCTTTTGACTCTTGAGGAGCTTCTTCACCGGTATATGGTCGGACGACGCGAATTTCCTCATTTGGAGCTCTTCTCACCGGAACAAGCACTGTAGACGGCTCGCCATTTCCCCATTTTGCATCTAAACCAATATCTGACAGAGGTCCAGCCGATGCGACTTGGACATCCGCACTCAGTTCAGAGAGTCTATCTGGAGACGATACAACTGAGGCAGTAGCAAGTATCAAAGCGGCTACCAAGGCCCGGTTACGAGTCAATTTCTTTTGCGTTTCTGACCAGCGTGGGGCGATATTTTCATTGGCTGCCTCTTCGACTTTTGGTGATGGTGTGATGGTTACTTCCTCTCCACTAAGTTGCTGCGCGGCACTGATTACTTCATTGATTTTGTCTCGCAATTGGATGTACTCAGTGTCTGTTGGTGATAACAGACCAAGTCGAGTGAGCATCTCGGTTTTAGCAAATCCCAACAGTTGCACTGTTTGTGGTGGTAGGTTTGGCTTCTCAAACAAGTCATCGACAATCTTTTTTAGCGTAGCAACTTCTGTCACGGTTTCAAGCACCTCTGGTGGTCGTATCACCGCCGCATCAGCATCATGATGTGCCTGCTTTACATTGTTGTACATCTTGACCAGTTGCCGGAGCAACATGATCTTTTCTTCACCCTCTTCGGCCCGAACAAAACGGGCGTACAAGCCACGGAAATTTTCGATGAGTCCCCGCAACGTCGCTTGTTCAAACGGATTATTACTTGGAGACCGCTCCAACCGTGGCAAATCTTTTTGGTAGGTATCAACCTCACCCAACATGGCAAAAATATCAGCGTGACCTTCTCTCACTTCTTTGTGCAGTGTTTCAATTATGCTAAAGGTATTTTTGAGTTTTTCGAGCAAAGCGAGAGTTGGTTCTTCATAGTAGTCCGCCAGCATACGATCAAATTGATCAATCATCGCTTTGACACTGTTTACTTCATGTTCTGGAACCCACGTATACTGCCCCGGGAACTGTCGTATCTCTTCTTCAAAAGAAGTTATCACACTCTCCATACGGCGCACATCCGCATCGATTTCTACTTGCTCGGCAGTAGGTAGAGACTCCACGGTGAGCTTTTGCGGTTGTGGTGATTCTGGAACACTATCCTTTTCCTGGACTTGTTCGTTGAGAATAAGTACCGGCAGCGGCGCATTTTGTTCTGTTGTTGTTGACACCTGATCTGCTACACTGATAGCGTTATCGAGAATAAGCGGCTTTGTCGGTACCGCTACATCTTGCACATCTTCGCTGACACTGACAGATTTATGTGCTGGAGCTACTTCAAGTACCATTTTGATACTCTTCATGTGCCATTCGACTTTTTTCTTGAGAACCGATACTTGTTTTACAAATCGACGATACAAGGTCTTAAGCTCAGCGTTTGGTTCATTTCCTTCAGCTTCTTGAAGTTTTTGGATAAGTAGTTCTCGTGCAATTGCGCATTGATCGAAAGCTACATGTAACCGTCCATTAGTACCTTCATTACCATAAACGTACTTTACTTTAGGATCATTGAGCAATTCTTCAGCCTTAAGAACTTCATATAGAGGCACCGTCCATGTCTCTGTTAATGCCTCAACCTCACTATCAAGCGCTGTTACATCCGCTTTCATTTTTTCAACTGAATCTGTAGATGCTATTTCCGCAGAATGAGGTGTAGCAACAATCGCATCTGATTCGGGTTTAACCATGTCGCTCTTTTGTAAAATGAGTGGTGCTGATGCTGCCGGAGTTGGTTCGCTAGCTTCAACAACGGGTGCAAGATTACTGACTTCCACTTTTACTTGTGGGTTTTCAATAAGTGTCTTGACCGAAGCTAAAATAGTCCGAATCACATCAAGATCTGAGTCTTTAATCTCAGTCTTTGTGAAAAACGGCACCACACTCTCGTTTTTTCTTTTTATTACATCCGTCACTCCTGCATATGCTTCAGGATTTTGTTCATATGTTTTAGCCAATTCCAAAAACTCAGCGTGTAACTGCTTACGCATTTCGGCTAATCTATTTTGATAGTTAGCTTCAACAACTGGCTTTATGGCACTTAACCCTTCAAAACCTTTCAAACCCATAGTGCCTACAGTATATCACTTAAGGACGGCAAGGCTGGTACTTCTTTGACGTAGCGTGCGGATATCTCCGCTTCGACCTCGTGGCGTGGGCGGCCGTAGTGTTTGGCACTAAATTCCTTGAGGAGTTCAACCCGGGCCGGATCTGAGGCTGGCGGTGGCATGGCCGCGAGGCTAAACGGCTTTGTCGGCACACCATTGGCGAGCATACGGACAAAAGCATTCCAGTTTGGCACATTCATAAGGTCATTCGCTTCAAATGATGGTGCAAACTGCTTTTCAAGGAAGGTTGCGTCCTCTGAACCCACCCGGAATGAGGCGATGGATCCCACATTCCCGAACACCGCATCCCTGATATCTTCATCAAGCTGCGCGATAAATTGGTGAGCCATGGTGAGCGAGAGTTTATACTTACGAGCTTCGGAGAGAATAGAGGCAATGGATGGGGTCGAAACATTTTGGAACTCATCGATATGGAGGAAAAATGGGGCAAAATCCATCGACGGATTATCCACCCGCGATAGCGCGGCCATAAGAATCTTCCCGACCACAATCATACCGATGAGGTTCGCGTTGATTTCACCGAGACGCCCCTTTGAGAGATTGACGAGGAGAATCTTTCGGTCATCCATAATCTGCCGGAAGTTAAATGCGCTTTTCTGCTGACCAATAATTGGTCGCATGTAATCATTCGCGGTAAAGACGTCGAACTTTGATACGATGTACGGGACAATATTCTCTAGAGAGGCTTCTCCCCCGGCCTTCGTCGCAATCTCGCGCCAGAACTGGACCACCACCGGATTTTTGGCCTTCTCGAGCTTCATCCGACGATACTTGGCGTCCGCCATCACCCGGCTAATATCCATGAGGGTGTTACCACTCTCCGGGTCTTCCATCACAAGCAACGTGGCGTTACGGAAGTATTGCTCGAACATCGGGCCCATACTCTCCGGGTTTGCGCCGTAGAGCTTTTGGAAAATCGAAAAGAGCTCGTTGACGACAAACGTCTTTTGCTCGGGCTTCCGCTCATCATACTCGAGCATGTTGAGTCCAATTGGGTTATCGAGGTTTGAAGGGTCAAAGTAGATGACATCCTGCTCACGATGAGCCGGAATTGAACCAAGCACGGTTTGAATATCAGTTCCGTGCGGGTCAATCATACAGACACCATGGCCTGCTTCAATATCCTGCTGAATAAGGTTCTGAAGGAAGACCGACTTACCGGTACCAGTCTGCCCAATGACGTAGAAGTGGCGCATGCGGTCTTTGTCCGTCATGTAAATTTCTTTTTCGATATTACGGTGACGGTTGATACCAAGGAGCGTACCTTCGGTCGGCATATCAGTCGGGGCTGCGGCCGTTGCGGCATGTGATTGTTTGAACTGCGGCGAAGACACGATACCGTTCCCGGGGAAGTGAATGATGGTCGCGAGCTCCGTCTCAGACAGTGGCATCGCCGTCTTTGGATTAAAGTCACGAAATGAAAAAGCTTTTTCGGCAAGACGGAGACTCGAGCCAGTACGGTGTTGGAAGGTGAATTGATTCCCGGTCAGGTGTGCGTACTGACCAAAGGTTGCTTCGATTTCTTGCAAAATATCCTTTGCGCGATGTTGGTCGCGCGCAGAGACCGCAATGCGAATATTCGTTTCAAAAATGTCGCCCTTTTGTTTTTCGGCAAACAGTTCGAGGGCTTCTTGATCTGGCTCTGGTGGGGTATCGTCTTTTGGTTTGGCACTCGAGAATAACAGTTCACCCACCCCAGCCATCATTTCACCGGTGAGGGTACTGCGGCGAATGGCTTCTCCAGGTTTCATTCCCTTTTTGACACGCTTCACTATCTCTTCGTAGGTATGGCGATACGATTGCTTTGGGTGACGGAAAAGGAATTGCACGGCTGCGCCACCACCATCACGTTCAATTTTGGAAAAGGCATTAAGCAAAACCGCCAATGGGTCCGAAGAAAATGCCTCATGCGTACGGAGCGGATAAATTGGATGTTTCTTGAGACCAAGCTCGGAGATGATACTCTCTCCCCCATCCACAAAGATGTTGTAGTCGTGCACCTGTTCACTTAAGACCGCGTGTGGGAAGAGTGAGAGCGTCTGCTTTTCAAAGAGGGTCACAAATGGTGTCGGGACCGCCGCATAAAATACGATGTCGTCACTATTGTCCGCCACCGCAATCTCGAGTGCTACATGCTGCGAGCTGTCCTTGCTTGATATGGTACGCAGTCCACGAAAGAGCTGTTCCATCATCCCAATGAGGTCAGCCAATTGGTATTCACGATCCTGACTATTCTTGAGCTCTGGTAAGGTCACCTCAAAGAGCGTCATATGGAGTATCTGCCAAGGCGGGACACCTTCTTTGAGGTCTTGGGTGGTCATACCACCTTTGATTTGTTCGATGAGCGAGCGATGGACCTCATCAATCACGTAGGGATTATCAACTTTCTCGAGAACTGAGAGCGCATTGCGAATCCCCTTTTCGGCAGCGAGCACGAGGATATCTTCGACTGGGGTACGGGTTGTTGTAATATGTTCCTGCAGACTCGCGAGCTCATGACCATCCATCACTCGCCCGCCGTCGAGAATCACCTTGGGCGTAAACATGCCGTATTCACGTAGCTCGGTCTTCGCCACCGCTTCAAAGTCATTATGGTCAGCTTCGGGCTGGCGCGACAACAATTCTCGTTCGCGGAGCGCAATGCGTTCACGCAAAAAAGCGATCTCTTCTTCAGGACTGGTAAATCTCCCTTGAGGAACACCCTCGCGCATATCACTCTCTATGATACACCATCACCAAGTGCAAAATGCTTGAATCACTCCCCAACTAAAAACAAAAGAACCACCCAACCAAAGTTGGGGCTGGGATGGCCCTTTTTCGGTTGGGTGGAGATCACTTCGTGAGGAAACCCCACTCGAGCGCTTCCTTGGCGCCAAAAAGGTCGAAGTGCTCGAACATCTGGTCGACCTCTTGACGTGAAAGTCGGGTGCGATTGACGATAGTCTGTTTGTAATGGTCTTCGTCCCAGTCATCCATCGCATCAATTTCGGCACGGTCGCGGTCGGTGTAATCACCATGCATGAACACCGACCCCGGATGAATCAGGAACACTGAATTCGGGAAGGCCGTCCGGTGCTCACCAGCCAAGAACACTGTCACTGCGGCCGAGGAAATTTCACCCAAGGCGACAGTGTCAGCATTGTGAGCTTGCAGCCAGTCATACAGCGCCATAGCGGCTTGCGGATCCCCGCCCGGGGAGTAGATGGTGACACGGAGCTTGGTGGCCGCCTCACAGCTCGACACCTCCATGGCTTCGATGAACAAGACCACCGAAGTTTGGGAGATTTCACCGCTGAAGGTTTTCTCGCAATACGTCACATCCTCCGCTACTGCCGGACCGGTCACGGCCAGGACCATCAGAAGGAACTGAAGAGCACGAATCATTGGGTTTCCTTTCTTTTCCCAAACTTCTACAAGTCGAACTCTACTACAAAGCACCAAGAAAACAAGAGCGCCGGCTAGTAGCCGGCGCTCTTGTGTAGGTAACTTATTGACTCTTCAGGAGTCGGTAGATCCCTGTCGCCACTCCGCCGATAGTGACAAGGAAAAGGATAAAGAGGAGGATCGGACCAATCACTGGAACAAAGAGCATCATCTGTACCGCGAGCGCCCCGAGTGTAATGAGGAGGGTGTTTACCTCGTGAGTATTTTGGAAGGTGCGCCCAATCAGGGTACCCACAACCACATTCATAAGCGGGAGTGCGAGTACTATGGTCATGAGGAAGATAGCGAGGAGTGAGAGCCCCAGGAAGAGACCAAGTACACTCACCATGAGAATCACAATCGCCACTGGTACCGCTACCAAGAGTCCAAAACCAATAAAGCCTTCGCGAGCAATATTGTCGGTAGCCTGACGAGCATAGAGTGAAAGTGGGCGCTTCGCGACGAGATAGAGTGAGAGAGACGCAAAGAGTGATACCAAAAAGGCCATAGCCGCACCCCGGTAAGGACTACTCGTTGGTTCGGTGGCCACCACATCATTCTTGGTAATAGTGCCCGTCACCTGGGCTCCTGGTGCGCGCACGATATCGGTCTGACTCGTATAGGCAATGTCACCAGAGACTATAGCGCGGTCGCCCAGCGTCAAATCAACCACTTTCATATCAAGCGCACCAATTGCTCCGTCGACCCGCACTCGTTCGGCCACTCCAAGTACATCACCTTTGACAGCTCCTTCGATCACCGCTTCACCAGCCACGAGGAGCACATCACCTTCGATAGTAGCAGTAGAGAGAATAGACACTCGCCCACCGATCACAAAGACTGAACCGGCCACATGGTCGGCAATAGTAACATCCCCTCCGATAATACGAACATCTTCAGTAACCGTTGCATTAACACCAACCGTTCCTCCGAGCACTAACACATCATGCTCAACTGGTGCATTAATCGAGACAGTCCCAGCGGCAGCAACTACGTCCCCAACGACGGTACCTGAGAGAGAAACGGTACTGCCAAGCGCATAAAAGTTCCCCTCAACACGCTGGTCGTCGGCAATGGAGATCGCTTCGCCGGTACGAACCACAGTTTCGGCCAAAGCCGCAGGTACGTATAAACCAAATAAAGTAATGATAATAAAGGCTGGGACAAATTTCATAGTAACCAAAAATATAACACAAAAATTACTACTTGACCAGCTCTATCCAGCCACCCCTGAAACGTAGGTTACTGGCGCCTGCATAATGGAGACGAGAAGAAGGGCTAGCACAAAAAAGAATAAACCGCCAAAAAACAGGGCTACGCGGGGTCGCGACAATTCAAGCTGGCCTGTGTGCCAGTTGCGAATATAGAGAAAGAAAAAAACAAACTGCCAAAAACTCATACCTAGGATAGCTTCTTATATAGTGTACCAGTGAGTGCCAAAATCGCGACACCAAGCGCGAGGATAAGCATTGGGTGCTGCTCAAGGATATCGGCAGTGAGGAGAATTTGTTCGATACCAAGAAATGTCATAATTACACCGAGTGTTGCGAGGAGTGAAAAAAGAGTTGGGTAGCGTTTCGCGAAGGTCGAGCGTGTCGGACTAACGAGCGTGTCAATCTTTTTGGTTGCTTCGACCACTGTCGAATCTATCGAATCAAGGGTTGAGGTGACAGTGGTTTCAAAAGACTTTTTTATTTTTTCCATACTGAGGTGATTATTTTTCTGCGGTGGTGGTTGCGGTGGTACCAAAGAGCTCTTGTCCACGATGCCACATCGTATCTTCACCTTGCAGATGGAGCCAATACCACCATTCTGCACCCCAGAGATACTGAGTATCGTACCGAGTGCGTTTGGCGTACTCGAGGATGTCATTAAACTTCTCGAGGTTCATCCGCGTGTATTGCACCGCTAGCGGTACTTCGGTTACTGGCGCAACAAGCCATGGTTCTGCTGACAGTTCAATGAGGAAAGTAGGCTTTTTGCCATACCGGAGCTCCATAAGACTCTCTTTGAATCGATAAAACCACGGTGGTAAGAGGGTGCGGAACTGACCGAGTTCGGGGTTCCAAAAATGTACGTAGACACTCGTTCCAAACGCATCACCATGGCGATACGCACCAGCCCAGGTACCGAGATTCCCACTATCAGTGACCAATACCGGTCTGGTTGGATCAAGCTCTTTCGCTAACGCAACCTCGCTCGCCAAGAACTCTTCATCGAGTGGTCCACAGTGTTCAAAAGCAAAGAGCGCTAAGAATGGTTCGTTTTCAATCTGCCAGTAAATAATGGCTGAGCTATTTTTGTAGCGGTCAATTACTGCCGTCATATAGGTAAGCTGCTCAGCCTGCTGCTCGGCGACCGATAGTTCTTCAACCCATCCAGGTACATGACACTCAGGCCAGCGCGGTAATCTTCTCCCAACTGCAAAGACAATCGTCGCACCCACCTCTTCCGCTTTTTTCACTTGATAGTCGAGCTCCTTGAAATTCCATACATCATTCTGTGGTTCAACCATTGGCCAATGGGCAGCCAAGCGGAGTCGCCGTACACCGAGGTCACCAATCATAGCGTCATAGGTCTCCTGCCAATTGAGTCCGAGTTCTCGTGCATACGGTGTATTAAAAGACATACCATAGGCAATTTGTTCCGGGACTGGTTTGTAGGCTAAGACCACTACGACAACGCAGAGTACACCCGTGATACCAAGGAGCCCGAGGAAGATTTTTTTGAGTAAAGGTCGTTTTATCATAAGAACAAAATAAAGTAACCAACCATGATGAGTGTCACGTAGAGGACTCGACGCATGACCTCATGCGGACGAGGTTCATGGACAGCCGCACTATCAGGTAGCCAAGCGGCAAAGAAAATAGTGATCAGGAGAATAAACACAAACTTCACCCCATCAAGAGCCTGCACTACAGCCACGTCCCCCATATCGGTGGCTTTGAGAATCAAAAACGCTGACACGCCAGCTAGTATCTTGGTAAATACAACGAGGATGCTCGTACGCCTCGTAGTCACTTTCGCCTGCTCTTTGAGTTTACGAAGGTTCATCGGTACCAAAAGCCAAGATAGTGCAAACAGTACAAATGCCAGTCGCGACCAAAAGAATCCATCATCAAAACTGGTCTCGAGGAAAAGTCCTTTCATCGTCACGTAGTGCAGGGCAAAAAAGAGTCCACTATGAAACACATGGAGGGTGGCATCCCAATCGGGTAAACCTTGAGCAACCATCATGGTGCCTAGTGCCAGCACCAGAACACCCCATAGTAAATTGAGCGAAAAGCCTGAGTCGAGGAACAGCCAACTAAAGCCGAACGACATGAGCGCTGATATAGCACCAATCACTGGCATCACATTAACCGCCTCACTCTCGCGCAAGGCCGAATACATTGATACGAGGGCCATAAAGAAGGTGTACGCGGCCAAAAAGGCTAAGGCGACCACCGTCAATGAAGGCATTTGGAGATTCTTGAGGTGCGGAAAACCGATGTCTTGCAGACCAGGTATATACCCTAAGGCGAAGATTACTGCCCACCCACCAGTGAGAATACAAGAATAGAAGGCATACAAAAACGGCTTCGGCATCGCGGTAGCGTCCGAGACAATGTACTTATCAAGAATCGCAACAATCGCACTAATGAACTGTCCGAGGGTTGCGAGTAATATCCACGCCATTATGCCATTATTCTACCAGACCATTGTCTTCGATAATTTTCTTATACACGTAAGCAGATGGTCGCGGTGTACGCTCGAGTGTCACGTAGTTGATAGCAATGAGTCCAAATCGCTTTTCAAACCCAAGCGCCCACTCGTAGTTATCAAAGAGTGACCAGTAGATGTGTCCCCGTACATCTACACCAGATTGCAATGCCCGCCAGGTAGCATCAATTTGTTTTGTGATATATTCGGCACGGTCACTGTCGTCATGATCAGCCAACCCTGCTTCACAGAGAATGACTGGCTTCTTGTACCGTTTCAGCATCATGTACGCCTCGTAGATTTTTTCCGGGGCGAAATTCCAGTTCATATCGGTCTTCTTCCACTCACGCGTGTCTCCAAACTTGGTATAGAAGTAGTAATTGAGACCAATAGTGTCGTAATGACCGGCAGTGCGCTTCATGAAGACATGCGTCCATGAGTAGTTGGCAATCCGCGCTTTGATCTTATTAAACGGATTCCAATTGGCTTCAAACACAATGACGTGATGGACAAAGTTGATTTCAGCGTCTGGCTTCACTTTTTTGATAGCGTGGTATGCCGCATTGTGACTGAGGGCAAGGTTCTTCATCACCCACCGCCAGAGGAAAAAGTATTTGATACCTTTATCAGCTCTCGCTTCGTGTTGTCGACCAGAGTTCGTGATAGCAACAAGATCGGTCAGGGCAAAACGCTTAAATGGTGGCCATGACCCACGGAGCCAGCCATTACTTCCGTAGACACTTGGTTCATTAATCGTTGAAAAATGATTACACAAATCCCCGAGTTCCTTGGCCACAAAGGCACAGTACCGAGCAAAAACTTGAGGCGCGTCCTTTCGCTCAAAACCGCCACTTTCAGAGAACCACAGTGGCAACGTGAAATGCCACAAGGTAATAAACGGCGTGATTTTTCGGGCATGGAGCGCTTTTAAGACATCACGATAGTGTGCTATTGCTTCATGATCGAACTTCCCTTCTTCAGGCTCTATCCGTGCCCATTCGACAGAAAAGCGGTGAGTGTTGTGTCCGAGTTCTTTGGCTAAATCAAAATCGCTCTCATATCGATTGTAGTGATCGCAAGCAATACCACAGTGAGGGACCCGCCCTTCACGCGCGGCCTTTGCCCAGTCGGTATTTTCGATACCCCCTTCGACTTGAAAAGCTGCTGTTGCCGCACCCCAATAGAACCCATGTGGAAATGTTTTTTTCATACTATGCATTGCAGTCACTTACAGTGACGGTACAGGTTGTCGCTATTTTTTCAAAATAGCTGGCAACCTCTTGAGAAAAGCGTCCCACGCTTTTCTCACCCCAATAGAATCCTGTAGGAAAAGTTTTTTTCATGCGATTAGTATAGCAAAGTATAAACCATGAGTACCACCGCGATTACAAACAAGCAATACTCAATTATTGCCGTTGGGTTGAGTGTTAAATACCAATACTGTATCCAATTATCTACCCCATACTTACCAATATATGATGGCAATTCAACTTTTGACCACGAAGCTACAAAACGCACCCTTCGTTCATCTTCAGATAACGTATTCCAGTCACCAGTTTCTTTAAGTAGTAGAGGCAAACGATTCACCCGTCGGGCAAAAAATTTGTAGTGTCGCTTTGAAAAGGGATACAAAATGGCCAGTCCCCAACCAGTCCCATAGAGGTCATTAATGAGATGCAACACAAGCGCAATGAGCCACAAGAGCCCCCAGTAACCAAAGGAATACCAAGCCAGTAAGCCGAGTGGTATCGAGATGATGGGATAGTGAAGAAAAGTACGATGGTCACGTATATGCTCGGCACTGGAGGCCACCTTACCGCGCGCAAGCAACTCTGGTATCGCATCAATATCAGGAGACATCGCCAATATGACTCCGATAAAAAAGTGCCACCATAGTGGATCAATACCCACGATAGCGGCTGCGATAAATACAGCAAAGATACCATTTGCCCAGTCCGCCAAGAGTGCCAGAACGTTTTTCATTACTACCAGTATAGCAAAAGGGCGCAACACGTGGCTGCACCCTTCAATCTTTCATTAAATTCCTCAGAACAACTGCGCGTTGTAGAACTTCTCCCCTGTGCGCGCTGCCAACTCGAGGTCGGTGACCGTCTGGATCTGCCTCCAGGTAAACGGTCCAGCCACCACCGACAGTGGCGCTGACTCACGTTGACCATTGACAAGTCCGAAGCGCGTGTTCTGCGGCCCTATTCTGACCGCTACCATGGGTTTCTCCACCCGCGCTTTCGAGATTCGCTGAGCCGAATCGGTAAGGAACACCAGCTGGTAATCGAGATCAGTGTCACCAACTTTGAGGATATACCACTTCCAGGCGAATCGCCACCACCAGCGCCAGAAGATGAAGTATTCCTCCGGCCGGCGTGCGGTCGGATCTCCCGCCATCACCAACCACTGGAGGTTGAGTTGACGGTGCTCATCTCGCCACCAGCCGAACTGATTTCTCAACAGCTTCCATACGTTTTCCACTTTGTTAGCGCCTCCTGCGCCCTACATACAATTTGCGACATTATACAATTTTATTCAGAAAAATCAATCTCTTCGGTCGGCTTATGAAATAGTGGTGGAGCGAGGTAGGTGCGCCATTTCTCATATAAAAGCGCTGTGGCAAGAAGGTCGTGAGTGTTATAAACGGCTATATCACGATAGCGTCCATCGGCATACAGCGCCGCCACGTCATCCCCCGCTACCCCATGACTCTTTGGACTCTCTATCCCGTAGGCTCGACAAAACAGGTGGAGGTTCGGCCGCTTCGCCATCGCACCATAAAATGTCAGTTGATCCTCAAGGTCAACATGATATGGCGGTACTTGTTGTGTGAGGTAGCGATAGCGCATCAGGTCGACCGTTGGCACCACCCCACAGGCCACACTGCGATGGAGCAAAAATGGTATATCAAACATCCGTCCATTAAACGTGACAATCGTTTCGTACTGTTGTACCCCATCCCAAAATTCACGCAGCATCGCAGTCTCGCTGCGAGCTCGATACCAAAAGGAACCTATCCGTTCATCAGCTTCTTCACCATCATTTTGATAGTAGACGGTTCCCTGCTTTCGCTCAAGGTCATAGACCCCAAGCGCTACAACAAATCCCGTGAGTGGCGAAAAGCCCAGTCCAGACTGCATATCCGCGAGCTTCGCTTGATACTCTTCTTCGTCAGTGGTTGTCTTACGGAGCCAGCGCGTCAAGACGTCTTTAGTTACCGTATCAAAACTGTCCCATGCCTCCCCTACCGTTTCAATGTCGATAATGAGAGTGGACATACATTTTTAATTTATTGTAGTAGGGCTCGCCGCAAAGCACGTAATGAGTCCTGGCCGATCAGCATCAAGCACATACCGATACTGTCCACCGACAATTGCCCCACCACACGCATCGGTCGCGACTAGGCTAGGTCCATAAATCGGAAAACCATCAAGCGAGTAACCGACGAGACTATCTCCTCCAAAGACGGTATAGAGGGCAAGCTCATTGTTTCGAATAAGTGATCCGTCAGTAGCAATACCAATGACGTCAGTGGGGAGACAGGTTCCACTACCAGACGGCCAGCTGCGCAGTGAGATCACGGCCCGAATAGTTTCGGGAGTGGTTGAAGATAGCGCATCAGCAATGCCGCGCTCAAAGTACACACGCGCTCCTTCACGATTCTCAGCGACTATCTGCTGTGGCGTCCACGCAATAGACAAGGTGCGATAGCCAGCACAGGTTTTTACAGTCGCTACTGCTGCCGGTGTAGTTGTGGCTGGAGTTGGTGTAGGTTCGGTTGGTTCGGGCGACGGCTCACTTTCAGTTTCCTGACTGTCACCCAGTCGCGCAATCACTTTGGCGCGCAGTGTCTCAAGACGACCAGCGCGATTGTCTTCTGGCATCGGCACATCTGCGGCATAATCGACCTCGACCCCACTCTCCTCGAGGAAACCGGCTACGAACGGCAAGGACCACCAAGTCTGCCAGATGGAAGTTCCCATAATCGCTAAGAGCAAAAATGCCACCGCGAGGAGGAATAAAACAAAATCGCGGGTTCGTACCATATAGCACTATCATAACAAACAAAGACGGGACATGTCTGCCCCGTCCCCATTTATTTTACTTTTATCTTAACCATCTGCTCTGTTCTTCGAATGTCGGCTAGCAGCTTCCCTCTATCAGCATTATGCATATAGAGGTTAAAAATTGAACGCCCACCATTTCGCGCAAAAATTGCCTTGTCACCAATTCTCTTATTAACTTCAATTTTGTAAAATGATTCAAGCTTTTCTATCTTTTTTATACCTTTCATTTCAGTAATCACACCCTCCTCCGGAAGAAACCACTTCATAAACACAGCATTCCCGACACACTTTTTTGGTATTTTAGGTTTTTTTGGAATACGAATGAAAACATCATTAAGTGGATGATCAATACCACAACTAAGATTATACAATTTGTCGCGAGCACCACCCATTCTTGGACCCACTTCAATAACCTTCCAAACGTTATCAATTTTCATCAATTCTGTGTGCACCGAGGTACTCCGTAAGCCAAGAGCATGAATTGCCGTCTCAGCAACTGCTTCAGCTTTTTTTGTTGTCTCTCGTTTCAGTATTGTTGGTGTCATTTGCTGGTACCCATAAAAATCTTGGTGGCCTATATCTTTTCCAGTCTTAACTCGAACCATTGGTAGATGGTAAACGATCCCACGACTATTTACATAAGAATCTATCGAGTACATATCACCCTCCATATATTGTTCGGCGATAATTTTTGGCTCTTCTATTCTCTTGTCGCTTGCGTAAGCTTTTTCAAGTTTTTTAAAACAAGTTTTTAAAGCTTTCTCTAATTCATCTTCGTGATAACAGATTGATACAAATAGACTCGCAGCTAGATTAGTTGGTTTTATAATCATCGGGAATCCAACCTTTGAGATAACACGCTGTCGTTCAATTTTCGTAGCATCTTTGACCCGAGTAAATTTGGGTGTGATTTTTGGATCAAACAGTCGAAAACGTTTACGCATTTCATATTTGTCTGTCGCCCAAATAAGTGATTCTGTAGTTGGCGTTCGTAAGTATGGTACAAATGGAATAACTTTTGCAAAACGTGAAATATTTGCCTCACTCCGGCAGGTGACAGCAAGTAATTCATCTTGGTATGGTAAAAGGGCTTCAATAATTTTACTTGATTTAGAAAAATCTATCTCAAGCACCAGGTCATAGCGCTCAGTATGATTAGGTAACGGATGTTTAACATCCCAAATAAGCATCAAACGAAACTTCGTTTTATTCCTCTTTTCGTACTCACGTAAACTAGTTACAGACGATTCATGCGGACTCATTACAAATGCAATGATATTTTTTTGCGCGGCTTTCACCATATAATATACTTTTCTGCTAGGAGTATTAGTTACGGGCCTTATGCCGCTTTTATTTGTTTAATAATACCACACATGTTATAAATACGCAACTAGCAAACTATATGCAAATCACTTACGCAGACAAACAACGTTGGCTAAAAAATATCAATCCCGACATTTTTCCAGACTTTGGAAAAAATAATACCAAGAAATTGCAGTCGCTTTTCTCATTTCTTAATGAATCAGAAATAAACTACACGGTCGATTTAATGACCGAGGTTGATGTCTATCAATTTGAAAGCTTATATCAGAAGAATCTAATGAATAAGCACAATCCAAAACCACACAACATCCATCAAACTACTCTCGGGAAAGACGTAATAAAATTCCCATACTATATTTTATCACTATTTGAGGGTAAAAAAATGCTCGGCGGTACAATTTTTACACTACGAGATGATCGCTTGTCCATTGCGTATCGTACCTATCAATCAACGTGGGATTTTGCTACACACAAATGTTCGCCTGCGCTATATGCTGAATATCTCATTACCTCAGTTGCACTAGAAAAAGGTTATACGAAGCTGGCTCATGGTATCGATTTTAATCCTTATGGTATCAACTCACACATCGGGGTAGCTATTTTTAAGCTTTCTGTTGGCTGTTGTCCAGATATTGAAACGACTCATATACATTCAGAGATAGACTTGGATACTTTGCCATATGGATCACTCATCTTAGAGTACCCAAAGACTAACAAAAAAATTACGCGAGCCTATCTCGTTGGCGACAGCTCCACTGCCGAAAAATATGAACAAGTATTCAAGTATCCAAAACAATTAGAAGTAACCCTGTATACACCTACTGTATGAACATGACAATTCCCGAAAAAGTCAGTTGGCGTAAATATATAACGTCAGACATCTTGAGTGATTACGGTAAGACTGCATCAAAACGTCTTCTTAAAACTATAGAAAACTCCGCACAAGATGATATAACGTACACCATCTCAGATTTGACAACAGAACTGATTGCATGGTTCACACCACTCTACACAGAAATAATTTCTACCAAAAACAGTCCAGTGATTTTTGATATTGAAAACACAACTAAAAACACCGATGAGAAAACCTACAAGATGCTTGTTATCACCGAACATGGTATGCGTATTGGTGGTTTAATATTTTCAATTACCGACATGTCAATAAATATTGCATACAAAGTTTTTGCTAACGACTGGGAGCAGAGCACCCTTCCGGCTGGACCATCACTCTATGCAGATTATCTCATCACCAGTTACGCACAATCGCTACAAAAAGAATTCATCAGTCATGGAAAAGATAGAAATATCTACGGAAAGCATTCGAGTATCGGATTAGCTGTATTCAAAATTGCCTTGGGTTATAAACCATATCTACCGAAAGAAGTATCGTTCATCAACTTCAACCCTCTAGAATTAGCTGTCGATAGTTTATACTTTGAAAAAGATACCAAAGATGATGTCCCACTAGTAGGACACATCTTCGTGACAAATGTAACAAAATCAACTTGGGAGAGACTTGAAAGTTATGCTGATCGTGTCAAAACAATCTGGCACACTCGCTAACGACTAAATCCCGAACTGAACTGCCGGAGCTCCACTCGCTTCTACCTCAACAGCACCTTCAGTAGCTGGAGCACCCATACCACCAGTGACATCTACCGATGGATCAATAGCATTGATAATCTGGGCACGGAATTCGTCAAAGGTCTGGAACTCCATTGGTTCACCATTAAGGAGGAATGACGGTGTACCGGTAAAACCGAGGTCGCGAGCTTCAGCAAACTGTGACTGCACGTGACTACGAAGAATTGATGAACGCTGCATACGGGTAAATTCATCGATATCAAGTCCGACTTCGTTCGCGTACTGAAGGAAGAACTGTGCAGGGTTGGTACTGTTTGACCAAGTACCCTGGTTCTCAAATAGAAGGTCATGATATTCGAAGAACTTTCCCTGCTGTCCAGCTGCCTCAGCTGCCCGAGCGGCTGGCTCAGCGAGACGGTGAATCTGCGATAATGGGAAGTGCCGGTACTCAAACGAAAGCTGGTCCCCATACTGATCAACAATCTCCTTCACGACCCCATGGAACTGCGCACAAGCCGGACACTGGAAATCACTGTACTCAACAAGCTTCACTGCCGCGTCGGGATTACCCTTGATATGCGCCTTTACCTCTACATCAGCATTGTAAGTGTCGTTGGCCCCGGCTGAATACCAAACAGCGCCACCAATAAGAAGGACAAATAGAACGCCCAAAATAACCCATGGATTTTTCATATAGGGCTATTGTACCAGAGCCGGCTCGCTGGAGCGATGTTGGCAACACTTGTAAAGTGCTTATTTTTATGCCATAATCTTGCCATCGTCTGTTTTAGACCTTACTTGGATACGTAGAAACTGAATATTCGGGTTCCAGCGATTCGCCCTAGGAAGGGGCGAATCGGGAACGAAGTTCGTAATAATCACTACGCTCGCTTACTCACTTCATGGCAAAACGACCCTTCATTCGCAAACAAAAGCGCAAGCAACATGGCGCTACTTTTTGGGATAACGAGTACAAAAATGCCAATCACCTCAAGCTCTCAACTGATCACAGTGAAGACCTTGAGAAGTTTACCCGCTGGATCCCCCGCCAAGAACGTGAGGATGTGCTTGCTCCCGGCGAATCGGCGCTTGATGTAGGGTGTGGCAACGGGCGAAATCTTATCTTCCTCGCTCGCCAGTTTGGTATGCAGGGTGTCGGGTACGATATCTCCACCGCCGCCGTAGCCCAGGCAAAGGTCGCCTCAACCGGGTTGCCGCTTGTCTACGAAGCGCGGTCAATCGCTGGCCCAATTACCGTCCCGGATAATTCTCAGTCGCTCGTGCTCGATATGATGTCGTCTCACTTTCTATCGTCTGCCGAACGCACTGTCCTCCGTGACGAAATCTTTCGTGTCCTCAAACCGGGCGGTTTTCTTTTTATGAAGACTTTCCTCGCCGATGGTGACCTCCACACCCGTCGCCTCCTTAAAGACGCTCCTGCTGAAGAGGAGAATACCTACATCCACCCAGTGATTGGTGTACCGGAATATGTTTACACTGAAGAAGCCTTAACTGAGTTCCTCGGTGAAAAATTCATCATCCACAAAATCTACCGCTCGCACAAACATGTACTGAAGGGACGAGCGCGCAAGCGACGGACTGTTTCTATCTACGCCGAAAAGGACTGGAAAAGTTAGCCCTAAAATGACGATTGACTTTGTTGCACTTCAATCGTCACCATTCACCGTATAACGAATTTCTTACAGAAACTGTCCGCTCATTGGCCTTTTGTTTCGTTTCACTTACAAAATGCTCAATGAGCCTTGCGGAAACGCACCGCGTTTCCTCACAACTCATGCCGCCTCAATCGTGCGTCGCGTCACTCATTCATTTTATCGCTAACTGAGCAAGGCACATCTTAGTAACTACATTTGTTTGCCGTCCTTGTTCTGGACGCAATCAAACATACTACCTACTGCATTTCAAGCGTTGGCCACTCCATACCAGCATCATTTGGACCGGCACTAGGGACTGGCGTATTGGTTTTGGTTTCAACGGTGGTCGTTGCTTCTACCTCAACTATTGCAGGAGTGCTGGTTGGCTGTGGAGCTACTTCAACCACTTCTTCCACTTCTTTTGTCGGATACGCCAACGTATAAATATAATAAGCACCAGCGAGAATAATGAGGCTTTGAATCACTAAAATGATTTTCATATGCTACTATAGTACCATATGCAGTTTGTAGAAAAACAGCGTCGTCGACTTGGTTTTGCTCTCCGCGGCATCCACTACGCTATACGAACGGACAAGAGCTTTCGCCTCCAGTGGTACGGGGTTGGGAGTGTGGTCGCCTTTGCCATTCTCATTCTCACCCCAGTCTCAAGTACCGAACTCCTCTTCCTCATACTGGCTTACTTCCTTATTCTTATTACTGAACTCCAGAACTCTGCTCTTGAGTACGCACTTGATCATCTCCATCCCGAAACTCACGACAACATTGGCCGGAGCAAAGACATGGCCGCCGGTGCCGTATTTCTCGCCGGACTATTTTTGGTGGTTGTGATTGCCACTCTCCTGTACACCCGGGTGATGAGTGACTTGCAAGCCCGCGACGTACCCAGTAGTCCAAGCCAGTTGGAGACTGTATCCCCCTGATGGCCGATTGATATCAAGTACATCCCCGACAACATAGAGACCGGGCACCATTCGTGATTCCATCGTCCGAAAATCTATTTCAGAGAGCGTAACACCACCGGAGGTCACCACCGCTTTATCGCTACCGAGGAGGTGTGCGGCCGTGAGCAAAAAGCCTTTTAGTGTAGCGACCAGCTGTCGGCGCTGTGCTACCGTCACACTATGACTTGGCGTATGCGGATTAATACCAGCTTGTTCGAGCACTGGTACGACGAGCGCTCCCGGGATAATCTCCGCCCACTGATTTTGGAGATGCTTGTTTGGCGCTGCCATAAAACGCGTGAGGAGTAGTTCCTCAAGGGCGTCTTTGGCAGTAGCTGGCGTGAGATCAAGGAGTATCTCCACTTCCCCCGTCTTGAGACCTTCACCAATTCGTTGGCTGAGATTGAGGATGCCGGGACCACTGAGGCCCACATGGGTGAACAGCACTTTGCCTTTAGCTTTATGAAAGACCACTCCCGCCTGCCTGAGACTGATACCAGCTTCGGATAATGAGACGCCAGAGAGTCGTTTGGTGACGGCACTCTCCTTCACTGCTACGGGTACCAAGGCAGCGGTTGGTGTCTCAATGGTATGACCGAGAGCCCGAAGCCATGGGAGTGCGTCCCCGGTCGAGCCTGTCTCTGGACGTGAGAGTCCACCGGTAGAAACAATCACGTGTGGTGCCAACCAACTATCAGCTGACTCGAGGAGCACTGTGATTCTACGGGACATCTTCTTCAGCCCCATCACTGTCTGTTTGGTTTTAATAGTGACGCCGGAGTCCTTCGCCGTTCTAATCAACGCTTCGGTCACCGCTACCGCACTTTGACTGACTGGGAAAACGCGATTCTCTGCTTCAACGACGGTGTCGACACCAATCGCGCGAAACCACTTCCGGGTTTCTTTCACTCCAAACTGCGCAAATGGCGAAAACAAAAACTTCCCTGCCTCCCCATAGCGAGACAAGAGTGTGCGGACGTTTTCGGTATTGTTCGTGATGTTGCACCGACCGCCACCGGTAATGCGGAGCTTCTTGCCGAGCGTGGCGTTTTTTTCTAGCAAAAGCACGCGTGCACCCGCACGCGCTGCCGTGATAGCGGCGATAAGTCCCGCCGGGCCACCGCCGATAACAATCGTATCGTACTGCTCTTTAGTCGAGGAGGTCGCCATGTCGTACCCGTCGCCACACAAAGCGACATACTTGGAGCACATAGATACCAATGAAGAGATAGATGATAGCGTCAGCAATTGGATTCATGTAGTCTGCGACAACTCCGTAGTCATCAAGGAAGACAAACCCAAGACCAATTAGTACCGTATTCCAAATAAGCGCTCCCAAAAATGAAAGAAGCAAGAAGACACTAGGCCGCATCCGTACACAACCGGCTGGGATAGATATGATTGAACGCACCGCTGGCACCATGCGTCCAAAAAATACCGCTGGCAGTTCGTACTTCGTGAACCACTTCGTGGCTTTACGAAAATCCCTCACGTCAATGGCGACATAGCCACCGTAGCGCTTGAAGAAGTGCTCCAATACTGGTACTGAAACCATCCACCCGACGAGGAACCACAGCGTGGTACCAAACAGGGCACCAAGGGTCGCCACCGCCAGCGCTGGAATAAGCGAGAGCTCTCCTGTCGCTGCCAGGTGACCAATAAACGGCAAAATCACCTCCGACGGAATTGGCGGAAAAAGGTTTTCGGCCACCATGAGGACAAACACGCCCAGGTACCCATTAGCGGTAATAAACGACAAAATTGCTTCAGCCATATAGTCCTTCGAGTATACCCAATGTTAGTCAATTTTCCTAGTAAAAATACAGAACAGCACCTTTTTGTATTTCAGACAAAAAGGTGCTGTTCTGCTACAAACCCAGAGCGTGCTCAAAAAGCCCTCAGACTAGGCACATGAGTAAGGAAATGCGAGACGTACTTGAATGTACGTTGAGCGTTTCCGAGCGAAATGTAACGACGTATCAGGGTTTTTTGTGTGCGCGTTACAGTGCCAGTTTCTTATAGACTTGCATCCCGAGGACACTGCCTAAAATTGGTCCAAGCACATACATCACATTAAACGATCCAATACCAAGCGCTACCGCCGGATTGAGGACCCCGTTGCTCCCAATGAGGGCCGCCACAGAGATACCGAGCAATAGTGAGCCACCGACCACCATCCCCGACATCACCGCGGGGGTTTTGCCATACACGACCGAGGCAATACCAAAGGTGAACAACGCTGCTCCAATCATTTCAGCAATACCAATCGCCAAATCAGCCTTCAGTGGTGGCGTCGCTGCGGTTACCAGCGACCCAACTACCAAGAGTGCTGCCCCGGCCCCAATAAACTGTGCAATGACGTACTTGATAGCATCGTCAGTTGATATCTTGCCAATAGACCACGCGCCGATGGTCACTGCCGGATTGATGTGTGTTCCAGATAAGTGCCCAAGCGAGTAAACAAAAAGCCCCAAAGTGAGGGCCGCTAAAACAGGAACTGGCACTGGGAAGGTACCCGCCAGTGCTAATGCTACTACCATGGTCAGTACACCAGTACCAACCGCTTCACCAACATATTTGTTCATACTACGTTCTTCATATTATACGAATAACGTCCTACACTATAATTGTAGCAGAGTTAGCGATTGCAAACAGCACTCCTGTGCTTAATCGTCAATAAATGGAGCCTCAACCGGATCATCATCGCGAGTCCTTTTAGTCTGCACATACACCCGAGCTTTACGGACGTGCGGAATCCGCGGAATCAAGACCGAAGCAATAGCGGCCACAATCGCAATCTGGTGGTACCCAAAACCAATCGCCATACCAATAGCACCCGCAAACCAGATACTCGCTGCAGTGGTGAGATTCTTTACACTCCCGCCATCTTTGAGGATAAGGCCGGCACCAAGGAAGCCGATACCCGTCACAATCTGCGCAGCAATCCGCGACTGTGAGGCCGGATCTACTGTTGCGGACATAAAGGTAAAGAGCATCGCTCCTGATATCACAAAGGTATGCGTACTGATACCCGCGTCTTTGTTACGCAGTTCCCGCTCCGCACCAATAATGAAACCGAGTGCAATCGCTATCACCAAATCAATAGTGAAATTTACCGTGACCGGGTCGATCTGACCTATTATTGTTTCCATAGCTGCTTTTTTATCACAAAGCCCTCTCACCCGCAATAAGTTGCCTCCTGTGCAGAAAAGCCGTATGCTAAAAGCATGAATCGGCCAGTTTTGGCACTAGTAGGATTCCCACTACTCCTTATCAGTGTGTTTTTTCTCTGGCAGGTCCTCCACGGACAGGTCCGCACCGACTACCGTCTCACCCCGCTCCCTGAGACAGTCGTCGCCACTACCGCCAAAGCCACCACTACCCGCCCGGTCGTACCACCACAACCACCAGTGGCTACCGGCCCGCTCCAGGACCAGCCAGCCAGGCCCGCGACCTACGTCGAAATCACCGAGGGCTGTAGTGTGAGTCTCAGTGATACCTGTGCCCGTGCCTACGCAGCACCATCAAGTAGTAGCACCGCGCGCACGAAGCTCCGCATCGGCGCCGTCCTTTATGTAAAAGATATCATCACCGCCGCCGATGGTACGCGCTGGTACGAGATTGATTTCCCCGAAGCCCTCCGCTACCCCGAACGCCTCACCCTCCCCTGGTATCTCCCCGAGGAAGCCGGCACCGTCGTGAAGACAGACGGCCCACGCGACCTCACTGCGAATACTCCCACCACCACGAAGCGACTCCTTGTCGACCGTAGTGACCAAGTCCTCTATGCTTTCGAGGGCGACGAGCTGGTACGCACCTTCACCGTCTCCACCGGTCGCGAACTCACCCCCACCCCCCGCGGTACCTTCACGGTGTTTCGCAAGACTCCATCTCGCTACATGCAAGGACCAATTCCTGGCATCTCGACCAACACCTACGACCTCCCCGGCGTCCCGTGGAATCTCTACTTCACCGAGCAAGGTGCGGTGGTCCATGGCGCCTACTGGCACAATGGCTTTGGTGGTCCCTATAGTAATGGCTGCGTGAACGTGAAGCCGAGTGAGGCGCGCGAACTCTATGACTGGGCAGAGCTAGGCATGCAGATAGTTGTGCAGGATTAGGTACTGTCCAAAATACCGCCATACTTTGTTGCGCTTCAGTCGGAAACGCTCATCGTACAATGAGTACGCCTCGCGCTTCCTCGTTTGCGCGCCTCGTCTGACAGCATTTTGATCAGTCCCATTCAAGAACCAGGCCAGACTTAGTAGTAGAAACGATGTTACTTATCCCAAACTTCCTCGTATACTATTACGTAGACGACAACTCGCGTCTGCCTTAACAAATCGCGAAGCAAAACCTATTTTTATGAAATCATTTTTATTGTTAATCCCACTGTTAGTGGTATTTATCGGGGCACTCCCGACCCCTTCGCACGCGCTCTCCTGTGTAGAAACTGGCCAGTACCTCGATATGGTTAT
>JACCDV011164194.1_pt1 | contig 57238 bp, 43 predicted proteins | sample 7446131 | NCBI WGS metagenome assembly JACCDV01 (sample SAMN15323448, study PRJNA562643) | freshwater metagenome | isolation source: river surface water | place: USA:Blue River Watershed | collected 2017-08-17
CGGCGCAGGTTCCGTCGCTGCAGCACTGTGTGCCGGACTGACATTGCACGTCCGCGGCACAGCTCAAACACGTTTCACCCGCTTCAATCTGCCCGTTTCCGCAGACCCCTCCGCCGCACGAAGCGCTGCAGGTCCCATCGGAGCAGCATTGTGTGCCGGTTTGGCAGATGACATCAGCCGCGCATGTTGCACAGGTCTCTCCTGTGTCCTTTCGTCCATTGCCGCAAGCAGCATTATTCTTGCACTGATTTGAACAGGCATCTGTATTAATCTGAATGCATGTATCCGTGCAATCGGAATTGACGACACACTGCGTTCCATTCGGGCAGCGTCGAATGCCATCGGATCCCGGTGTGCAAAATGCGATGGATGCGCATTCAGCATCGGTTTGGCAGGAAACAGTTACATTCCCTTTGCACTGCTTACCGTCGTCGCACTCCTCACCCGGATCAATCACATCATTGCCACAGACTTCACGTCGACAGAGAGGATTGCAGCCGTCTCCCCCAAGAGGCATACATAAGGAAGGATCAGCACAGAGACTCGTATCCGTCGTGCAGTCCACGATGCCGCCGTTTCTCCCTGCGCAGTGCTTGCCGTCGTCACACTGTTCGCCGGGATCAACGATGCTGTCGCCGCAATTTGGGCAGGCGCCGCAGGTATTGCCTGCTGAATCGAGGAGGCAGCATGCGCCACCGCTGCAATCATCATCCGTGGAACACGCCGAAACATTGCAGAGATCCGTGCAGGATGTATCGCAGCAGGCATCGTTCGAGACAACATTACATTTATTTGGGATTTCGCAGTCGATATCATCCTCGCAGACCGTTCCGGAACCGTCGTCGCAGAAGCCGGTTGTTAATGAGCACTTGGCAGATATATCGAGACATGCCGGGTTGAATCCGCTGGAATCGTTATTCTGCAAATCGCAGAGGATCGATGCATCGTTTTCACATTCGCCATGTACTCCTGCATCGCACTCCTCGCCGCATTCAACATCGGCGTTGCCGCAGGCCGGAGTGGTGCACATGTCGCTGCAGATGTTGCTCGCGACGCACCGGAGCGCGCAGGTGGAGCCATCGGTACAGGCGGGTCCGCTTGGACTGCAGGCCTGTCCGCCCGCGCAGGTATAGCCTGCATCGCATTCTTCGCGCGGAGGCTGAGTCGTTGCATCGCCGCAGATCTCCGCTTTGCAGAGAGCCGTGCACCCGTCGTTTGCAGCGATATTCCCATCATCACACTCTTCTCCCGGATCAAGATTGCCGTCGCCGCACGCGGGGGTGCAGGCGGCTTTCGGAGTGACCGTGAGTCCCGGCCAGGGTTCAAAGTAGAACTGGATTGCGGAAGGAATTTCACTCGGATCGCAGATATGTTCATCTCTGCAGAGATCGGAGCAGCCGTCGACTGATTCCGTGTTCCCGTCATCGCACTCCTCTCCGAGTTCCAGGAATCCGTTCCCGCAGATGCCCGGCGTCGCGCCGTTACAAGTCGTGCTGCACTGGAGCGGATTTCCGTTCTTTGGCCCGTCGTCGCATGCTTCTTTTCCTCCATTCGTGTTCCATACAAATCCATCGCCGCAGATCGCTGCCGCGCACAGGCCACCCGCGCCGTCCGGACAGGAATCGCCGTTCGTTTTATTGCCATCGTCGCACTGTTCCCCCTGTTCGGCGACGCCGTTGCCGCAGATCGCTTCAGTTTGGCCGCTGCAGATCAGATTGCATTTGTTCGGGGTGCCATTCATCGTGCCATCGTCACACGATTCGCTGCCGCCATTCGTATTCCACAGGTATCCATCACCGCATGTTGCCTGCCTGCAGCTCCCACCCACGCCGTCCGGACAGGCATCGCCGTTATTCCTGTTTCCATCGTCGCAATTCTCGCCCTGTTCCAGGATCGCGTTGCCGCAAACCGGTTGAGTAATTCCCGTGCACGTTCCGTTGCAGTGGTTCGGAACGCCGTTCAGAGCGGCTCCTTCATCGCATGTTTCCGTTCCGCCGTTCGTGTTCCAAATGAGACCGTCGCCGCAGCGAGCGAGAACACAGGTTCCGCCCGTTCCATCCGGACAGCTATCACTGTTGCTTCGATTGCCATCGTCGCAGGTCTCCCCGTTCTCCACAGATCCATTTCCGCAGACTGAAGTGGTGACGCCGGTGCAGGTCAGATTGCACTTGTTCGGGCGGCCGTTCTGCGATCCATCGTCACAGATCTCCGTTCCGCCGCCGGTATTCCACAAGAATCCATCGCCGCACTGTGCACTCTGGCAGGCTGCCCCCGTTCCGTCCGGACAGGCATCGCCGTTCGTTTTATTGCCATCGTCGCAGCTTTCCCCGCTGTCTGCGGTTCCATCTCCACAGGAAGAATTCAGACAATTCGTCCGACAGGCATTCGATTGCGTGTTGGAGTTCGAAGATCCGTTATCACACTGTTCGGTTCCTCCTTCCGTATTCCAGGTGTGGGTGTCTCCGCAGACCGAGGGCTGACACGTACCGCCGACCCCGTCCGGACAGAGATCGTTATTTTTTCGATCGCCATCGTCGCATCCTTCACCCTGCTCCAGAACTCCGTTGCCGCAGACAGAGCCTGTTGTTCCGGAACACGTCGCATTGCATTTATTCGGACGGCCGTTCTCGGCACCGTCATCGCATCCTTCACCTTGTTCAATGACTGCATTGCCGCACTGAGGCGTAGTAATGCCGGAACACGTCGCATTGCATTTATTCGGGAGGTTATTCTGTATTCCTTCATCGCATGTTTCGCCGGTATCCACGGTTCCATCGCCGCAGCGGGCGAGTGAGCAGTCGCTTCGACATGCATCGGCGATTCCATTTGCGTTGCAGCTGCCGCCATCCAGGAAGCAGGCTTCCTGCGCAACCTGTGCACTGCACGAATTTCCATTCTGAACGCCACCTTGGCAGAGATTGCCATCATCGCACGGTTCCCCCTGCTCGATCACGCCGTTTCCGCAGCTTGCGGAGGTCGTGCCGTTGCAGCTTGAGTTGCAGCGATTCGGCTGGCCGTTCTGCCCGGCATCATCGCAGGTTTCCCCCTGTTCAATGACACCATTCCCGCAGACTGCGGAAGTCGTGCCATTGCAGGTCAGATTGCAGCGATTCGGCTGGCCGTTCTGGAGGCCGGCATCGCATGTTTCGTTGTAGCTCGTATCAACCACGCCGTCGCCGCAGATCGGCAGGAGGCAGCCTGGCCGGCACGCGTTCGGTGCTGTGGAATTATTGGATCCGCTGTCGCACTGTTCATCGTCACTCGTTCCGGTGGCGTTATCCGCACCGCGCGGCTGGAAGAATCCGTCGCCGCATGCGGCCGGCCGGCAAACCGCAGTGCAGGCGTCGGTATTTGATTGATTGGCATCATCGCACTGCTCCGCGCCGCCATCCGTATTCCATTGGAGCCCGTCGCCGCAGCGTGCAAGCTGGCATGTTCCACCGGATCCATCCGGACAGCTGTCCGCATTGCTGTGATTTCCGTCGTCGCAGTTTTCCCACTGTTCCACGACGGCATTTCCGCATACGGGCGGCGTAATGCCGCTGCACCACCAGTTACAGCGATTCGGCTGGCCGTTATTGAGCCCGTCATCACATACCTCATCGTCACTCGTTCCCTGGATGCCGTCGGCTCCTTTCGGTTGCACGAATCCGTCCCAGCAAGCCGCAGGTTGGCACACGTTCGTGCAACGATCGGCATTGCTGGTGTTGGCATCGTCGCATCGCTCGCTGCCGCCATCCGTATTCCACAGATATCCGTCGCCGCATCGCGCAATTCGGCATGTGCCCGTGCTTCCATCCGGGCAGGAATCGGACGTGACACTGTCGCCATCATCACACTGCTCCGTTCCGCTGTCCTCATTCCAGAGGAATCCATCGCCGCAGCGCGCGGCGCGGCAGGAACCGGCTGTGCCATCCGGACAGGAGTCCGAGTTGGCATTGTCGCCGTCATCGCACTCTTCACTCGCTTGATCCCGGCTCCCGTTGCCGCATACGGGCGCATGTGTCTCGTTCATATCCTGCGGATCGGGTGTCCCAGCGACGATGTTCTGCGGCACATAGCAGCCCGGATCGGGGAAGAGGCTGTTAATCCGTGTATCCATAAACGTATCGCTGTCGTTATCGAGCGCATCGATACAGATATTTCGTTCGTCGTCATCCAGGAGCGTGCTGCAACCGAGATCGACTCCGAGATCCGCTCCGCCGTCTCCATCGTCATCTTTTCTGTTCTGGCACTGAGCGCAGTAGAGGAATTTTGCATGGTCCTTTGTTCCATCGGCGGGGAAGGTGACAATGATCCCGTTAGCGATCGATGCTGCATTGATGGAGAAATCGACTTGATCGGTATCGAGCTCGATGGATTGCGGGCTCTGACCGCTTCGGATGACGTGGAGGAACGATCCCTGATGGGTTCCGAACTGATTCGTCGCAAGGACGGAAGTTTCCGCATCGATGTTCACGATATCGAGATCCGACAATCTGGTGGAGCAACCGCTCTCGCGCTCTGTAAGCGACATCGCTGAGTTTGCATTCAAGAGTCCCGCGTGCGTTGCATGGCAGCTGTCGGATTTTCCATACGCCACGGCAATGGAAGTCAGCGATGCATCGACGGCGAGTTTCGTGACGAGGGGAGAGCCGACCGCCGTCGGTGCGTAGAATTGAGCGACCGCGAGTCCCATGAAGGAAGACGTGTCCGCCCGGAACACCAATACCTCGCCCACGTTCAATGGCGAGCTTTCGCTCCGTGCAAACGCAAAGCGATTTGCATCGATCGCCGTAATATCAAACAATGTGCTGTTTCGTATTGTGGTCGATGCTGCGAGCGTCGGGGTTGTTCCATTCACATTTACGAGAACAAGTTTTCCCTGGCAATTGCTCCCGCTATTTCCACTGGAGGAGCAGGTGGAATTGGGATGATAGATTGCGACAAAGCGAGTGGGGGAAAGCGCCGCAATCTTCGAATTCTTAAACAGACGAACCCCGCTTTCGAGAGTGAGGTGGGCTCCCCACTGAATGGTTCCATTGCTGCTCACTGTTCCGATGACTGCGTTGACAGTGCCGGGTTGGTTAAAGGTATGGTTCATTTTGATCACTGCGATATGGGTGTCATCCAATACCGTGACCGCTGCACCGCTCACGAGGGCAGGGGAGCCCGGAAGCGTGTGGATCGTTCCCCAGTTCACGGCACCTCCTGTACTTTGCGTTCCAATGCGCATTGTTCCATCACTCGTCAGTGCCACGAACCGCCGCTGATCCGGGAAGACATCGATGGAAGCAATGTGCTTGCCTGCGACGCCAAAATCGGTCGATGGCCCTTTAAGATCCGTGCAGAGGAGCGCGTTCTCGAACGTGCATGTAGTTGCGCAGCCGTCGCCTGACACCTGATTTCCGTCATCGCATTCCTCGGTGCCTCCATCGCTGTTCCAGAGGAATCCGTCTCCGCACCTGGCCGCGACGCATCCATTGTTCACGCTGTCGGGACAGGAATCATTTCGATTATTGTTGCCATCATCGCATGTCTCATCATCAGAGGTGCCAGTGCTGCTATCCGCGCCGAGCGGCTGAACGAATCCGTCGCCACAACGTGCCGGTCGGCAGATTCCTCCCGTGCCATCCGGACAGGCATCCGTATTCACTCCGTTCCCGTCGTCGCAGAGCTCGACCCCGTTTCGAATAAATCCGTCGCCGCAGCGCGCGGAAACGCAGCTTCCCGTGTCTCCATCTGGACAGGCATCGGTCAATACTCTGTTTCCGTCGTCGCATTGTTCTGTTCCACCTTCCTGATTCCACAGGAACCCGTCGCCGCAGACTGCGGGATCACAGGAACCGTTTGATCCATCGGGACAAAGATCGAAGTTATTACCATCGCCATCGTCGCACTGTTCTCCCTGTTCGATGAAGGAGTTTCCGCAGACTCCTGACGTTATTCCGTTACATGTTGCATTGCATCGGTTCGGCCTTCCATTCTGCGTTCCTTCGTCGCAGGTTTCTCCGCTATCGATGACGCTGTCGCCGCACCGAGGATTGGTGCAGTCGCGACGGCAGGCATTTGGGGTCGTGTCGGAGTTGGAAGCTCCCTGATCACACTGCTCAACGCCCGTCCGTACGAAGCTGTCGCCGCACGTCGCGTTTCTACACGTCGAGAGGCAGCCATCATTATTACTCTGGTTTTGATCATCGCATTGCTCACCGGGATCCACGATCATATTTCCGCATTCCTCGCGCTTGCAGATTGCGGAGCAGCCATCGCCGCCGATCAGATTGCCATCGTCGCATTGCTCCAGGACATTACTGACTGTCTCGATCGAACCGTTCCCGCATCGCACCGTGTTCGCTTCGCTCATATCCTGCCCGTTGAATTCGGATGGGATTGTGATATTCCCGTTCGCATAACACCCAGGATCCGCTTGATCGATCAGCGCGTCGCCATCGTTATCGGAGCCATCGGCGCAGACGTTGCGTTCGCTATCATCGGTACTATTGACGCACCCCAGGTCCTCGGCATCGATCAGCGTGTCTTCCGTATCGTCGTTATCCATGCCGTCTTGGCATTGCGTGCAGTATGAAGCTTTTACTGTCGTGCTCTCTGCGATGACGAATTGACCCAGAATCTGTTGGATGAGTTTGGCGGGAGCCTGCATTCCTGCGAGTGCGGACGGCGGAGTGGTGGTGCTTGTGGCAAAGGTGATACCGTTCACGGGGTCGATGGTTCCCGTTGCAAACTGAAACTGAGAAGGAACAGATAGCAAATGCTGCGTTACATAGAACGTTGTACCGGAAAGGGGATCGAGCCCCAGGCGGCTCGGAGCTCCGATTCCCTGCGCTAAGAATGATGAAGGCAATCCGATTTTCTGAATTCCGTTCGTGCCCGCCCAGAACGCCTGAGCTTCGCCAAAGCTGCCGCTTGCGGGTGTCCTGAAGGAGTGCGCAACAACGAATCGACCGGCATCGATAGCGGTAATGGCAATTTGAGTATCCCACTGGGTATTCGTAATTTTCGTTAGACCCCCCATTGTGATGCTGCGGTTGTTGATTGTACCGATTCTTACATTAAGATCATTCGTGGCATTCTCTTTGAATGCAACAGCAAATTTTCCCGCATTCAATCTGGCGACTGCAACATTGTTAGGCATGCCTGCTCCAATTTCCGGTCTGATCCTGACGGGAGTACCCCACTCAATCGTTCCCCCTACTTTTTCTCCGATGATTGCTGTCCCTCCAGATAACCTTACATAGGTCACGACGAAGCGGTTTTCATCGATCCATGCAACATCCGCCCGGGCCTCAAAATTAGTGGGTGCGCTGCCAATTTCAAATGTTTCGAGCATCGTAAGCCATGTAATTGTTCCGTTCGTCGCAGCCATTCCAATGCGAGCTTGTCCATCTATGCCTGAGACGACAACGAATTTTCCGTTGGGGAGAGCATCCATGGCACTGGGGAGTATGCTCCATCCCGTCTCGACGGAACGGGGCGTGCTCCATCCCGTCTCGACGGTTGCGCCGAATACTTCTTTGCAGATGGGAAATGATTCGCTCTGGCAGCTTGCGGCGCATCCATCTCCTCCCGTCAGATTTCCATCGTCGCATTGCTCGCCCTGTTCTACGTACCCGCTTCCGCAGGAAGAAGGCGTTGTACCGGAGCAGCTATTGTTGCAACGGTTTGGCTGTCCATTGTCAGTTTTATCGTCACAGACTTCCGGACCCTGAGGATTTGGATTTGCCGTCGTCCAAAGGAATCCGTCGCCGCACGATGACTGACGACATGTTCCGCCGATCCCATCCGGACATGCATCCGTATTATTTTGATTTCCATCATCACACGTTTCGCCAGGATCAACCTGTCCGTTTCCACAGCCCTCATTCGTGCAGATGATGCTGCAGCCGTCGCCTGAGGTCTGATTGCCATCGTCGCATTGCTCGACTCCTAGCGGTACGCCATCGCCACAACGCGGCGTATTGGCACTTTCGAGAGTCACTTCGGCAGCCGTACAAGTATTGGGATCCACCACGATGCCTCCCGGATGACACGCGGGATCGGCGCAATCTCTCAGGGTATCGATGTCGTTGTCGAGACCGTCGAAGCATTCGCCTAGTTCATTATTGTCCGTGGGCGACGAGCACCCGGGATCCGTGCCAAAATCTGCAAAAGAGTCGCCATCGTTGTCGATGCTATCCTGACATGCCGAACAATAGGAAGCATGCACGTTTGTTCCGACTGCGATGACAGCGTGCCCACGCACATCAAAAGTCTCCTCTCCAACAGTCCCCGTCTGAAAAATCTGTGTCGGCTGTGCGTTGACCAATGATCCATTATGAATCTTGTGGAGGAAGATTCCGTTTTGTCCCGCTGTATTAAATGCGACGGCGTAATCACTATCGCCATTCGCTGCCATGCTGATTGCGGATGGAGCCGCAGCGCCGCACCACTGCCAGGTATTGCTTGCAGAGAGGGTTGTTCCCGCACGATTGATCGTTGCTCCCTTTAGGCAGCTATCGGCATATGCAATATTTGCACTCGTTGAATTCCCCGTACTTATTTGCAGCTTACTGTCTGCAGATGCAGTCGAGAAAAATGATTGTGTTGCGCCGTAGGTTGCTCCAGTGGGACTGATGGTTGCGGTGAATCCTTCCCCCGTAAAACCGGTGCCGTTGTTGCGCGTTTGGGCAACAACAAGCGTATTTTGATCGAGTGCGGTAATTTTCAACTCTTTGCCCGGAGGCATTATGCTGTGATCGAATCTCCACATAATTTGATCGTTCACAATATCAGCCACGCGCAGAAGCCCACTGCAGTTTCCCGGGGAATTGATTTGCGCGTCGCAGTGGAAACTATTATTTAAGCGTACTGCAACGGTAAATGATGTATCGGAAAGCGCGGCGGCGGAATATGCCGACCCCCTCCACAGCTGGGCAAAATTTCCCGTTGGAATGAGTTCGGTGTCTACTCGCGTGATTGTTCCATTACTTCCTACCTTATAGAGCACCGCCTCCGCGCCAAGTATTCCGCTTCCTCCCGGGTCCTGCCGATTGCTATTGTGTACAAGAATGAAGTAATTATTGCTAAGAATATAATATGTATTTGGAGTGTTTTGGAATGACTCGGCACCTGCGAGCTGAACGGTGGGAAATTTGGTGATAACACCCGTCGTGCGATGTACTTCTCCAATGAATGCCTGCTTGTTTTTCTCTGCAAGGAATCGATTTCCATCGGGGAAGAACTGGAGGAAGCTCGCTCCATTAATTCCTGTGTCGGTTCCCGGGGCAAAATTGTCCAGGCATTGTGGGGGAGTTTCCAACTGACAGCTCGCACTGCAGCCATCATTGCTTGCCGTATTGCCGTCATCGCACTGCTCGCTTCCCTCTCTTCCTCCATTGCCGCACTGCACCGAGTTTGCCTCCGAATTATCGCTTGCATTGTATGTTCCTGTGATGACATTGTTAGGGGTGTAGCAGCCGGGATCCGCCCGATCAATGAGGGCATCAGTGTCGTTATCTGCAGTATCGTTGCACTGCGTTCCTTCCGTTAAATCATTCGGACCGTTGCACCCGGGATCGGAATCCGCGGTACTGATGATCATCACGCCATCCTGATCGGTCCCATTATCGCTTGATTGATCATTGGAACTGAAGAGGACACGATGGAATGCCGTATCGATGACCGCGTCATCGGCAATTCTCTCCCGATTTGGCATTCTGTAGATGACATCCTGCAGCTCTGCATTCACGTTAATTTTTGCAACACTGGGGTCCGCATTATGAATGCCCACGTACATCATCTGTCTTTGAATATCCATAACCATGGGCCGGTCCCAAGCGTAAACCTCGGTTTCCAGCAACTGAACCGTGCCTGCCGTGTATTCGAACGGCGAAATCCGAATCTTTCGCAACAGCATGTCGACCCCGTTTTTCAGAAGCGTCCTGACGTAGATGGTGTTGTGGCCAGGATCGATCGCCATAGCGCCGATGTCGGTATCATCATTGGCATCGAGCGAAACGGATTGAACTTTTTGGAACGGGTTGAGCTGCACTTTGATGATTCTTGCGGCAGGTACACGCGGATCTTGTCCCGGCGATGCGCCAAAGTATGCATAACCCGCTACCGGATCGATCACGGCATCGACGATATGACGCTCCGTTATTGCATCGGTACTTATCTCTGCCTCCCACTGAAACGTATTTAGATTAATTTTCATGATTTTGCTGCCGAAATCAAGATCTGTTCGGCGGGCGTAGTATGCAAAATTATTCACTGTATCTATGACCGCAGGCCCCAGTGGTCCGCTGTTTGCGGGGAGCGTGAGTGTTGATTGCGGGAAAAGCTGCATCGCAGCCAAATCCACGCGAATAATCATTGCAGTCGTATTCGTCGATCCTACGGCGGCGAAATATGCAATTCTTCGTGTGGTATCGATCAGAGGATCCGATTGATGGTAAAGGAGAATATTTGTTGGAAGAGCAACCTCCCTGAGGATTGCAAACGTTCTGGAATCGATTTCCCACAAGACTGGATCGGAGTGTGACAACTTCGGGTCTGGCCCGCCTGCTCGAGTGCCGAGGACATAGGTTCGCTGGTGCACTGGATCAACCAGAATATCGGCAAGATGTTCCCATTGCGGCAGATAAACGGTTTTCACATACGTTGCAAAATCAATCGTTCCATCATTGTTGTTATCCAGGCCGTCGCTGCACTGCGGCGCCCCGGCCACTTGTCCCAGGAGATCGCTTCCAATGGGGAGAATGCGGTTGATGAGCGCAATCGCACTTTCAAAAAATCGACTGATGAATGATCCGATGCTCCCGAGAAGCGTCCGATCATTTTCCGGGGAATTTGTCCCTGCATTCTCCATCACCGTTTCCTCCGCGTGTACCTGTTCTATAAAGATACTTTTAATCCATGCAAATCCCCGACCATTTTCCAGTGCTATTTTCTTTGTGGAAGAGGGGATGTACGACGTTGGACCCGCAACGCAGTCTGCGTCACCGAGATCGATCGAGCCGTCGCCGTCGTTATCAATTGCATCATCACAGATAAATTCCTGGCACTCGGCGCAGAATCCACCCGAATTTCCGGCGGTGCATGACGCTCCGGAATAAAACACACGCGCACCGGAGGCGCAGGTATGCGTTCCGTTCGTATCGCACTGCTCCTCAACTCCCAAACAACCGTTTCCTCCGCATTCAATGACAGAGGAACAATCGGCATCCAAACAATCGATTGTGCCGTCTTTGTCATCATCGCGTCCATCTGTGCACATCAACTCTTTCAGCAGGTTGCACTGATACGGCGTGCGGCTTGCGTAGTAGATTGCAATCGAATGTTCTCCCGGATCCAGAACGATCGAGCGTTGTTTTTGTGTCAGCGTTCCGTTGAGTCCAACATCGCTCCCGTGGACGACGCCGTCGATCACGATCCAGATGTCATCGCGGGAAGCGTAGTGGTACGTGTAGTTCCCGCGCTCCGGCACATGGAGAACTCCTTCCCATTTTGCAGCAAAATACGAGGGATCAAGCGGAACATTTTCGATCGGTCCGACGAACGGCACTTCGCGGATTTCGTTGCCGTCTCCTTTCGATTGGTAGAGTCCAAAACTCGTGAGGTATTCATCGGAGAACCATTCCAAATTCATCGGATCCGCGGGCGGCTGGAACGTTGCCGCGTTGTACATTCCTTCCTGGTGGAATCCAAGATCGTACAAGGACCATGTGTACGCATTCACGTCTCCCGGATTTCCGAGAACGAAACAGCCTTCGATTCCGCAGCTGGCATCGCAGCCATCCCCCCCCTGCGGTTCGCAAATGCCGATCGGTCCGCAATCGCTTTGGACGGTGAGCAGCGTGCAGGGTTGTCCGATATTTCCCGCCGTGCAGATTCCTCCGTCGTCGCAGCTTTCGGTGAATTCCAGAATGCCGTTGCCGCAGGCGTGTTCCAAAATGCAGCTTGCATTACATCCGTCGTTTGCGTTTGGAGTAATTGTTCCGCCGCGCGCGATGCATTCGATCGCTTCCGGAGAAGTAGTGACCATGCTTCCGTTCGCGGTGCCGCTCGTGCAGATTCCTCCATCATCACATTGCTCCTCCGGCGCATCGATGACGACGTTTCCGCAAATGTCCGGCGGTGGAACAAGGAGTTCACACAAGCACACCTGAGGCAGGCATCCCGTCCCAATGGGACAATTATCCAGACCATTTCTTTCGCATGCTTCCCCGGCATCGATTCTTCCGTTGCCGCAGAGACCCTGACACTGGCACGTGCTTGAGCATTCCTCTCCGGCGGCGCAGTCGCCGTTTCCCTCGCACTGTTCTCCGGGATCAATCTTTCCATCTCCGCATTCCAGTGGCACATCGCCGATACACTGGCAACCAAGGCAGCCCTGCCAGGAATTGGGACAGTCACTACTTTGTTCACACTGCTCCCCCTGCTCCATGATTCCATTGCCGCAGGTGGGATTTGTTTGAACGCATTGGCAGCTTTGGCATGCCTGCCCTACGCCGCAACCTATCGCACCATCGCATTGCTCGCCTTGTTCGATGATGTCATTGCCGCACTGACTGCCGCAGGCGGCAGCAGAACATATCCCTGTTCCAACATCGCAACATTCGCCGCTTGCGCATGCACTGTCCGATGTGCAGCCTGTGACAATGGGTGAACAGGTACATGCGTCGCAGAATTCGTTTGTGCTGCATTGCGCGTCGGATTCACATGTCTCGCCGAATTCCACCATGCCGTTGCCGCAGATTGCATTCGACGGCTGGCACACGCACCCGCCACAGGTTTCGCCACTCATTTCATCGCAATCAGTATCCACTTCGCATTCTTCCGTACTACCAACGATGCCATCGCCGCAGGAATCACCGAAGCAATTGCAGGAGAGGCAGAGTTGTCCTGAGAGACAGTCTTGCACGCCGCCGAATTCACATGTTTCGCCCGGATCCAGTACGCCGTTGCCGCAGGCATCAGGCGAGGAAGAACTACTTGAACTACTTAAACTACTTGAACTGGAAGAGCTGCGGGGGACGCAACTGCACGAACTGCATCGCATAGTAGGCGCGCAATCGGTATCCGCTTCGCACGCCTCGGCTCCGCTGATGATGCCATCGCCGCACGATTCTCCGCACCCTGCATCACAGCAGATTTCACCGCTCGCACCACATGCTCCAGCCAGCTCTGATCCTCCGCCGCTGCATCCCACGCCGGCACTGCAACACAAGCCGCCGATATCTGTGCAGGTGAGAGTCGAGCTTGAGCTGGATGTGGAACTCGAGGAAGAAGAACTGATGATAGGGGCGCAACTGCAGCTGTTGCACGTGTCACCCGGATTCGTACAACTTAATCCCGGCTCTCCGCACTCCTCGCCTGCATCCGGAATTCCATTGCCGCATCCAGTGCAAGTGCCGCAATCGTCCTCGCAACTTCCGCAAGTTTCACCGATCGAAGCGTCGCAGACCGTATCGCCGCATGTTGGGCCCGCCACGCATGCGCAAGAACTATTGCATGTCTCACCCGGATCCGCACAACTTAATAATCCCGGCTCACACTCTTCTCCCGGATCCAGAATTCCATTGCCGCATGCGGGACATATGCCGCAATCGTCCTCGCAACTTGCGCAATTTTCACCGATCGATGCGTCGCAGACCGCATCGCCGCATGTGGGGCCCGTCATACATAGGCATGCTCCTGCGAAACAACCTCCGAAACTGCTGGCGCAATCAGCAGGATTTGCACACGTTGCCCCCTCTGGGGCATAGCACCCGGTCCCCACATCAAACCAACCAGCAGGGCATGAGCCATCTGGATTGTGTGGTTGATCGCAGAAAACGACAGTGCTGCTCGAACTCGCGCTCGATCCCGGAGGCGATCCGATATTCGCGGAGAGATTCACGCTGCTCATGCGTACACTTGCAATGACACCGATGCTTAATAGTGCTCCGAAGATGAGCAACATCGGGAGGATGTATTGCGACCCCGGCCGATGAAATTTGGATGGTATCGTCACGGTTTTTTTGTCTTTGTGTTCCCGAAAATAAGATCTACATAAATCCAATAATTATACCGTAAAAACATGTTTTTAGGCATCCTGCACCTCTTGCATAACCCTCAAAGTATTGTCATAAGTTTTTTGGCTTGCTCTTGCCTCATTTCCATGGAAAAACCGATGCAGAGGGGGTCATTTTTTGCATCGTGAATGAGTGGAGTCAAAACATCCATTCCATCGGCTCCCGCAAAGAGCGCGGCGTGCGGTTCAAAGTCCGAAACATCGGGAGGAAGTGTTTCGGATTTTGGAATGTAGGGAGGGTTGCTGACGAGGAAAAACGGCATGTCATCCCGAGTGATTTCGCGAAGCGAAATCGTATCGAGGGACTGTAGGGGCACGGCATGCCGTGCCCCTACCAATAATCCCTCTCCTTCAAAGAATTTTATTCGATCACTGACATCGTGTTTCTTCGCATTCATCTTCGCAACTTCCAAAGCATCACTCGAGATATCCGTCGCGATAATATTCACGTTTGGAATTTCCAGCGCAAGAGTTACCGCGATGCATCCGCTCCCTGTTCCGATATCGACAATACATATGTCATCCCGAGTAGTCCGGCCGTCCCTCGATACGCCCTTCGCTTCGCTTCGGCAACTTAAGGCTGACACAGCCGGACGTATCGAGGGATATTTCTCTATTTTTTCCGGGAAGAGATGCGTCAAAATCACAATTTCCGAATCCGCTTCCACCGTGCGCGGAGTCTCCATCTCAAATTTTTTCTGGAATACGTTTTTTACTTCATCAATCAGAGTTTCCGTGGAAGGCCGAGGAATCAACACGCGCGGATCCACGAAAAATGCTCTTCCGTAGAATTCTTTTGAATTCGTGATGTACGCAACCGGCTCATGTTTTTTTCTCCGTGCGACGAGCGCATCGAACGTCTTCTGCCCCTGCGGGTGAAGAAATGTGTCGCCATGGGAGAGGAGCCACGCTCTGTCTTTCTCGAGAAAGAACGCAAGGAGAAGCTCCGCATCCAGCCGGTCGATTCCCGCTTTGGAGAGTGCCGTACTGATTGTCTGCATGCGATCCGCAGCATAGCGGAAGGACGCGAGGTGCATCGAAAGAACTTTTTCGTTTTTGTGCAAGCATAAGGAGGAAACGGGAATGACATATTTTTTGCGGTCTCGCGTCTACATCTTTGTGACGCATCCCAATCCCCCCATGCAGCGATCGGTGCTGCTCACCGCCGGCATTTGCTTCTTCATCTTTATGTTCCTCGTGAGCTGTACTCCGGGATCGGGCGGATATTCCGATTCCTCTTCCTCGAGCTCGGTGATGACTTCATCCTCTCCTTCACCCCGGCCGCGTGCCGCAGAAGGAGAGTTCTGTGGCGGCATTGCAGGAATCCTCTGCGAAGACGGTCTTGAGTGCGAGTACGAGGGGACCTACCCCGATGCGGGAGGAACGTGTGTGGAGAATTGAGGTGAAGAATCTTTTTCATTTTTGCTTTGGAGGGAGAGGTGTACCATCCAGAAAGTGACACCGTTCCTATGGATGAGGCCTTTCTCCGCCGGGTCGATGACTTGCTCCATACCAAGAGCGATCAGAATCTCCGATCGCTTCTTTTGCAAAAAGATCTCCGCACGGTGACCGATGTCATCGATTCCCTGGAACACGGAAAACGAAAAACATTCGCCCTCCTTCCGCCGGAAGTGCAGGCGGAGGTGATCCTCCTTCTCTCCGAAGCGAGTCGCGAATCCATTCTCCCGCGCCTTTCCGATCCCACGATCGCGCGGATGATCCACTTTTTAGATGAAGACGACGCGACCGATATTCTGCAGCAGTTACCCGAAAAACGTCACGGCCACATTCTGCAGGGAATGAAGGAGGACCGCCGCAGGGGAATCGAAAAGCTCCTCACCTTCGATCCCGAAACCGCGGGGGGACTGATGGATTTAAGTTTTCTGGAAGTGAAGCCGGAGGACACGGTGTCCGCCATCATCACGCTCGTGAAAGAATACGCGGCGCAGCATAAGCGCGTTCCCGTCGTTCTCTTCCACGATCAAGACGGCGTGAAGTGGGTTCCCGCACGCGGCCTCGTCTCCTCCCCCGGCTCCATCGTTGCGGGATCGATTGCAAACCTGATCCCGGTGATCCCCGCGAAGACGGACCGGGAGAAAGTTCTCGATATCATCGATAAAGAAAACGGCGACATCGCGTGCGTCATCGATCCGCACGATAAAATTCTCGGGATCATCCATCTCAATGATCTTCTGCAAGTCGCCGAAGCGGAAGCCAGCGAAGACGTGTACCGCATGGGCGCGGTCGGCGTTCTGGATGCGAGTTATTTGGAGAGCAAATTCAGTACCATCTGGCGCAAACGCTCCGGCTGGCTCCTCGTTCTCTTCGTCGCGGAGCTCTTCACCTTTACCGCTCTCTCCAAATTCGAATCCTCCATCGCGGCTATCACCGCGCTCGCGCTCTTTATTCCGCTCTGCATCTCCACGGGCGGCAACAGCGGTTCGCAGGCGGCCACCCTGATCACCCGCGCCATGGCGCTCGGGCATGTGCATCCACGAGATTGGTGGAGAGTGCTTCGTCGCGAACTCCTTATGGGGGTGGCACTCGGTGTCACGCTTGGAGCCATGGGCTACACCCGCGCTCTCCTTACCCCTCAATCCATTCTCGGCGATGCAAATCGCTGGTCTCTTGCACTGGTGATCGGCGGCTCCGTCGCCATGATCTGCATGTGGGGGACGCTCGTCGGCGCCATGCTTCCCTTGGTCTTTAAAAAACTCGGGTTTGATCCGGGCTACGCCTCCAGTCCCTTTGTTGCGACGTTTGTGGATGTCACGGGCATCGTGATCTACTTCTCCATCGCGAATATCCTGATCCTAAGCTGAATAGAAGCTGGAAGGATCTTTCGGTAGAATACTCTTCAGATCCTTCTTTATATTGGGGAGTCGCCACCCGCCTTCGTCCCGCTCTGGCGGGACTACGGACGGGCAAGAGCGGTAAGGCAGCTCTCGTTCAGATCTTTTTCTCACCATTGGGGAGTCGCCAAGTGGTAAGGCAGCGGCCTTTGAAGCCGCCATTCGAAGGTTCGAATCCTTCCTCCCCAGCCAATCCTTCGTTTCGACGCACTGAACGATGCCAGAGAAGGGACTTTTCAAGTCCCAGACTAGCTTTTCGCCGTCTACCTTCGCGTTCGCAAGTACGAATCGCAGAAGTTGGTTCTTTTGGGCAGGTTGCGAACGCTCGAAAAGATCGGATGCCCGTTTCAGCAGTTCCAGTAAGTAGGAACACGATATGAGGAACGTTTCGTCGGCCTTGCTATGTGACCGCATTTCATCGTGTAGTTGCTCTTCGCGCTTCTTTGTTTCCACTATCAGTTTGTCGTACTCATCGTGCGTAATACGCCCGTCTAGTCTGTCCATGTACATAACGCTCTTGCGGTTTGCGAGTTTCCCAAGTTCCTTCTGAATACGGCTGACGTTCTGCTCGTAAAAATCCCGTTCGCTTTCATGGCCTTTCCGCAGTTGTCCTGTGAGGTCTTCTACGACAGCCTTTGACAGCGTCATGGACGCGAATATGACAGATGCCTGTTTGAGCAGTTTGTCTTCACGGCAATGGACGGCCTTGCAATTATGGCAGCGAATATAGATGAACTCTTTCTGCTCGTAACTCGACAGCATCCAACCGCACTTGGAACATTCCAATAAACCTTTGAAAGCAAAATCCTTTGCGCCCCACTTGTACGGCTTCTTGCACCAGTTGAGTCGCACCTGCTCACACTTGTAGAACAGCCACTTCGGAATGAGTGTCTCGTAGTTGTGTGGGTGACGCTTGCCCTTGTATTCCATCTCGCCGTAGTAGAACGGGTTTTTGATGATGTAGCGTTCGAGATGGCTCGTGTACATGGGACGCTGACTCTTCGTGTTCGTCGTGAGGCCAAGATCAGCGAGGTGCTTTGCCAGAGCCTTGAACGACCACTGCCCCGTTGAATATAACTCGAAAGCCTTCACGATGAGCGGCGCACGATCACGGTCAAGCTCAATCCACTTCTTCCCGTTTTCCAGTTCTACATTGCAATAACCGCAGGGAGCTTTTTCTGGCCACTCGCCGCTTCTGACTTTCTGCTCACTTGCCCGCTTCACGTTGTCGCTCAGTTGTAGGACATAGCTTCGGGCGAACATCACACCCATGTCCCAGCGCAGCAAGTCCGCGCTGTTGGAGTCTTTGTTCAGAACAAGATTCTCGCGCAGGAAATGAAGTTCGAATTTGCCTTTTTTGAGCAGTTCGGCAAGTTCGATGGATTCACGGAAGCTACGTTGAACACGGTCAATCGTGTCGGCAAGGAGTGCAATCGGCACAGGGGATTCTCTGATTTGCTTGATGATCACTTCAAACTTCTTGCGCGTGTCTTTTGTAGAGGACTCGGTGATTTCGTGAATCTCGGCAAGATCGAGACCTCGTTGCGAAGCATACTCAGTCACCCTGCGGACTTGGGCAGGAGTTGACTGTCCATCGTCTTGGCTGGGGTCTGATACGCGGGCGATGCCAATAGCTTTCATGGGCGGTGCGAGGAACGTTTGTGGGCTGCGAGAAATCGTTCGAGATCGTCTTTTCTGATGCGCCAGTCCTTGCCGAACTTATACGCCGTGAGCCTACCCCCGCCTTGATGGCGCGGTAGATCGTCATGGTGCTGACGCGGAGCATCGTGGCGACTTCTTCGGTGAGGTAGAACTCTTGTTGCATATATGACAGTGATTGACAGTATATTACACCTGTAAAGCAGGTGCAATGTCTTTCAGTTTCGATGGCTTGAACTCTGCAAGTGCTTTCGTGACATGCTCGAAAGGCTGGGCGCGGTTGATGATTTTGAAGTCGAGTCCTTTCACGTCCTTGTACATCCGCTGCAACGTGCGAGGTGAGAATCGCTTCTCGAACTCACGTCGCATTTTCCGATGTCCGTCTTCACGGAGCATCGCGCAGAGTCCGACAAGTGCCATCACACGCTGCGGTGTCCACTCACGGCGTTGTCGCATGATAAGGGCGCATTGTTCGGTTGGGGTAAGGTCTTGGAGCAGCACAGGACGCAGTGAGTCGTAGATGTCCTGCCAGTAGTCCTGCAAACAACGTTTTGACATGTTCTCGCTGAATATAGACCAAAAGGTGAGATCATTCGTAACCCCGAGCTTTCCGAAGTAGGCTTTCATTTTCTGACGGCTTTTCAGTCGCAGTTCCAAGCGAAGCACTTCGATGGGTGTAGTCCTACGGATTGCCGAAAACATATCCATCTGCGGGTTGAACTGCCTGTCATCCTTCTCGGTTGCTCTGTCCTTACTCTGCTGCAAGTCAGCAATCTTGTCGTAAATCACGAACTCGTGGGACTTGGCGTAGGAGCGCACTGCCTCGCCATCGTTGATGAAGTGTGTACGGTTGAGGTCGAGCCGCTTCGTTAGCTTCATTTTTGGAATAAGCGAAAGCACCTGCGATGCCGTCGTGTAATCGGTGAAGGCAATGTTTTTGCTGTAATGCACGGTATGAACAGCTGCATCAATGAGGTTTTCTTTTGGCACAAGAACACCCATGAAGAGCAGTTGTTTTTTGAGTGTTGCGATGATCGTATCAAAGTCAGTATTCCGCAGTTCATCGAAGTTGTTTCCATAGAGCAGCTTCGGTAGGGATAGTTCGATGTGCAGGTTGATGGCGAATCCACCCTGACCGCCGCCGACACGCTTCACAAGCGTCAGGCGCGGACGATAGATGCCGATGCGTTTATCGTCCTTTGTCGGATTGTTTATGCACTTGATGTACGGTTGCCCGTGAAAGGACAGGAAGGGTGCTCGGTAGAGACCGCTGGGGTTTGGCTCGAACATATCGTAACGGGTAACGGTAAACTTCGGGTGAGGCACTTTGAGCACAACGGTGTCTATCATGGGTTACAACTTTGGGGAAATCGCCTACCCGAAGAGACGGCGATACTCATCGAAAATCGTCTGCTCGATAAGTTTTGATAAGTCAGGCGTGATCGGGTGGTAGATCGCACGATCCATAGACCCTGCTTTTTTGGTTGGGTACGTCAGTCGATAGCCCGATCCATCCAGCTTCCTATGGATAGCAATGGAACCGAGATGAAGGTTCCCGTTGATGATGAGACTTGCAAACGCAACAAGCCCTTCTATCGGCTTCACGGGGATAATTCGAATGTCACTGATGTGGCAGTTCATCTTTGGGGTGGGAAAATTGAAGATCACGGTCAATCTCGATGAGAATCGCAAAGAAACCCACGAGTGTATTTCGGGTTTCGTCGTACTCGGCATCGGTCAGTTCCTTTCCGAGCATCGAGTCATACGCCTGTCGTGTAGAGTCCTTCGCAGCCATAAACTGCGTTGGATTTTCCGCTTTCGTCTTTTCCAAGTATTCAGAACATCTTCGTACTACGTTCGTGATTTATTCGTAGATTTTTCGGCTGATCCGATAGCCGTTGCTACCTTGGATCAACTCGTCGCATGTTTCTGCGGAAATACCCAGTTCGGTTCTGAGCATTTTGATGAAGGTACTCTTCCTGTCCATAACACCCTTCGATGCTATTGTTCCAACAGTTGTCTTTGAAGCTTTGGCGATTTCTGCATAGGAAACCAATGCGCCATTGGCAGCGATGAGGGTACTGAGGAAATCGTAGTTGAATCCCGAGAGGTCACGTTCGATACTCGTCTGCGTGTTCCGTAGCACCCGTCGTAGCAGGTCAATCTGCAACTCGTTCAGTGAGTAAATCGACAGCATGGCAGCTACAACTCCTTTGGGGACAGGGGCAGGTTCAGGGGTAGAGGCAGATGGATGCTGCACATTCTGGCTGTTGATGACGATGTGGATCGGACGATCTGCTGCTTGGAACGCTTGCGATGATTCCGCTGTTTTTGCAGAGGCTCTTTGCGGTTGCGGCGGGGCTTGGCGAGAAGCAGATGATCCGAAGAAAGCGCCAAGCGGATCACCGCCGCTTGCCACAAATACTTTTGCCGATTCTTTCTTTCGTTCTTCCTTCCGCTTGTCCCGTTCGCTTTCTCGTTCAGAAAAAGCTCCTAACTCGTCGGGGTCATCACCAACCTTTTTGATCCTATGACCGTCAAAGGAGTAATGATCGTAACAAATCAGATCGGCGATGAAGTCCTGCAACTCTTGCGCCCGTTCCTTGTCGCCACGGTATCGTAGCGGATGGCAGGACTCTTCCAGCACCTTGAAAAGTAACTGGTGATCAGTTGGCTCGATAGACGTAGCGAGGACACGGAAAAGATCATCCAACATGCGCCACTTCGTATTTGGATACACGATGAGATAGGAAGGAACATTACTGTCACGTAGCATCCTGATGAGACTGTTCGCCGAATCGCTCTCGCCCAACCTTCGTGCAATGTGTTCCAAAGCTATAGGTTTGATGATGGACTCTTGCTCTTTGTTGAGTAGCTTTCTTTTCTGTTCATAAAGTTTCAGCGTGTTGATTTCTTCTTTTTCCAAAGTAATCGTTGCATCCTGATCCGAGAAAGCCCGAGCAGGAAGTGTCCAAAAGGCTTCTTCCTGCGCTCTTGTTTTTAGCTGGAAGCAACCGTTGTTTTTCAGATTTTGAAGGATCACGCCAAGGCTATTCTGACTCAATCCATCCGCGAGAACATCGCGCATATCGACTGTGACATCGCCGTCGCTGAACTGCACCATTTCGAGGAAATGGTCGATGATCCGAAGAAAATGAGGCAGAAGGGTGGTCATGGTGATTACAACTTTGAAAGCTACGGCTTGTAGGATTGTAGCCCTTCAATCCGTTCAGGGTTAGTTTTTCAAGCATCACATTCCGAACCCGCAATGCAGTTGACAATTCTTACTGACATGGTATGATGGTCTCATGCAACCATCTGACACGCCCCCCCCCACTCGACTGCGGAAAGTTTTCAGGAATCGTTCCTACGAAACCAAATCAAACACGGAATCGAGATTTACTCTGATCTCAAACGCACAGTATTCTGCGGACCGAACGCCGATCAATCTGCATGGCAATACGGTCTTGATGCGGAAGCTTACAGAAAAGATGCGTCGTGGAGGTTGGACGAAATACGCAGGGAAGTTCACAAGTCCTCCGAGCAAGCGAGTGCAATCATTGCCGAGGAATTGGCGAAGGCAGAAATTGCCGATCCCAAAGTACGAGACGCTATCCAAGCGCTTCTGCTTCGTCATTGATCGCACCTGTACTGTCTGATTCTCTACACACTTTTCCCCAGCACTTATGGCACAGCATGAAATGATAGTTCGGGAAGTTGCGGATGCAGAAAACATCGTTAGTGATGGGCTGGGATTGGTCTTATCTCTGGAACTTGTAATGGAATTGTCTAATCTCACATTGGAACAAATAAAAGCGAGAGTAGGAGAAAAAGTTATTTATACAACTGATGATGTTGGCAAGATTACTGGAATAGAGTTTGCGGATGCTGAGGGGGGGGGCGCAGTAGCACCAACGGATGAGGAACTGCAAGTGGCAGATTACGGTTACGACGGATATGCAAAGCGTGGTCCATGGTTTACCGCATGTCACCTGACGCATCTTCATTGGGAAAAGAACGATGGAGTAAATCCTTTTACGGTTGCTCACAGGCTCATAGGCATGTTTCCTGACATGACGTATGACGATTTGTATGAATATGCTCGACAGGCATGGATATGGAAAGGAGATAAGCTCGGTTTGAGGGGGGGGTAATCGAGACTCCTAATTCCGATCACTTACAGCGTCCCGAGAACTATCAACCCATCGAAACGTATCCAAGAGTCGAAGTTGCAGAAGTCGAAAGCGGTTTCGGTACAATCGCTCCTCGCAATGGGCGAACTATTACCTTCGCCTCAGACGAACTGGCACTTGCCTATGTTCAGATGCAACGAACGCTGGGATTCGCAGGGCATATTTATGTGACTAAGTGGGATAACGAGCGCTCTGGTACGGAACTCCTAGCCGAGTAGCAATCGATGATTTTTTGCTTGAAAAGCAGAGTCAATCACGGTATATTATGGATGTTAAACCCACCCGTCCCTAGCGCAAGCTACGGCGGGTATTTTGTTTGTCATGGTTCAACTTCGTTCACCATCTACGAGGGCTTTTTGAGAAACCCTGCGAGGTCTTCGCGACGCAAGGTTGTCGTGAGGTCAACATTTTTCATCAAGCCAAACGAGGGACGGTGCGCGAAGCCAATGTACTCAACTTGCTTCTTTTTGCCTCTGACTGCGAGAACGGCAGGGATGAGGTCGGTATCGGAACTGACAAGTACTGCCGTGTCGTAGTGGTTTTCGTATGCACCTGTCAGCAGGTCAACTGCGATGTGAACGTCCACGCCCTTCTCTTGAAAAACACCGTTGTGTTGGAGCATGTGACCGTACTCGACGTTCCATCCTGAGTTTTGCAGATGGGCAACGAGACGCTGCTGCCAACGTCGCAGTTCTTCGCCCTTCGCATCGCCGTGTGACCGCACCTTGCCGATGTAGTACGTCGAGGACACGAGGGTACGCCCACGGGCGAGATACTGCGCGAACGCCTTGTAATCGAACTCGGCAAGCCCTGTGAGCTTCAACTCACGCAGGTAGTGGTACAGGTTGCTGCCATCGACGAGAATAGCGATTCGTTCAGTGTGCATTTATAGTGAGGAATCGAACTATGTGGTCAGTAGAAGTGGTCTGATAAGCGAGTCTAACGCAGGAGTAAGATCACGCATAGAAGCGAACCAATCCGTTCGCAAATGTTCCACTATGGGCAACCAAACTCGTAAAACTTACGTAAATTTAAGTTCGCACCAATGCATCAGCCATGATGCGCATATTGTGATGCTGAACCTCTTCGTAATCCGGACTGTTGGGTAGTGAGCGAGGTTGAATGCCGGTTTCACCAAGACGCTTGTAGGAAGTCGTACGGTCGAAGACACCCAAAATCTTGCTGAGTTTTGCGAGAAAGTCTGCTTCTATTTCCCTTGCTGCGCTCTGCTCTCCCCGTTCAGCAGGCCACCTCGTCATTGCGAAGAAATCCGGACAGACACCGTCCTCTAAAAGTTTTTGCACGTCTTCCAGGGTTTGTTCTGTGACTGCGGTAGCAGGGTTCACCGTTTGCACGAGAAACGACTGAGGTCCTCTGAGAATATCTGTGACTTTCGTTGCACCCTGAAAGAATTCTTCGGGATACTTTCGTAAACGGTCATTAAAAAATCCTTTAAAAATACCACCTTCGCCCGAATTGGAGATAAGGCTAGAGACAACCCATGTGGAAGTGTTTCCGGTTGCGGCAGAGAGTGTGCCAAGAAAAATGCGAAACTGTCGCACTACCTTCAACAGATTGATGAGGTGGTTCGCATTTTCCGTATCGAGAAGTATGACTTCTGCTCGGGAGGCGGCTTTAGTCTCGACTTCGACCGATTCTTCTCCATGCTGCAAATTGAAGACAAGATGCCGATTATTGGCAATGAGTTCAATGAGCTGAATGGCAATTGCAATATTTTTTGTTTCGCATCCCATATTCCACGCCATGGTCTGCAAGGCGGGTCGTAGCAGAGGCAGATAACTCTGTTGACCTTTAATCGTGGATGGCAATAAGGCTTTAGCGAGTCGCTCGTACTCCTTTTTCACGATGCCCTCAGCAGTGGTTACTGCTTTTGAACGAGCACGATCTGATTGTGTCTCGTCAGTGATAATTTTCATTTGCTCCTCAATAGCAGCCAATATGGTTCGATCAAGCTCCGGAATGACTGGACTGCATTGGGCAATCGGAATTTCGTATTCATCGCATCTGCTTGTTGCTACTGGATTGATCAAATGGCTGCTTTTGCCTTTTGGCCTCTGAGCTGCAGTAAGCAATTCGAGCGAAGGAGATCCATCCAAATCCAGGCCGAATGTGCGTATGCCCATGCGTTCCATGCTGAGGAGAACCCCAGAATTGGTGGTGGTTTTACCTACTCCTCCTTTGCCAGAACCAACAACGACTTTCGTGTCGGGTTTAGCCTCCAGTGCACGATCAAACGGTTGTTCGGTGATATTCGGAAAGTTCCGCATAAAGAGGAGGGGAACCATAGGTTTTGTGTCTAAAAGTGTCAAGCAGCAGCGTTCGAATCCTACCTCCCCAGCCAACATGGGCACGCGACCGTCTTGGCTTCACACAGCCAAAAACTCGATTCGTCTAGGAGCCATTTTCTGAAGAGTGTCCCCTCTGGCTTACCGATTGGCGCATTGTAAAATCACATGAAAGCTTGCCGGATGAAGTCCGGTTAAGGAATCACCGTTTTGTCTGCTAAAATTCAGGCTCAGATGACACAATCATCCAATCCAGTCGGCTTATATCTCGGAAAAATTCAACAGGAATTGAGTACGGGTCACGCACAGGAACACAGCTACCGTCCGGCTCTGAAAGAGCTATTTGAGACGGTTACAAGTCTCCGCGTGGTGAATGAACCAAAAGGATCCGCGCATGGCCGTCCTGATTTCATCTTTGTAAAAGGCGATGTGCCCATTGCATGGGCGGAGGCGAAGGATCTGCATGTGAGCTTGGAAAAAATTGAAAAGAGCGAGCAAATGGAGCGGTACTTCGGGTATCCCACGCTCATCCTAACCAACGGTCTGGAATTCCGCTTCTATCAGAACGGTCAGCGGTACGGGGATGCTTTCGTTCTCGCTGAGAAGAACGGCAGCACGATCGTAACCAAACCGGATGTCTTCGATGCCTTTGTCCGAACGCTTGCAGACTTCATGACGGGCGAGATCGATACAATTCGTTCTGCTGAGCACCTTGCCAAGATCATGGGAGGAAAAGCAAAGCGACTGCGCGATAACATCATTGCAATGTTCGATCCCTCGTTCACAGGATCCAGAGGGGAAATAGAGAAGATCATGCAAGTATTGAAGCAGCGCCTGCTTCATGATTTATCTACTGAGCAGTTTGCAGATTTGTACGCCCAAACGCTTGTCTACGGACTATTCGTCGCCAGGTATCATGATGAATCACCGGAGACTTTTTCCCGTACAGAAGCGCGTGAGCGTATCCCAGCATCCAATCATCTGCTTCAGCAATTCTTCGATCATATTGCCGGAGCGAACTTTGAGAAGCGGCTTTCTTTCATCGTCGATGAACTCTGCGACGTGTTCATTCATGCCGATGTGCATGCACTGGTTCATGGTCTGTATCTCAAAAAGAGTGATACACACGATCCCATCATCCACTTCTACGAGGATTTTCTCCGTGAATACGATCCCAAGCTTCGCATGGAGCGAGGTGTCTTTTACACGCCGCTTCCGGTTGTGAGGTACATCGTCCGATCCGTCGATGCTCTATTAAAGGAACATTTTGGATTATCGGAAGGCTTGGCTGATCGTGCCAAAGTGGACTTCGAGCGCCTGGTTCAGGGGAAGAAATCAAAAACGCAGATTGATCGAGTACAGGTTCTTGATCCAGCTGTGGGCACAGGCACGTTCTTGAATGAAGTGATCCGGAATATCCATGAAAAGTTTGAAGGGCAACAAGGCATGTGGCCGCAATACGTGGAAGACCACCTTATTCCTCGCCTTCATGGGTTTGAGCTGATGATGGCCAGCTACACCATCGCGCATCTGAAGCTGAGTATGACTCTCGCGGAATCCGGCGTAAAAGAAACAAAGAAGCGCTTACGGGTCTTTCTTACGAATAGCTTGGAGAAACCCGCAGACACGGACATCAATCTCTTTAACTTCGGCTTGCATGAGGCTCTTACGGAGGAGGCGCAGGCAGCCGCCGAAGTGAAGCGTGACTATCCGATCATGGTAGTGCTGGGAAACCCTCCCTACAGCGTTAGCTCGCAGAATGCATCGGTTGAGATCGGTCCCGACGGCAAGAAGCGCAAAACATGGATCGGCAAGCTGTTGGATGATTACAAGAAAGACTTGAATGAGAAGAAGCTGAATCTCGACGACGACTACATTAAGTTCATCCGCTTCGCTCATCATCTTATCGAGAAGAATGGTCAGGGCATTGTCGCCATGATCACCAACAATTCATTCCTTGATGGATTAACCCACAGGCGCATGCGCCAAAGTCTACTGGAAACGTTTGATCACATCTATGCACTCGATCTACATGGTAACAGCAAGCGCAAAGAGAAAGCACCCGACGGAGGCAAGGACGAGAACGTATTCGACATCATGCAGGGGGTGGGTATTACGCTCTTTGTGAAAACCGGTTCGAAAAAGAAACGCGGAACGCTTCGTCATCTCGATCTATACGGGAAGCGTGAGGAAAAGTATGCGTGGCTGGATGCACACGATGTTTCTAATACAAAATGGCAGAAGCTGGAAGCACCAGAACCGAATAATTTCTTCGTACCAAAGGATTTTGGTCTCGAAAGTGAGTATCTAACTATGATTTCGATTTGTGATATTTTCCCAGAGACTAATACGGGAATTCAAACAAAGAGAGACAGCTTGGTATATGCGTTCACAAAGCAAGAGATTGAAAGGCGGATCGAAGATGTTTCACGCCTTAGCTCAAATGAAGTAGTGGCAAAATATGATCTGCCAGCGGATGGTCGCGATTGGACGGTTGCCAGCGCAATCGAGGATGTAAAGCAGACGCCAAATGCGCTACATGAAATTTCCTATCACCCATTTGATACTCGCTGGACTTTGTACACTGGAAAAACCAAAGGATTTATGGCATATCCGCGTTCTCCGCTTATGAGGAGCATGCTCGAAAAGAATGTAGCACTCCTCTGTGTTCGCAATGCCCGCCGCGGAAATGTTGATAGTTTCTTTGTAGCCAATCGACTAATTGATAAAGACGCCGTTTCTCCGTTCGATAACGCGAAATTTTTTCCGCTGTATCTCTATCCAGATTCCACAAAAAAAGAAGACAGGGTAGTAAATATGAATATTGAGATTCTACAGCCTGCACTGGAGAAATTAGGGATGCGATTTTGGAATGAAGAAGGATCTGGAATGTGGCATCCGGAGAGCGGTCCAATAAGTGACGAGGATAGAAGTGGTGTTATCGGTAGTACATACGGCCCTCAAGATATCTTCGACTACATCTACGCCATTCTCCACAGTCCTACCTACCGCCAGCGCTATAAGGAATTCCTGAAGATCGACTTCCCTCGCGTACCATTCACATCCAACAGGGATGTATTTTGGAAGCTCGTTGCGCTCGGGCGGGAACTCCGGTTGCTTCACCTCCTCGAATCATCTGCACTTTCCACTCTTATGACTCAGTATCCGGTTGCAGGTGATAATGCTGTAGAAAAGACCAGCTACGAAGACAGTAAAGTCTGGATCAATGCGACGCAGTACTTTGCCGGAGTACCCAAGGAGGCATGGGAATTTCCAATAGGCGGCTATCAGCCGGCGCAGAAGTGGCTCAAGGACAGGAAGGGGCGGACGCTCTCCAGTGACGACTTGTTGCACTATCAGAAGATGATCGTTGCGTTGGTGGAGACGGCAAGACTGATGAAGGAGATTGATGGAGTGATTGAGGGAAATGATGGTTGGCCTCTTAAATAGAGGGCTCTGCGCGGTTTAATTTACAGGCTTAATCGGAGGAGATTTTCTGGATGCAAGTGTTGCTGCATGTCGATCTATCGCTTCAAGGACTACTCCCAATGGCCCTTCTAAAGGTAAGGCAGCTAACTTTCCCTCCTCCGAACGATCGCGGAATGCCTCTCGTGCTGTCTGTTTGAGCTCCTCGATTTCCTCCGGAGAGGAAGCATGCACCGTTACTGCGTTCCAAATTCTCGCAAAGAATCGAGTGATCAAATCCAGGCTTTCCTTTTCTACCTGATCCTCAGTTATTTTTTCACGAAGCCAGTTTGTAAAATACGTCGTAAAGAAATGCAGGTACTTGGTTTTCTCCGAGAACAGGACGCCAGTTTTTGCTAATTCCTCAATGAAATTGAGGCTCGTAGCCAAGAAGCTGTGTAGGTCGGATCCGGGTAAGCGGACTTGGTTGATGAGATGGAAAAATCTATGTGAGATCTGAACCTTTTCGCCTCTATCGAAATATCCTGAACTAATCTTTTTCCATTGGACCTTGTCCTGATCATCTATAGCGATGTAGAACAAATCTTTGCCATTAAAGGGAATAAAAGCATAAAACAGCTCGGCCAAAGACGCGAGCGCGAGCGCGTAGTGCTTCTTGTCGAGGAGCGACTTTGTTTCGGACCACTGAAGTACACAAAACGAGCTGATAGCATGAAGCCCCTTGCCTTGTGTCATTCGAAGAAGGTTCATGTCGTCACAGATCAGAAGTAACTCTTTTTCTCGCGCGACTTCAAGTGTTTCAATCAACCACTCATCGAATATGTCTGTTGATTTTTTTGGGAAGATTTTCCAAGATTTTGCCTTCTCTGTAACGTGTTCAACGCTTGCATCTCGGATAAAATTCCAAATTTCCCTCACAGTCTGATCCTCATTTTGCATTAGATCGTCCTGAATCTGCTGAAAGAGTTTTTTGTGGATCAATACCTTCTTCTTCGACATTTGAAGCAGTCCAAGACATCGTGCCTTTGCCAAATTATATAGCGCCGCATAATCCAGCATGACCTTTTCAGCTTTCTCGAACGCATCCTTGCCCGGTTCAAGGAATTCCTTGTTGGCGAAGGTGTAGGGCAGCACAAAGTCAAAATCACCCTCGGCTGCAGGAATGAGAATCGCTTCGGGAAAAGGCCGGTTAAACATGCGTTGGAGCATGTAAAGGGGTAGTCGCTTTCCCATAATGCCCTCTTTCTTCATCTTGTAATCCTGGGCAGACTTTTTAAAGAAATCGATCACCTCTTTAGAAGGTGAGCCATCTTCTTCGAGTGCTTTCATTGGCCACACTATTCTTTTTTCGGGGTTTTCCGCTTGCAGTTCCTGCATAGCACCGAGCATTTTTTCGGGCTCTCCATCGCGAGAGTAACGAGCCATCATGCCACCGTAAAAAGGAAGAACTTTTTTGTATTGCTCCTTCCCAGTAAAGATCCTTTTTGCTTCTTCTGCCATGCTCAGGGCTTCTGTTTTTTTTCCCAAGAGGGCATAGGACGTTGCCATAAGAATCCAATACTGTTCGTCTCCAACTTGGAGAGCTTCATCTTTTTTATTTTCGAGGAACCGGATTGCGTACTCGGGTGATCCGTTTTCGAAGAAGATAGCTGCCAATCTACGAAACTCTCCGTAGGGTCCCTTGCTCCAGAATTCTTCATCTGATCGCAGCTTCAAATATGCCGCTTCAAAGCTGCGTTCATCCAGAAGACGACCGAACTCTCTGATATTGACCTGCCGCCTCACTCCTTCTGGAACAGCTGACATGTCAATTTGATCGCGAATTGAACCAAAAGACTCGTCATGCAGAATGTGTGAGCAGGACAGTAAATCGAGTATAATTGAACTGGTGAATGATTTAGGCTGCTTTTCAGCTCTCGCTAATTCCAATGCCCTTTCGAGATGTTTTTTCGCTTTCACGATAACGGCCTCGTCGTTGAAGCGAGGAGTTACCTCTGTCCATTGATTGTCTGTGCGATCATCTCTGTCAGCGCGGTATAGGAGTGCACGACCCAGTACCAAGTGCAGGTTGCAGGAATTCGGGAATTTATTGATCCCGTCCTCTGCAATGGAAATTGCATCATCATAATTATATGTCCTGAGGTGAGCATGGCCCAATGCAGCACTGAGTTCGGCATTGTCGACAGCCCTCTCACGAAGATTTGCATGGTCGAGGAGGAATGTTTTTAACTCTTCCTCTTTGGCCAAGCGATCCATTGCCAGGAGATAAAACGTTACAAAGCCGCTTTCTAAGGGCAGCTGTTCAAATTTTTCTTTCGCGAGTACCAAGGCCTTTTCCCAGCTCTCTTTTTTGCCGGAATTCAAATAAGCGATGGCAAGGTTACTGGCAGCCTTTTCAAAATCTGGCTTGCTCTCCAATGCCCTCTGGAAATATTCAATCGCTGTCTCCCAGTTTCGATGCTGTGCATCGTTTGCGTGACAAACGCCAATATTATTATAGACCTCATGTAGCTTGGTAGTGTCCTTTTTCTCTTCCAATTCCTTTTTTAGAGGGAAGAGAATTTCAAGGGCCTCTGCGAATTTATCTTCCTTTACCAAACGCAATGCTCGGCGCAAGGAAATATCCTGTTGGTCGTTCGAAGGGGCACTTTGCTGAGTAATGGCATCTTTAATATTTTTAACGTCTCGTTCGATGCGTTCATTGGATTCCCGTAAGACATTCGTATCACGCAGAACTTCCTGAATATGTCCGCCAAAAAATTCGTTCATCACGTTTGTATTTGCACGGCATTTTGGATCGAGCTCGAGTGCTCCCCAGACAACGCATTCCGGAAGTCCTTTTTCCCTGCCATACTCACGCACTTTATCTTTGAGCTCAGGACCCACCTCGCATCCCACACAGAAGATTATTCTTTCAGGTTGTTTCACTTTGTTCGTGTTTTCAATGAAGAAATGCTGATGAATCTTGTCCATGTCGTCTGTCAGCGTATTGAATCTGGCCCTCTTATGCTTCTTTGCCTGAAAAAACGTGAATTGTTTACTCATGGTGGAGCCACGCAGAGCACGTGCGATAATGTCACGTCCTTTGTCGCCTATTCCGCCGTAATGTTCGGCATTCTTCCAGTCCTTATGGGCCTGCTCTATGAGCATAAAAATCATTCTCTCAAACTCTTTATCCGAATGAGCTGTGAGAGGAAGGACATCTCGACCCTCGACCTGCGCACGGAAACCCTCATCCAGCGTTTCACCTGTTAGATAGCTCTCAGGGACATCCAGCGCCTTCGCGATGCTTTGGATATTTTCCGTCCTCGGTTTCGCCACCTTTCCTCCTTCGATTTTGATGATCGCGTTGTAATCCACGCCGGATTTCTCGGCTAGCTGCATTTGGGTCAGATTCCTGTTTTTCCGCGTCGTAGAGATAATTTTCCCGATTTTTGACATCCGATTCATTGGTAGTAATAATTGTACTAGTAATTATATTACTACTCTAAAAGAGAACGCAACAGCATTTTCAAGGTTTTTATTTTTTCATGCTCGAGATTTCAGTATGTGGCAAAAATTTTGACTCGTCCAAAGGCGGCAGATCGTTATTGATCATTCGTGCTAATTTTTCCATCTCTGAGAGTTAACTTGTTTTTTAATCCACCCAATAACTCCCTCTTCTCCTCCATTGTCCCATTCCGCAGTAAGTATTCTACATACTTTGTTTGGTTGATCTTCTGAGCTTTCTTTTTATCTGATATACCCAGCACGTCCGTCGCAAATTTAGAGAATCGCTCAAATTCTTCATCAATTTTGCGCTTCACTCCAGCTGCACTGAGATTTAAGCCATCAAGTAGCTCTATAAGCTGTTCAATCAGCTCCTCCTCTCGTAAAGCTGGCTCCTTGCATTGGAGATCCCTTGAATGGGTGCATCTGTAGTACACATAGCGCTGTAGGCCTTTCTTCGTCTGTTTCCGCTTCTCGTCTGCGGTTACCCCCGATCCGCAATTTCCGCATGTCATAAGTCGCGTGAAGGCGAACTCCTTCGTCCCCCAGCTACGCTCTTGTCCGGCGGAAAGGTGGCGCTGCACGTCATCGAAGAGTTGCTGGTTGATGATCGGATCGTAATCGCCCCGATACCATTTGCCGCTTTCGACCGGATACTCGAATCTGCCCGTGTAGAAGGGGTTATGCAAAACCTTATAAATCATGCTTAGAGTCAGGTTCTTTCCAGCTCTTGTCCGGAATTCCGATTGTTGTACCCATCGGTATACGTCGCGGCCGCTCATGCGTTCTTGCGCGACCTTCTCGAACATTTGCCGGATGAACGGCGCTCGCACCGGATCGACGATGATTCTGCTACGCACTTCACCTGCTCTGCGCTCCGTGAGATACCCAAGCGAAGGAAGGCAAGGACGATAGCCCTGCTCGGCTCTCGCCTTTTGCCCGCGCTTCACGTTGATACCTCGATTATCATTTTCAAGCTTTGCCTGCGAGCAAAGAATCATAAGCAGAAATTTCTCGTTCGGGTTATTCGTGAACTTTTGTGAATGGCAACGGATTTCACGAAGCAGTCCTTGGTCCATAAGATCGACGAGTGATCCTAAGTCTCCTGCGTTCCTGCTTAACCGATCCGGTGCCCATGTGAGGATGCCTGTGAAAAGCCCCTTTCCTACATCTTGGATAATCGTGTTGTAGACGGGACGATGCCCCGATGCCTTTGCCGAATGACTTTCGCGGCGGATCTCCGCGATCTCCATTCCATCTCGCTTTGCGAGCGTCAGCATTTCTTTTACCTGCGAATCGATGGACATCGCCTGCCGCTCATCATCCTCGGACGATTTCCGAGCATAGAGGCAGTAGCGGATAGGCATGACCGTCGGTTCCACCCGATGCTCGTTATCGGGCGGTGCCGTTCTTCCGATTTTCCTTGCCGATGCTGTGAGGGTCGCTGATTGCATGCCTCAATCAATGTCTGCGACCGTCTTGCCTATCCAGTCCTGTTGCGCCGGAATCCCACGAAGTCCAGCCAATACAAAAGCTTCCGAAAACGTCGATTGTTGGTACAATAACCGTGCCAGGCATCATTGTTCGTAATTTGGGGTCTTCACAGACCTACCCATCTCCAACGTAGAAAGGGGCGTTCGCCTCGGAAGCGTTGGTCGATGGGAAACCTGAACACCGATGCCTGGCCCGCAGGTGAACGTCCCTTTGTGCCAGTTTTGCATTAAAGCCAGCCATAAGGACTTCGCGGCCCCCTCCAGCTCCGCTAGGAGGGTACGCATCTTTCCCCAATCCTTATGGCTCTCATCATTTCCAAAAATGGTAAACATGCAAAACGCATCGACCGCTCGGTCTTCGCGAGTGAGGATGAATTGCAGCAATACATTTACGAAAATCCGGAATCCATCCCTCTCTACGACATCAAGGAGGATATTCGTCTCCTGATCGTCGCCCGGGAATTCCCAACCCAGAGCGGTCCCATTGATGCCGTCGGCATCGACAAAGAAGGCGAGCTCTATCTCATTGAAACGAAGCTCTACCGCAACGCGGACAAGCGGCACGTCGTCGCCCAAGTCCTCGACTATGGAGCATCGCTCTGGAGGCACTACAGCGACTTCGCCGCCTTCCTTGGAGAACTTGATCGGCAGTCACAGAAGAAATGGAATATGAGTCTTCAGCAGAAGTTGCAGGATTTCTTCGGAATCTCGGAAGAGGAGACGCAAAAGCAGATCGAAAGTTTCCGTGGCAATCTCGACAATGGAACATTCAAGTTCGTGGTTCTGATGGACACTCTTCATGCACAACTCAAAGACCTCATTCTCTTTCTTAACCAATACAGCAAATTCAATATTTATGTCGCGGAGATCGAATACTACAAATTCGAGACGTATGAAATCATGATTCCAAAATTATTTGGAGCCGAGGTGAAGAAAGATGTTTCCGTTTCCAAACCCCGCACCGAAGCAAGAGTGTGGGACGAGGAATCCTTCTTTGCCGAACTCCAAAAAGATACCGACGAAGAGACACTTGAGAAAATGCGTCTGATCTACGACTTCGCGACGAAGCACAGTCCCGATGCCGTCGAATACGGCACGAACTCCTTCAAATTGAAAGCAGAATCGAAGAATGGCATCCGGAAGACCATCTTCTTTGCCAACACCAATGGCAGATGGAATCTTGTATCGGAGTTTTGGAAGAATAGCCCCGACATACGAAAGAAATACGCCGATCTCTTAACGGAGGCGGTGCCTGTCCTCAAAAGGGATCGGCTGGATGCCACCTACTACGAGATTCGCCTCGATCAGATTTCGGAGTCGGACATCAGCGCCCTGCTGGCCATTTTCGAGCGTATGGTTGCTGAAATTCAGGAGACGCAGATTCCAATCTCGTTATAATGCGCACCAATGCTCTCTAAATCCAGTTATCTCAAATCTCTGCAATGCCCCCGCTATCTTTGGCTGTGGGAGCACCGTCGTGAAGAAATGAAGACTCCTCTGGATATGGGAAGCGAATGGATGATTGAGGAGGGTAGGCTGGTAGAAGAAGCTGCGCGAACTCTTTTCCCGACGGGTACATACATCAAAAGTTTTCACGAACGCGGAGCCGAACAGACACGGGAATTCATGGATGCTGGCCACCACTGTCTCTTTCAGGCCACGGCACTCGGTGATGACTTACTCGCAATGGCTGACATTCTTCGATTCGATCCCGCGCGCGAAGTCTGGGATATCTTTGAAGTGAAAAGTACAACGCAGGTGAAAAATGAACATGTGCATGACGTAGCTTTCCAGAAACTCGCGTTTGAACGTGCGGGATACACAATTGGTAATTCAGCGGTCATTCACATCAATCGCGATTATGTGCGCAATGGGAGCCTCGATGTTTCCGCATTTCTGACGATTGAAGATGTGTCAGAACCTGTGTCGGAAATTGCAGACACCGTTGAGGCAGGAACTATGTTTGCGAAGACGATTCTCGCCCTTACAGAAGAACCACCACTAACGAAGTTTCCGTGTCATTGCTCTCCGAAAGACTGTCCCTGTCCTCTCCACTGTTTCCCCGGACTTCCTCCCCAATCCGTCTTCTATTTGCGCGGCATCACAACGAAAAAGGCACGTTCGTTGTACGAGAGCGGTATCCGTAACATCGTCGAAATCCCCGAGGGGACGCGCTTGAATAAAACACAGGAGAAGCAAGTGCTTGCCACCAAACAGGGCGCACCCATCATTGACCGAGACGCTATCGCAAAAACGCTGGAGTCCTTGACCTACCCTCTCTACTTTTTTGATTACGAAACATTCTCTTCAGCAATCCCTCCTTTTGAGAACTTCAAGCCGGGACAAGTCATGCCGTTTCAATATTCCCTTCATATCCTGCGATCACCCGATGCTGAATTGGAACATGTCGAGCATCTTGCTCCTGCATATGGCAATACCATCCCCGATCTGATCGCCGCGCTTCGGTCGCACATCGGTGAAAATGGAACGATCATCGTATGGAATAAGGGTTTCGAGATGGGATGTAACGATGAGATGGGTCTGTTGTATCCCACCGATGCGCCGTTCCTTAAATCCGTCAACGACCGGATCTTCGATCTCATGGAAATTTTTACGAAGCAATACTACGTCGATGCTCAATTCAACGGCAGCTGCTCCATCAAGAAAGTCCTGCCCGTGCTCGTTCCGGCACTCTCCCATAAGGATCTTGATATTTCCGAAGGCATGGCCGCTTCGCTTTCGTGGTATCGAATGTTCGACTCGAGGAAATCCGTAGAAGAACGTGAACGGACCCGTCAAAATCTCCTCGAATATTGCAAACTTGACACATTCGCGATGGTGGAGATTTTCCGGTATTTGAAAAATTTATAGGAATGTCAAAACAGCTGGGGAGGCCAGCGCAAAAACCGTCGAATACGCTGAAAAGAGCCCCAAACGGAGCCCTTTTCCTCCGTGTTTTTTACCTCAGTATCCGTACCCGTACTTCAGGCGCCGGAAGTAGTCGTCATCGCCGCAGCGGATCAGGTAGCACGGCTGACAGATGTACGCATGCTCGACGACGCCCATGAGGAGCATCGCGAAGGAATCGGCGAGGTCGTCGTGCCGCTCGGTGCCGAAGTGGACGAGTTGCTGGATGAGTTCCTCCGCGCCCTTCTTCGGAAAGAGCACCTGTCCCGATTCCACGAGGTGCGAGAAGAGCGACAAGCGGGCACGCTTGTCCTGCGCCCGGGTCTTGATGCCGTAGACTTGGCAATCCTTCTCCTGCAGCTGCTCGATGAACGCTTTCTGGTAGCCGACTTCCTCTACGAAGAAGTAAGGATTGTCCTTGTCGCCTTTCCCAAGACTGAATGCGAGATCATTAGCGCAGTTGATCGTCTGCAGGTGCGTCATGCGCTTGTTGATGGGATGCGGCAGGATATAGATTTTCATCTTTTCCCCGTACCCGGCAACCCTCGCACTGACGATGGCGGTGTAATCCGCGCTCTCGCTCTGGGAGATCGCGAGATCGACGCCCGAGGCGACGAACTGGAACTGCGGGTGGCTCTCATCCGGCGCTTTGTCATAGAACCGGATCCAGTCTGGATGGATCACCTGATCCACCGTCGGGATGATCCGCAGGAGGTACTCCCGGTACCACGCGATCTCGTCGCCGACGCGCTTGCGCTCCCGCTCGACGTCCATCGCCGTCGGGAACTTCCCCGGCCAGATGCACCGGTCGGTTTCATCGAGCAGCGGATACTGACGGAAAACGCTGCCCGATTCCTTTCCTTCCTCGATGATCGTCTTCAGCCGCATGAGGAGCGAGTCCTCATGGAGGAGGTTGCCGATGAAGACGGCCTTCGTGTCTTTCGTCCCCGCCGGAATCACTTCGCCCATGACCCACTGGTAGAGCCGTTCGCGGCTCTCGCGGGTGCGGACGGAGTCGAGGTTCTCCAGGTCGTCGCAGACGATGAGTTGCGGACGGTGCGGACCGTGGCGGATGCCGCGCATGCTCGTGTCGCACGAGACGGCGGTAATCCTCGCGCCGTACTTGGGGATCACGAGCGAGGAGGAGTTCCATTCGTCCTCGCGCTCCTCGAAAGGCCCCAGATCGCGACGGAGGAGCGGATTGCGCTCCAGTTCATCCTTGATGTTCTTGAGATGCTGCCGTGCCTGCGGCTGCGTCTGGCCGAGGAGGAGCACGAATTTCTTCTGGGGTTTCCCCAGGATCGACCAGAGGACATAGGAAAGGCTGACGATCGTGGATTTCGCCGAACCCCGGAAGGCAAGGATGACGAGGCGCTTCACGCTTTCCTCTTCGGTGAGCTGAAGCATCTCGTGCTGGAACGGGGCCGTCTCGTACTCCGTATAGTGCGGAAAGTAGAGATGGAAGAACCAGTCATGACTCTCGTACCCGAATCGGCTGCGTAGCTGGTGGTCCTCCATCAGGCGGCGCATCAGATCCTTCGGCAGGTTGTTCGGTGATTGCGGATTCATTGTCAGGGTTGGAAGGAAGTAAAGAAGAGCGGAGGAGACCCTGCTTGAGGAGTTCCTCCTGCTCGGGAGTGAGCGGAGCGTTCCGCTCGTCTTTGGCCGTGATCTCGAGTTTGTTCGTGTATTCGGCATGGTGATGGCGGAGCCAGTACTGGATGCTCCACGGATCGCCGCTCTTAAGAGCGGAGAGGAGCTGGGATTCGGCAAGATCATTGACAAGGGACTTGCCGTCGGCCAAGGCTGCATCTGCGGCATTGGCGAATTCTTCATCGTCCTTCTTCCATCTGTAGAATGTCATGCGGCTGACACCGACTTTTTCGCACGCGATCTGGATGACGGGGGTCTTGCGGAGCTGCTCGACGAGCGCGGCCTTGTCCCGCGCTGTCTTCTCGGCAACCGTCGCCGCGCGGGCGGCGGCATCGCCTGGTTGAGAAGCCGGGGTGAGAACATCTTCATTGTCCATCGTCTGCGCGGGAAAGAAGTACGGCTTTCTGACCAGCCAGCTTCTCGATCCGTTCGATCATGATCCGGCAGTATTTCTCCTCTACATCAATGGAGATGGAACGTCGTCGCGTCATCTCGCATGCCAAGGCTGTTGTTCCGGATCCAGCGAAGGGATCGTAGACGACATCGCCGACGCGTGAACTGTTGAGGATGAGACGACGCAAGATAGGGATCGGTTTTTCCGTCGGATGAAATTTGTTCTTTGCCGGCTTCGGGTGAATGATCACGCTCTTGTCGTGTGATTTCATGAACTCGTGCCGCCCGCGCCAGAAGTACAAGAGCGTCTCGTGTTGCGGCGCATAGTCGAGTCTTCCCAAGACGGAAGCGGTCTTGATCCAGTGAAGAAGTTGTCCGAACCGATATCCGGCCGCGATCATGCCGTTGCGGAAAGCGAACAGCATTTTGTCCGAGCAGAAGACATAGGCCGCGTTCTTCGTCTTCAGATGAGGTTTCGCCGCATCAAGCCACGCCCGCGTGAAGGAAGAGAATTCCTCATCGCTCTGTTCGTGGTCGTTTTGTATCGGGGTGTGGATCGTTCCCTTCGTGAACTTCTTCTCCACATACGCGACCGCGTAGGGAATATCGGTCAGGATGAGCGATGCATGCGCTCCGTCAAAGAGACGGCCCACCGCTTCGCTGTCGCGGCTGTCGCAGCGTCCGACGAGGTGGTCGCCGATCTTGTAGATGTCGCCCATGGCGATTTCGCGCGGCTTCATGGCTTGATTAGGGAAGCCTTGAGGCCCGTGAGCATCTCAAAGCGGCGAATAATGAGGTCGGCGAAGATCGGCTCGATCTCGGCCATGTACGCGTGCCGTTTCATCTGTTCACAGGCCGTAAGGATGCTCCCGCTCCCGGCAGTGAGATCCAGGACAATGTCGCCCGGCTTTGAGCACCGTCGCAGCGCTTTCTCATGGACCGTCGGATTTTTCTGCGTCGGGTGCTCATACTCAGAGCCGTGGAGCCTCTTCGCGATCCAGATCGTGAAGAGGTCGATGATATCCTCGATCATTTTGTTTCCTGAGCCGATTTCCTTGTCCATCATCTCGTGGAGATTCACGGCAGCCGGAGCGAGATAGTGTTTTCCGGTGGTGCCGTACACGATTGCTTCCCCTGCCTTGTTGAAGGCGATATTCGGGGTCATCGACCAGTTGCCCTTGAGCCACCAGCAGACGCGCTGCTGTTTGATGCCGAGTTCCCGGTACAGCGTCTGTGTCCTCCATATCCAATTCTGGTCACACCAAAAAAAGAAATGCGCATCCGACTTTGCCGCGGCCTTGGCATTGACCATGAGTTTGCGCAGGAAATCGGTGTACTGCTCCTCCGTCATGTTGTCGTTCGTTTTTCCACCGTAGTGCTTCGTGCCGCTGATGCCCTTGTCATAATCGAGTCCGATGGAAAACGGCGGGTCCGTGTCTATCAGGGAGGCCTTTTCTCCGTTCATGAGGCGTTGGATGACCGCCGGGTCGGTCGAGTCGCCGACGATGAGTCTGTGGGAGCCGAGCTGATACAGATCGCCGATCTTCGATTTCGGTTTCTTGATCGCTGCGAGTTCCTTTTCAACATCGAAATGATCATCCTCCGTTTCGAGCGCGTCATCGAAGATGCGGGTAAGATCCCCGTCGTCAAAGCCGATGTCCTGCAGCACGCCGATCTCGAACTCGGCCAATTTCACGTAATCCCAGTCACCCGTGTTCTGATTAAGCCGAAGGACGATCTCCCGAATACGTTCTTCATCACGGATATCTACGCGGATGCCGGGGACCTGCGATTCACCGAGCTCCTTTGCCGCTTCGACTCTCATATGGCCGCTCAGAATGGTGCCGTCCCAATTCACGACAATCGGCACGAGCCAGCCGTTGTGTCGAATGCCGATCTTGAGATTCTCAAGTTGGGTTTGCGTCCATACCCGTGGATTACCCGGATACGGATGCAAATCAGCAATCGGGAACATCTCGATCTTGAGAGATTCTGACTGCTGAAGAGGTTTCGCGCGTCGGGCGCGTGCGTGCCGCTTATTCATGGGAATCGGGGGAAGAGGATGTCTCGACATTTTCCGGAATGAATTGATGCGGCATTTCATCGATATCGATATCTGCTGTCAGGCCGGGGACGAATCCGAAAAAACCGATGCCTTGGATGGCCTCGGCGAGCCTCGGATCGTTCCACTTGAGCGGACGGTAGCCCGCCGGTAGGTGCACGTGGACGATACAGAGTGCCTGCTTGCACTGGCTGCGCTCCGGTCCCTTGAAGAACTCGAACATGTGAATAGGGGAAGCGTGGGTGCGGCACCCACGATAAAAAACCGCTGGTGCGGATCCTAAATCGTTAACCGATGAACCCTCGTACAGATCTGTCAGCTCGACGGCACTCTTTACTCCCGCTTCTTTGGAATCGTCACAGTACCCCTCTTCATTTTCACGAATCCTCGCAGCTTAAATGCACGCTCCATCTCATCTCTGACCCCTTCTACAGCGGATTCCATTGCCCGTGGACTTGACCGAAGCTGCATCCTCCGGAGTTCGTTCATGAAGGCGATAGTGCTCACCCCGACGCTTGCGTCGGCGTTGTAATCCTCCACCAACATCGCCAGCAACAGTTGACGGTTCGTCGCGTCACTCTCGCGAGGAATCTTGGCTTCAGCACCGCCGATTCGTAGCGTTTCTCCGTCATAGGAGATCGTTTGATCACCGCTCCACTCCTCCACGTCGATCACTTTGGGTGTCTTGGAAGGGGAAGGCGACGATGCTTGCTCAAGAACGATATGAACGGTGGTGCGTGGGGCTTGCATGAAACGCGTGTCATGCCCCCCGAAGCCATATCCAAGCGGAGGATTACTGGTCATTCGGGGATCCGTCGGCGGAACACTCAATGCAATGAGGTCTCCTTCCGAGAGAGGAGTCTCGGTTCCCCCATCCGTCACCCAGCCACGGCGAGCTACCAACTGGCAGCCGGATGGCAGGAGACCTGGAGGCAGAAAATGCTCATACATGAATGGATTATATCACTGATCATATGGAAATACTTCCGCAAAAGAAGCCGCCCATCGGCGCTTTGGGGCCCGCTATGGTTGTTTAAAATACCCCTAGGGGTATACTCATTTTACTATGACGCACACTATTACTGATAAGAAAAAGCTGCTCAATCGCGTTCGCCGCATCCATGGTCAACTTCATGCGGTCGAGAAAGCGCTGACGGAAGAGAGAGATCCCTGCTCCATTCTTCAAACGCTCGTTGCAGGCCACGGCGCAATGAAAAGCCTGATGGCCGAGATCATCGAGGGGCATATTCGCTTCCATGTTCTTGATCCTGAGAAGAAACCAACATCAGCGCAGGCACAGGCAACGCAGGAACTTATCGATGTCGTGAAGACGTACCTCAAGTGATCCCTATGACAACTCCTGCTTGCTGTGATCACTGCGCTGCACCGAAGCAGCTTCCCGCATCTGCGCAGGAGGCAACTTTATGGAAAGACGCCAAACTTCGCTCTCTTTTTCTGGCGCTCGCTATTGTATTGCCGTTTGAATTCCTCTCATTTCGGTCTATCCATCTTTCTCCATGGATCGAGTTGCCGCTGTTCCTTGGGTTGATTGCTTACTTCGGCTGGCCTGTTTTTCTCAGTGGCTTGAAGAGTCTTCTCAAATTGAACTTCAGCAACATCAACCTCCTCATGGCCATTGCCGTGCTCGGAGCCTTGTATCTCGGTGAGAATGAGGAGGCGGTCATTATCACCATCCTCTTTGCTCTCGGAGAAACACTCGAAGCCTATGGCGTGAAGCGCAGCCAATCCGCTTTGCAGAGTCTTGTGGAAAGCACACCGAAGACGGCACAACTCAAAAATGCGAAAGAGAAGACGCCGATTGAACAAGTGAAGGTCGGAGATATCATCACGGTTTTTCCCGGCGATCAGATACCCCTCGACGGGGAAATTATCAAAGGAACATCACTCATTGATGAGGCGACGATCACGGGAGAACCGTTGCCAAAGAACAAAGGCGAGGGTGATGTCGTCTATGCGGCAACGTTCAATGGCGACGGATATTTGGAGGTCAGAGTCACCAAAACTTCCAATGACACGACACTCGCAAAGATCATCCATCTTACCTACGAATCGGCAGCGAAGAAAACATCAAGCCAGAAGTTCATTGAGCAGTTTTCCAAGTATTACACGCCGGCCATTCTCGTGATCGCCATTCTCATCACGACAATTCCCGTATTGGTCTATCATCAGCCCTTTCAGCCGTGGCTGTTGCGAGCGTTGAGCCTTCTCGTGATCGCATGTCCCTGCGCTCTCGTCATTTCCACGCCTGTGGCCGTGTTCTCCGCTATTGGCAATGCAACGAGGCGTGGCATCCTCGTGAAAGGAGGGCAATTCATGGAAGCAATAGGAAGGGTGAAAGCGATTGCGTTTGATAAGACGAGGACGCTCACCAAGGGTGAGCCAATCGTCTCGGATATCATCGCGTTCAACGGTTACAGCGAGGAGGAAGTGATTGCCTGCGCCGCCGGCATGGAAGTCTTCTCAAAACATCCTGTGGCGAAGAGCATTACGGATAAAGCCAAAGAATTGAAGCTCAATACCCATGCGTTTGAGAACTTTCAGTCCGTGATGGGCAAGGGCGTGAGGGGAGACTGCCTTGTATGCACCGACCGGCACCACTGCCTTGGCGCACGGAAGTTCGTGGCTGAGGAACATCCAATGGAGGAAGAAGTGCTGCGGAAGGTCGATGAATTCGAATCACAGGGAAAGACGACCATCGTCATGAGCACGCATGGTAAGATCAAAGGAGTCATCGGTATTACCGATGCCATCCGGCCTGAGAGCAAAGAGGTGATTGCCGCGCTTCAAAAACTCAATGTGCATGCAGCGATGCTGACGGGTGACAACAAGTCATCGGCCCAGTATGTAGCGATGACTCTGGGCATCCAAGAAGTACGAGCAGAACTCCTGCCTGAAGCGAAGGTGGAAGCAATACGGGCGATGGAAGGGCGGTACGGAGATGTCGCCATGATCGGTGATGGGGTGAACGATGCAGCTGCGCTCGCAACGGCAACCGTGGGTATCGCGATGGGTGCGGTCGGTTCCGATATCGCCATGGAGAACTCCGATATTGCTCTCATGACGACGGATCTGAATCTGCTTCCCTTCCTCGTACGTCTTGGGAGAAAGTGTGAAGGGAAGATCCGTTTCAATGTAACGGCTGCAATTTTGATCAAGCTCCTCTTCATCGGACTTGCCCTGAGTGGCCACAGCAACCTCGCGCTGGCGATCTTTGCCGACGTAGGAGTGACCGTGCTTGTCATTCTCAATAGTTTGCGTCTCTTTTCCTATTCCTGATTTTCTATGATCCATGTACACGATCACGGCCATTCACATGACCATCACGGTAGCCATGAGGAAGCACATGGACACACGCATGGTGTTGTCGATCCTTCGATTGCCTCCTCCAAGAGAGGGATGTGGGCGATCAAGTGGTCATTTATCGGCCTGATGATCACGGCTCTCCTGCAAGTGATTGTCGTCATTCTCTCGGGAAGCGTTGCCCTTCTCGCAGACACGATTCACAACTTCGGCGATGCGGCGACGGCCATCCCACTTGGCATCGCCTTCCTCTTTGCCCGTCTCAAACCCACGAAGCGTTTCCCCTATGGCTTCGGGCGTGTCGAGGATCTAGCGGGCATGGCCATCGTGCTCATCATCCTCTTCAGCGCCATTGTCGCAGGGTACGAAGCCATTGATCGTTTCTTTCATCCGCAGACCGTCACGCATCTCTGGGCAGTCGTTGCCGCCTCGATCATTGGATTCCTTGGGAATGAGGGAGTGGCGATTTTCCGCCTGCGCGTGGGAAAGGAAATCAAGAGCGCCGCGCTCATCGCGGACGGCTACCACGCCCGGACGGATGGATGGACAAGTCTTGCCGTACTTTTCGGTGCCGTCGGAGTGTGGTTTGGTTTCCCTCTGGCAGATCCTCTGATCGGTCTTGGCATCACGATCGCCATCTTCTTCATCGTTTGGGATTCTATAAAGGCCGTGTTCCTTCGTGCATTGGACGGCATTGAACCGGAGATCATGGAAGAGATCGAACATGCCGTAAGCCATGTATCAGGCGTACAGGAGGTCAGCGATGTTCGTGCGCGCTGGATAGGCCACAAACTGCATGTGGAGATGAACATCGCGGTCGAGCCGTCTCTCTCCGTGGAAGCGGGCCACGACATCGCCAACGAAGTGCAGCATGAACTCTTCCATCATCTGAATTACCTGTCGCTCGCGGTGGTGCACGTCGATCCTACACATCAGTCGGGGGAACGCTATCACCCGCATGCTTGAGGGTATTTCTTCTCGATGTGCCTCATGCTGAGTCGGGCAGATCAGCCTCTTTTTTTTGTGATGAGAGAACCGAGAATGTTGAGCAGGAACGCCGTCGCCGCCATGAGCGGGATCGTGACATACCCGAAGCGGAAGAACGGCGTCGAACGGCACGACACGCCTGTCTCGTCGCAGGGAACGAGCCCTCCTTCGGGGACGGGATGCAGCGCAGCCCATACCTGTTCGCCATAGTGGTACGAGGCGAAGAGGAGGCCGATCACGGAGAGAATGAGAATGTACGGGGCGATGCCGCGGTCACGTTTCCAGAGTGCGAAGGCGAGAAGAAAAACCTGCGGATACATGAAGATCCGCTGGAACCAGCAGAGCTTGCAGGGTGTCCATCCGGCGATCTCCGAGAAATAGAGGCTTCCGGCGGTCGCGAGCAGGGCGACGGCGAGCATGAGGCCGAGCCCGTGCGCACCGACCCAGCGCCCCGCCCCGCCTTCCAGCCGGAAGAGGAGGATAACCAGCAGTACCAGCGCGATGACCTGCCCTGCGATGGTGAGGAGCGCGTAGCCCGAAACGACGACGTCGGTGATATCCATGCGGTTTCAGTATAGGGAAGCCGTCCTCGTTTCCCAAGCTTTCATCTTCTCGCTTTGCACACTCAAAACTCCCCGCCGTGGCGGGGAGTTTTGAGTGCATCTGCTGTCAGCGTTGAAACAACTCTCCAAACCACTTCTCCTCAATCTGCGTACCGAGACTTCCGAAGGCAGTATGCTCAATGAGCCATGCCTGTAGATTCCGAAAGACATTGAAGTACAGTGCCAACGCGGAGAGAATCAACAGTACACCTGCACTGCGTTTTATGAGACCGGAGTAACGATTGAATGAACGCACACCGCGGACAGCTTTCTGTCCACCATAGCCGATGAGCAGGAGCGGGACGGACGTGCCGAGCGCATATGCGCCCAGCAGAAGCATTGCCCGCAGCCCCGGTTCCTCCTGGATGAGCGCATAGGCAAAACTGAGCGCGGGACCCGCGCAGGGAACCCATACCAATCCGAGCGTCAGGCCGATGGCCAATGCGGTGACGGGCGATGCGTCGCCGAATTCAGATCGAGCGGAGCGTTGCACATCGATGCCGAATTGCTGCAGATGGGAGGATATTTTCCCTCCTGCCAACGTAGCAATGGCACCGAGAAGAGCTGCCATGAGTACGTATTGCCAACCCAAGATCCAGAAGAATCCCGCACCCAAAGTAGCGCCCGTCAGTCGTATCTTCTGGTTCTCCGTGACGAATCCAAGACCGAAGAGAAGAAGAATGTAATACGTGGCGATTCTGAGGAGATTGGCGATCCATACGAACTGCCGAAGGACGATCAGGAGAAGGAACGTGAATGCGACGAAGCTGATTACCATGCCGATGATCACAAGGAGCGGACGCCACGGACTGCGTCCCGCGATGCTCACGCCGAGCACGATGGGCACGAGCGGGAGGATGCAGGGGAGAAAAATCGTGAGAATGCCCGCGATGAAAAGAGAGAAGGCAAGCGTCATTGGGCGGCGCTTGTAAGAAGCTCACGTAGTGCATTCACCCCCGGGAAGCTCACGGTCTTCACGGCATTCCCCTCGCCGTCGATCACGACATAGGTATTTTGTTGCACGATCCCATACCGACTCTTCAGATCGGTCGCCGTATCGTAGTCCACTTTGTAGGTGCTGATCTCGATTTCATTATTGTCGTACCATTCCGTCAGCGCCTTATCGTCTCTCTTGCATTCGCCGCACCATGTTGCGTGGAAGAACAAGACCGAGGTCTGTCCGTTTCCGATGATACCTTCACGGTAAGGGGCATAGACAGCCTGCTCTGCAGTATCAGGGGCAATGGCATTGTCAGATGCAACTGCGCTGCTCGTATTCGTTGGGGGTTCCGGCACCTGCTGAGAAGTTTGCGGGGGTGGCGTGCATCCTGCGAGAGCCACGGCGAAGCCGACCAAGATTGCGGGGATTTTTGAAGACATAGAAAAAGGGGAAAGAGAAATATGCAAAAGAAAATCAGTGTCTCTACTCCCTCATGACAACGCTCAGCAGACCGCGTAACGGAGGCGGGCGCTCTGGAGGAGCGAGTGCGACATGATCGTCACTTGCGCTCTCGTACTGGCAAGGAGGCATAGGGAAGCCGGTCGCCTGGATATGTTCCTCCACTGTTCCGTGTACGAAAGAAGCGGTTTTGAACTGCGAAGGTACCTGCAATCCATCAGCGCAACGTAAGCGCTCCTGTGATACCGAAACATCCTCCTCCTCTTCATAGGGATGCGTCTCAACCGATTCGTTGCGCTCATCGTCACCGACCTTGTCCTCCGCTCGCGCTTTTTCAAATACACACACATTCCCCGCAACGAGAGATATCATGACAGCCAGAGTGAGAGTTCTTTGCGCCATTGGCTCCATGGAGTGTAGAGGAATTTTCTTTGCTGTACGAACAGAGAAGCATCCGTCGAATGCCGTTATCCGACCGTCAGCACTTTGTCTGATTCCTCGACGAGGCGCAGGAGGTCGGCCATCGTCGAAATGGAGCAGGCCGCACCACCGGATTGCGATCTGCTCTCAAGGCAACTTCCACAGGCAAGGATTTGGCCTGCGAGATTCGTGAAGTCCTTGACCTTCTTGGAAATATCGAAGTGCTCTGAATCGGGCATGCGTTCAAGTTCCACCCCCTCGCTCAAGAGGAAGATTTTCACTTCATGTTCCGCTTTCCGCGCCGTGATCGCGAGCCGCAGCGCGTTCCACACATGCTCCGGCTGGTTCGATTGCAGGATGATGCCGAGCTTCATAGTCGATCAGAGGTCTTTCTTGCGCTCATCGAACTCCTTCTTGTCGATCTCTCCTTTGGCGTAACGCTCCTTCAGGATATCGAGCGCGGACTTCCCTTCCGCTGCACCGGAGCTGCGCGAGAGCCATTTCACGAGCGCGACGATTCCGGCAATGATAAGTACCCACCAGAGAATCATGAAGATCAGGCCGAAGGGCGCGAAGCCCGATCCAAATCCCATCATGGACGACATGGTATCAGGAACGTAGCCGTTTGACCATCCTCCCATCATCGGGGAGGCACCGTTCCAGTTTCCTCCCATCATGCCGTTGCCCATCATCACTCCCATCATGGGCATCATCATGCCCGCGTTTCCCATGGGAAGCGTTCCGTCTCCCCCGCACCCGCTCATGCGCTTGCCCATCACGACGTGCATCTGTTCTTCGCCTTCTTCACCCATCATCCGCGTCATCATGGCGTTCATCGCCTCGTGAGAATCGCCCGTCATCTCCCCCATGAAGAACTCTCCAAGGGCGGCGAACTGTTCGTCGGTGAGATCCTTGCAGTTCACTTCCTCGCGCTCCATCCGCTGCCACAGCTCCCGCCCTTCCGCTTCCTCTCTCGCGGTGTGATCATCCATCATGTCCACGTCTTGCGCGGAGGCGACCGGTGCAAGGACGAACGCACCGATGATGAGCGCGGAAAAGAGGCGGTAGAACATGGCGTAGAGGAAGGAATGTTTGGTAGTATACACCCATGGACTTCGAGTACACAGTCGCTACCGACAAAGACTTCGATGCCGCGCTCGCGAGCGTGCAGGAGGAGATCGCGAAGGCGGGAATGCGCGTGCTCCACGTCCACGACGTACAGGCGACGCTTGCGGAAAAGGGCATCACGCGCGATCCGTACAGGATCGTTGAGTTCTGCAATGCGAAGTATGCGAGCGAATTCCTCCGAGCCGATCCCAAGATCGGCCTCTGCATGCCCTGCAAGATCAATGTGTACGTCCATGAGGGGAAGGTCTTTTTATCGGGGATGCGCCCCATCGTGCTTCCGCAGTTCTTCCCGCATGTCGATCTGGGCACTATGCCACAGGAGGTCGATGCCATCGTGCGGTCAATCATCGACAAGGCGAAATGACGGATATCTCGCTATTCTGTCTTCATGATTGAACTGACACTCATATCCGTCCTCACTCTTCTCGCATCTGCCGTTGGCACGGTCACGGGCTTCGGCACATCGACCATCATGATCCCCATCCTGCTTTTCTGGTATCCACTGCCGCAGACGCTCTTGCTTGTCGGTGTGATTCACTTCGTGGGGAACATCTGGAAGATGATGTTCTTCCACAGAGGATTGCAGTGGAGGTTGCTACTCCTCTTTGGAGTGCCCAGCATCCTCGCGAGCTACCTCGGTGCGACCCTAACGAGCTCGTTCGATGAGCAGCTGTTGCTGCGCATCCTCGGCGCGGCTTTTCTCCTCTACACTCTGTTCCTGTTTCTCCATTCGACGTGGAGAATCCCCGCGAATACTACAGCTGCCGTCAGCGGTGGTCTTGCCTCCGGTTTCATGGCAGGCATGTTCGGCGTAGGAGGTGCGGTGAGAGGCGCATTTCTTCGTGCATTCGATCTCTCGAAGGATGCATTCATCTTCACAGCCGCCGCCATCGCGCTTGTCACGGATTCCACGAGGCTTATCACCTATACGGCGGATCAGATCAATCTGCCGTCTCTGCTGTGGTACGGCATGGCTATCTTTCTCCCCGTCTCACTGCTCGGCTCATGGATCGGGCAGCGCATCGTACGACGGTTGCCGGAAGCGACATTCCGCACTGCCGTCGCAGTGTTCCTCGGTTTGTCGGGTGTGAAGTTCTTGTTGTTTCCTTGAAACTCAAGATGCAGAGTATAATGTTGTATAATTACAATACGAACTATCCGTCAAGTATGGCTTACTGCAGCCCCCTTGTACTGTCACATTTGTAACATTCAGCCCCGACCGTGCTGCCCTCGGTTCCGTGAAACCCGACCCTCAAAAACGTTGTCTGGGACTCAACCAAAAAGTTCTGGACCGTGCTGCCCAACCAATATGTGTACCCGACAGGCTGCGAAGTGGACGCTACGAAAGATCTAACGAGGCAAAAAACCGATGGCTCTCCTCTGTCAGTACTTCAAACCGGTCAGCAGCCTTTGCATCCTGAAATTCCCAGCGATGACGAATCTGCACCATCTGAGAATCACAAGACTGTTTGAATTTCGCAGCAGATTGATCAAAAAACGCTCTCATCTCCGGCTTGTAAATGTCTGGCTGCGACTCTGAAAGCATACTGCATAATATAAATCTTTTCGAGAAGATGTCAATAGCGCATCTTTGGTGTAATTAAAGAAGGAGCCACGGGTGTGGCTCCCTCTTCGTATCCAATGGTCTCTCGTGCGTTATTAATTGTTATTGCCCCTCGGTCCACCGCGGCGTGCTCCGCCGAAGTGCTTACCGCCGGGACCCTTGCGGCCAAGATCGCCACAGGCAGCTTTGACGGCTTCATGTGCTGCTTTCAGTTCTGCGGAGCGCTCATCGCCCGCTGCATCGCGAGCGGCTTTGATCTGCGTGTGCAGATCCTTGAGCGCCTGCTTGCGCGCGGCGTCATCGGTGATGGCAGCTGCCGCAGCCAGGCCGTCGCTCCGCATTTTTACGAACTGCTTCTGACGGGCGGATTGAGAATCAAACTGAGAGAAGTGAATGGCCTCCGCATTCGCCATTGCCTGCACGCACTGCTGCGTAGGGGCGGGGCGATCTGCAGAGGGAGTGATTCCCTGCGCTCCGACGAGCGGAATCGCGAAGGCGAGGGAAGTGGCGCCCACGAGGGCGCGAATGGCTAAGGTTTTCATGGGAGTAAAAAAGAAAGAAATAAAATGTCGTGTCGCGACTGTCGCCATAGTAAAGAAAAGGGCATTAAGGGCTGATTAAGAAAATTTCAGGGAGAATGGATTGATATGTCATGCTGAGGAGCGCCGCCATGTCATCCCGAGTAGGCCGGTCCGCCCCTCGATATGCTCCTCGCTGCGCTCGGAGCTACTCGGGGTGACATGAACGGCCGTATCGAGGGACGTCGGTGCGTGTCGAAGCACTCTTCTAAAAACGAATAACAAAGATCGATCCGTAATTCTCCATGCTTTCGACTTCCACCTTCCACCCATGCTGCTCCGCGATCTCCTGGACTAAGGAAAGGCCGAGGCCGAATCCTTCCCGCTGTGTCCGCGCGCTATCTGCACGATAGAATCGATCGAAGATGTGCGGGAGCGCGCTCTTTGGAATGCCAATGCCCGTATCTTTGATCGTGAGGGAATCCTTTGTGAGCGTTGCGGTGATCGCGCCGCCTTCCTTTTTGCTGAATTTGATCGCGTTCGAGAGGAGATTGGAGATCAGCTGTTTGAAGAGCGTGGGATCCGCGTCGATCTTCACGGCTGGCTCCGCCGTTACGTGCAGAGTGACATGTTTTTTTCCCGCATCGTCGCGGAACTTCTCTGCGGTTTCTGCAAGGAGAGCGGAGGCATCGATCGTTTCTTTTTTGAGGATGAACGTATCCAGGCGCGCGAGTTCCAGGAGTCTCTCCACGAGAACGGAAATTTCCTGCACATCTTCTTTTGCAGATTCAATGCCTTCACGGTGATTTCCGGTTTTTAGAGCGAGATCGAGCGAGGAGTTTAAGCTTGCGAGAGGCGTGCGGAGCTCGTGGCTGGCATCCTGCGTAAATTGTTCCAGGCGCTCCATCATTTCCTCCGCGGGCTTTAAGCTGCTTCGCGCAAAGAAGAGACCGATGAAGAAGGTGAGTACGGAGACCGCGATACTGACAATTAAAAGAAGGAAGATGCGGAAGGGGAGACCCTGTGCCCCATGGCTTTCGCGCTCCGCGACTTGTACAAATCCTTCAAGATCGCGGATTTGGAATGGAGTGGTGAGCACGCCGTAGGGTTCGTCGTGGATGGTTTCGACATCGATCCCTTCTTCCGCATCAAAGGGAATATCTTCGAAGAGACTTCCTGTGTAGAGGGAGGTTCCATTTGCATCCACAATGCGCACGCGTTCCCGTAGTTGCGGTGGGAGCATCAGGCGGGCGGCTCCTCGCGGCCTCTCCCGTAGGCCCTGGAACACAACTTCGGCGCTCCGGGTCAGCCGGTTTCTCCGCTGGAAGCGATCGTTCTGGAGATCCACTGCGAGGAACGTTATTCCGTTTACAAGCAGAAGCAGAAACACGAATGCCGTGAACTGGCCTGCGATTCGGTGGCTGATGCGGCGGAAGATCATGAATCTGCGGGAACAAGGTAACCTTTGCCAGGAACGGTGGTGATCACGTCTTTGCCGAGTTTACGTCGCAGGTAGGCGATGTGCACATCCACGGTCTGCGAGAACATCAAATCATCGCGCCTGCCCCACACATGCTCGATGATCGTCGGGCGATCCTGCACAATTCCTTTCTTTTGGAGGAGAAACTCCAGGAGCGCGAATTCCTTGGGCGAGAGATTGATTGTTGTTCCGTCTTTTTCCACTTCCCGCGTATTCGTATTCAGGGTGATCGCGCCGAAAGAGAGCAGGGGACTGCGTTCAACGCTTTTTCGCCGCAGGAGTGCGCGGATTCGTGCGAGGAGTTCCTCCATATCGAACGGCTTCGTTAAATAATCATCCGCGCCGATCGTGAGGCCGTGGATGATTTCTTTCTGGGAGTCGCGCGCAGTCAGCATCAGGATCGGCATGTTCTTTCCTTCCTTGCGAAGATTCGCGCAGAGTGAAAAACCGTCGAGTCCCGGCAGGTTGATATCGAGGATGAGGAGATCGAATTCGCCCGTCATCGCGGTTTCGTATCCTTTGGTTCCGTTGTGCACAACGCTCACGGCGTACCGTTCGAGCTTCAGATACTCTTCCATATTCTTCGCCAGTTTCTCGTGATCCTCGATGAGAAGGATGTGCATCAATAACTGAGGATACAGGGAGAAGATTAAGATCGCATTAAGGTTCTCCAAGAATTTTCGTGGGAATCGGCGATTGCGATGCTAAAATCCGATTGTCATGCGTTGTTTCGTCCTCTTCTGCTTTTTCTTTGCCGCGCTCCCGGTTGCTTCTGCACAGGAGTCGTCGCGCATCGATCTCTACAGGCTCACGCTCTACTATCAGGAGTACATCCGCGAGGGGCAGCGGCCGAGGACGGATCCCACGGTTCTCGAGCGGCTCTCGGATCGGATTACGAATGAACGGCTTGCCATTCGTTCGCTGATCGAAAAAGATTTTCTTTCACTCATCGAAGCCCAGGAATCAGAGGATCCTCTTTCTCCTCGGAAGGCGCTCGATCGGGAGCGCATCGCTCTCGCACTCCTCCAGGATCGTTTGAAAGAACGGCAAGTGGATCTTTCGCTCCTTGAGGAGGAGGAAGAACTCTACGAGAAAAAAATTCATACCGCGACCGGCGCACAGGCGGCTGGAATCGTGCTGAGGACAAAAACGCACGCGGAGCTTTTGGCAAACAAGGCGCTCCTGGAAGAACAGGTTGATGTTCTCGCCCGGCTTATTCAGACACAGGAGGAAAGAGTAAAGCAATTGAAGGCTGCGGAGAGAAATCGCGAGATCGACATTGCGCTCTCGTTCCTCTTTTACCTCGGGATCATCCTGGCGGTCACGTGGGCGGAGCGATTGATCCGCAGGCTGGTGCTCATGCACATTCCCCACCGCACGCTCCGCTATGCCGTGACGAAAATATTCATGACTGCGGTCTACGGCGGCCTCATCTTCTGGCTGGTGCAGGATATCCTCTCCGATTACCCCACCATTCTCACAGCGGTCGCGTTCGTGAGCGCCGCCGCGATCGTTACGCTGCAGGACGTGATCAAGGGATTTGTCGGATGGCTGATGCAGTCGCAATCTTTGGCGCTTGGGAACCGGGTGACTTTGGGCACGCCCGCAGGTCAGATCACGGGCGACGTCGTGGATGTTGGCATCCTCTACACCTCGCTCCTTATCGTTCGCACGCCGGATCTAAAGAACGTCGCGCAGGTGGGGAAAATCGTTCGCGTGCCGAACTCGCACCTCCTCACGAGCCCGCTGGTGAATTACAACTCCACTTCCGATTTCATTCGCGTGGAGCTCCCTCTCATGCTCAAAGATCCGTCGCTCGGCAGCAAAGCCAAACAGATTTTTGAAACGATCCTGCGCGAGGAGACGGACAAATTCTTCGAATCCGCGCATCGCCAGATCGAGCGGCGCACGCGGCGATTCTTCTTCCCGCCGGAATTTCATCTTTCAACGGTCTTCATGGAACTCGCGAAAGATGGCGTCTCCTTTATTCTCTGTTTCATGGTTCCCATGCGAAAGCGCCGCCTCGTCGTGACCCAGGTCACGGAGGCGGTTCTGAGGAAGTGCAAGGAGGAGGGGATTGAGATCGTGTTTTCAAAGAAGAAGGAGGAATAATTTCACAATACATGTATGACTGAATTCGACTGGCAGGCACAGAATCGCAGAATCGAGGAGCAAGAAGCGAGAGCATGGGCTATCGCCCGTGAATGCTACGGAGATTTTGTCTCCGCACGGGGCAGAGCGGATCTCTCCGCTCATCATCTCTACAGGCTCCACCGCATGCTCACCCTTGCGGAAAAAGATGAAGAGGAAAGCATACGCGAATTTGGTCGTCTCCCTTCAGGAGTTGGTTTCGAAAAGAGGGAAGTACGAAAGTTCATGGGAATGAAAGTTGATCATGCATGGTGCATTGCCAATTCCTTACGACGGGAGATCCAAAAGAGAGTTACTTCGACGTAAGATTCTTATAAATATCGAGGTTCAGTTTGGTGAGTCCGAGAGCTTCTTTGGTGATGATTTCCTGAATATATTTCTTCGTGGTGATGAATTTCTCGGAGTATTCCGTATTCAGATCGCGGGGACGGGGGAAATCGACGGCAACCCTCTCGCGCACAGATCCGGGCCGCGGTGTCATGATGTACACGACATCGCTTAAGAAAACGGCTTCTTCCACATCGTGGGTGACGAAGACGACCGTGTGCCCTTCGTTCTGGAGGATTTGGAGCAGCAGATTCTGCATCAACCGTTTGGTCTGCGTATCGAGCGCGGAGAACGGCTCGTCCATCAGGAGAATCTTGGGATTCGTAACCAGAGTCCGCGCGAGCGCCACGCGCTGCTGCATGCCGCCGGAAAGTTCCTTGGGATAACTCTTTTCAAATCCCCGTAAGCCCACCACGTCCACGTAATGACTGATGAGATCCTTTTGTTGTTTCGAAGGCATTGGACCTAGCTTCAATCCGAATCCGATATTCTCCTCCACCGTGAGCCAGGGGAAGAGGTTGTAGTTCTGGAACACGAGCCCCCTGTTCTTTTGCTCCCTGCGGATTTTTTCTCCATTCTCCAGAATTTCCCCGCTCGTCGGCTGGATGAGACCGGCAAGCAGCCGGATGAGGGTGGATTTGCCGCAACCGGAAGGGCCTACGAGAGAGACAAATTGACCCTTTGGAACATCGAAGCTGATGCGATCGAAGACACGGACGATGTTGCCGGATGAACTTACAAAGTCCATGCAGACATTCCGGATCTCAAGGAAGGGAGTGGAGGCAGACATCTCACCAGAAGAAGTAGGTATTGCGAAACCATTGCAGCAGCCGATCCGAGGCAATGGCCACGAACGCGATCAAGATCAAGCCGGCGAACACCTCGTCGCTCTGCTGCAATCTTCCTGCAATGCTAATGAGGTATCCCAGTCCTTCCTGCGCGTTGATGATTTCTGCAAGAACGACGTACGTCCACCCGATACCATTGATAACGATGAGCCCGTCGAAGATCTGGGGAAGTGCATGGGGAATGTAGACCCGCTGGATGACCGTGAGCGGTGTAGCACCGAATCCGCGTGCGACATCGATGAAATGCTGCGGGACGGAGCGGATGGCGTTGCGCACGAGAGGGATGAAATAAAACACGATCCCAAAAAATAGGAACGTGATGCGCATCGTTTCTCCGATGCCAAACCACAGGATGAGAAGCGGGATCAGTGCGGTAATCGGCAGGTATCTGAGCGGCTGAATGACGGGGCTGAAGAGGCTGTCGCATGCTTTGGAAACACCCATCGCTATTCCGATGAATGAACCGATGATTGTGGCAAGGATGGTTGCGGTGGCGATTCTTGCAAAGCTAAACATCAGGGCTCTGAAAAAGCGGCCATCAATGATCATTCCCCATACCGCTTCCAGCGTCGATCCGGGAGAAGGAAGGAAAATGGGGCGCACCGCACCAGAAGCAGTCACGAGATACCATGCTATGAGAACAAGAATGATCGTGAGGGCACTCCAAGCAAGCGGCTGCCAATCCAGAGTTTTATTTCTTTTGCTCATCGGCGTGATTCATCATAAACCTTCCGGAGGATGGAATCATCCTTGGCTTCCGCCGGATTCAGTTCCTCTTCGATGATGCCGAGCCTTTTCCATACGCTGCTCGTATCGGTGAAAATCGAATCGAAGAGTGGCGGAGCACCATCGAACCCGAACATCCTCGCGTTGTCTTCAAGGGTCGGCCAATGGACCCACGAAAGACTCTGAAGAGTCTCCTCGAAACCGAGATCCCCGAACATCGGTTCATTCTCCATCAGAAGCCGTGCCGCGAGATCGGGATTATCGGACGCGAGCTGCACGCCATCGAGCCATCCGCGGATGAGCGCTTCGATTGCCTGAGGATGTTCTTGGATGAATTCCTCCTTGGCGACGAGAACATCAGCGATGCTATTCGGGAACTCGCGCGTGCTCGTGAGGATGTGCGCACCCTCTCGTTTCATCGCCTGCTTTACATCAGGCTCCCACAAAACAGCTGCATCGATTTGACCGGCGACGAAGGCAGCCCGTGCGGTCGGAACATCCTGAGTAAAGACAAGATTGTTTCTGATTTCTTCCTTCTCGGATTCCGTCATGGAGGACTGACGAAGAACGGATTCCAGGAGCCAATGACTCGGCGTGAACTGGACCAGCGCGATTTTCTTGCCACGGAGATCCTCGATTGTTTTCACAGACTCCGAAGCAACGATCGCATCTGCGCCCCGGCTCCAGTCCACTTGGAGAAATGCTTTCGCGGGGATGCCGCCTGCTTGATAGTTTGGCAGTTCATTGGCCCAGAAATCGATGGTGGTCCACATCACATCGGCGCCGTTCGGGCCACCCTTTGCAAATGCTTTGCCGCGTGCATCCATGTCCTCGATGAGAACGAACCGCACGGGCAGGCCGTACTTTTTCGTGAAGATGCTCTCTGCATTTTCCCTGAATCCTCCGTTTGCCGTTATTCCGGCCGCATAGCCCGGCCACGATGTCACGCTGATGATGAGCGGCCGATCGAGATCAACCGTTGACTGCACTTTCTCCCGAATCTGGAAATGGAAAAAGAGAGCGAGTGCGATAATCACGGCTCCAAGTACAATTGCAATCCCGATGGGTTTTTTCATGGTAAGGATTGTATCCTTTCCGGAGGAATGAAGCATAGAGAGGAAGAAAAAGTATTGATTGATCCTATCCGCCATGTCTTTTATGATTCCTCCGCAAAACCCCCGGCGTTAGCCGGGGGATGAAGTCCTTCCGGCGTCTTCCCGGTAGGATTGGTGCATGAAAATCATCTACAAGAAGCAATCCAACTGTGTCTATCATTGCATC